>Ga0100392_1005394_pt1 | contig 11277 bp, 12 predicted proteins | sample CryGeymeta201516_FD_81548 | JGI IMG/M metagenome (GOLD analysis project Ga0100392, IMG submission 81548) | Groundwater microbial communities from Crystal Geyser aquifers in Utah, USA - Crystal Geyser metaG 2015-16 | ecosystem: Environmental > Aquatic > Deep subsurface > Groundwater | place: USA... | reverse complement strand
GGCTCCCCGCGAACCGTCTCTTGTATCCGCTCCAGCACGGAGCTGGAGATATATTGACCACAAACATGCATGACCCCTATGTAGCACTTGATACCCCCCGGTGTCAAGCGTGTATTAAGACCAGCCCTCGACGGGGGAGGGCGGGGTGGGGGTGATTTTCATCTTTCGTTGTGCCCCAACAGGGCATGGCAGTTAGTTGGGCAATATAAACGAACGAGTTCTTATGGAAGACATCCAAGACAGACGCGACGCACCTCGGATAAATCTTGAATTTTCGGTTATCATCGGCCGGAGGCTTGACGATGCCCTGAGGGTCGAAACTCTGAACGCCTACTCAAGCGTTGGAAACTTCTCTGAAGTGAACATGAGATTGCAGCAGTTCTATGGAAGGAACAAATCGGAACCCGATCCTACATAGAACGGTCCGTAAGTGTAAGGGAGGCTGGGAATAACGGCATGGTTCGGATTGCCTATACGCTACAAGTTCCGGCAACCGCACATGCCGGGCGTTGGGCAAACTTTGAAATCGGAACAAAAAATTGTGGTTTGAAAGCCGGGAACTGCTCCAACGCACTTGACAATATGTCATTAATGACATAAAGTGGGTGACAAATGAGCTCGAACGATAAACCTTTGGTCTGGTTGCACGGTGAGGTCCAAACACCTCCGTTTTCGAAAACAGCGCGCCTGGAAGCAGGTTACTTGCTTCGCGCTTTGCAGCGGGGGGAGAATTTATCCCTGCCGCAGTCTCGCCCGATACGTTCCATTGGAGCACGCTGTCACGAACTACGGATAGTAGATGAGAAAATCAATTGGAGAATCGTGTATCGGGTTGACCCTGATGCGATCGTAATTTTAGAGATATTCGAAAAAAAGACAAATCGTACACCAAAGTCAGTTACCGATGTATGCAAGAAACGCATAAAAGATTACGAGTTGTGAGCCGGGGGGGGGTAAGGCCATGATGGAAAAAACCAAAAAAAATATATTAGAGAGCAAGGGATGGAAAGTTGGAACAACAACTGAATTCCTGGGGTTGTCATCAGAAGAGGCAAGGTATATCGAATTGAAACTGGCACTGAGTGAACATTTGAAGAAACAGCGTATCAAACAAAAAATTACACAGGAGCAGTTGGCGAAGATGATAAGTTCAAGCCAGTCGCGTGTTGCAAAAATGGAAAAAGGCGACCCGACTGTTTCATTGGATTTATTGGTGAGATCTTTATTGACTTTGGGGACTTCTGAAAATGACTTGGCAAAAGTCATAGCAGCGGCAAATTAAAGTTTAAAGGCGCCCAAAAAATCACTCCAGTGGGCACGCCGGACCTCGGCGCCCCGCTGAGTTCAAACGTTCCCGGCAGGAGAGAAACATCAATGGAGCAGAGACAGTTTATTGACAGACTCGCCACCGTGCTTGGTGAATCGGCCAGAGAGGTAATCTATTCGTGTATTGGCGATCTGGTCGTGAACGGGATCCAAGTCTCCCGTTTCGCCCCATCCGATCATGTGCCCAATCGCCAGGACGTCACACAGTACCTGGCGGCGTGGTGCAGGTATGCTCAACTCAGCGAAGACGCTTGCCGGACATGGCTCTGCGACTATGCGGTGTCAATGCTCTCCTCGTTGTCCAACTCGTCTCCGTCCGGTATCCGCCACAACACGAAGTCCTGTGTTAAGTACATATACAGGAATGACCGCCCGTTTATCTGCGAGCGCGAGGGTAATGGGTTTCGAGCAGAGTGCAGCAAAGCATGTCGTGTCTACAACGAGATGGCGATTAAGGCTGCAACGACAAGAGCCGATTCCTTGGCCGCGATGAATCAGCGACATGCTGTGGCTCCCCCAAAAACTGTGGTGCCCTTGGTGAAGCAAGTCTACAGCGAGCGGTTCCGGTCCGCAATGCAACTCGTTTCGCGTGAGTTGTCGAAGGGAACAAAGAAGAACGGCATTCTCAACCTTCTCAAACAACAAGGCATGAAGACCAGAACGGGGCGAGAATGGACGTATGGCATTCTAGTCTCTGAAATCCAAAAACTCGGATAGAATGCCGAACCAGATTTCGCACCGTACCGTTGACCCGCTGGGTCAACGTCCGGTGAAAATCGACGTTATGTGATTAAGGCAACTATTCTGCTATAAACTTGAAACCAATAACTCAGCCAAAGGAGGAGGCTTAAAATGACTTACCGCATTTCTCCAGTTTGGTGGCCAATTATGAGCTAGAGGCCATCCGAAAGGCCTATAATCGGCTATGCTGAAAAACAACAGGTGGTCCGTCCTTGCCTTCTGGAGAACCTCTCTATGGTTCTGGAATATGGGGCAGGGTTGGAGGTATGGCTAGGCAAGGATATGTGGTCTTCTGAGAGCCTGGGGATCTGTGTTACCATACAAAATGAGGAATAGCCCAAATTGTATGGTAACGTTTGCTTGACACAAGTTACCATACAGTCTATCGTTTTTGAAACTCTGTATGGTAACGGGGAGCGGCATGGCGATAAAGGGTATATTAAGAGAGGAATTGGATAATTCCATCAGAATGCAGAAAAGGTATGACGAGGAGCTTGAAAAGCTTCCCGCGGGCAGCCTTGTAAAGAAGAAAATCAAGGGACATGAATATTACTATATTGTTCTTCGAGAAAATAAAAAAGTGAGGTTTGCCTATCAGGGGAAGGAGGTGTCTGAATCAGTTTTTGAAGAGTACGCAAGGGCGAAGGAGCTTCGCGCGAAGTACCGGAACCTCCTGTCTCAGGTCAAAAGGCAGATAAAGTTCCTGAAAGGGGTATTGCGTGGACAGGAGTCAATATGACCTCTGCCTTGAAGTGCTCAAACGGTTGGATGATTCTGGCATTCTGCCGAAAACCGTTTTGATAGGGAGTTGGTGCCTGCCGCTGTACAAGAATTTCTATCTCGGTCATCATGATATCTCATCATTACGAACGCGCGACATAGATTTTCTCATTTCTCGGAGGACAACATTTGCCAATAAAGTGGACCTGCCTGCCTTGCTCGAAGATTTGGGCTTTGTTCTGGAGCACAGTTTCCCCGAGGGATATGTCAGATTGATCCATCCCGAGTTGATACTTGAATTCCTGGTGCCGGAAGCAGGCCGAGGGACTTCAAAGCCTTATCCCCTGACTGAATTGGGCGTTAATGCACAAAGATTGAGATTCCTGGGACTCCTTGAATGGGATACGATAGTTGTTGATTTTGGTGGCTTGAAAGTGACCATCCCACACCCTGTCAATTTCGGGCTGCACAAAATTCTGGTATCTTCGAGGCGCACTGACGCTGACAAGAAGGCTAAGGATATTAAGGCAGGCGTGGAGGTGTTAAGAATGTGCGCTGAGAACATGGATGGGCCAAGGATTGTTGACTTGTTCGGGACTATTTCTCAAAAGCAGCGGCAGAGGATAATCAAATCTCTCGAAGCCAGTGGAGCTGAAGACTTACTGAAAATGCTGGACTGATAGACAGGGATTGGATAAAGGCGAATTCTCCGCCGCTCTTATACAATCCTTGACATGCATATCTTAGCCCCAGAGCGCATATTATCAGGATAGAAGTTAACTATGCATAGATTCTTCAATAAATGAAATAGCTCCGCACAACCCTCATAAAAATGCCTTGCAGATGATACGGCAAGGACGTATTATCAACCAATGGAATTCATCAAAGCCGCGGGGTTTACGAAGTATGCTTACGATTATCTCTCTAAAGATGAAGTTGCAATGATCCCTGCTCACCTTCTGCGTAAAATCGCAAAGGAACTTGAAGATGCCTAAGCGTAATATTGGTCAGGAAATTATTGAAGGTGTCAGTCACGTTAAAGCCTATAAGGCCGGGAAGACAGATTTGCGCGTTCATGGCATGAAAGAGGCATCGCATCCGAAGGTTATCCGTGCCAAGCTGAAACTATCCCAGTCGGCCTTTGCGGGCTTATTGGGGGTAAGTTTGCGAACGCTTCAGGATTGGGAGCAGGGAAGGCGAAGGCCTAGCGGGGCAGCCATTGCTCTATTGAGGATTGCGGAGCAAAAGCCGGAGGTCTTTTTGGAGATTTCATAAGGAAACAGTAAAGCTCTTTTTCAGTTATCCAACGCATCTATCGAGGCGGATAGAAAGGATATGGTTCTTTCAACATCCAATAATGACACCGCTTATGCCCCGGGATTATTTACTTTCCTTCATAACGTCCTGAGCTGCAATAAATGACTGACCACCTCTGGCCGAAAGTATCCCCCCGCCTTACCGGCTCAGAAGCCGAAAAGAGATTCTATGAAGCATTGAGGTCAGGCCTTCCCGAAAGATGGTGGGCATGGCACAGCCTTAGACTCAGGAGCACAAGCTCGGGAAGATTCGATGAGGCTGATTTCATAATCGCAGATCCCGGAAGACCCGGCATCCTGATTATTGAAGTAAAAGGCGGCCTGATTGAGATAAGGGACGGCCAGTGGTATCAAAACGGCCGGCCCATGGATTCCAGGCCCCTCGATGAGGCCGTATCCTTCAGAACTATACTTGCTGAAAGGATAAAGGATCTCAATCTCAATCCTCCTACAATCGGATGCGCCGTATGCTTTCCTGCCACCATATCCGACCATCGCCTCCAGGGAGAAGGCCTCCAGGGTATTTTGATAGGATGTAACGACCTTCCGCACCTGAGGGTGATCCTCCCTGATATAATGAACCGTGCCGTGCCCGACCCGTGGTCCCCGTCACAGGGTTGGATTGATGCGCTTCACAGACTCTGGGGGGAGACATGGGTGCCGGGTCTCTGCCTTGGAAGCAAAGTCCATATTGATGAGGAAAGACGTCTTCCACTTGATCTTGAGCAGATAGCCGTCCTTGAAAGCCTTGAGGAAAACGATCGCCTTCTGATCAGAGGCTCTGCCGGAACCGGAAAAACATTGCTTGCAAGGGAGGCCGCTCTTCGGGAGGCGGAAGAGGGAAAGCGAGTCCTTTTTCTCTGCTACACGGACGCCCTCGCGCTTAATCTCAAAAGATCTTTAGCCTACCCGAATCTGACGGTAAACGCGGTTAGAACCTTTGCATCAGCCCTTCTTGGCGAAAAAGCCCCTGATAAGTCCCCTGGAATACCATCTGAGTATTGGGAGAGCGTAAGCATAAGGGCGGCCCTTGATGGCCTTCCTCCAAGAGATGAAAGATGGGATACGGTAATCGTTGATGAAGGGCAGGACCTGAGCACGGATGACTGGGAGCTTGTCAGGGAATGCCTGGTGCCTCAAGGAAGGCTCTGGGTATTTGCTGATGAAACTCAGGCCTTCTGGAAGGACAGGGGAGTGCCTGAAGATATTATCGAAAAATTCATGAAATTCACCCTCAAAAGACCCTACCGGTGCCATCCTGCAATTCAGCATCTAAGTGACTGCTACGGAGGCCCCTGCGATAAAGACCCTCAAACCCTCCGGGCGGGCATAAAGGATGGAACAATCAACATTGTCACAAGCTCGGAGGGAAGGCTCCTAAAGCAGATCGGAAAAGAGATTAACAGGTTTTTATCAGGCGGCCTTGCTCCATCCCAGATAGCGGTTCTATCTCTCAGGGGAAGAGGATCAGATGAGAGCATCGTTCATCACAGGGAAATTGGAGATCACAGGGTGGTTCCCGCTACAGACCCCGAGGCGGAAGACAACATAGTCTGCGACACATTCCTCAGGTTCAAGGGCCTTGAGAGGCCCGCTGTCATAGTCACCGATTTCAGGCTTGTGCCGAACCTCTATGAAAAGCGCATGCACATTGCTGTTTCAAGGGCTCAGAGCTTTCTAAGGATCGTTGGGGTAAAAGAGGAGATAGAGAAAGATCCGATATTGGCGGGATTGATATAGAAGAGGGAGAAGGATATTTCTGAGGATGAACATAGGTCGACGGCTCATAGGGCCGTGAATATCTTTGGTACCGTACTGGTTGGAACGTGATGGCAATTGATCAACGGCAACAAGCGCTGATCGCTTTAGCCAATGATGTGTGGAATATCGAATTCCTCAAATAGATCGGAGCAAGACGAGCTAACTGTTTTAATACGTGCTGGAAGCTAACGATTGTGCAATGAATGCTCTTTGCGGCAAGACACTGCTTCTGAATGCCCAAAAGCTTCTTAACGCTTTTAGAAACAGCATCACCATAGACTGGCAGTCCGTGAAAACATAAGAGACCAAATGAGTGCCATCATCAAAAGGATTGTGAAAAAATATGGGTATCCGCCTGATAAGAAGGCTAGTGCCACTGAGCTTGTATTGGAGCAGGCGGAAGTCCTTTGCAAAGATTGTGCAAAAGGGGTATGAATTCCCTAGTATTGTATAGTAGAGCTTTAAGAACTCTGTCTTCTGAGGGTTATGGCCCAATATGGAAGTAGATCGGAACTTAACCACTACCAAGCGATTGACAGAAATCCTTAGCGGTTCGCCAATACCTCTGTCCCTGAAGGATTTAGGTGTCCGCCTAAGGTTAAGCCATTATGGTCTAGCAGATTACCAAATCTCTGCTTTGCTTAGGGGCATGCTGCGTGAGGGGCGTGTTGAACTCAAAAACGGCCGATGGCTAATCACTCCATTATCAGAGAGGAATATCGGAAGTTCAAGGTATTTTAAGTTAATCCAACCTTCACTTTCTCCGGAAGCTCTCTCTTGCCTTGACCGGGCACCAAGAAAATTATCGGATGGGACTGCAGAAGGCAACACAAAAGAAGCCCAGCCGTTGCCCTCATCTGATCGCTGGGCAACCTTCCGTAAGCTTGTTGCTTACTACAAACAATGCATACGCAACGAGGAGGGGGCCGATGCATCAGCATTCCAAAACGAGATCGGAAAAAGATTTATCTATTTGAGAAAGATTGGCTCGTGGTATCCACGCCCAGGTGTGCATTGGCGTAGCACGATCGCTCTTGGCCCACACCTTTCTCCTTTGCTCAACAGCATACCGGCTTCAGGAGATGAGGATGCACTTGTTGTGGGCTATCCGGTGCAGGCATTCTACAAGGAAAAGCAAGATGAGCCTGATGTAGTTATAATTCGCCCGGTATTTTATTTCCCTGTAGAGAAGGCGATCTCGCATGAGGGTCTTGTAATCAGTTGTGAAGACCCTAGGCCAGAAGTCAATCTGGGATGGCTGGAGTATGCTTTTTCAAGAAATTCTGATCGGCAGAGGAATTTTCTTTCAGCATGCGGCTTCATCAATCCTTGGCAACCCAGCGATGAGATTCCAGGCTTCGAACGAGGTGAGTTGGCACTCAGCCTTGATAATCTGGTTTCAGCCTTGTCCGCTTTTCTTTATGAAAGGGTCCGGCAGCCTTTGGATCTAAGGAATGTACCAGACGAGCCACTGCACGAGCCATTTGAGACAGGGCTTTACAATCGCGCTGTACTCATGTTGGCAAAAAGAACAAGATTCACCGTAAATTTGCTTAGGGAGCTATCTGTCATTGAAAAGGCCCCCGATGAAGTGTTGGAGCGAACTGCGTTGATCCACATTTTTGCCAGCAAGAAAAGTCCCACAACGCCACGGACTGAGGAACCCCTTCATGAAGCCGTAGTGGCTGACACCACCACGCTCAACGCAGAACAGCGAAGAGCCACTGCTTCACTCCTAACCCAAGATATAACCGTGGTTACTGGACCGCCAGGCACAGGAAAGAGCCAGGTGGTATCAGGTACAGTTGCCAATGCTCGACTCAAGGGCAAGACGGTGCTGTTTGCTAGCCGTAATCATAAAGCCATAGATGCGGTGATTGGGCGTCTTTCCTCCGCTGAGGGTCAATCCTTGATTGTCCGTACTAATTCCAAAGTTGATCCCAATTTCCGTTTTACCTTCTCTGAGGCAATCAAAGATATGCTTGCTCAGGAACCCGATCTGACTTCCAGAGAACGCTTTCGTCATTCAAGTAGCGAACTGGAATCTCTCTTGGCGGATAGAGGCGAAACAGCCCGAGCTGCCCTTTCCTCAGCGGAAAACGGCACAAAATTGGGATATCTGGTAGAGCGGATAAGCTATCTTTCCAGAGAGATACCAGAGGAATTGGTTGCCTTTCTTGAAGCCGAGCCAAGTAGGTTCCCTGCGAAGGGGTTTCAGGACATCAGCCCAAGCGTGGAGGGCTTATATCTTCGATATCTTAAAAATGGTTTATATAATAAGTTGTTATCCAAGCTGAGACTGCTTCTCCTATTGCCTGCTTATATGGGAGTGATTTCGAAATTGAGGCAACTGCCCAGTTTATCCTCCCTTCCGCTAATCATTGGGACTAATGACCTAAAGACCATCATCCAACAGTTTCAAGGGCTAAAAAAGGTTGCCGAGTTTGTGAGGTTACAGAAAGAATGTCGGCCTTACGAGATGGAGCTGCAGAGGCTTCCTTCTATTGAAAAGATTACAGAAGATATTGCCAGGATTAACGAGAGAATTGCTAAGGTAGCATCCCTTGCCATAGACCTTGACCAGGCTTGCAGAAGAGGTATTCCCTTTGGGGTGGATAGGGAGGAGCTTAGTGGGCTTCGTGCGGCTTTAAGGGCTACGGGAACTGGCCTGGATGAAGGGGAAATCCGGGCAGAGACAATTCGTGTTCTTCAAAAACTGACTTCTTCCATTCTTAAAGCTTTTCCATGCTGGGCCGTGACAAATCTTTCATTGGGATCTCGCATTCCTTTGGTTCCGGCAATGTTTGATCTAGCCATCGTGGACGAGGCCAGCCAGTCAGATATTCCTTCAGCAATACCTATCCTTTATCGTGCCCGAAGGGCTGGGGTGGTAGGCGACCCATGGCAACTTACTCATACCTCTAAACTTACAACGGCCAGGGATACTATTCTTAGGCGTCAAATAGGTCTTAAGCGGGTTGAGGATGTAAGATTTGCTTACACAGAAAGCTCACTTTATGACCTTTTCGCAGGAACCCAAGGGGTAGAACCGGTTTTTCTGAGCGAGACATATCGAAGTGCAGCGGAAATTGCTGGGTACTCCGATCTGGTTTTCTATAATGGGCGATTGCGCGTGGCTACTGACCCAAACCGCCTCGTTACACCGCAAGGAATGTCTCCCGGGATATATTGGACGGAGATAAATGGAGAGATACAGAGCGGGGGAGGAAGCGGGTGCTATTGTCAGGATGAAGTGCGCGAAGTCGTTAGAATAATGCGGGCGATGCTCACGGATGGCGGCTTTAGAGGGACTGTTGGTGTCATTACACCATTCAGGCATCAGGCTAACCGATTGAGGGACGCTTTATTTGAAAGCGATACGAAATTTTACGATGCCCTACTCCGCGCTAATACTCATGTAGATACAGCTCATGGATTTCAGGGGGACGAGCGGGATGTAGTCTTGTTTAGCTTATGCGGTGGTCCGGGAATGCCTGGGGGGTCCCGTTCCTTTTTAAGGGAGACAGGTAATCTCTTTAACGTAGCCGTTAGTCGAGCTAGGGCTGTACTTCACGTAATAGGCAATCGTGAATGGGCTAAACGCTGCGGCATTAACCACATTGAAAAGCTGGCTAGCCCGTTAAATAAGTTGTCTAGCATCTCGCTACCAGGGCCGTGGCATCCACATGAATCTCCTTGGGAGGAAAAACTGTACGATGCCCTCTTAGAGGCCGGTTTGGAACCCAGACCCCAATTCAAAGTCTCAAGTCGGAGACTGGATTTGGCGCTAATAGGGGATGGAAGTAAACCGCTTAAAATAGACATAGAGGTGGATGGGGATTGCCATCGCAATCCAGACGGCACGCGCAAGATTGATGACTTGTGGCGTGATATTCAGATCCGAGGAATGGGTTGGAAAGTGGTTAGATTTTGGACTTATCAACTTCGTGAGGACATGCAAGGTTGCGTGAAGAAGATTCATGCAATATGGAGCGAAAATGAATAGCGAAGTTAGTGACCAAGGCAAGCCTGAAAAGATTCAAGTGACAAATCTGGAACCTCATAATTCAGGGAGTGCGTTAGATCGTAGCTTTTTCCCTGTTTGGTCAATGGGGGTAGCTCTCATCCTGGTTATACTGCTGACCCTGCTATCGGGGTGGAAGATAATAAACCTTGAAAGTGAGCGTTCCAGTGTGGAGTCGCAGCGCCTGCTTCTTGAAAGAGATAAGCAAGCTTATGCAGACATCCAGAAAGAGCTCCCCTCTTTGGAAAGACGAAAACAGGCAATAATAAGTGAATTTTCCGAATTAGAGGGAAAAGGAAGGAGCGCACAGGTTCGCTATGAAAGCATTACGGTGCAATCCAATGCGGCCCAGTCAAACCTGGAAAAGGCTTTGGCCGAAAGGGATCAGGCTCAAGCTGCGAGCCAGGCTGCCAGACAAGAATTAGCCTCTTTGCAGGCCGATATTCAGAAGGCCCGGGTTGATTCTCAGAACTTAAAGCAGCAGGTAGAAGCCCTGCGTGCAGAGGAGCAAACGTTTGGAAAAAGCGCAAAACAACTTAGAGAGCAGGTAGCGCAGATTGAAGCAGATATCTCAGGTTTGGAGCGCGAGCGGCAAAACAGGAAGAAGATCCTTGAGCAGATGTCCCAGGACACTTCTGAGCTACAGAAAATCTCAAAACGCTTTGATGGAATCGCTTATAACCTTGAAGTGTCTCACAAGGCCGCCGACGAAGCGATTAAGAGCTTGCACTTTGAGAGTCAGAAGTTTACCAAAGCCGTTGAAGAAGTAAATAAGCAGACCCAGGGTCTTGCAAAAGAAACCCAGGTTGTCTCTCGCGAAGCCGGTAACTTTGCTACTGCAGTGCAAGGGATCCATAGTTCGGGGCAGACGGTGAAACAAGCATCTGGTGACATTCAAGGGGCTAAGACAGCCCTCACCGACGCCATGGGACAACTAAAGAAAGCATCAGAAGGGGCAGAACAACAAGCGCGGCGCTTAGCCGAGACTACAGATGCCCAATTGAAGATTCTTCAGCAAACTCTTCCTGTTCTTGACAAGTCAGCCCTGAGCCTGAGCAGTTACGTGAAGATGGTTGAAGGTCATGTCAATGCCCTGGATGGACCTACTGGAGATTTCCAGAAAACAGTGACTGATACAAAGAATGCGTACTCACAGCTCTCAGATGTGATCGTAAATCTCAAGAACGTGGTTGGTCCACTTTCACAGACACATTCAGATTTGGCCAGTAATGTGAAGGCCGCCGACGAAGCTATTAAGAGCTTGGATTAAGGTGGACCCACTTGTCAAGACATTTTTTTCATAAAGTTAAGTTACACTTTGGGGCGGTTTTTGGTTTTTATTTATGCCTACTGACTCCGTGAGTGAAGGGTTATTCATAGCTAAGTTGT
>Ga0100392_1005374_pt1 | contig 11299 bp, 7 predicted proteins | sample CryGeymeta201516_FD_81548 | JGI IMG/M metagenome (GOLD analysis project Ga0100392, IMG submission 81548) | Groundwater microbial communities from Crystal Geyser aquifers in Utah, USA - Crystal Geyser metaG 2015-16 | ecosystem: Environmental > Aquatic > Deep subsurface > Groundwater | place: USA... | reverse complement strand
GTCGAGCTGGCTGACCAGTTCGGCGGCCATCGAGATGCTGAAACGGCAAAGGGGATTTTCCATAGTGTTACCTGTTGACAGTTTCATAACATTAGGCGGCAAGGCTTGTCAACGAGAAAAAGAGGGAAATATGATGGCGCCGAAAAAACCCGAAAGACGCCAGGATTTTAAGGCAAGCAGCAACGCGGCAGAATCAAACCAAAAACCGAAATTCGCCCTTGCCCAGGAGATCCTGAAGGTGGAGGACGCCACGCAGGCGGCCCGTGCTGTCGGTGACCGGCAGGATGGTGATCTCGTGGCGCTGCATGATGGAAACGGCGTCGGCGGCCAGCAGGCCCTCGGTGATGGTCTTGGGGGCCGCGGTCATCACCGCGGCCAGGGTGGTGGTGTCCAGGTTCTGGCCCTGGGAGACCAGGCGGCGGACGTCACCGTCGGTCAGGATACCGGCCATGGTCTGTTCGTTGGCCATGATCAGCACGGCGCCCAGGTTCTTGTCGTTGAGCACGCCGATCGCCTGACGCAGCGTGGCATCGGCAGCCACCATGGGGATGGCCGGACCGGTGAGCATCACCTCGGCGACCTGAATCTTGAGGCGCTCGCCCAGGCTGCCGCCGGGGTGGTTGCGTCGAAAATCACTGACATTGAACTGTTTGAGGTCGAGGAGTACCACGGCCAGGGCGTCGCCCATGGCCAGGGTGGCGGTGGTGCTGGTGGTGGGGGCCAGACCCAGGGGGCAGGCCTCCTGGGGTATGGCCACCGAGAGGATGGCGTCGGCGGCGGCGGCCAGGCTGGAGCTGGGATTGCCGGTCATGGCGATAATCTTGACGCCCCGTTTGCGCAGGCTGGGCAAGAGGATGCAAAGTTCCGTGGTCTCGCCGGAATAGGAGATGGCCAGCACCACATCGCCGGCATCCACCATGCCGAGATCGCCGTGCATGGCCTCCACCGGGTGGAGAAAGAAGGAGCTGGTGCCGGTCGAATTCATGGTGGCGACGATCTTCTGGCCGATGAGACCAGACTTGCCGATACCGGTGATGATCACCCGGCCATGACTTGCCATGATCAGGTCCACCGCCTTCTGAAATTGCTGGCCCACCTGGTCGATGAGGGCGAGAATGCCCTCGGCCTCGATGCGCAGCACGGCTTTGGCCTTGTCGATGATCATGGCTCAGCCCAGGGCCAGTTTGTAGAATTCCCGGTCCGGCGGCAACAGGTATTTGCCGGTGAAGCAGGCCAGGCAGAAGACGTCGGCGCTCTGGCCGGTGGCCTCCACCATGCCTTCCAGGCTCAGGTAATACAGGCTGTCCAGGCCGAGGAAGTCGCGGATGGCATCAATGCTTTTCTGCGAGGCGACCAGCTCGCCACCCGAGGGAAAGTCAATCCCGTAATAACAGGGGTGGCGGGTGGGCGGGCAACTGACGAGCATGTGTACCTCCTTGGCGCCCGCCTCCCGGATGGCCCGGACCCGGCTGCGGCCGGTGGTGCCCCGGATAATGGAGTCCTCGATGATGATCACCCGCTTGCCCTTGATCAGGGAACGCACCGGGTTGAGCTTCACCCGCACCGAGAAATCACGCATGCTCTGGGTAGGCTGGATAAAGGTGCGGCCCACATAGTGGTTGCGAATCACCCCCATCTCCAGCGGAATGCCCGAGGCCTGGGAGTAGCCTAAGGCCGCGTAGTTGCCCGAGTCGGGAAAGGGCATGACGAAATCCGCCTCTGGCGTGCATTCCCGGGCCAGAATCTCGCCCATGCGCTTGCGGCACTTGTAAACATTCCAGCCGAAGATGTCGCTGTCCGGCCGCGCGAAGTAGACGTGTTCGAAGATGCAGAACTGGTGCTGCTGTTTGGGCTGCGGGAAGAAACTGCGCAGGCCGTCCTGGTCGATGACCAGCGCCTCGCCGGGCTCGATGTCCCGGACATAGGTGGCCTCCACCAGATCAAGGGCGCAGGTCTCGCTGGCCACGATGTAGCTGCCGTTTACCAGCCGGCCCAGGCATAAGGGCCGATAGCCTTGGGGGTCGCGGACCGCCACCAGGGTATCGTTGGTCATGAGCAGCAGGGAGTAGGCGCCGCGTACCTGACTAAATGTTTCAGTTATGGCCCGATCGAGCCCCAGGTGGAAGAAGCGGGCAAAAAGGTGGACAATGATCTCCGAGTCCATGGTGGACTGGAAGATGGAGCCCTTTTCCTCCAGGTTATCGCGCAGGGCGCGGATGTTTACCAGGTTGCCGTTGTGGGCCACGGCAATGGCCCGGCCCTGGTGGGTGGCGGTGAAGGGCTGGGCGTTCTCGATCACCGAGGCGCCGGTGGTGGAATAGCGCACATGGCCAATGGTCATCTGGCCCTTCAGGCTCTCCAGGGTGGCCTCGCTGAAGACCTCGTGCACCAGGCCCATGCCCTTGTGCTGGCTGATCTTGCCGTCATCCGAGGCGACGATGCCGGCGGACTCCTGGCCCCGATGCTGCAAGGCGTAGAGACCGAAATAGGTGATCTTGGCGGCATCCGGGTGGCCGAAAACGCCACAGACGCCGCATTCATCGCGGGGACGCGAAGAATCTTCCGCACGGATCATGATGCTTTTCCTCAGACTATAAAGGCCGGTCCGCCGCAAAAAGCCGGGCAATGGCTGACACGAAAGAGGCAGGGCCGTGGTTACGGATTTTCCCGCCTGAAAAAAGTACCGAATATACCCGGTTTGGCGGGGGAAGAAAACTTTTTTGTGGCCTTCCCCTATGCCGGGCCACGTCAGGGCGTTGTTGTCTGGCCCTTACTTTTCCCCGAGGTGGACATGGTCCCGGCCGCTGAAAAAACTCACCCAGGCAGAGGTGTTGTTCAACGCCCAGTCCCTGGGCGGCACCAAGTCCGTAAGGGTCTCCTGAAAACAACCGTGCGCCACGAGCCGCTCGTAGACCCGGACGTACAGGCAGCGCTTGACGCCCGGATAGACCTCGCACCAGCCGTCGCGACTGCCGCCGCAGGGGCCATTCAGCAGGTACTTGGCGCAACCGGACTGGGGGCAGAGGTAGGCCAGTTCCGACAGGGTGCAGTCCCCGCAGTTCTGGCAACGAAAAGCCAGAAATTTGATCAAATGTTCCAGGCCGGCCATGCCAGGGGCCAGGCGGGTGGCGGCCAGGGCCAGGCAGAGCTTTTTGACGGGGACATGCAAGGGCCCAACCGGCGCAAAGGCCAGGTCGTGAATGCGCCGCGTAAGATCATAGCCGGAGAGGCGGCCCGCGATGCGGCCCGCGGTGGGCGAAGGCTCCAGTTGGTTGAGGCCGGAGGCTTTGTCTCTTTTGAAATAATAAAAGCTGTCGTCGGGCCAGAAGTGCAGTTCCGGCAGGCAGGCAGACCAGTCGGCAGCCAGCTCCTCGGCCCGGTCCATGACCCGCTTGACGTCGGCAAAGACCAGGGCCGGCCCGCCGATGTGAGCGCCGGCAAAGCCCAGCCCCTTGAGCACGGCCAGCAGCTTGGCGGCCCGCTCCAGCCGGGCGCCCTTGCCCTTGTCCGTGGACGCCGCCTCCTGCCGGATCTGGCGGTAGAGGGCTGCCGGAATAACGCAGCCCGGAATCTCTCCCCGGTACATGAGTTCGGTGACGGTCAGATTGGGGATGAAGACGTTGCCCAATACCGGCAGTTCGAGGTGATTGGCCCGCAGATAAAGGAGCACCTCCTGGAACTTGCGGGCGTCAAAGCCCAACTGGGTGATAACAAAACCGGCGCCGGCCGCCGCCTTGCGGTGCAGCTTGGCGTACTGCATGCGCAGTTCGGCCTCCAGATACTTGAAAGGCGACACCACCACGCCCCGAAAAAAGGCGGTGGCCTCGGCCGGGTCGGCAAGGGCGGAGAGCTGATCGGCCCCAAAAATCGCCTGGTTCATGCGGCCGACGAGGTCCAGTGCCTGGACCGTGTCCAGGTCGAAAACCGGTTTTGGCAACCCCTGGTAGCCCGGTTTAGGATAGTCGCCGGCCAGGACCAGAAGGTTGCGGAGCCCCAGACGGTCCCAGGCAAAGAGCAGGGATTCCATCTGGTTGCGGTTCTTGTCCTTGCAGGAGAAATGGACGATGACGTCCAGACCCAGATGGAGAATCTCCACACCCAGCACCTCGGGCGACAGGGCCGCATGGCCGCCGGCGTTCTCGGTGATGCTCACCGCCCGAAGGCGTCCGTCTTGGACAGCCTCCCGGGCAAAGTCCAGGGCGCGGCCATGCTCGTGGCTGCGGCCGCCGCGGCTTGGCACCAGCTCGAAGGTCAGGGTGAAATCCTCCGGGTCACGCAGGGAGGTCTGGAAACAATGGGCATTATTCATGATTGCCTTGTGCCGCTGTTTTCGGGTATGCCTGTGGGATGCGAAGGCCCCCGGCGGGCCGCAATCCATCCGTGGAGGGAAATCCCGCGATGCATCCCAAGCTGGTCGTAGTCCTGGTCGTCTATCTCCTGATTCAATCTATTGAAAATCTGGTGGCCTTGGTCAATCTCAAATACCTGAAGCGCCATGGCAACAAGGTGCCGCCCGGCTTTACCGGGTTTGTGGAGGCCGGGGAACTCGCCCGCATCCAGGCCTACACCCTGGCCCAGGGCCGGCTGGATTTTGTCGCCGCCGGCCTCATGGCCGTGGTGACCCTGATCTTTTTTTTCGGCCCCTTGCTCAACTGGTACAACGGCTGGCTCGCTGGCCTGGGGCTTGCGCCCGTTGCCGCCGGCCTCCTCTGCTTTCTGCTGTTAAGCTTCGCGGAAACGCTTCTACAGATGCCAACCGGACTATACCACACCTTCGGCATCGAGGAACGCTTCGGCTTCAATACCCAGACCCTGGGGTTGTGGCTCGCCGACCTGGCCAAGTCGCTCCTGCTCTCCACCGTACTCCTCGGGTTGCTCCTCGCCGGCGGCTTCTGGCTCATGGGGGCCGCGCCCCATTTCTGGTGGTTGTTCTTCTGGATGTTCTTTTGCGGCTTCAGCGTCTTCCTGCTCTACCTCTCGCCCTATGTCATCGAGCCGCTGTTCAATAAGTTTACACCCCTGGACAACCCGGAACTGGAGGAAAAAATTCGCCTGACACTTTCCATGGCCGGCATTGCGGTGGCCCGCATCTTTGTCATGGACGCCTCCCGCCGCAGTCGCCACGGCAACGCCTGCTTCAGCGGCATCGGCCGGGTAAAACGCATCGTGCTCTTCGATACCCTGCTGACCAAGAGCGACCCGGACGAGATCGTTGGCATCCTGGCCCACGAGGCCGGTCACTGGAAGAAACATCACATCCTGCAACGGCTCGTGGTCATGGAGCTTTTCGCCCTGGCCGCCTGCTACCTCGCATCTCGGCTGGTGGCGGGCGACACCCTGGCCAGCCTCTTCGGCCTGACCACGCCTACCGTGTATGGCAAACTTCTGGTGCTCGGTTTCCTGGGCAGCTTGGCAGGCTTTGTGCTGCGGCCGTTAAGCAACGCCTGGTCCCGCCTGCATGAATGGCAGGCCGACGATTTCGCAACGCGCCTAACTAACAACGGGCCGGCCCTGGCCACGGCCCTGGTCAAACTGGGCCGCGACAACCTGGCCAACCTCCATCCGCATCCGTGGTACGTGGCCCTGCACTACGGCCATCCGCCGCTGGCCGACCGGGTGGCCCGCCTGTTGAACAAGGGAAAACGGGAGACGGCATGAGCGTCCGGCACAGCGCCCAGGTGTTCAATGAACGGGCCGTTGAATACGATAGTTGGTTTGACCACAACCCGGTGTTTGCCAGCGAACTTGCCGCCTTGCAGGCCTTGCGGACACCGCTGCCCAAGCCCCGCCTGGAACTTGGCTGCGGGCCGGGCCGTTTTGCCGCACCCCTTGGGGTGCGATTCGGGGTAGACCCGGCCCTGGCGCCGCTCCACCTGGCCCGCAGCCGCGGGGTGCTGACCTGCCAGGGCGCGGGCGAGGCCCTGCCAGTGCGGCCCGGCTGCCTGGGCACCATCTTCCTGCTCTTCAGCCTCTGCTTTGTCGAAAACCCCGGGGCCGTGCTGACCGAGTGCCGCATGGCCCTGCGACCGGGAGGCATGCTGGTGCTGGGCACCGTGCCCCTGGACAGTCCCTGGGGACAAGGCCTGGACGCCAAGCGCCAGGCCGGCCATCCCTTCTACCAATACGCCCGTTTTGTGAATTTGGCAACCACGATGACTTGGCTGACGCAGGCCGGCTTTACCCTGCGGGAGAGTCGTTCCGCCCTGTTGCAGCCACCCGCCAAGGCAAGCGAGCCGGGACCAAGCGTGGCCGGCATCCAGGCTGGGGCCGGCTTTGTGGTGCTGGTCGGCAGGTGCGGGAGGGTATAGGTTGAATGATCGTAACTATCCAGTGGAACCGCAACCCAGGTGAGTTCCCGGCCTGGAAATGCTTTTCGCGGGTTCGTCCGCGACCGGGCGCAGGATGCGCGGCAGGACGCCCGCCCCCGCATGAGCGAAAAGTATTTTCAGGCCGGGAACGCTTGACTGCCGACACAAGCTGGATAGTTACCTTTTGACATACTCTAACGATCGTTCCGGCTTCCACTGTTCAACCTGCCAGGGTTGCCAGCTTAGTCATCCCGCAACCCACGCGCCGCAGTATCCACGGTTTCGAGCAGCGGAATCTCCTTCTTCACCAGGCTATCCAGGTCGCCAAACTTGCGGGCCGACACCAGCACCCTCCCCTCGAAGGAACCGATCGTCTTGTTGTAGGCCTCCACCGCGTGCTCCAGCCCCTTGCGCATGTCGAGGAAGTGGTGGGCCAGCACCCGCAACCGTTCGTGCAGCTCCTTGCCCAGTTCGCTGATCAGATGGGCGTGTTCGGTGATCTGCTCCTGCCGCCAGCCATAGGCCACGGACTTGAGCAGGGCAATGAGGGTGGTGGGGGTGGCGAGGATGACGCGCTGGTCCACGCCGAACTCGATGAGCCGCGGATCCTGCTGCAGGGCGGCGCTGAAAAAATTCTCACCAGGCAAAAAGAGTACCACCAGGTCCGGGGTGGGCTGGAACTGTTCCCAATAGGACTTGCTGGCAAGCTGCTGGATATGGGTGCGGACCTGCCGGGCATGCTCGGCCATCTTACCCTTTCTCGCCTCCTCGCTGTCGACCTCCAGGGCCTCCAGATAGGCCTGCAGGGCCACCTTGGAATCAACCACGATGTTCTTGCCGCCGGGCAGGCGGATAATCATGTCTGGCCGCAAACGTCCTTGGCCCGTGGCCACCGACTCCTGTTCCACGAAGTCGCAGTGCGCCAGCATCCCGGCCAGCTCCACCACCCTTTTAAGCTGAATCTCGCCCCAGCGGCCACGCACCGTCGGCGTCCGCAGGGCCTGGACCAAACTGGACGTCTGGCCATGCAGGGCCGTCTGCCCCAAAGCCAGCGCCTTCACCTGCTCGCTTAACCCGGCGTAGGCCTGGGTCCGCTCCTTTTCCAGCTCGCGCACCTGGGAGTCCATCTTACCCAAAGACTCGTGCAGGGGCTTGACCATTTCCTCCATGGATTTCCGGCTGGCCTCGAAATCCTGCCTGGCCTTGCCCTGAAAGCCGCCCAGGGTCTCCTTGGCCAGGTCGAGGAAGGACTGGTTATTGCTCTTCAAACTCTCCGCCGACAAGGCTTTGAAAACGTCGGTGAGTTCCCGGCGGGCCTCGTTCAAGAGGGCCAGCTTCTCGCCCGCCTGTCGCCGCTCATCGGCCAGCATGGTCTCCAGTTCGGCGATGCGGCCATGCTGCCCGGTAGCGGCCTGCCGACTGGCCTCCATTTCCTCGCGGGTCACGGCCAGCAGTCCATCAAGGCTCTCGACCTGCCGGTCCCGGCCGCACAGCCGTTCCTCAAGCACCCGCTTGTCAATTTCCATGGCGTTACAGACGACCCGCAGCCGGGCCTCCCGCCGCATGACGACAAACCAGGCCGAGGCCCCGCCGAGCAAAGCGCCGAGCAGGGCAAAAATCAGGGTGGGCATAGTGGCATTATCCATAAGCGACATCCTTATTCAAGCAACTAGCCGCTAGCTGCTAGCCGCTGAACCGCTGAGCCCGCCAGGGCGTAACCCGACGACCTACTGCGCTAACCCGACCTGCACGGCTGACCAACCGGCGCGGTTGCATGTTTTCAACCCTTGTAACTATCCAGCTTGTGTCGGCAGTCAAGCGTTCCCTGCCTGAAAATATTTTTCGCTCATTCTCGGCGGGCGTCGGCGACCTCGCGCGCATCCTGCGCCCGATCGTCGACGAACCCGCGAAAAGCATTGCCAGTCCGGGAACTCACCTGGGTCGCGGTGCCGCTGGATAGTTACCAACCCTTTTACCAATTAAGATTACAATAATTTTCTATTGCTTTCATAAATACTTTCATGTTTAATAGTCAGTTCAAATTTTTTTCAGCAGCACGGCGGGGGGTTTGGTGCCAATACGCATACACGTGACATGGGCCTATAGCTCAGTTGGCTAGAGCCACCGGCTCATAACCGGTCGGTCCCTGGTTCGAGTCCAGGTGGGCCCACCATAACTTGCAGACCGAGATGCCAATATTGAACACCGGCAGGCATTATCTAAAAAAAATTACCCACAATGTCCCTGGCAGGGAGAACCTCCAGGGTACTGAAATACAAGGTGCCGCCCCGCTTGAGGCCGCACCTTTTTTCTTTTGAGGCAGACAGGACACCACATGGGCCGACCCGGCGTCAGATTGCAGGAGGTACTCGCCAGCCTCGACGACATTGCCGCCTTTTCCCTGGCAGCGGCCTGGGACAATGTCGGACTCCTGGTGGGCGACCCCGCCATGGCGGTGACCGGCATCCTGGTCGCCCTGGACCCCACCGCGGAGGTCCTGGCCGAGGCCCATGAACGACAGGCCAACGTCCTGGTCACCCATCACCCGCTCATCTTCCAGCCCTTAAAGGCCATGCGCACCGACCAACCTCTGGGCCGCATGCTGGCCATGGCGACCCGGGACCATATGGCCGTGGTCGCCTGCCACACCAACCTGGATCTGGCAAGCGGCGGGGTCAACGACGTCCTGGCCGCCCGGCTCGGGCTCACGGACATCACCCCTTTTACCGCGGACAACGGGGCAACGGATAAATTAACCGGGCTGGGCCGGACTGGCCGCTATGCCGCCCCCTTGAGGGCCGACGAATTTATCGAAAGACTCATGGCGGCCCTGGCCACCCCGACTCTGCGGATGGTCGGCAAACTACCGCCCACCATCGCCCGGGTGGCGGTGTGCGGCGGCAGCGGCGCCGATCTGGCCGAGGCCGCCTGGCAGGCGGGCACCCAGGTTCTGGTTACCGCCGAGGTAAAACTGAGCATTGCCCGATGGTCCGAGGCCGCCGGCCTCTGCATCATAGACGCCGGCCATTTCCCCACCGAAAATGTCATAGTTCCCGTGCTGGCCGATGTTCTGCGGGAACGGCTGGCGCACTACGGCCATGACGTGAAAGTTGGCATTACGGCCACGCAGCGTGATCCCTTTGTCCCGGTGCGCCGCGATGACCACGCCGGTCACTGTGCACCATAACCCAAAGTTTGTGAGGAGAAGGAGTTGAAAAAGTACATCAAAGACCTGATTGGACTACAGACCACGGACCGCGAACTCCAGTTGCTCGACCAGGAAATCGCCAAGGGCATTGCCGAACTGGAAGAGCAGCGGAGCGGCATTAACACGCGCAAGACGGGCATCGAGGCTCTGCAGGCCAGAATCGCCCAAAACGAGAGCCGACGACGCGAACTGGAGGCCGAGACCGAGGACCAGACCGCCCGCCTCAAGGAACGCCAGGTCAAGCTGATGAATGTGCAGACCAACCGGGACTACCAGAGCCTGCTCCGGGAGATTGAGGAGGCCAAGAAGGCGAACAACAGCCGGGAGGAAGAGATTGTCCGCCTCATGGAACAGGCCGAGGCCGACCAGCAGACGATCGTCAACGATCTGGCCCTGTGCGAGGAAGAGGAAGGCCAACTGGGCACGATTTCCGGACAGATTGCCGCCAAGGCCAAGGAACTGGCCAGTCAGAAGAAAAAAATTGAGAAGGACCGCGATGACAAGGCCAAGAAGATCACCGCCACCCATCTCAAAAAATACGAACTTCTGCGCGCCAAGCGTAACGGGGTGGCCGTGGTCGGGGTAACCAACGGCGTCTGTCAGGGCTGCCACATGAACATCCCGCCCCAGCTTTACAACGACCTGCTCCGGGACCAGGATCTGCTTTCCTGCCCGACCTGCAACCGCATGCTGTATAATAAAGAGAGCTGAAAGCTCAAAGGTGAAAGCTGAAAGGCTGTGGAAGTTTTAATTGGACTTTGAGCTATATATTTTTCTTACCTTGAGCTTTGAGCTTTCAGCTTTGAGCTTTGAGCTTTATTATAAACTTGGAGTGGGCGCATGATCGCCGGTTGTGCAAACAGCCGGAGGAAAGTCCGAACACCGCAGGGCAGAGTGGTTCGTAACACGAACTGGGGGTGACCCCGAGGAAAGTGCCACAGAAAACAGACCGCCGCTCCGGACTTGTTCCGAAACGGTAAGGGTGAAACGGCGAGGTAAGAGCTCACCGCCTCCATGGCGACATGGAGGGCACGGCAAACCCCACTCGGTGCAAGACCAAATAGGGAAACGCTTAAGGGCTGCCCGTCCAAAGTTTCCGGGTAGGTTGCTTGAGGTGCCGGGCGACCGGCATCCCAGAGAAATGATCATGGCCCCGCAAGGGGTACGGAATTCGGCTTACAGCCCACTCCAATTTTTAGCTAATTCCAAGGCGGATGCGATTGCCTCAGGATCCGAGCCGCCAGCGGCCAGCGGCTAGCTGCTAGCCGCTGGCAATTCCAGGACACACGATGCCAGACACCGCTGCCGCTATAATTCCCGCCGGTGGAGCCGGCCTGCGTATGGGGCAAGGGACCCCGAAGCAGTTCCTGCCCCTGGCCGGAGTGCCGGTGATTGTCCACACCATCCGGGCCCTGGCGGCGAGCGGTGACATCGGGCCGATTATTCTCGTGGTGCCGGAGAACGGGCTGCTTGCGGCCCGGGAGATTCTGGTCGCGCACGGCCTGGACCACGTCACCCGCCTGGTCGTCGGCGGCCGCCGCCGCCAGGATTCGGTGGAACAAGGCCTGGCCGCGGTGCCTGAGGGGGTGGAGTACACCATCGTCCACGACGGCGCCCGCCCCCTGGTGACCCCGGAACTGGTGCAACGTTGCCTGGCCGAGGCCAGGCGCACTGGCGCGGCCATCGCCGCGCTGCCGGTCAAGGACACCCTCAAGGCGGTGGACAAGGAACACCTGATCCAAAATACCGTGGACCGCCAGGGCCTCTGGCAGGCCCAGACCCC
>Ga0100392_1005371_pt1 | contig 11299 bp, 9 predicted proteins | sample CryGeymeta201516_FD_81548 | JGI IMG/M metagenome (GOLD analysis project Ga0100392, IMG submission 81548) | Groundwater microbial communities from Crystal Geyser aquifers in Utah, USA - Crystal Geyser metaG 2015-16 | ecosystem: Environmental > Aquatic > Deep subsurface > Groundwater | place: USA... | reverse complement strand
GTGAATTTAGCATTTCTGACGCGCCGATTGCTTTTCCTGATCAAGACACTGAAATTACTGCACTTGCATTCGGTAAATTACGCCAGAACAAAGGTATGCATTTAGCGATTCAGGCGGTTCAACAGCTACGTGGTGAGAGTTATCCTATTCGCTTGCTTATTGCGGGGTCTACCTATGCTTCTGAGATTAATTACTGGCAGACATGCAAGGAGTTGATAGGCAGGGCGCCTGATGGCATTACAGTGATCGAGCACTATATCAAAGACGATGAAGTTCTGGATGTTATTCGCCAATCGCATATTTTCCTTTTACCGTATACCGATTTTTTTTCCCAAAGCGGCGTTGCTTTATTAGGTCTCTCAAACGGACGTCCAATTGTCGCAACAGCGGTCGGTGGTATTGCGGAGCTTATTATGCCAGGTAAAACAGGCATTGTGATTAGTGAGCCTACGGTTCCTGCTGTGAAGGATGCGCTTCTGCAGGTAATCCAGATGGGTTCTGGACAGTTATCTCAAATGGGCCGATATGCTGCTGAGTTTTGCCGGGAACACTATTCATGGGAAAGCGTTGCCGGGAAGCATCTGCATCTTTACAATACGTTTTCAGGCGTTGATTAAGCCTAAAATTATATGACTATACGATTGCTCTAGAGGTGCTACATGGGAGCGCACTACGTAAAGAGATTATGGCAATTGGGCCATCGCTGGAGCCGAATGCTTTTTGGCGCGAGTTATTGGCACCAGAGTCAGCATATAGGGAGGCTTTTTATCCCAAGCGAGCTACGGGGTTATTTTAATGACCTAACAGCGAAGGTTGCATGGGAAGGAAAGGTGGATGAGCAGGGAATTCCGCTAAGCAGCGGTCCTGATACTAAACCCCTTTATTTTGCCACGACAATTTTCCAAAAAGCTTTTGGGCACTGGGACCGGTGGCTTGAGGATCCAGTGAAGTGCGAAAACGATCGAGATATATTCTTACGGTATGCCGAGTGGGGCCTTGATTCGCAGGATGAGCAAGGCGGATGGCCGGTATGGGCACAACTTGAATTCAACAGCTTATCTCCCTACTCGGCAATGAGCCAGGGTGAGGGTATCTCAGTACTTATCAGAGCATTTAGTCTAACATCTGATCAGCGCTATCTTGATGCTGCTAACAGGGCTCTGGAATTACTTATAAAACCTGTTGATGAAGGTGGTACAAGCCGCATTGTTCCCGATGGGCGTATACTTGAAGAGCTTCCATTGAAAAAGCATGAGGCGATTCTTAATGGGTGGATATTTGCATTATTTGGTCTCTATGATTTTGCTATTGCTGGAAATAGTGATATAGCAGCAAATGCACTCGATGAAACCCTCTCTGCGCTATTGCATAGGTTGTCCACCTACAATGCAGGGTACTGGTCTTACTATGATGCTGCCGGTACCATAGCTAGCCCGTTCTATCACCAGTTGCATATTGAGCAATTCAAGGCGCTTGAAATGACGTTTCCTAAGTATGCAGGTGATATAGGGAATATGAGGTCGATATTCGAGTCTCAAGCGGCTTCAACCTGGAATAGGTCTAGAGCAATAGCAGTTAAAACCTGCCAGAAATTAATGGACCCACCGGAGGTGGTGTTGCGATAAAGATCATCTATGTGACCTCAACCATGCCTTATGGCACCCGGGAAACATTTATAATACCTGAGGTCAAGGAACTGCTCCGGCAGGGTCATGATATATTGATCGTGCCGATGTATCCTGATGGGCCGATACTGCATGAGGATACTCGTACTCTTGAGAGATATACATGCACTCAGCCATTGGTATCAATAAGGATCGTGGTAGCGGCGCTATCAAGTATTGCGAGAAAGCCGCTTGCGTCATTAGCTCCGCTTTTTTGGATTGCAAAGAGCCGCTCCAGAAATATTCTATTTAAGAACCTTGCCGTATACATGAAAGGGTTATGGTTAGGATCGATCGCTCAAGCATGGGGTGCTGAACATATTCACACGCATTGGGCCTCAACCCCTTCGACGCTTGCAATGATCGCCGCCGAAATCGCAGGCATACCCTGGAGCATTACAGCACATCGTTGGGATATTGCAGAGAATAACCTCTTATCACTAAAGGCAAAAAAGGCGCGTTTTATTAGAGCCATCAACGAACGCGGTGCGGATGAGATAGTTGAGATTGCTGGGCTGCCGGGATGGCGCCCAATCGTCATCCATATGGGAGTACCGTTAGCCGCATCAGTTTATCATGAGGCGCCTAAGTCGAACCGTGTTTTAATGGCCGCCAACTTTGTTGAAAAAAAGGGCCATATTTTTCTATTGGAAGCTATTAAGTTGTTACATGATTGGGGACATGAAATAATCTGCGATTTAGCGGGTGATGGCCCACTTCGCAGTGAAATGGCAGCTCTTGCCAAAAACCTAGCGATTGCAGAAAGGGTTAACTTTATAGGGTCGCTTTCACACCAAGAGCTTATTGCAAGGATGGAGAATGGAGTATGGGATATCGCTACTCTTCCCAGCGTTAAGACGGCTTCAGGAGAGGAGGAAGGCATTCCTGTATTCTTGATCGAGGCCATGAGCGTTGGTATTCCTGTAGTGGCGACAGCCACAGGTGGCATACCAGAATTATTGCATGGTGGGGCTGGGATTTTAGTGCCGCAAAAAGATGCACAGGCGCTTGCACATGCGCTCCAAGAGTTAATAGGCAATAAAGACTATTATGCCACCTTGTCTTTAATGGGCTGCCAACGAATTAAAGATGAGTTTTCGATTGAAACCGTAGCAGCTATGCTTGCACGACTTTTTAAAGAATCATGTGCCGGCGGGATAGGCTTTTCATATGAAGGGATTGAGTGAGTTATGGAAGATCATCATAGGCAGCTTTTATCAGCAGGGAATCCTTCTTGCACTAAACTATCAGACAGGAAGAAGGAAAGCGAAAGAGAATTTTTTGACAACAACAAGGGTTATACAGCGCGCAGGCGTTTAGTAGGGAGGCTTCTCGATGGGTACACATGCTGGGAAGAACTGTTCAAAGCAGCCGGAGATATCCGCGACAAAACAGTTCTTGATCTTGGATGTGGCGAAGGATATCTTTCAAGGTTACTTGCAATAAAAGGGGCAGCCAAGGTTGTAGGTATCGATATATCGAGTGAGCGTATAAAGCTTGCTGCTATGCTCGCTAAAAACGAGGATTTGAAGAACGTCGAGCACGTTTGCTGTGATGCAGAGCACATCCCCATGCAGGACAAAAGTTTTGATATAGTTTTAGGAACCGCCATTTTACATCATTTGGATATCGAAAAAACCTTAAAAGAAATACACCGGGTTTTAAAGCCGACCGGTAGAGCCGTATTTGCCGAGCCTTTGGGTCATAACATTTTTATAAATCTTTTCAGGATGTTCACACCTAAGTTACGCACCAAGGACGAGCATCCCACTGTGAGACAAGATATCGTTAATGCCAATCGCTATTTTAAAGTTGATTTTATACCGCTACATCTGATCTCCATGGTATTTATTCCTTTTAATCTGATTATGCCGAGGTCTACCAGATTATTTATGTTACGCTGTTTATTTGCAATCGATCGCGGCATATTTCGGCTCTTGCCGGCGTCTCGATTTCATGCACGGTATGGTGTGATTTGGTTTGAGAAACAAGTTTAGAACTTAATTGGTATGTGTGCAAGCGCTATCTAATTATACGGAGATAAATGATGTCAAAGATTACGATGCTAACGCAGTTTTTCCCACCGGAAACAAATGCAGCTGCCAACCGTATCGGTGTTATGGCAGATGTTCTTGCAAGGGAACATGAGATAACAGTTATCGCATTAAAACCGAGCTATCCCACGCCAGGTTTATTCAGCGCTCTATCGCTGACTAAGATTGATGCAGGACGGAGCTATAGCATAAAGCGGACATTGCATTTTAAACCACATAATGAGTCGCTTATTAAGCGTGGCATAAGTGAGCACAGGATGGCCATCCGACTTGCAGCAGCAGCCTTTTCTGAACCGGCGGATGCTATTATCGTTTCTTCTCCGAGTATGTTTCTTGCACCGGTTGGCTGGATGCTTGCTAGATTAAAGGGAGCCAGGTTTATGTGGGATGTTCGGGACGTTACCTGGAAGTATCCAAAAGAATCCGTAAAAACATCATCCATTAAACGAATTATCATAGACCTGCTTGAGCGCTATATGCGGTTTGTCTTGCGGCGCTCTGATCTTGTGATCGCTGCTACATCCGGAATTGCTGCAACACTTACTCAGCAATATATTAACGATAAGAAACTCGTGATGGTTCCGAATGGGATATCCAAAGAACTTCTGGACATGTTTGGAGGTATTGAAGAACCGCAAAACGGGAGGCGCCCCGTAGTGGCGTATGTCGGATTACTTGGCTACAACCAGGGCATTGATGTTCTCCTAGATGTTGCCAGCAGGCTTCCCGGAATCGATCTACTCCTAGTAGGCGATGGACCTGAACGTCAGGCATTGGAAGATAGAGTGAATAGTGGGGAGTTACGCAACATTTCCCTCACAGGGTATTTGAGTAGAGAGAAAATACTTGAAATCTATAAGAAGAGCGATATACTTTTTGCCCAGCTTAAGGATACACCGACTCTAAATAGTACGGGATTGCCCTCTAAGCTTTTTGAGTATATGGCGACAGGCAGGCCGTTTATCTATGCGGGGAAGGGTCTTGCAACCGAATTTCTAAATGATGTTGGATGTGCCCTTACGGTGGTGCCGGAAGATCCTGATGCTATCACCAATGCAATCACGAGTCTACTAGACGATCCAGCATTAATGCAAGAGCTGGGCAGTAAAGGCCGGGAATTCGTACAACAAAACTACCATCGCGAGCAGTTGATGGAACAGTTGCTTCGCGAGCTAAAGGATAGGTTCTCGCTGTGAGTGCGGGTAAAACTATTGCTAGAGCCACGGTGATGATAGCGGCTTTTACAATGTTATCGAGAATATTAGGGTTTGCGCGTGAAATGGCTATGGCCTATGTGTTTGGGGCAAGTTCATCAACCGATGCCTACCTTGTCGCCATTACCATACCTAACATTGTGTTTGCGGTGCTTGGAGGCTCGCTGGTCATCGTTGTCGTGCCTATTTTTACGTCCTATACAGCCGAAGGCAAAAGGGAGGAGGCATGGCAACTCTTCTCGATGTTTGCAACTTTGCTGAGTATCGTGTTGCTGGTGCTTGCGTTTGCAGGTATACCACTAGCGCGTCAATTGGTATGGTTAGTCGCACCGGGCTTGCATGCTGATACAGCAAGGTTGGCGGCAGGTTTAATGGCGGTAATGCTGCCGGGGATACTCCTGCTTAGTTTGGCAAGCCTTTTTTACGGCCTGCTAAATGCAAACAACAAGTTCGGCCCGCCAGCCATCGGCCCGATTATCAGCAACGTGTTCTTAATAATATTTATCCTGGTGGGCGCGAGATTCGGCGTTTATATGGTTGCAGTCGGGACGCTTATCGGCAACGCGTTGGCCATACTATTCCAGGTACCCTACCTGCGTCGGGTGGGGTTTAGATTTCAGCCTCGGATTGATATTCGCCATCCAGGCGTAAAACAAGCATTTGTCCTGATGGTACCGCTTATGATTAGCGCGGGACTGGGACAGGGATACATGATTATCGATCGGATTATGGCATCGGGGTTGTCTGTGGGAAGCATTTCAGCACTTAACTACGCCTTTCGGCTTATCGCATTACCCCAGGGCGTAATCGTTTTAGCCCTTGGTACCGCAATTCTCCCGACTCTTTCCAAATATGCTAGCACTGAGGAGTTCTCGGGCTTTAATCGGACCTTACTCCGCGCTGTAAAAATAGTCTTACTTGTTGCGTTACCAGCTGGCATGGTATTGGCTGCTCTGCGATATCCGCTAATCACGCTGTTGTTTGCACGTGGTGCTTTTGATGAGCGGGGCGTATCTATGACGGCACTTGCCCTTCTATATTTTGCTGTCGGGCTAGTGGGGCAGTGCTTATTTCCAGTGCTCACCCGAGGATTCTACGCACTACATGATACGGTTACACCGCTTAAGACAATCGCCGTAACCGTTGTTCTGAATCTCGTCCTAAGTATTCTATTGGTAAAACCGATGCAGCATGGTGGCCTGGCGCTGGCCAACTCTCTAGCGGTTACATTTAATGTCGTGATGCTATTCTATCTGTTAACCCGTAAGGTGCCTGGTTTGGCTCTTGGAAATATAATCACCTATACCATCAAGGTCGCATCGATATCGCTTCTAGCAGGGGGATCGGCGATGTTTGCTGATAGGTATTTATTAGGTTTCTTAAGCAGTGGCACATTGATGCTTGGTCTGCGACTTGCGATCGACTTTTGTATTGCGCTTGTTGTATTGGTAGCACTGTGCGAGTTGCTCAAGCTTGATGAATATGCATCCGTGAAGAACCTCGCGCGGCAGATGCTTTCACGCGGTTTGATATCGGTTCGTGCCAAATCATTTGCGAGCGATTCCGTTGAGGCAGAAAAATAAAACAGTTGGCGTAGGGTTTGTCTTCATTTTTGTTAGTGAACGAGGATGTGGCGGAAGTTGCGGCAAGTAAAAAATATTGACCTCGGTGGGTAGCAGTGTTAGCGTGCCTTATTGCTATAGCCCATTTCTCAAACCAGACATTCGCTGAGCAGGATCTGCGGCCCGAGCTAGTTAAGCACGAACATCTGTTGCCGGACGAACCGGTAGATCAATCTATGTCGTTAAGGACTTATGCGGGTTTTTGGTCCTCTCGCTCAGCGTGTGGTTAATCTGGATATTAAAAAACGCTCAAATATTCCAAATGCAATCCCCAAACCTTTAAGCATGCGCTGTTCCATGTTAAAATTATCCACAAGGTTTAAAGCTAGTTTTCTGCTTATCAAAGGGTGATTGTATGATCAAAAAGCGCAACATCTTACAGTTTTTGCTTGTTTCTATGACAATGTTTTTAACCCCAATCCTCACGTCCTTTGCCATGGCCCCGAATGCACCCGACATACCGGTACAAACACTCGCCAGCGACCAGGTGCAGGGTACCGTACTTTCCAACGAGCTTCTTGTTAAATTCGCGCAATCTGCGAGCAAATTGGATATCGAAAATGCGCATAAGCGGGTTGGTACGCTCAAAATTGGCGAGGTCAAAGGCGCCAGGGTGGATGAAGTACGGTTACCGAAGGGTTTGGCTCTTGATAGTGCTATGGCGATATACAGGAGATTGCCCGGAGTTATCTATGTCGAGCCCAACCATGAGCGACATGCCATGGCCATCCCAAATGATCCATACCTCGGAAATCTCTGGGGATTTACAAACATTAGAGCACCACAAGCATGGGATGCGACTACGGGCGACACCGTAACAGTTGCAGTAGTCGATACTGGCGTCAATTATAATCATGAGGATCTAACGGGCAAAGTTATAAAGGGTTACGATTATAGCAATAACGATGCTGATCCCAGAGATGATAACGGACATGGCACCCACGTCAGCGGGACAATTGCCGCAACTGCAAACAACGGAAAAGGTGTTGTGGGTATTTCTTGGGGGGCTAAAATCCTAGCTGTAAAGGTGCTAAATAGGAAGGGGAGCGGTACTGATGTATCAGTATCGAACGGTATTAGATATGCAGCGGACAACGGTGCGAAAATAATCAGCCTTAGTCTGGGTGGCGCGGGCACATCCTCGACGCTTAGCGATGCTATTCTGTATGCGCAGAACAAGGGCTGTCTAGTTATAGCGGCTGCTGGAAACGATGGCGCCAATACTGTTTCTTACCCCGCAGGCGACCTGAATGTTATCGGTGTTGCTGCTAGTACTACCAATGACCAGAGAGCGTCATACTCAAATTACGGGTGGAATATAGATGTGGCGGCACCGGGCGGCAATAATGATGGTACCGCATCGCACAATATTATAAGTTGCTACAACACGAACAATACTAGCTATGTCTGGATGGCGGGCACATCGATGGCCACTCCGCATGTATCCGGACTTGCCGCGCTGATTCTCTCACGCTATCCCGATCGAAATAATAACCAACTAGCTCGTACAATATTTGAAACAGCTGACGATCTCGGCTCTGCAGGAAGGGACGATTATTTCGGCTACGGGCGCATAAATGCAGAACGAGCGGTAAAAACCTTTACCAAGAACAAGGAAGAGGACGACACTGATACCATTTTCTCGGGTACCTGGAGCACCGCGAGCTCGGATTATGCGAGTGGAAGAGCATACTCTTATTCCGCATCATCAGGTGCATCGGTCACGTACCCATTCTACGGAAGTGGTATATACTGGGTCGGCTATAAGAGTAGCTCGGCTGGTATCGCCAGGGTATATATCGATGATACATACCAACAGGATACCGATCTGTATGGAACCCTGGATTACCAACGACTGCTCTACCAGAAAACAGGTCTCCCGCTTGGGAAGCATCAAATAAAGATCGAAGTAACAGGTACAAAGAATGCCGCCTCATCAGGTAACGAGATAAACGTTGATGCGTTTGACATTGCGACGGTCGAGGATACAACTGCGCCGGTAGTTACCGGTATGATTCCTTCCGACAACGCCAGCAAGGTCGCCCCGGATACCAAGATTACGGTTACGTTTAGCGAAGACGTTGATACCGGCACCGCCTTTAGCGGCATCAGCGTAAAGGATGCGAGCGGCAATCCGGCAATAGCGCAAAAGAGTATTAATAAAAACATGCTTGTCATTACCCCGGCGAGCGCTTTATCGTATAGTACTACGTACACCGTGTCGATTCCGGCGGGCTCGGTAAAAGATTTATCTGGGAATCCCCTTGCAAGCGACAAGGCGTTTAGTTTTTCAACGGCGCCCATACCGGACGCTACACCGCCGGTCACATCGCTGACATCCGACCCAGCCGAATCTGGTGCAACAGGCTGGTTTACTGTAGCTCCAAATATAACGCTTACGGCGAACGAGACAGGCACCATATATTATAAGTGGAACTCAGCACTAAACTACTTGGTGTATTCGAGCCAGTTTACTGCGTTATCCGGGGCTAATACTCTCTGGTACTATTCGGTGGATATGGCAGGAAATACTGAGACCGTGCAAAGCCAAGAGTTTAAAGTAGACACAATCGCTCCGGTTATTATTTCAAGCGATCCAACACGCGACGCAACAGGGGTGCCGGTAAGCAAAGCAATCTCGATTTCTTTTGATGAGACAATTACGCCGAGCACCGCATTTGGGGTCACCACACTAAAAGACCCGAGCGGCACGCCGGTAGCTGCAACAACATTGATCTCAGGCGCAATGCTTACCATAGTCCCGGTGGGGAGGCTTGGCTATAGTACCACCTACACGGTTGATATTCCGGAAGCTTCGGTAAAGGATATTGCGGGAAACGATCTTGCCGCCGGCTCCAGCTTTAACTTCACGACGCAGGCACCACCGCCGGTTGTTGTGAATAACCTCACAGTGGATAAACCATCACCACAGGTAAAAGACACCACGATTACGGTTACCTGTGACGCAACTGGAGGAGCGCAGCTGCTGTATCAGTTCTGGATAAACGATGGCAGTGGCTGGCAGATCGCCCAAGCTTACTCCATGTCGAACAAGTTTATCTGGAGGCCTGCAGCGGGGGGATTTTATAAGATATCGGTTTATGTAAAAGACAAGAATTCTGCTAACTATGTCGATGCCCTAAAGCAGCTAAGCTACGTTGTCTACGATAAGGCCATAACTATAAACTCACTTACGACCGACAAAGCATCCCCGCAAGCTGTCGGTATCCCCATTACGGTTACCGCTGATGCAACAGGCGGAGCAGAGCTCCTGTACCAGTTCTGGGTTAACGATGGAGTAAGCTGGAAGGTGGTCCAAGGCTACTCAGCTTCTGACACATACCTCTGGACGCCGACAGTCCCAGGCAACTACAAGCTCAGTGTGTATGTTAAGGATTACTACTCGACCAAGAGTCTGGATACGTATATGCAGATTGGGTTTGTGGTGAAGTAGGGGACAAGCTATGGATTTTCGATCGATAAAAGCGAAAGAATATACCATAGCTTATAAATGTAGTCCAAAAGGTGTGAGTTATATGGAGATATCTAAATGACCCGATATATAGAAGGGTTTTCGATCGCACGTGGATTGTTCCCGTGGCATATCGCTACGTTTACGTGCGTTGTCCTGATACTTTTTGGCGTCGTTCTCATCGGGTGCCAGAGTGCTTCTAACAAAGAGAGTGGTTCAGGCAAGAAGGTAGCGGTAATCGTCAACGGCAAGAATATCTACAGAGATGAGGTTAATAAACGAATCGATACCGCTAAGAAACTATACCCAGAGTCTTTTAAAGGTGAGAAAAGCGCAACCAACTCCGGACAGATAGAGAATCGCATCGTGGATTCTCTAATTACCGAAAAGCTTTTGATTGAAGAGGCGAAAAGAAGAGGTGCAAAGATTGACGAATCCGATATAGAGAAAAAGGCGAGTGCTATGTTTGATGTAATACCACCGCAAATCCGGCAACAACAAAAACTAACAAAGGACTCGCTGAAGGATACCTTAAGAAACCTGATGGTGACGAACTTTATTCAAAAGCAGCTAGCCAGCGATATAAGGGTTAGCGAAGATGAGACCAAGGTTTACTATGCGAAAAACAAAAACCAATTCCCGAAAGAATCCTTGGCCCAGGCGCGAGGAAAGATCAAGCAGGTGCTCGAAAGCTTTAAATCATATCAGGCTACTCAGCAGCTTATAGAAGAGCTAAAGAATCATGCGAAGATTCAGAAGAGCAAATAATTGTACGGGCTGGTTTTTTGACCATTCGGCTTGTGCTATTATTTAAGTCTATGGACGTATTAAAAACACACATACGGGTTAATACACTCTTCCGCTGGCTCCTCGTCTTTTTATGCCTAGTGGCCATAGCCCACTTCTCAAACCAAACTTTTCATGTGCAGGATTTGCGATCTGAAATTCGCAAGCATAAAACCCTGGTCAGCGAAGTGCGGAAGCTTCCCGAAGTGCGGTTTACTTACAGCCAAAAACCAACGGATAACCGGAAAAACCCAGTTGACTTCATCCACTTTTTCATTCGCAAGGGTGCGCATGTTGCCATGTATGGGCTATTAGGTCTGTCATTGGTCGGTGCTCTATGGGGTATGGGGTTTCATGATAAGCGACGCTGGTTTATTGCAGCTATCATAGTGATAACCATCGCAGGACTAGACGAATGGCACCAGACGTTTGTCGGTGACCGCGCTACTCGGACAGAGAGCCATTCTATAACGCCAACAACCACGCT
>Ga0100392_1005367_pt1 | contig 11301 bp, 7 predicted proteins | sample CryGeymeta201516_FD_81548 | JGI IMG/M metagenome (GOLD analysis project Ga0100392, IMG submission 81548) | Groundwater microbial communities from Crystal Geyser aquifers in Utah, USA - Crystal Geyser metaG 2015-16 | ecosystem: Environmental > Aquatic > Deep subsurface > Groundwater | place: USA... | reverse complement strand
TTTTCTTCAAGGTAATCTATTTCCTGTTTATCTTTTGTTCTCCAAAAATAAGTGTTACCATAAAATTTGGCATATTGGTTTCTTTTTAAACGCTCCGAAACTAAATAATTTTCCCATAATGCGCCAATATCTTGCCTTCCTTCCAATAGTTGAAAAGATGATATTAACGAATTTCGAATACCATTATCATAAAAATAAATCTTTTTAGAGGCTTTTAATTCGTTTCTTAAATTTCTACTAAAAGAAGTTAACCTAAAAACAATAAATGATTTTTCTAATAATTGAACATACGATTCTACTGTTTTGCTATCCAGTCCAATTAAATTACCAATTTCGTTATACGAAACTTCATTTCCTAACTGATAAGCCAGTGCTTGCAATAATTTTATTAATTTTTCAGGTTTTTTAATCGCCTCTAGCATTAGTAAATCACGGTATAAATAACTATCCGACAGCAATTTTAGGACTTCTATTTCATTGCCTTGATTATTAACAACCTCAGGATAAGAACCAAAAACCAAACGAGTGTTTAACATTCTTTTCTCAATGATTTCTGAAAAATGAGTTGCTAATTCGTTGAATGAAAATGGGTAAAGATAAAATTCATATTTTCTTCCTGTGAGTGGTTCATTTGTTTTATTTTGGAGCTCAAAAGCAGAAGATCCTGTGGCTACAACCTGAATTTCAGGATAAGTATCAATTAATAATTTTAGTGCTAACCCAATTTCTTCAATATTTTGAGCCTCATCAATAACAACTAACTTTTTTTCGCCAATAAGTGCTTTTAATGAAGTTGACGTTGGGTTTTTAAATCGTTCTTTAATATCAAATTCATCCGCATTTAACCATATTGATGGTTCAAGGTGTTCAGCTATAATTTTTTTTAATAAGGAGGTTTTTCCTGTTTGGCGTGCTCCAATTAACATAATAGTCTTTCCCTTAAAGAGTTTTTCTTTAATTTTATTTTCTATACTTCGTTGTATCATTTACAGTAATTTTAACAAAAATACAACTTTTTTGGAATTGAATCCAAAAATATATCAACTTTTTTGGAATTGAATCCAAAAATATATCAACTTTTTTGGAATTTCAGCTTTTATTGGGTCTTCACGAACAAAAGAAATATCGTTTGTGATGACACAAAGATTAGAGATTACAGGTTATTAATGTCATTTTTATTGTTATACACTGAACTTTCGGAATTGATATATTTATTTGATATTAACCCGCTTTATTCATGCAAAAGCGAAGCGAACTCATAAAATCTTTAAAAAAACAATAAAAACTTTGAATAAAACGGACATTATAGACAGCCTCTAATTAACCACTCATATTAGTATTTTACCATTAATGTAATTGCTCATATAAAAAAACAATTCTTTTTATTACTTTCGCTCGAACAAATTATTATTATAATAAATCCAGTTACAAATGAAGAAAATTTTAATCTCAACTGCCTTATGCTTAGGATTAATAAGCGTTAATGCACAACAAGTAAATAAAATTAAGTTTGAACAATACAAGCTTGATAATGGACTAAATGTTATTTTACATCAAGACAAAACTACACCAATAGTTGCTGTAACAGTTTTGTATCATGTGGGTTCAAAAAATGAAGATCCAAGTAGAACAGGTTTTGCTCACTTTTTTGAGCATTTATTGTTTGAAGGCTCCGAAAACATTGGAAGAGGGGAATACATGAAAACTGTTTCTTCTAATGGAGGAATTTTAAATGCGAACACTTCTTTTGACAGAACATTCTATTTTGAAATATTACCATCAAATCAATTAGAATTGGGTTTATGGATGGAATCAGAACGAATGTTGCACGCAAAAATTGACGAAATTGGTGTGGAAACGCAACGAGAAGTAGTAAAAGAAGAGTACCGTCAGTCTTATGATAACCGTCCTTATGGTTCTTTCATCATGGAAATGTTTGGAAGAGCATTTGAAAAACACCCATATAGCTGGGTGCCAATTGGCTCATTAGAACACTTAAATCAAGCAAAAATTGAAGAGTTTAGAGATTTTTATAAAACTTGGTATGTACCAAACAATGCAACATTATCTATTGCAGGTGATTTCGATATTAAACAAGTGAAACTATGGATAAACAAGTACTTTTCAACCATTCCTAAAGGAATAAAAGAAATGAAACGACCAACTATTATTGAGCCAATTAAAAACAAAGAAATAAGAGATACTGTTTATGACAACATTCAATTGCCCGCAGTAATGATGGGCTACCATACCCCTGCCCAAGGAACTCCAGATGCCTATGCAGTTGAAATGTTAGCTCAAGTTTTATCACAAGGAAATAGCTCTCGACTACAAAAAAGCATTGTTGATGAGCAACAAAAAGCCTTATTTGTTGGAGCATTTCCATTTCCAACTGAAGACCCAGGATTATCGTTGATGTTTGGAATAGTTAATATGGGAGTTTCTATAGCCGACCTCGAAGCAGCTATTGACGCTGAAGTAGAAAAAGTACAAAAAGAATTGATTTCGGAAGACGAATTTCTAAAAATGAAAAACCAAATAGAAAGCAATATGATTTCTCAAAATGCAAAAGTTGAGGGAATTGCAGAGAATTTGGCTAATTATTTTGTGTATTATGGTGATGCGAATTTAGTAAATACTGAAATTGATCGCTATATGAAAGTAACCCGAGAAGATTTAAAAAGAGTTGCTAATAAATACTTTAGAAAAGACAACAGAGTGGTATTACATTATCTTCCAAAAAAATAAATATTAAATAGGTTAATTAACACACGAAACCTTAACTATAAAAATCTTTAAACATAATATAGATATGAAACATTCAAGCACATTACTATTAGCACTAATATTTATCACAAGTCTAAGTGCCCAAAAATTAGATAGAAGCAAAAAACCAGCCGCTGGTCCTGCACCTCAAATTAACATTGGTACACCCGCTACATTTACGCTCCCTAATGGATTAAAAGTTTTTGTAGTAGAAAACCATAAATTACCTAGAGTTGCTTTTTCATTGAGTTTGGACGTTGACCCAGTTTTAGAAGGTGATATGGCTGGTTATGTTGATGCAACTGGACAATTATTAGAAAGAGGCACAAAAAACAGAACAAAACAACAATTGGATGAAGAAATTGATTTTATTGGAGCTTCAATAAGTACCTCTTCAAAAGGTGTTTACGCTGCTTCCTTAAAAAAACATCAAGATAAATTATTAAATATTATGTCTGATATTATTTTAAATTCCGATTTTAAACAAGAAGAATTAACTAAAATTATTACCCAAACTAAATCTGGATTAGCCTCTTCTAAAGACGATCCTGATGCTATTGCAAGCAATGTTAAGTCTGTTTTATTATATGGAAAAAAACATCCATACGGAGAAGTTGTTACTGAAGAAAGTATTGAAAAAGCAACTTTAGAGCAATGTAAAAAATATTACAACACCTATTTTAAACCAAATGTAGCTTACTTAGCAATTGTTGGTGATGTAACAGTTGCTGAAATAAAACCATTAATAGAAAAATATTTTGCGAATTGGGAAAAAGCAGATGTACCTGTAAACAAATACAAAACCCCTACTGCACCTTCAAAAACAAGGGTTGCTTTTGTGCATAAAGAAGGTGCAACTCAATCGGTTGTAAACATAACTTATCCTATCAATTTAAAACAAAATAATCCAGATGTAATTAAAGCACAAATGATGAATTCCATATTAGGAGGAAGTGCTACAGCTCGTTTGTTTATGAACTTGAGAGAAACTTATGGCTATACGTATGGAGCATATTCAAGAATTAGTGCTGATGAAATAGTAGGAAATTTTAACGCTTTTGCGAAAGTTAGAAATGAGGTTACTGATAGTGCTTTAACACAATTCATGATAGAGCTAAACAGAATTGTTGATGAAAAAGTTACCGAAGAAGAATTGCAAAATATTAAAAACTATATGTCAGGGACTTTTGTCTATTCTTTACAAGACCCTCAAACTGTTGCTCGATTTGCAATCAACACCGAAAAATATAAATTACCTGCTGATTATTATGCTACCTACCTGAAACAAATTGCTGCAGTTACTGTAGATGATATTAAAGAAATGGCTGAAAAATATATCAAACCAAGCAATGCTCTTATTTTAATTGTTGGTGATAAAAAAACAGCAGAAAAATTAACTTCTTTTGATGCAGAAAATAAAGTAAGTTTTTACGATACGTATGGAAACGATTTTATAGACTTAAAGCCAGCTCCAGCAGGTATTACAGCAAAAACTGTCATTGACAACTACATTGTTGCAAAATACGGTTTATCAAAAGGAAAAGCATTGGATAAAAAATTAAAAGGAATAAAAGACATTACAGTAAAAATGGATGCCACTATTCAAGGGCAAACCATTAGCGTTACACGTTACCAAAAAGCACCAAACAAATTTGCCAATGCAATGGCAATGGGAACTATGGTAATACAAAAACAAACATTTAATGGAACTACTGGAAAAATTAGTGGAATGCAAGGAAACAAAGATGTTACAGGAGATGACTTAGATGAATTGAAATTAAGTTCCATTCTTTTCTTAGATACTAAATATGATGAAAATGGCATTACCTATGAACTAATCGGTGTAGAACCAATTAATGGAAAAGATGCTTACAAAATGATACAAACTAAGCCAAATGGTGACACTGAAACAGAATGGTATGATGTTGTTTCTAACCTAAAAGTAAAATCTTTATCCGTTCAAGAAAATGAACAACTAGAAGAGCCTATTACTGTAATTACAGAGCTTTCTGATTACAAAGCTGTAAATGGAATTCAATTTGCTCATAAAACAAAACAAGCATTTGGACCTCAAGCTCTAGACATGGTTGTAACTTCAATTGAAATAAATACTAAATTAGGTGATGAAGTTTTTGAATAACTATTTCTATTTTTGACATTAAAAGGACATGGATTATTCATGTCCTTTTTTTATTTTTACAATCCTATTTATTGATCATTTAATTATGTCCTCAAAAAAGAAACAACTTCTTAAAATAATTGCATGGTCATTACTTTCATTGCTATTAATAATTGTTTTTTCTAATTTATTGATTACTCAATCTACAAAAAAACTTATTTACGATGATGCTTCTATAATTCCCAATAAACATGATGTTGGTTTGCTTTTAGGAACAAGTGAATACACAACTAAAGGACAAACCAATTTATTTTTTAAATACCGAATCGAATCTGCTGCACAATTGTATCATGCAGGGAAAATAAAACACATTATTGTTAGTGGTGATAATAGTTTGTTGGAATACAATGAACCACGCCAAATGGCAAAAGCTCTTCGTAAATTAGGCATCCCAGACAGTGTTATTACCTTAGATTTTGCAGGTTTTAGAACATTAGATTCTGTGGTAAGATGCAAAAAAGTTTTTGGACAAACTAATTTTGTAATTATTACGCAACAATTTCATCTTGAAAGAGCGTTGTTTATTGCTAAAAAACATGATATTGATGCAATAGGTTTTGCGGCAAAAACGCCTCCTGATAGTTATTCTTTTAAAACACAGCTAAGAGAATATTTAGCTAAAACATTAGCTCTTATTGATTTGTATATTTTAAATACCAAGCCGAAATTTTTAGGAGAACCGATAACTATTAAAATTTAATAGTTAAAAACTTTGTCCATTACACCTAAAATATTAACCCGCTTTATTCATGCAAAAGCGAAGCGAATTGTATGAATGTGCTAAGGGTTGTGGGATGCAAAGCGGTTAATCCCTTCCGATAATTATCGGAATAGTAATATACCCAAATTTGGGTATTACTTATATCGTATAAAATTTGTGAACCGAGCTTGCGAGTTCAACGAAGTTAATTTTCTGGGTTAATTGCTGCTCAAAAAAAACTTATACAATTTTTTTTGTAATATATTCTGAATTAAACAACCTCAATGCTGCCATATATTTTAGTTTAAAAGAAATTAAATCACCAATATGGTAATCTTTATCTGATTTTTCAATGTCTAACACCAACATATCAGAGCTAGCTCCAACAATAGTTATTTTTTCATCTTCAGGAATAATTAAATCTGAATTTGCGACATCAAGCACACCTAAATCTACAATAGCTCTGTGGTGTGTTTTTCCATAATCAGCAGGATTAACATCAAACTCTTCTCCACTAGGGTTTTCGCCCATAGTACCAATAGGATTTATAGGTTTTTCTGTTATTTCTATAATTTCTGCAAAGAGTTTAAAAACATCAGTTTCCATACCTTCAAGAATTTCTCCAGTAATTAAATTATTGCCAAAAAACAACGATTCCCCAACTCTAAAATGATTAATTCCAGCAGGTAATTGTTTCATTAGTAATAAAGGAATTACCACACTTGTGCCACCAGTAACCCAAGGAATTTTTCTGTTAAATTTAGCTTCAATTAATTGTTTGTATAAACTTAATTGTATCATTTTATCTTCCGATGGATAAACGCCATGCAAACAGTTAAGATTGGCTCCTATTCCTGTAACTTTTATGTTAGGTAATTTGAAAACAGACTCGTAAAAGTCCATTAAATGATTACCCATAACGCCTTCTCGCAAGTCGCCCAACTCCAACATAATAATAACTTTATGCGTTTTGTTTTGTCGAACAGCCTCTTCCGAAAGCCACTTTATAGTTTGAAATTCTGTATTAAAACTTGCATCAGCATATTGAACTATTTTTTTTATACTTCTCTTTGCTGGTGGCTTGATGTAAACGGTATCAATTTTAGGTGCAAGTATTTTAATTTTTACTAAATTACTTACACGAGCATCACAAATTTCTTTAATGTCTAAGGTGAGTAATTCTTTCAGATAAAGTTCGTTGCCGCAGAATAGTTTACTTACAACAGCCCATTCAATATTGTTGGTTTTAAAAAGATTATCAAGATATTGAAAGTTTTTTTTAAGTTTATCTTTGTATAATTCTATAAATGCCATAATTCAACTATTTTATAATTATTCTGGGAATATCTTCGGGTAAGCGGGTAAGTAGTTCGTAGTTCAATTGGTTACTCATTTCTCCAAAAGATGCAACAGAAATAGATATTCCGTCTTGTTCACCAATTAAAATTGTTACATCTCCTTTTTTTACATTCGGTGCATTTGTAATATCAACAATCATCATATTCATATTAACAAAACCTATCACATCTACACGGTGTCCGTTAATAATTACTTTACCTTGATTACTTAAAGAACGACTAAAACCATGGGCATAACCAATTGGAATAGTCGCAATTTTCATGTCGGTTTCTGCCAACACCGTTGTTCCATAACTTATATATTCTCCCGCAGCAACTGATTTGGTTCCCATAACATAGCTTTTCCAAGAGATTACCGGTTGCAAAGGATTACTATTAATTTTGTTTTTAGTGTAATATTTCATTTGAGATTCTCTGCTAGGCCAAAAACCATATTGCATTATCCCCACTCGAACTAAATCGTTTATCGTTTGAGGATAATTAATAACAGCAGCCGAACATGCTAAGTGTTTTTGCTTAAAGTTAATGTTGTTCGTTGTAAAGAATTTCAATATTCGGTTGTAGGCTAAAATTTGATTTTTTACTCTAAAATAATTAGTAATACTTTCAGCTCCGGCAAAATGCGTACACAAACCTTTTACTTCCAAATAGTTTTTGTTATCTTCAATAAAATGAATAACATCTTTAAGCTCATCTAAACAAAAACCAGTTCTGTTCATGCCTGTTTCAATTTCTATGTGGACAATGGCTTTTTTCTTTAGTCTTTTGGCAATTTTTATGGCTTTTTGCAGTCTGTCTAAATCGAACACAAAAAATTCTATATTCAAATTGATAGCCCATTCCAATTCATTTGTAGAATCTGCAACACCCATAATCATTACGGTGCTTTCGCCATTACTTACTTTTTTAAAGCGATAAGCTTCGTAAGCACTAAATACAGAAAAATGATTAACTCCAATTTCTTCAGCCATTGGAGCAAAAGTTTCTATGCCATGTCCGTAGGCATTTCCTTTAATTACAGATGAGAAAATACAAGATTCGCCAATAAGCGAACGTATAAATGTTAGGTTGTTTTGATATGCAGCTTTACTTATTTCTATTGTTGAAGTAACATCCATTTTAAGTTAATAATTTTTTGGCTACGTCAATAAACATAGCAGTTCCTATTGGAGCAATTTCATCCGGAAAATCGTAATCAGGATTATGCAGTCGGGGAGTATTTTTTCCCGAACCCAATCCAAACATTGCTCCTTTATATATGGTAGTGAAAAGCCCAAAATCTTCTCCCCAAGGAAAAGGCGATGGTTTTTCTAAGGTATCAAAATTGTTTTCTATGGCAGTTTGTTTAATAATATCAACTATTTCGGCATTGTTTTCATTGGCTTCAAATGCTTCTGTAAAAGAAATAGCAATGTTTAATTGTTCTTCTTTAGCAATGTTCTCGGCTAAAGAGCTGATTTTATCAGAAAGTTCTTTTGTCCGTTCGTTACTTAATGTTCTTATCGTAAAATGTGTTTCGCCATATCCAGCTGAAGTTCCATAAGCCTTACTTCCGATGTTTGTATAAATAGGAGTAATTACAGTATAATGTTCATCATCTTCAATATTTCTGGCAAGAGCCAGTGTTTGTTGTGTTATTTTGCTTATTGCTAACGAAGGGTTAATGCCTTTGTGCGGTTCGGCAGCATGAGAAGTTTTTCCTGTAAGCTTAATAATAATGCTTGTTACAGAAGGAGTAAAGTTTCCATATTTATAAACTATTTGTCCTTTTTTATAGCCAGGAACATTGTGCAAGGAAATAGCATAAACAGGTTCAATTTGCTTAAAGTTAGCATCTGCCAATACTTCTTTAGCACCTTCACCATTTTCTTCGGCAGGTTGATAAAGCAGTACAACTTTTCCTTTTTCAGGTCGATTGTTGCTATAATGTTTCCCCACAGCTGCCAATATACTCATGTGTCCGTCATGTCCACACAAGTGAGCTTTTCCTTCCGTTTTAGATATGTAATCAACCGTATTAATTTCCTGAATAGGTAGTGCATCTAACTCGCAACGAATCATAACTGTTTTTCCAGCAGTTTTTCCGTTAAAAACAAAAGCAACTCCCGTTTTTCCTAAATGTACCACTTGGTCGGGTTGCAGCTTATCAAAAAAAGCAATAATTCTTTTTTTTGTTTCAACTTCTTCACCTGAAATTTCAGGATGTTGATGCAGTTCTTTACGCAAAAGAACAATTTCGTTGTCAGTTATCATTTTTTTAAACGCATTTCTAAATACGGATTGCTAAATCCCATTTTTTCATATAAAAATTTTGCAGGGTTATCTTTTTCAACATGAAGTGCAATATCGCCTTCTGTGTTTTTTATAGCCTGTTGCATTATTTGTTTTCCAACGCCTTTTCCTCGTTGTTTTTTGTTTACGGCAATATAAACCAAAATATTTTCAGGAATATAACCACTCATCCCTGTTTTATTGATGATGGAAGCTCCCACAATTTCGTTGTTTTCTAAAGCTAATAAAATTAAGCCACCCTTATTAGGAGTAAACACATAATCGATACATTTTTGGATGGCATCTTTTGCATCTCCATACTGATCTAAATGTTCGTATAAAAAAGTAACAATTTTAGTATCGTTATAAATTGCGTGTTTTCCTGTTTGTGGTGTTATAAGTAAAATTTCCATTTGTTTTTTTCTTGATTTTTTTTGAATTAATAAGTTAAAAAAATAGCAAGAAATGTCAGCGATAGAAATAAGAATTAAGGAAAGTGATAATTAAATTGAGAACCATCTTTTTTATTTGGTTTCAAGCAAAGATACGAATTATATGAGGGTTCTCCAAACTAACATATAAATAATCAGGATAAAAACACCCGTTTAATCAAATAAATATTTTTTTATTTTTCTACCAAAACACGTTTTCCTTTACTTTTTCTAATTCTACAACTCACTACTTTATATTCTGGACATAAAGCTTCGCTATCGTGTTCGTTTGAAGTAATGTTGTTTAGCATAATTTCAGGAAAATGGAATGTTGAACTTAAAATTCCAGGTTTTACTTCATTCGTAATTTTAGCTTTAATATCTACTTTTCCTCTCGGGCTTTCTATGCAAACCATATCACCATCTTCAATAAAGTTAGTTCTAGCATCTTCGGGGTGAATTAATAAAACATCTTCTGTAAGAATTTCTACATTTCCAGTTCTTCTGGTCATAGCTCCACAGTTGTAATGTTCTAATTCTCGGTTGGTAGTAATAATGTAAGGATAATCTTTCCCATGAGTTTGCACCTCATTGCTTTCTTCATAAGCAAAAAATTCAAATTTACCTTTACCTCTTTTAAAACCTTCAACATGCATCATTTTAGTGTCAGAACCATCAGCAAGCACGGGCCATTGTTTACCATTATTGCCTAATTCATCCCATTTAACACCAGCAAAAAATGGAACAATTTGCGAAATTTCTTTTAAAATGTTATCAGCTGTATAATCACATTGTTCATATCCCATTTTACGCATCATTTCCACAATAATTTGTCCGTCAGACTTAGTACCTTCTATGGGTTCAACTACTTGTTGTACTCGTTGAATTCTTCGTTCACCATTAGTAAAAGTTCCTTCTTTTTCAAGAAATGATGAGGCTGGAAGAAGGACTGTTGCCATTTTAGCTGTTTCTGTCATAAATAGTTCTGAAACTATCAACATATCTAAGCTTGCCATAGCTTTCATTACTTTTTGTGTATTCGGGTCTGTTTGAACCACGTCTTCACCAATAATCCATAATGCTTTTAAATCTCCATTGATGGCAGCATCAAACATTTCTGGAATTTTGTATCCAATAGGACTAGGAACATCAACCCCATAAAACTGGCTGTATCGTTGATTAACTTCAGGATTGGTAACATCTAAATATCCTGCTCCTTGATGAGGTTGAGCTCCCATATCTGCTGCTCCTTGCACATTGTTTTGCCCTCTTAATGGATTTACTCCTGCACCTTTTTTTCCTACATTTCCTGTTATCATTGCCAAATCGGCAATTAATTGAACCGTAAAAGTTCCTTGCGTATGTTCAGTTACTCCTAATCCATGAAACTCCATAGCTGCATTGGCGTTAGCATAAGACATTGCGGCTTCTCTCACTAAGTTTTTATCAACTCCAGTAATTTTTTCTAATTCGTTGATGTCTAACTTTAGGATTTCTGCTTTCATTTCCTCATAACCCTCACACCTGCTTTCGATAAATTCTTTATCTTCTAACCCTTCAAGGATAATGAAATATAACATCATATTCAACAATGCT
>Ga0100392_1005357_pt1 | contig 11314 bp, 8 predicted proteins | sample CryGeymeta201516_FD_81548 | JGI IMG/M metagenome (GOLD analysis project Ga0100392, IMG submission 81548) | Groundwater microbial communities from Crystal Geyser aquifers in Utah, USA - Crystal Geyser metaG 2015-16 | ecosystem: Environmental > Aquatic > Deep subsurface > Groundwater | place: USA... | reverse complement strand
TGTACTAGTCTAGCTACCTGGTACTCTACTACGTTATTAAAATGACCGTAACCCTGCCTACTACTGCAGTACCTTTGCACCCGAGGATATGACTCTCCTTATGAGTTTTGATGAGTCCTCCGTCTTCCACATTTTCGTTCAACAAATCTATCAACTAACCCAAAATAGAATACAGAATCCAATAATTACCCTCCACACACACAAACACATACAGACACAAACGCACAACAAGTTACGATGATTCAGCAGAAGCAGAAACTTTCGTTCTTGACAGCCGTTCTGCTGGTACAACAACTAATCCTGGTCTTGGGCCGCTCATCGTCATCATTAAATAATGACCACCACCACCACCAGCAGCAGCAGCAACCGGAGGTTGACAAGGAGGAAGAAAACGAGGACTTTGACGGAAATAATTTCTCTCCGTTGTCTGATTCGGCGGAATCCTCAGAAAGCGATGATGATGTTCTTCTTGTCAGATTGACCGTGGATAATTTTTACGAAGCTACTGCCGACAAGAAAGTTTTTATTAAATTTTACGATGTAAGCAGGTGTTGTATCATGTACAGTATGTGTATAGAGATACAGATATTATAAGTTCCATACACACCTCGAAAAACTTACAAGTCTTGTTCTTCTCCATGATTTTATCTTGTAACAAAAACAAAAAAACAGCCTATGTGTGGGCACTGTTTGATGATGGCAGATGACTGGATCGACTTGGCCGATGAGTTCGAAGACGATGACGACATTTTGATTGGTAACGTGGATTGTACTCGTACCAAAAATAAACTCTTATGCAGCTATTTCAATGTCACGGGATATCCGACACTGCTGTACGGTCATGTCATCGATTTGCAACAGTATTTGGGACAACGGGATTTTGTGCTAATGAGAGAACTGGTAGAACAAGAATTGATGGAAAAAGATATTTGCAGTGTGGCGGTACCCGACAAGTGTGACAACGACAAGCAAAAACTCGTAAAAAGGTTCCAAAACATGAATTCAGCTGAGTTGGATCAAGCCATTGCAGATCTTGACGAAAGGGATCAAGAGGCACAGCAATATCAAAAGGACATTATCGACGCATTGGAGGCAAGTTATGCAGCCAAAATTGAAACCACGCGCTCACAGAAACAAGAGATAAAACGAAACATTCAAAAACTGAAAAAGTATCTCAAACAAAAAGAGACCCATTCATCCTAGTGTGCATACTGCAGAGCAACACCTGTTGCAAGATCAATCCCAACAACATCCACAACAAAGTTCTATTATGGCGATATCAGAGACGTTGAAATGTTCTGTTATTTCAATGGATCGCCTTTAGTAACTACAAAATGAAATAATAAAGTCTTTCGACTTTGGGTTTCCATTTGCCGTCCTACAATGATACTAGACCACTTCGCATCACGAGCTATAAAAAGTGCAAAAGAGAAACTTTGGTGGCTACCGTGCTGTAAGGAGTGTAATGTGTGAACATTATTATTCAGCAACTTCATGGATTAATATTTGATGCTCAAACAGTTTTGTTGGCTTTTGTTTTACTGAAAGAGAGGAGACAAGCTTGCTGAATGAAGCTAGGACGGTAATATCTTATGCTTCCAAACTGTCGTCGACAGAAGTGGTTGTTGTTCAAGCTGGTCCTTGTCGGATACAACTGCTACTGATCACTAATCAGCTTTCGAAATTCTTGGTGCTTCCAGAAATATAGATGGAATTAGTTTTGTTCTACAGATGCACCATCTAATGCAGTTTCACTTTGTTGGATACGGTCCTCCATGGTCAATTCCTTTTGAATAAATTCAGCGATGACTTCTCGCGTCATTTCCACATCCTCTTGAAATTTGATAACTCTGCGCGTCAATTCGAAATCTTCTTCCATCGTCAACGCCTTCTTTTGAGGAGATTGCCGAATGGCTGGTGACGAAAGTGCATCGGCAGTATTTGTTGCCATCATTACTAGAAAAGCTGCACCGAGCACGAGATCGAGCTTCGTCATTGGTAAGGGGCTGAATAAAGAGTAATGGCTTAAATTTTTGTAGTATGGCAACCTTAGCTAACGATTGAGAGATCCAGCACTTACAGTTTAGTGTTTCAGTTCCTGGGAAGTGAGTCAGCGTCGTGCTGATGTTTGATACGGATCTATTCATCAACACATCATGCCGAGAAAATCATTATCCTCACCTTAAAAGGGCTACAGTACTAAATAAGGACAAGCCTCAACCTTATCCAGGTACAGCAGATCTGTCCATTATTTTTCTACCCGTACTCTACTACTAGCTACTAGTACTGGTAGACTACTACTCCTACTAGTAGTAGACTCCAGTACTTACGATAGTAGTAGAGTACCGTCATAGAGTAGTACCGAGTAGTAGGTAGAGTAGCATATTTTCATGTTTACATCATTTTTTCCACTGTGGTTTGTCCTCGCCAATCCTTCTACAAATGGCTTGAACCCCATTGAAACTGGACCATGTATGAATTTTCGAGCACTCATCTTTTGTTAGCTTGAATTCGTGCCAAACATTCTGCGCATGTCGTCTCTCGCTAGCAGACTGTTCTCTCGTCTTTCCCATAATCCGGCAATCCGAATAGCACGTGCAGTCGTCTCTCGTTCCAAGCCAGGCATTCCTTTTCCGTTGCCGAATCCTTCTAGCTTTTTTTTCTTGCAGCTCGATCTGGATCATAACATTTTTATTTCTTTGGCACCCTATTCCTGCAAGCTTCCTTCATGATCGAACCATCTCTTCTGCCGTGATGATTCATCATTAGCTCAAAGAGCAGCAAGGTTGAAGAAATAATAATCACATGCCCGTGTTTCTGTGCGGATAACCTGGCAGTGCCGTCTAATTTGGCAAACAAACCACGACGACAACGTCCAGGATTAAATACCAGTAATTAAGAGTGGGGTTCGTGTTTGTCGTGATTGAAAATATTCGCAAGACTCGTGGTTGGTTTTTGAAAATCTTCTTTAGGCCGTAAGATTAGCTAAAAATTTCAAAGCACATTTAAAAACGAGCAATCGTTTAAAGAAGAGCGAGTGCTCCCTCAAACAACAGGATCGTCCTCTCGTGAAGTGAGTAAAACCCCAGAAGTGTGCCTCTCTTTCAAAGCAGAAAGCACAAAACAGCACTCTTTCACTACTAGTAGTCTACTGTTACTCCTAGACCACTAGAGTGTGTACCGGTACTAATATTATTTTTCGACACAACGACGCAAATTTCTTCTAATAGATCTACTCAGCGATCTCAAAATACTACTAGCGACCACTAGTAGACATACCGTAGTAAGTCAAAATAGATCACAAAATGCTATCACAACGTCATTGCTTAACAGTCATGTCGATTGCAATGGCTTTGCAACTGCTTGGACTGGCGTTGTTCTGCACCTCTTTTGCTCATGCCGTTGGAACCAGCCATACGAGTCAAGCAAATCACTATGACTACAACCAACAGCAACAACGACGACGACAACAGACAACCATCACCATTATTGATGCCAATGCACCACAGGAAAAGGAAGCTGTTACTACCGCACCAATTCTGTGTACCAGTGACATCCTCACGGACGCTGACATTGGTGGCAATCAATTCATATCCCGAGCCGAGTACGTTAATCTTCTGCTGGATCTGGCACCCCACGATTGTCCTGTCATCGAGAGCTGGTTGAGCGAAATTCTCCTCCAAAGCGTTTTTGATGAACTGTCGTGCTTGTGTCACGAATTTGGTGGCATAGACGGACAGGACAATTGTTGCTTACAGGCGGTCGGTACGCCCATGTTGGCAGCCTTTGCCGCACCGACGCATCAAGTTTTCCCGGAAGCCTACACCACGACCGTCTGCGAAAAAATCAATGCTGCAATAGCATTGACGTGTCCTACTTCGGTCACCACAACCACGACGACGACGACGGTGATTGCACAGGACAATGATAACGACGACGCAACCACCGAGACGACGACAACGACACAAGAGCCTTCACCTGAAACAGAAGGACCCATAACAACTGCTGCGCCGACGGAAGTTGCAACGGAAGAGAACACTCAAGCCGGTGGGATGTTTGAAATCCTCGTACATGATGGACAAATAATTGTCGAAGAAGAGGACGAACAACAACAAGACGATCCAATGCAACCAGATTCTGACGATGTTCCAATTCACGAAGATATCAAAGATTCAACGACTCCGGTAGCACAGGGCCCTGCGACTGAATCTGTTACTGCCAACAGTGACAAGGCACAGGAAGAACTCAATGATACATCCACATCGGCACCTGCTGGAATCATTGTTGCCATTGTCTTTTTAATTCTCATTGCTGTGGCTCTCGTTGGGATTGCCTTTTGGGCCAAGTACAATGGCCTACTGGGAAAAGCTCCCGGATGGGCCAAGTTTTCAGAAGAGGATTCCGTCTTGTCCAATACCAAGGATGATGGCAACGAGAATGGCAGCGATGACATTGACGGCAGCAATAACAACAGTGATGCGTGTATTGGAGAGGATTTGCCAACTCCCATTCGCAGCAATTCAAGAAGAAATTCCTTTAGCAGTGACGATGGAGATTCTTCTACCGACGAAGAACTCGGAGACGAAGAGATGGGAAACAGACGGTACGTGCAGCTGACGAACAACATCAGTACCGGAGTAAGAAAAGACGTCGTTCGGGTCGAATTCCAGGATAATTTATCCGTTTGGGGGCGCAAGAAGCGAAGGAAGACCGAACGGAAACAGCGTCGTGAAGAACGGCGTCGGGCATCTCTCGAAGCGATTCCTCACGAACGGAAAAATAATATGAGCGAGATTTTGTCGACTCTCGAGATGGATCTCAGTAAAACTCCCGTTGCAAAATTGGAGAGACTCGAGTCCTCCGTGTCCTCTTCAAGTGATCCGGCATCTAGTGATTCAGGACAGTCACCATCTCCCGTCAAACCTTCCAGCAATGTCGACATCTTTGATGATTCCAGCGACACGTCATCCTATGCCGGTTCTCCACAAAGTGCTCGCAATTTGACTGAATCAATGGAAACATCTATTGAAGATTGGTTAGGCAGCGGTCGAGTCGCACCGGGTACTCAGTTGGGAAATGCATCTTTTGAAGATTCGGTGGGCCAAATGACTAATGCAGAAGCAACTGAGGCAGGTGACCGAAGTTTGGCCTGGTCATCGGCCGGTTCGTTCGCCGAACAAGGGACTGACACTCATACCGCCTTCTCTACAGCCCCGGTGGTGCAGCGCCAATCGAAAGATCCTGTCCTGCAAAATTGGAATGCCCAACGTCAAGACCGAACCTTACTTTCGACTTTCGGAAGCTTTCCGGTAAAGGCCGCTTTTGAAATTCCAACAACAGGAAGGACCGATTCAGCACCTCGGTTGTCATCCGAAAATATTGAGAGTAAAGGAACTGAAAATGAGGCACAAGACAAGTGAATCACTGTCACAGCGGAAGGTCGAAGGTACAACGAAGTAGGCAAGCAAATAGAAATAGTAACAAAAATAAAAGTCAAAGGATAGAGATTCTATGTAATGAGCTCATTTGCATCTAGTAGCTTTTACCGAAGGGCCCTGTATTGCCAGGAGACGAGCATGGCGCACATTCCTGTTCTCTCAATAAAATTTTATCAAGGGTGATTATATTCTGTACAGTGGCATGCAAAAATGAGGACTCTACCAGAACTATTCACTGTATTTAATTATATTCCAGAGCCCTGCTTAGTTCCACAGTTTCTCAACAAGTTTTCCCTTATTGTTGTAGATATCAAAGGATTGCGGTAGAAAGTAGTCAGTATATCCTGGTGGGGTATTTATCTGAACTCCTCCCAAAATAGCAATCTTTCCATCTCCACCAACAGCTCCTGCAGATTGAGCAACAATCTGTTCCATAAGATTGGTCTGAGCATCATATAGAGCAAGCGGAAGCTCCTTCATCTTGTCACTAGCACTATCCAGTCTGTCAGCAAAAGGCATCAGCATAGAGCCAACAAAGTATTGTTGGGCATCAAGTGGATCATCAGGGAGAACAGCTTCCTCCCCTCCAGCCTTAACGCTGGCAATGTATCCAGAAGCAGCAACAGCAGACCCACAACAAGCACCTCCACTCTCCTTTCCACGTCGAGGTACAGTTCCAGCCTTGTCACCATCAACACCAACATGAGGTCCATAGACAACAACACAGTCACCTCCATCAGGAATGTGGCTTGCCATTGCACCAAAACTGGTAGCTCCACCAAAAGGGAATCCAGCAAGGCCGCCCATATTAAAGTTGGTATCAAAGACATCACAAAGCTCAGTTTCAAGAGGACGGTTGACTTCATCACAGCACAAGGAAGTGGCAACAAGTGTCTTTTCTTCAGAGAAACCTTTCATTTTCAGGGTATCCCGCATTTTAGCCATGAGTTCTTTATTTGTCAATGCTCCAGGGTACATGGCAACGGCTTCGGGATACTTCTTTGTATCGGTTGATTTCTTAACCATAATGCTCTTTTCCTTTCTACCTTCGCTGTCGAACAAATCAAACGACAAAGGAAGAAAGTAGTCGGTGTAACCAGGGGGGGTATTAATTTGAATACCTCCTAGTACTACCGTCTTGGAGTTCTTTCCTGCAACTGCAGATCCGCTGGCATCAACAATGCGTTCCATGAGCTCATGCTGAGCGTCGTAGAGCGCGTATGGAAGTTCAACCATTTTTTCGCTCGATGCCTCCAACCGCTCCGCGAAGGGCATCAACATGGAGCCCACGAAATATTGCTGGGCATCGAGGGCATCGGTTGGCAAAGGAGCCTTAGGTTGGCCACTAAGAACTCCGGCCACATATCCTGATGCGGCGACCGCCGAGCCGCAACAGGCGCCTCCAGCCTCGCGGCCTCGACGTTCCGTCGTACCGACAGATCCGTCGTGGTCGACACCCACATGTGGCCCATACACCACCAAACAGGAGCCGCCATCTGGAATGTGAGATGCCATAGCCCCAAAGGACGTGGCACCCCCAAATGGGAAACCTGCAAGTCCTCCCATATTGAAGTTACTATTGAACATTTCGCTCAATTCCGTTTCGAGGGGACGATTTACTTCATCACAACACAACGAAGTCGCGATCAAAGTGGTTTTTTCGTTAAGATTATTCTCGCGGAGATTCTCGCTAATAAAAGTAGTAAGTTCAGCATTAGATAGAGCTCCAGGGAATGCGTTTACTGCGTTGGGGAATTCCTTTGTATCCTTGGTGGTATCCGAGAATGCACGGGATTGCCCAGCAGTAAATCTGGCCTTTTCAGCCTTCTTTTCCATTACATTGACAATCTCTGGCTCCTTCGTGATAGTGGACGAAAGAGTAACGCCAGCTCGAACAACCGGCTGGGGTGCAAAGGCATTAGCTGCAGGCACCAAGGCCATAAGGACGGGAAGTCTAAGGGGGGATCTCATGGTTCTTTAGATTGGGTAGTAGAATTTTTAAATACTCTAGAAAATGAGATGCAACGAAACTTCAGACCAATGTCTACACTTTTCTGCCATCACGGTCGCGCTCCTCAGGAAGAGGGGGTGCACCAGCCCAAGAGTGCATCTGCACTGTAGCTAATACTACCGATATCGCCAGAGTAAAGTCAACCTTAAAAGGGTACTTTCACATTTTGCCCCTAACTTTCCTGTGACGTACTCGCCGATACACGAATGAGATTAGATCGGGAGAGTTTTAAAGCAACGATTGACAGAGCTGGCAGTCCACGCGAGTACTCGGGATAGACGTCAGGAAAACGTCTCCCCGGACAAAGCCGAATGCAGTCAACTACAGTAGTCTACTGTTAAAGTACCAAGTGGTAGTAGAAGAGAGTACTACTTAATGAAAAGGTTCGGGTTTTTTCTTTCCCTCTACGTACCGACGGTCTAGCCGATGGCTAATATTTTTAAGGTGCTCCGAGGAGAGCAGAAGATAGAATGGCTCCAGAAGGGCAGAAGGGCTAGGAGGATAGATGCTCTAGGTCGGGGTGAACAGGAATGTCGCGCGATCGTGGAGGCTTGCTTCTCTCTCAAAAGACGAACAGGACACGTCAAGTAGCATTAATGATGCTGTGGCTCTTGAAAATAAAACTCCAACTTAGCGGGAAAATAAATGGATAGATCAGATAAGAAGAAAATAGACTGCGCATGAAAAATAGCAACAGGGTATATGAAGTAAGCATTCGACAAAATCATAAAAATTAACTATTTACAAATCAATCTTGTCCACAAGGGCTCCTTTATTGTCATAAAGATCGAAACTGATGGGCAAGTAGTAATCAGTGTATCCTGGTGGAGTATTAATCTGAACTCCTCCCAAAACAGCAATCTTTCCATCACCGCCAACAGCTCCAGCACTCTTGCTGATAATCTTTTGCATTAGGTCAGACTGGGCATCATAAAGTGCATACGGGAGTTCAACCATCTTGTCATCAGCCCTCTCCAAACGCTCAGCATAAGGCATGAGCATGGAACCAACAAAGTATTGTTGCGCATCAAGAGGGTCATCAGGGAACTCAGCCTCCTTATCATTTCCAGAAAAGACTCCACCAACATAGCCAGAAGCAGCAACAGCAGACCCACAGCAAGCACCTCCATTGACACGCCCTCTTCTCTCAGTGGTTCCAACAGCTCCTGTTGCAGACACACCAACATGAGGTCCATAGACAACAACACAGTCACCTCCATCAGGAATGTGGCTTGCCATTGCACCAAAACTAGTAGCTCCGCCAAAAGGGAACCCAGCAAGACCTCCCATGTTGAAGTTGGTATCAAAGGCCTCGGATAGCTCAGTTTCAAGAGGACGGTTTACTTCATCACAGCACAAGGAAGTGGCAACCAGAGTCTTTGTCTCATCATAACCCTTGGCCTTGAGTGCAGCAGTGATCTTATCAACAAGTTCATCATTGGTAAGAGCACCTGGGAAAGTATCCTGAACTTTTGGGAAAGGCTTGACGTCAGTCTTTAAGAGCTTCTTAACCATTTTACCGTCGCTGTTATACAGGTCGAAAGAGAGGGGCAAGAAATAATCAGTAAAGCCCGGGGGTGTGTTGATCTGGATTCCACCAAGGACGGCAGTGGTACCATCACCTGCAACAGAGCTTCCAGACTGGGCCAGGATTCGTTTCATCAAGTCGCTTTGCGCATCATACAAGGCATATGGTAGTTCTTTCATCCTGTCTTCCGCAGATTCTAAACGCTCGGCAAAGGGCATGAGCATTGAACCGACAAAGTACTGTTGAGCATCTAAAGGAGAGGTTGGAAGGGAAGCTTTTTCCTCACCTCCGAGCACCCCAGCAACGTATCCACTGGCAGCCACGGCAGATCCACAACATGCTCCACCGCTCTTGCGCCCACGGCGTTCGACGGTTCCTACGTTGCCCTTGGAGTCAATTCCAACATGGGGTCCGTATATGACGGCACACGATCCACCGTCAGGGATGTGGGAGGCCATGGCACCAAAGGAGGTGGCTCCTCCAAATGGAAATCCGGCCAGACCTCCCATGTTGAAATTAGTGTCAAATGTATTACTGAGAGCATTCTCCAAAGGTCTGTTAACTTCGTCACAGCAGAGAGAGGTGGCAATCAGTGTCTTACGCTCGTCGTATCCGTTGGCGCGAAGAGTGGTTGTCATGAACTCGATCAATTCATCATTCGTCATGGCATCTGGAAATACTTGCTTCGCTTGAACGAATTCCTTGGTGTCGATTGGAGCTACGACCGCTGACAATTTAGTGACGGAAAGAGCGGCGGGCCTGTTGAGGAAGGTCGTATCGACGACAGCAGCATCGAAATTGGCTTTCTGCACGGAACGTCGCTGTTGAGGGACCACGAAAGCATTGGCCACCGGCACAAGACCAAGAAGAAATGCTGGGAAGGTGATTTTCATCGCGAAATTACAATCTTGAATTTCTAAGTGTTTCGAAATATATTATTATTTTATGATTGTGAAATGTTCACAACATAATTATTCTTAAAATTGTTTTGTTCAGAAATTGATTAGAGCCCTCCGGAATCTTGGTCCATCACAACATAAAATGAATGTCCCACGACTCAGTCCCCCATTTAGGCGTCGTCATGAACTTTATCATCACCATAGCTATTAGTTTTTGTGATTGTCGTCGTTGTTACATACACAGTCCAAGAACTACAAAATAAAGAGAGGAGGAGAGACCGGGGTAGCATGATGCGGGGGGCATCAGGAAAATTATATCACTCTGACGTTTGCCTCGGCAATGATTTTACGGGGTTCAAGCAGCACATTGTTCGATGACGTGTTGACAAACTACAGTAAGGTGAAGGTACTTTGTGATGCTTTTGCTACAGCAGGCAAAGTGTCCGCGTTACTACTAGAGATCTTGATGAGATGAGCCCGAGTTGGTTGTCTGTGTACTTGCAGTCATCTGCTCAATACGAACTGCGTTCAGAAGCCAATTGCCGTGCTCTACAATCATCTACTTTACATCAGGACATACATTGGAGGGACCTATGTAGTGTTTTTCCATGGAGTAGAAAGAAGGGCTTCTTTTAGGTTCAAATAGTAACGGAGGGAATGGCTCATCGTTCAGAAGCCAATTGTTGTACACTACAATCATCTAGTTAACGTCGGGGCATATCTTGGAGGGGCCCGAATAGCACTCTTTTAATGGGCACAAAGAGTGGCTTCTTTTAGGTCCGAATAGTAGCCGAAGGAATGGCTCATCCTTAACATTTCTATCGCCTTGGATTTACTGACAAGGCAGATTTCTTTCCAGTCCAGATCTGAGCGATGCTTTCGTTCGTCCTTGTGCATTTGTTTGCTCAGAAAGGCCACATTCTGTCCTCGTTGCTTCTGGCTGTGCTGCGTGCCTGAATCACCCCCGTCAGTAGCTTGCAAAAAACGGTTACGGTGTTGATGATTTTCATTCTCTTGAGCCTTCAGAAACGACACGACTTCGGAATGTAAGGGTGGTTTGAGACCTACAGACTGGCATACTTCATCCAATACTGTCGCATTATTTTTCTCTGATAAATCTTCCAATCGAAAAATGGGAACATCTAGGTAGTTGATAAATCCATGCCAGTGCAAATAGATTTCCATTCCTCGGTGAATGAGAAACTTTTGGATCTTTTCGTTCCGAACTCCATTTGTAATTTTTGATCGGTCGCTCCATTCACTGTCTGAAATATCATACAACTTTCTCAAGGCCGTTTGATTGGATAATTCAATGTGACGAGATACATAGTCAATGTATTTCTTGCTGGTGTCGGAATCTTCTAAGAGGGGTTCGGTAAAGGCAAGGCTGGTGAGTGCTTTAAGTGGATCCCTCACTAGGTGCCAGATGACACGGAAT
>Ga0100392_1005356_pt1 | contig 11315 bp, 12 predicted proteins | sample CryGeymeta201516_FD_81548 | JGI IMG/M metagenome (GOLD analysis project Ga0100392, IMG submission 81548) | Groundwater microbial communities from Crystal Geyser aquifers in Utah, USA - Crystal Geyser metaG 2015-16 | ecosystem: Environmental > Aquatic > Deep subsurface > Groundwater | place: USA... | reverse complement strand
TTTTCTATAAAAACTTTATTTTAAAACTCAAAATTCATTCTTATTAAAGGGTTGGGGTACAACGAATATTTTGTTTCATTTAAGTTCCACAAAACCATTAAATTAACAAAGCTACGTTCACCAATTGGATATTTATATCCACCACCAACAAAAATACTTGTAATATTAGTTCGGTTTGTACTTGGCAAATATGTTAAATATTGTGATTCAACGCTTAATATTTCATATTCGGCTCTGACAAAAAAATTATCTAACACAATGTACGAAGAAAATATATTTCCTCCATATATATTAGTTGAAAACTTAGGATATCTGTTATACGAGTAATAATTATACGAAAATCCAATGCCGGTACTAAATTTATCAGTAAAACGATATCCAACTTGTGGGTTTAATGTAATAATATTTTCTACTCCAAAACTTGCCCCTAAACCACCTCCAAAAAATAATCGTTTTAAATCGAATCCATTTTTTTTATTTGATGATGGAGTCGGCTGATTTTGAACAAATTCCTGTGATTTTACTAAATGTGAAAAAACAGTTAAAAATAATATAATGAAAAACAAATATTTTTTCAAAATCCTCATTTTCTTTAATTTTAATACAAATTTACAAATAAAGTCAAAACAAATAATCTTTTTATTTGTTAACGTTTAACAAAAAATAATTGTTAATAGCCGCTAAAGAATTTTATGAACAACTCGCAATTTGATAATCAATGACTTTATAAATAGAATATATGCTTATTAACAATATTTTAGTTCTTGTTAATAAGTTGTTGAAAACCTTTTTGCTACTTGCAGCTAAGGTTTGTTAACTTTGTCACGAAAATAATAATGATGGAAATTTATGAACATATAAGCAATCTACTTTTCAAACACAACTGTGTGATAATACCCGATTTTGGTGGGTTTATTGCCAATTACAAACCTGCAGGATTCTCAAAAGAAACTCATATTTATTATCCACCATCAAAAAATATTGTATTTAACTGCAATTTAAAAAATAACGATGGATTATTGGCAAACTGCATTTCAAATTTCGAAAATATTAGTTATTCCGATGCTATAAATAAAATATCTGATTTCGTAAATCTTATAACTACCAACCTCGACACCAATAAATCTGTCATTTTTAACGGTATTGGTACATTTATTAAACAGAACGATAATTTAATTTTCACTCCCGATAATTCAATAAACCGATTAATTGAAGCATTCGGTTTACCTGTTTTGCAATTACCTATTGAATTTGAAAGTAATGTTAGACCAATATTCTCAAAACAAATTACAAGCAAAAGTCATTTGCTTCAAAAAGCTGCAGTTGTTATACCAATTGTCTTAATGTTTGCATTATTCCCAACAAAAATAAGTAAAATGCCATTTTCTGCAAATAATAATGCAGGATTTTATTCGCAAATTAACGAAAGTAATAGCATTTTAAACAACCCTACTTCTTATTCAAATGTTGTTGATAAATTTACTCAGATAGAATATGCATTATATTATTCGGAGCCTAAATTAACAAATAACATAAACAAAAAAGAAATTTTAAAAGATTCTACTAATTATACCGACACAGTGATACTTCAGAATGAAATAAAAAATAAAAATACAGAATCAAATTCAACTAATGAAACTGTTTTGGAACCTTCGTCAAACAAAAAACATTTTATTATAGCAGGCTCATTTGTAGAAATGAGAAGAGTAAAAGTATTTTGTAAAGAATTAAAAAATAAAAATTACAATCCCGAACTTGTAAAACGCGATGGCAAACTACGCATTTCGGTTGCATCTTTCGAATCGTCTATCGAAGCAAATAAATCAATTATGCTTTTTAGAGAACAACATCCCGAACTTCCGGTATGGTTGTTAAATATTTAATTGCTAATATGTTACAGTGTTTTCTTTAAAATTTTAAAAATAAATCTTAAAAAAAACTTGACTTATTGATATTTTTATATTATTATTGTGCAGTTTTATTAAACATTTATGTTAAAAAAATTAAGTTTTATAATTGTCTTGACATTTTGCTTTGGGTTTATTTTTTTATCTTGTCACAAAACAACACCACCAAAAGCAATTGTAACTGTAGTAGATACCGGAGAAATAAGATTAGCTAATGTTAAAGTTACTGTATATGCCAAACCAAACGGTTCGTATATTGACCCGGAATCAAAAATTGTTAACGATATTCAATATACCGATGCTGGCGGAGATGCTTATTTTACTTTTAAAAATAAAGCAATTTTAACAGCTAAAGCCGAACTTTTTATAGGCAATAGCACAATACCTTCAAAGAGTGGTGAAAAACTTTTAAAATTAGATGAAGACCATACTGAAACTAAAACAATAGAAATAAAATAATTTTATATGAAAAATTCTGCAATATTATTATTAGGTTTATTTGCATTTTTAGCTCTAACAGCATCAAAATGTAATAAAGAAAATCCTCCAAAAGCTATAGTAACAGTTGTTGACCAAGAAGGACACTACTTACCTGGTGCTACTGTGAAGGTTTATTCCGACCCGACTTATTATAACAATGGGCAAGGGTATCCACCGGTAGGATATTATAATCCTGACGAAAAAACACTTTATGACATTCAGGTAACTGATGATGCCGGTCAAACTTACCATAGTTTTAAATATGAAAGTATTTATAGCGTAAAAGTAACTTATATCAAACAGATTATCCATCCCGGACCTCATGCCGATACCATTTTTTGGTATGGCGAAGGTGCATTAATTTTAAAAGTTGATAAAACTTATCCCGAAACGGTTACCGTTTACCCAGGGTCATAAATTTGAGCTGTTAGCCCAGTTGGTTTAGAGCATTACCTTGACAGGGTAGGGGTCACTGGTTCGAATCAAAGTGGGATTTATTCTTTTTTATTACTTTGAGAGATATTTTCTTTTCCTATCTCCAACAATTTTTCTTTAAGTTTCTGCATTGCTTCATATTCCATCCATTCGTTCCAGTTTCGTTTGTTTTTCTGTTGTTTGAAAATCCACTTATAAATTTCTTCTATGTTTTCAAAATTCAGGGTTTCTGTTTTATATGATAATTTATTTTTTTCTGCTATTTCATACCTACAATGACCATCAATAAGCTCTTCGGCAAATCCTCCATTTTTCGGATATTTACCAATAATAAGTGGGTGTAGAATTTTCCCATCAGATAATATTTGCTGTTCCAGCCCTAACTTTTGTTCAGGAGTTATTGGAAGGATTCCGTAAAGTTTTATTGGTTGTAGTGTTGTATTGCCTTTAAACCCTTGTTATTATTAGATTATATAAGATTATAGCGTACAACCATACAACTAATTAGCTGTAACATTTTATACCACACATAATAATTTTATCTAACAACAATACAAATAATAGTCCCCTAAACAATTATTTTTAATAAAAAGGGCTAAAAATGCTGTTATCCCCCCTTGTATTATTATACTCAAATAAACGTTCCTTTATTTAAAATAATTATTACTTTTGTCGGATTTAAAAATTAGTAAACTCAATGAATGTATATATAGCAACTGACAAGGACTATTTTAAAGTATTACCTCCTATTATTAAAAAAAGAATTTGATTTAACGAGTGAGACAGCCCAAGATGTTGTAACCCACGACATTTATGGTTTGAAAAATCATCTTAATCAATTGAAAGATAACTGTTTTTTTGTAATTGAAACAAATTATGTGGATAAAGTTTACCGTGACAGTTATTATCATTATTATTCCTCAAAACTTAAAATTTACAAAAGAAATTGTATTCGTATTTCAATCTTTGATGGTGAGATAAAAGCTGAAGATTTCAGGAAAAAAGATGGAATTGCTAATCTAAAAAGCAGTTATAGGGGATTTATAGTTTTAAGACCAACTGAACCCTCCATTGTTGGAAGAAATTTAATTTCTCCGAAAGTGCTAAAAAATAATTCTTTTTTAACTTGTTCTACAACAGTTCCAACAACGGTGCATTCAATAAAAATGAAGGTAGAAGGATTTCCACATTCTTCACAAGATGGCGAAACAATTAGCTGTGCAGAAACAACTATATGGGCTATAATGGAATATTTTAGCCACAAATATCCTCAATATAAATCTGTCCTCCCCTCAAATATAATTTCAACATTGTATAGTGTTTCGGCTGAAAGACAAATTCCATCAAGAGGATTAAATATTGAACAGATGTCTTATACTTTAAAAGAATTTGGGTTTGGCACAAGAATTTACTCAAGGGAAGAATATAAAAATAATTTTGAAAATATATTAAGTTGTTATATTGAAAGCGGAATTCCTTTAATTGTTGCTGTTGAAACTCCAAAAGGAATTACACCAAGAATTGGACATGCTATGCTTTGTACTGGTTATGAACCAAGGACAAGATTATATGATTGACTCTCTTTGCGAAACTTTTATTCATTCTAAAAAACTAAAAGATGTAATCACTTCTAAAAACATAAAGATTTTTGATAATGATGATATACGAAAAAAGTTTATTTTCATTGATGACAATCTCCCTGTCTATCAAAAAAACTCATTAAATAAACCTTGCGAAAACTACGATTCTAAAAAATATCAAAATTGGGATACTTGTATTCTTACACATTTTTTAGCTCCGTTATACTCTAAAATATACTTAGAAACATTTCAAGCCAAATCGTTTGTTCGTTCATTTCTTATTGAAGGCCCCGCTCCATTATCAAACAATTCTGAAGTATTTTTAAGAACATATCTCACATCCAGTAGGTCATATAAAGATTGGTTAGTTTGCAGTGATTTTTCGCCTCCCGATTTAAAAGAGTATTTATTAAAATTACCAATGCCAAAATTTGTCTGGATAACCGAAGTTACAACAAAAGAATTGATAAAATGTACTAATCCAAAAACAGAAGGAATAGTAATTTTAGACGCAACTGAACCAAATACCTTCAATTATAAAGCCCTTATTTTTGCAGCATACAAAAACCATCAAATAAAATATTCAGAGAAAAAAGATTGTTTTGAAGATATTTCTATACCTTTGCCTTCGTTTTCTATTTTTGAAAACTTAATTAATTATTCAAATGATTGAACCAAAACCAATTAATTGCACAGATGAGTTTTTTGAAAAACTTGCTGATGATGGTAAGGTAACAACTCTTAATCAACCTAACCACATTAAAGCTATTAATGAAGTAAACAGCACAATGGAAGAAACACGGAGAGCATTTCAAGAGATGGACAAACAATCTCAAATCTCTGCTTCCAAAGTCGTGCTTACTGCATAAGGTTTTTCCTCATTTCTTATTTCGTGGAGCAAAAAAATATTAATCCAACAGCGATAACCCGTTGCACAGTTCTATTATTGAGATAATATTCAAGGTTTTATTTAAAAATTCCCTATTCCCTTATACCATTGTTCCCTATAAATTAAAATGCTGATATTACGGACAGACTCTAATATAGTGTCTGTCAGTAATATCAAGTGTCTGAACTATAATGTTCGAGTTTGAGGCATACGAAGTTTTGAAAACCTCACTGCCATTGTTTGTGTCCTCACAAACAATGACTGAATGACCCAGTAGCAAAACGTACTAGGGCATAACGAAAAAATCGGACATTATAGACAGACTCTGATTAATTTGCACAATCACTGCATGTTCCATAAATGTACAAAGAATGAAATTCAGTTTCAAAGTTCTGGTTTTGTTTTACCGATTTTATAATTTCATATAAACGAGGGTCGCAAAATTCAGTAACTTTTCCACATTTTACACAAATTAAATGGTCGTGCTGTCTGCATTCATAAGCTTTTTCGAATTGAGCAATGTTTCTTCCAAACTGGTGTTTTATCACTAAATTACAGTCGAGCAATAACTCAATTGTATTATAAAGTGTAGCACGGCTAACACGGTAATGGTTATTCTTCATGTGAATATAAAGAGCTTCGATATCGAAATGCCCTTCTTGCGAATAAATTTCTTCCAGAATAGCATAACGTTCAGGAGTTTTGCGATGACCATTTCTTTCAAGGTAGCCAGTAAACAACTGACTAACAACTTGTTTAATGTTTTTTTTTGCCATGTTCCTTTTTTAAATGTGTGCTAAATTAATAAAAATTATTTATATAAATTTTAAATATAAATAAGAAATGTAAATATCTTACAATAAGTGTTGTACAACAATTATAATTTCAAAAATAATTATTTTTTAAGGTTAATTTCTTTTTAAAACTTGTTAAAAATATTATTAAAATTTTTATTACGTTTAAAAATTCAAATTTAAAATTAAAGATGTCTGATAATCACAGTATTGGTATAGTTGGAGAGGGTAGTTGGGCAACTGCAATTATAAAAATTCTTCAACAAAACATTAAAAATATTAATTGGTTAGTTAGAGATGCCGAAATGGCGATGCAAATTAAAGAAACATCTCACAACCCTTTATATTTAAGCGACGTTGAAATAAATATTTCAATTGTAAAAATATCAACTTCGATAAAAGAAGTTATTACTAAGTCGGATATTATTCTTATAATTTTACCTTCTGCTTTTATTGAAACTATTTTAGAAGAATTAAACGAAAATGATTTTAAAAACAAATACATTTTGTCAGCAACAAAAGGAATGATACCATCGTGTCATAAAACGGTATGTTGTTATTTAAACGAAAAATTTAATATACCTTTTAGTAATTTGGGTTTTATTTCAGGTCCTTCGCACGCCGAAGAAGTTGCAATGGAACGACTTACATATTTAACGGTTCTCTCATCTAATAACAATTTAGCATTAAAAATGTGCGAAATGTTAAATTGTCGTTTTATTAAAACTATAACTTCCGATGATGTTATTGGAGCCGAATACGTAACAATATTAAAAAACATAATGGCAATTGCTGCCGGAGTTTGTCATGGATTAGGTTATGGCGATAATTTTCAATCGGTATTAGTTTCTAACGCTTTTCGTGAAATTCAAAATTTTCTAAATGTTATTGCACCATCTAACAGAAATTTATTAAATTGTGTATATTTAGGCGATTTGTTAGTAACAAGCTACTCGCAATTTAGCAGAAACAGAACTTTTGGAACAATGTTAGGTAAAGGATATACAGTTAAAACTGCACAATTAGAAATGAGCATGATAGCCGAAGGATATTATGCCGTTAACAGCATTATTGAAATTAGTCGCCAAAAAAATATAGACATGCCCATTACCCTTGCAGTATATAGAATATTATATGAAAGATATTCTCCATCGGTAGAAATGAAACTTTTAACAAATCAACTTAATTAATATATGGAACCAATTGTTTTAAGCAACGAGCAAGTATTTGATATTGTTTCAGAATCTGAAATAATGAAATATGCCGAAAAAGCAGAAGAAAAAATTAATGCGTTATACCAAAAAACAGGGAAAGGAAGCGATTTTTTGGGTTGGGTTGATTTGCCCGAAAAAATTTCGGAACACTTATTAAAAGACATACACGAAACTGCCCATTTTTTAAGAAGTAAAATTGATGTGCTCGTTGTTGTAGGCATTGGAGGCTCGTATCTTGGTGCAAAATCTGTAATTGATATTCTTAGCCATAATTTTAATGCACTGTTATCAGAAAGAAAAGACCCTATTATTTTATATGCAGGACAAAATATCGGTGAAGATTATTTATTTGAATTACTCGAAGTTCTTGATAATTACGATTATGCAGTTACTGTAATTTCAAAATCGGGAACAACAACCGAACCGGCTATTGCTTTCAGATTGTTAAAACATCATTTAGAAACTAAATACGGGAAAGAAGAAGCAAGAAAAAGAATTGTTGCAATAACCGACGAAAAAAAAGGTGCATTACTCGAACTTTCAAAAAAAGAGGGGTATAAAACTTTTTTTATTCCCGATGATGTTGGTGGAAGATATTCTGTTTTAACACCAGTTGGGCTTTTACCAATTGCTGTTGCTGGCGGAGATATCTATTCATTAATAAAAGGGGCAAAACACATGATGGAACTTTGCGGACCAAAAGTTCCTTTCGATAAAAATCCTGCGGCTGTTTATGCCGCTACTCGTAATGCACTATACAATAAGGGTAAACTTATAGAAATTTTAGTAAATTTTACTCCACAAATGCATAATTTTTCGGAATGGTGGAAGCAGCTTTATGGCGAAAGCGAAGGAAAACATGGAAAAGGAATTTTTCCTGCCAGTGTTGATTTTACTACCGATTTACACTCAATGGGGCAATATATTCAGGACGGACAACGCATTTTATTCGAAACAGTTATTTCAGTTTCCGAACCCCGTAACAGTTTAGCTATACCACATGAAGAAGTTGATGCTGATGGATTGAATTACATTAGCTATAAACCAATTAGTTATGTAAATAAAATGGCTCAACTTGGAACTTTACTTGCTCATGTTGATGGTGGTGTTCCAAATATTTTAATTGAAGTTCCAAAACTTAACGAAAATTATATCGGACAACTAATTTATTTTTTTGAAATTGCCTGCGGAATCAGCGGATATATGTTAGATGTTAATCCATTTGACCAACCCGGCGTTGAAGCATATAAAAAAAATATGTTTGCTTTATTAGGAAAACCAGGTTATGAAAATGCTTCCGAAGAAATAAAAAGTAGAATAAATAAGATGGATTAATGTTCAAAAACAATCTGCAGTTAAAGGGTTATTTGTTAGCATTATTTTCAGTTTTTACAGCAGCAAATACTTATTTTTCGAGTAAATATATTTTAGGATTTGTTTCTGTTCTTCATTTTGGTTTTTTATGGTATGGGGTTGGATTAAGCTACAATTCATTAGCATTAATTATAACAGGTAAATTTCGTAAAATATTTATTTTACCCCGAAAATTTTATTTTATTCTTTCAATTTTTGCTTTACTCGAAGTAATAGCAACTACATTTTTTTTTAAAGCAATAAAATTAATCGAAAATCCCGCTATAGTTTCGTTTTTAGGTAGTATTGCTCCTGCTTTAGTTGTGTTATTAGGGATATATTTTTTAAAAGAAAAGTTTAATTTAAAAGAAAAGGCAGGAATTTTAATTGCCATAACAGGAGCTTTTTTAATTAGCTTTAAATGGACGTTAAATATTAATACACTTTTCGTTACAGGCAGTCAGTATGTGCTGGTTTCAGCAGTAGCTATTTCTATAAATGTGATAATTGCAAAAAAATATATAGAACAAATAAAGCCCGAATTACTTTCTTTTACAAGAGTTTTTGCATTATTTGTGTTTACTGTTATTGCAATGTTTACATTAAATGAAAAATTTTCGTTTTCAAAAGAAATTATTTATGTGGCAATGTATGGTGCGTTTGTGGGACCATTATTAGGCGCTTATGCACAGTATAAGGCATTACAATATATTGCAGCTTCAAAAGTAATGATAATTCAGGCATCAAAAAGTTTTGTAATTTTAATATTTGCATTTATTTTATTAGGATTATGGCCCCTTTGGATACAAGTTGTTGGCGGTATTTTAACAGTATTGGGTATTGTGTTAATAACATATAGTACTAAACGAAATAATGCTTAAATATTATAATGAACTTATTGTTATATAATTTTAAAAAAAATAATTTGATATAAAATTAAACATGCAAAATAATATATTAAATATCAATATCACTTGATTTCAATTTTAAATTTGGCATAACTTTATTTTTCCATACTAAAGCAACCCGAAACTAAAAACAATAAACCCGAAACTTTAATAAATTAAATCTTCATCTCCGGAATTTCCCCTTCAACAATAAGCTTACCTTCGGTAGATTGTTTTATTTCTTCAACAGAAACGCCGGGAGCTCTTTCTAAAAGTTTAAAAGCACCATTAACAACTTCTAAAACAGCTAAATCGGTAACAATTATTTTTACACATTTTACACCTGTTAATGGCAAAGTGCATTTTTTAAGAATTTTCGATTGTCCTTTGTTAGAATGTTGCATTGCAACAATAATATTTTTTGCAGAAGCAACCAAATCCATTGCCCCGCCCATTCCTTTAATCAATTTGCCGGGAACTTTCCAACTTGCAATATCCCCTTCTTCCGAAACTTCAAAAGCTCCAAGTATTGTTAAGTCAACATGACCGCCACGTATCATTGCAAAACTTGTTGCCGAATCAAAAAATGAAGCACCATCTGTAAATGTTACAGTTTGTTTTCCGGCATTTATTAAATCGGCTTCTACTTTGTCGGGTGTTGGAAAAGGACCAATTCCCAATAAACCATTTTCCGATTGAAATGTTACATGAATACTTTCGGGAACATAATTTGCAACTAAAGTTGGAATTCCAATTCCGAGGTTAACGTAATAGCCATCTTTTAATTCCTGAGCTATACGTTTTGCTATTTGATTTTTATCTAAACTCATATTTATTTATTTTTAAATTGTAGTCATCCTTGGAGTTCCTTAGGATGACTATTTATAATTATTTAGGATTTGAAGTAGTTATTTTTTCGATTCGTTTTTCGTAGTCAACTCCTTGAAAAATTCTTTGAACAAAAATTCCTGGCGTATGAATTGTGTTAGGGTCAAGTTGACCAGCAGGAACGAGTTCTTCAACTTCGGCAATTGTAATTTTACCAGCCATTGCCATCATATTATTAAAATTTGATGCAGTATAACGGTAAATTAAGTTACCGTGCGTGTCGCCTTTCCATGCTTTAACAACAGCAAAATCTGCTGTAAGTGCGTGTTCCAAAATGTGCATTTTACCATTAAACTCGCGTTCTTCTTTGCCAATAGCAACCTCGGTTCCGTAACCGGCAGGAACAAAAAATGCAGGTATTCCGGCACCACCGGCTCTTATTCTTTCGGCTAAAGTGCCTTGTGGCATTAGTTCGACTTCGAGTTCGCCCGATAACATTTGACGCTCAAATTCGGCATTTTCGCCTACATACGAAGCTACCATTTTACGTATTTGTTTGTTTTGTAACATTAAGCCCAATCCAAAATCATCAATCCCACAATTGTTTGATATACAAACAAGTCGGTTAATATTTGTTTTTGAAAGAACTCTGATTGCATTTTCGGGAATTCCGCAAAGCCCAAAACCACCAAACATTACAGTCATGTTGCTGGCAATTCCTTTTATTGCTTCTTCGGCATTTTTTACTACTTTATTCATATTCTTTTAATTTATAACTGATGTTAACAAATCCGATAGAGAACGGTTTTTGTTCATGTATGTGTGTTATACTGAAAACGGGATAAATTTATACATTTTGTTGTTCATTATTATTTTGGGCTAAAGCCCTGAATTACCTTGTTTTATTTTATCCACGACCTGAAGGTCGTGGCTATTTATATTGTACAA
>Ga0100392_1005355_pt1 | contig 11315 bp, 12 predicted proteins | sample CryGeymeta201516_FD_81548 | JGI IMG/M metagenome (GOLD analysis project Ga0100392, IMG submission 81548) | Groundwater microbial communities from Crystal Geyser aquifers in Utah, USA - Crystal Geyser metaG 2015-16 | ecosystem: Environmental > Aquatic > Deep subsurface > Groundwater | place: USA... | reverse complement strand
TTGCCGGTAAGTTCGTTAATATTGCTGCTGCGCAACAGGGAGAATAAGCATGAGCCAGATATTTGCACAGGGCTTAGTTTGCCCATTAGATAAAAATAACGTTGATACCGACCAAATTATTCCTAAGCAGTTTTTAACCAGCGTTAGCCGTGACGGCTTTGCCGACGCCATGTTTTATGACTGGCGCTATTTAGCCGACGGCACGCCCAACCCGGAGTTTGTGGTAAACCAGCCGCAGTACAAGGGCGCCTCTATTTTGCTAACCCGTGCCAACTTTGGTTGTGGTTCCAGCCGCGAGCACGCGCCCTGGGCCATTAACCAATTTGGTTTTAACGTTATTATTGCCCAAAGCTTTGCCGATATTTTCTTTAACAACAGCGTAAATAACGGCATGTTGTTAATTCAATTAAGTAAAACTAATATCGATCTGCTATTTAACCGCTGCCAGCAAGGCCCACAGCAGTGGCAAATAGACTTAGCCAGCCAGGAAATACTGTTTGGTAATAACGCCGCAATGGGCTTTAGTATCGACGCCGATATTAAACAACGCCTGTTAAGCGGGTTAGACTTTATCGGTTCAAGCGAGCAGTTAAACCCCAGCATTACCGACTACGAACAAAGCCGCAAAGCCAATCAACCCTGGTTAGGTTAAGCGCTTACTAAAGCGGCATAGCTAAGCCGGCGCAGCTATTTCTGTTTAGCTGTGCCGGTTAAAAGGGTTAAAAGGAAAAAAGCGTTCAGGTTATTACCGTAAGTACTTTGGTCGCGTCCAGCTCAAACTGCCCGTTAAAGCAGGTGCCTACAGGTAATGCTGGGGTAAGTTCCTGCACCAGTTGCAGTATAAACGTGCCGGTTTCAACATCTATAGCGGTTGTTGTTGCCGCTTCAAAGCCAAAAAAACGGCCTACCTCGGGATAAAGCGCTTTAAACAGGCTTTCTTTAGCCGAAAATATCAGGCTAAGCATTACAGGGTGAGGCGTGGCAAGCGAACCGACCAGCGCATACTCTGCTGCGTTTAGAACACTGCCGGCAATGTCGGTTGCTACCTTGGCATCCAGTATATCTTCAACATCGATACCAATTCTTGTGGCATGGCCGCTATGGGCCACAGCACAAATAGCAAAGTCTTTGGCATGGCTTATTGACCCGATAAATGGCGCAGGCCACAGCGGTTGGCGCGCCGGCCCTATGGCCACTGCCGTATCAGTTGCAGCCAAAGCGGTTAACGCCTGCCGGGCCAGATACCGTCCAGCAACAAATTCTGCTTTACGTTTAGCCACCGCCTTATGTAAGGCGTTATGTAGCGGGGCGCCAAGTAATGTTTCCGCTATGGTGTCCGTGTAGTGTTCGGTAAAAAACTGGCATTGATAGCAAACACCAGAAAACCCAACGATGTGTTTTGCAGCAAGCTGTTTAATAAAGGGATAACCAGACACGCTAACCTTCCTAAGTCAATTTAAGCGTCGTTACTATGTGTCGAGCTTCACTATAACGGGGTTTGGCCACAATAGTGCTTATTTTTAACCGGTTTTGTCTGCTTGTTGCCAGGGTTATTTATCCGCAACCAAGCTATGCAGCGCTTCACGGGTATGCATAAGGTTGTGCTGTAGCGGGCTAAAACTAAACGGCGTATGGCTGGGCAGTGACAGCAGGCCATCGGCAAATTATTGTTTGGTGTTACAGATTATGACACAGTATGGCAAAACGTGATCCCAGCGTGTTAAACCGGATGCAATATTTGGCGTTTACTACGTCGCTTTAGCAGGAGTGTGCAATGAGTGTCACCCCATGGAGTTATTTGGACCAGCAGCGTTTAACCCTGCACTGCACCAGCCAATTGCCCGCCGCACAGTCGTTATTGCAGCTGGCTGGCAAGGGTGCCTTGCTGGCGCAGCTTACACCAACACCTACCGCACAGCAGTTGCTCGACGCCGCAGAGCAGGCCTATCGCGCCGGTTACGAGCAGCAGGCGTCAACCGAGTTTGAGCTGCAAGGCCTGGCGCTGGCCGGTATTGGCGACCCGCTGTTGCACGTGGATCTGCTGGCTGAGTTTTTACCAGCCTTTAAAGCCAAACGCCACGGGGTGCCAATAACACTGGTGACTTATGGCCTGGTGTCGCCCGCTGCTGCACCCGCCTTGTGCCAGCAGCTTGTGGCGCTGGAAGTAGAAAAACTGGACATTTACCTGCCGGCCACTAACCCACCGGCGTATCAGCAAGCAGTTAAGCCAACCCAATGGGGTTTTAGTGAGTTGTGCCAGTTTATTCATACTGCGGCTGAGGCAGGGTTACAGGTAACCTGCTTTGCTTATGCACCGGTAGCACAGCAAAGCGAACTGCGCGCGCTGGCGCTGGATTTAGGCGCGCGCGGCTTTGTGGTTAAGCCTCAGCAGGGGGCTTAAGCAAGCTATCCAGTTCAGTGCGCTGGCGCGGCAGCACCGCCAGTTCTAATCCGAGCAATTTAAAATAGCTGCGTAAATTATCTAACCGCGGGTTGCCGTTGTCATTTTCGATATCGCTGACCACCTGGCGGCTTAAACCGGTAATTTTGCATACCTCTGTTTGCGACATTCGCAAGCCTTCGGTGCGTAACGTTTTGCCCATCTGTCCCAGGGTGATATCACCCGACAACATTCGCAGCACCAGTTGTTGTTTTAATTCAAAGCGATCGGTTGTGCTGTTAGCTCTTCCGGCTTGTGTCATGGCAATAACCCCCACTTCTGCAGCCTGGCTTCCAGATAGGCAAAGCCCATCACCGGCATCTGCATTATGCGCTCAGGCACGCCGCGCTTTGTTAAGCGCTCTGGTAAGTGATGTAGTTTGGCGGCCAATTGGCGTAATTCGGTTTTAAACAATTCAGGTTCACCATAACAGGCCAGGTTGTCACATAACCCCAGCCAGTCAAAATCACCTCCGCGCTCAAAGGTGTTGCTCCAGTGGGTTGTACGCATTACCACTTCCGGATCAGCCTTCATGGGAGCAAAGTCATAAATGGGGGCCAGTGATACCGCCGCCGCATGTTTGAGTACCGCTATATTGCGGCCGTGGTTATCAGAGTTGCCAAATACCAGGTTTAACAAATCACGCTTCAGGTATTCTGCGGTTAATTCAGCCGCAGTTTGGCTGTTAATCACTTGAATAAGTACTTTTAATACCTCTTCATGTTTTAAATGGCTGTCAGCGGGTTTATTTAACAGCGAGAACACAGATTCAACACCATAACGTTGTACAGCATTTGAACTAAATTCTCTGTCAAAACGAGGCAACCAAAGCGACGGCTGTTTGCTACCTTCGTGCAGCTGCAGTTTGGCAACGTCCATGCTGGCAAACCCCAACTCTGCCAATTCACAGTAATAGTGATATTCCGTGCGCAAAATATCCTGGTCTATCGCAGTGTTACCGCGTGGAAATTTCACCAGATAATGTGCGTCAGCACTGTTATCGTTTTGTAGGGTGTCTATCCACACCTCGCACTGCGGGTTTAGCCTGACCAACAATTTAGGTGCGGCACCACCGGCACCGGTTGCGCCGCCCGACACTGCGCCACGTTGTCTGGCATAGTTTAGAAAGTCATGGTCGCGATCTATTACCTGCTGTTGCTCAAAACGCATCTGCTCCAGTGCAGTTACTTGTTGCCCCGCCGCCATTTCAACCGACTCTTTCAAGCGTAAGTTACCCACAGGGGCAATGGTGCCGGCTTGCAATAAGGTGAGATCCTGCACGGCCACCGGTTGTTGCTGCAGGCCCAGCATATCCAGCCATAGCGTGCGGGCGTAACCCATCGGCATAATATCCTCAAATACGCCGGGCCAGTTGTTAAAGCTGTACACGTCCAAAGGGTTAACCGGGTACATGGCCGAAAAACTACGTGAGCCTGTCTCATCAAAATAAGCTGCGGCGTACTTTGTCAGAGCTCGCAAAGAGACCTTGCTATGCTTGCCTGCTTCCGGGGCGGCGATGCTAATAACAAAAGCATCCTGCCAGTGGCCATCATTAAAGGCTTGTAGTGTAAGCTGCATAAATGTCCTGTTGCTGCTGTTCTGTTGTCTAATATAGCGTACAAAAAGGCAAGAAGGACAATTTTTTGTCTAACATAAGGCGCAATTTTGCCAAAAAGACAATTATTTGTCTGATATATCAGACATTGCCAAGTGAGAGGTTTAGCAGAAGTTAGCTATTGTTTAACCAATCTTCATACGCGTGCCTCACGCGAAAAGGTCAGGTGGGTAGTTTCGCCATGGCCGCTGCTTCCAGCTGCGCCATAGTGCGATTACCCCGGTCACTATTAACGCCTTCATCAACTAACTGCTGCAGGTGGGCTACTTTGGCTGCCCGCTCCTGATCACGCCGGATAAGGTCACGCACGTAGTCGCTGGCATTACTGTAGCGTCCGGTTTGTGCCTGTTGTTCTACCCAATGCTTCATGCCATCGGGTAGCGATACGTTCATGGTTGCCATTGGCATGTCTCTGTTAGTGCAATTAAGCTAATTGTGCTGTTATGGCAAACGTTGTCAAATTTACCTGGGTTGCGCAATTGAATAAGGCGCTATATGTTTGAGCTTAATCAGCTAACGGCGCAGTTTGCGCTAAACCTTAAGGGTGCAAAATGGGCGAACTGCAGATTTACCAAAATGATGACGGCAGTTTACAGCTGAACGTGCAGTTGCAGGATGAAACACTCTGGCTGTCTCAAGCGCAAATGGCACAGTTGTTTGGTACTTCTACCGATAATATTGGTTTGCACATCAGGAATATTTTTAAATCGCAGGAACTGAATGAGCAGGCAACTACCGAGGATTTCTCGGTAGTTCGTCAGGAAGGAGCGCGACAAGTAAAGCGTAAGGTTAAATACTACAACCTTGATGTCATTATTTCTGTTGGTTATCGGGTTAACTCTGTTAATGCCACCCGCTTTCGTCAGTGGGCTACTGCCACACTGAAACAACATTTAGTACAAGGCTATAGCGTAAATCAGCAACGCTTGAGCCAAAATGCTGCTGAGCTGGAAAAAGCGCTGCAACTGGTAAAACGGGCAGCAGCTTTGCCTTATAACAGTGAGTTTGGTGCTGGCCTGGTTGATATTCTGGCCAGCTACACGCAAACCTTTTTATGGTTGCAGCAATACGATGAAGGCTTGTTGCAGCAGCCTAAAGGCGAACCAGGCGGTGAGTTAACCCCGCTAGCCGATGCCAAGGCAGCGCTGGCGCAGTTAAAAGCACAGCTAATCGCCAGAGGTGAAGCTACCGCATTATTTGGCCAAGAGCGGCAAGATGGTTTGGCCAGTATTTGGGGCAACTTGCAGCAAACGGTATTTGGCGATGCGGCTTACCCCAGCATTGAAAGTAAAGCCGCGCACTTGTTGTACTTTGTGGTGAAGAATCACCCTTTTAGTGATGGTAATAAACGCAGTGCCGCCTTTCTGTTTGTGGATTTTTTGAATAGAAACAAACGCCTGTTTAACGAGCATTACCAAGCCGTGATAAATGACACCGGTTTGGCTGCTATTACTTTGTTAGTGGCCGAATCAGATCCGCAAGAAAAGCACACCATCATCAGGTTAATAGAAAACTTACTGGCAAAATCATAACCCGTGCTTTAAATCCCGCTACGGAAAACGACTATTTTCTAGCAGAAGCCGGTTTTACTCTGGTGTTATACAAATGCTGCAGCGCTTCGGTTATGGTCATATCGGCGTTTTCACTCAGGTAACGCTCTACCTGTTTGTGCACAAAAATCACCGCTTGTTTATGCTGTTTGGCAAAGGCGGCGCATTGCTGTTTAAGTTGCTGGTTAAATTCTTTCTCAGCCGCTTGTTGGTGAATAGTGTTAATCGCTTGCTCAAAGCTGTTGCCGTTATCAGCAAAGGCTTCTTTTAACGCGTTTTTCGGTATGCGGTAGGCTTTACTGGCAAAATCCAGCGCCTCGCGAAAGCTATCAAAACACTCACCAAACACCTCAAACGTAAGCGGCGCGCTATCGGCTACCAGCTGGCTAATACCGCCGGCTTCATAGTCAAAGCCGGCAAAGCTAAGCCGTTCGGTGGTTTCCGCACCCAGCTTTAACCCCGCTTCAATACTGTGGCGCAGGCTAAAATCTAATGTAGCCAGTTCTTCCGTCGTCCACATGTCATAAATGGTTAGCGCTTTGGCGTACTTCTTCGCTAAAGCAGCCCTGGCAAACAGCCGCCGCTCATCCAAAGTTCCCGCCTTGCAAGGTTTCAGCAGTTCAACGCACTCGTTACAAACCGGAATTTTTAAAAACTCACTCGGCTCACGCGTCGCCAGGTAAAACTCCAGATACTGCAACGGCGGCGCATAGTCATGCGTAGCGGCAATACAACCGCAGTAAAAGCAGGTATTAAAGTGGTTGCTACGGGTGGGTACCAGCAGGTTGTAATCGGTATCGTTGGCCATAGTAGCGTCCAAAGCTGGGGAGTATAACTAAATTGGAGCGGCAGTGGGGGATTTGAGTTTATTCATCACTCGGCGACATAGCCAAGCTGACCTGCGTTTTCACAGCTTAATTGACTGCTATGAGCGAATAGCGGTCGTTCAAAAATTGGTAAGCCAACACTTTCGCGGGAGAAAAAGAAACGACCCCATATAAAGCGTTGGTGCTATTAATCACTATAAAATATGTTTAGGCTGTAAATATTTAGAGCACTTTAATAATTTCTATGGACTGGAATCAAGTATACAGCTACCAGACAGCAGAGCCACATATAGGGTTATGGGTATCAACAACCCCTATCATTTGGGCGGCGGCATCCCTCTGCATATATGCGGCGGTTAAAAATATAGGGGAAAGCCTTGCTCCAAATAGATGGATTTTTAGTGCAATCGGCTTTATCACGCTTATGTCATGTCTGACATATTATGGAGAACATCAATCTTACAATAAGCTTGTGTTACTTGTTCAAAATGAACCGATTCAGACTATAGAAGGGATTATTAAATCAGAGAAAACGATGGTTGTTAGACAACATGGTGAAAAAATTTCAGTTGGTGCCACAAATATTTTTCGTCCATCAAGGACTAACACAGTTACTGGTTGTCTCAAATACATCCCCAACCAAGTTCAGAATAACCATGTCCGTATGTCCTTTATAGTGTTGAAAGGTTTAGGACCCAAGATAGACTGGTAAAATGAAGACAGTGGGCGATTTGATATTTATTGTATCCTTTCATTGGAACAGAAATTTATTGCCAATAAAACGTGATAATAGGCAGAGCTGAATGCTAACTCGAAGAGTTCAGCAAATTTCCGCTTTTCGCACAAAGCAGATATACATTTAGGACAAATCAGCTTCTTATCTTAGTGGTTTGAAGCCTTTAACCACCATACCAAATTGGCTGCGGGTTCCTGTTACGAGAATTTGGCCGCTTTCAGGCAAACTATTACGCATGCTTTCTGACATGCACAGCTTGCCTCTTTGTAACTCTTTGGTTTCAACAATCTCGACTTTATAGCGGCAGTGTTTACTGCTACTTTCCTTATGGTATTGCATGACATAAATGACTTCTTTCGGCTCACTGAGCTTATGTAAAAAAAGTGGTGTCGTGATATCAATTGTCATAAAACTAAACATCAAAAATAAAAATGGCATAAGCACCGCAGCAAATTTACCAGACATATTTCTAGTCAGATACCTGGCAAAGTTTTCATCCTTTATCAGCGATGTAAACCATAATACGGAAAGCACACCACCAAGCGCCCAAATCCAGATATTGGTATGCGCTAACCAGCTTTTGGCCGCCATAAATTCGCTAAACATCGTAGGTATTACAGCAAAAATCAGAAATAGAAAAGCCACCAATATAATGCGGGTCACGACATGCATTTCAGACCATTTTGGTTTAATTGGCTCATTTAAATGCGCTAAATTGCTCGCTGAGTTTAACTGTCTGTTTTTTAATCTTGTCTCAAGCATGGCTTTAGCGTCAGCGTAGCGTTGGGTATATTTATCCCGATCGATATTAGCTAAAACGTCTTCGAGTTCTGCGATGGTATAGCGGGAATAATCAGGTGAGGTGTTTTGTTGGTTGTCCATACCAAATCCTTGGCGTACTGCAGTGGTGTAGTTAGCAATTTTTTAACGCAGACTAATGCCATTGCTGTTGCAATGCAAGCCACATCACAAAACCTTTATCTGTTTGCATTTAGCCAGCTTCGCTGCCGCATAAGCGCTATCTTATTAGGAAAAAGTGGGCGGAGCTAATAATAACCATTTCTTACGCAATACACTGAAATATATTGGTTTAACCAGTTATACCTTTAATTGTCTCCGACCCCTTTTTCCGCAGGTGGTAGTGGGTGTCTGCAGTCATGGCACTTCCTTTTATTTATTGCAGTGCGCGCACTTCTCTTTCTAATTCAATTAAGGTCGCAAGAATGTCATCAAAACGTGGTTTATCGCCAAATAACATTTCTTGCATTTGCCCATAATCGGCTTTTAAGGCACTCATGTGATGCTCAGATGGTTGCAACACCAAACCCGCTAATGTGGCAGTGCCATAATTAGCCCAACCGCTTGGATAAAACTTTTGTTTAAACACCACCACCTCAGCCAATAAATTCGACTGCTCAATGGCAGTTTTGTATAAGCCTGTTTGTACTAACTTATAAACATCGTAATAGTGGCGGGCATAGCGGCTGGGTAAGAACTTATCTTCAGGTCGATACGCCTCGGCATGCAATATGGTGAGTTTCTCCCAAAAAGTACGGGCCACAACTATGGTGGGCACCGACACATTGGCTTGCTCAAACACATCAGGGAAATACTCCGCAGCATAAGGCTGCACCTCACACCACTCCATGGGTAGCATTGCCGCCAACGGGCCAATTTCTAAGCGAACCTGTGGCCGTAAGTATTCAGAATCAAACGCTTTAGGGTAATTAATATTAACGGTATGCGGGTCTTCCGGGTCAACAACCAACTTACAGGTATCACCCATTAATTCAATTAAGCGCGGCAATAGTGTATCGGCGATATAATACTTAGCTTGCTCATTAATCGACTGATTTAACTGCCCTTGTTTGTTTTTACTGCGTTTAGCTGTAGGGTCTTCTTGTGTGAGTTGCGTCCAGTCTAAAATCAGATCAATGTCTTCAGAAAACCGCTCAATAGCTTTGTAGCACTTAGATAAACTAGTGCCACCTTTAAAGCGTAAGTATTTATTTAAAACGGCATCTTCAAATACCTGCATCAGCACCCAGCATATCCAAAAGTCTTTCTCAGCTGCGGCGGAAGTGATACCCATGGCGGTGGCTGTTTCGCTAAAAAGTTCTTTGCGCTCTTGTTCGCTCAATTGGGCAACGGCTTTCATGGAGCCTCCTTGTTTAACAACACCTGACGAATATTACTCACAATCCAACTGGTGACATATTGGGTGTCTTTTAAAACCCGGTTAATTAGCATCTCATTCAGCTCACCGTTTTCTGCCACGTCTTTCAGGCCACTGGTACTTACCAAATATTGAATGATTTTTTGTGTTTCATCCTGCCTTAACGTGCGATCGCCCAAGGCTTGTATGGCTTGCACCAGTATTTCATTCGCTTTGTACTTTAAACCCAGCTGGGTAAAGCGTGTTTTTTTAAACTCAATGGCAATATTACCTACTTCATAGGTTTTGCTGGGGCCATCACTTAAATACAGGTACTGCGTGGGTACCTGAGTGGATAAGCCCATCACATTTAACGCCGCATTGCCGGATATTTGAATTTGCCAGCCAAACTTACGGGCCAGAGCATGGGCCACCTGATCAATATCCGGGCTTAGGTTTTTTTTCAGTAATTTGCTGTACGCGGGATAGTCATATAGCCCGCGAATCACACGGCGAATCACGCCTTTTTCAGCCATGCGGCTTAACGCCCGATCAATGCTGCCAGCCTCGCCAATGTCACTAAAGTCTTTTTTAGAAAATGCCCAACCCCTTCTGTGGCCATATATTCGGCTGAGTATAGTATTTTCAAGAGGTTCAGGCGTGCTCATAGGTTAAACCTTGTCCGAAAAAAGAGTGGTTATTTCGGACAGGGTAGCAACTAAAATAGGGGGCTGGCAAGCCGTTTTGCGCTTTGACGTGCCTGGCTTATGCATTGCAAGCAGGCACCTGTAAAAACTCACTGGCCTCGCGTGTTGCCAGGTAAAAATCCAGATACTGTTGCGGCGGCGCATAGTCATGCGTAGCGGCAATACAGCCGCAATAAAAGCAGGTGTTAAAGTGGTTGCTACGGGTGGGTACCAGCAGGTTGTAATCGGTATCGTTAGCCATAGTAGTGTCCAAAGCTGGGGAGTATAACGAAGTCTGAGATGAAGTGGGGGATTTGAGTTTATTCATCGATCGGCGGCACAGCCAAGTCGATCTGGGTTTTCACAGCTTAATTGAAGATTAAGTTTAATTTTGTTCTGGCACTAATCATCGATCATCGCCAATTGGTTCTTATTGATAATGATGGTTGGTATTTAGTTTTAGATGATTTAAATTGGGAACGAGAAAGTTTGTAATATTCGTTAGATCAGGCAAGATTGCCAGAGGCAAGTTTGAAAAAACGGTTAATAGATACTCAGCAAATTCCATCATCCTTATGGTGTCCAGTGAACAACCAACTTAGGCTACCTGATAAATTGGTTGATCTATGGAAGATATTACTAATAAACAATAATTTGCTGGAGTTGGCTAAGACTCTTGCGGAGGACGGGTTCGAGGGGGGGACTTCAAAGGAGGATACTGATAAACATTTAGCTTGGCGATATAACGGGTCTTGCGGCAGAATATTGCTTTCAATTTTAGATCCGAACAACAAACTTTCAGAAATATCAGATGCATATGCTCAAACTTTTGCTGGTAATAGAGTTTTTTTAGCCGATATACCTACTGGTTCAGGTGCTGCTTTGGTCTGCATCCTCTGCACTTTTTATGAACTTAGAAAGCACAACGTGCTTCCAAGACATCCTCTTTACATCACTATTGTTGCAGGTGAGATTTCACCAACAGCAACTAGTTATCTTCAGCTACAACTAGATGATTTAAAAGAATATCTGTCAGAACAGGCGATAACAATAGATTATGAAGTAATAGACTGGGATGTCTTGTGTAAGCTGAAAACAACAGATCTAATCAAAAGACTGACAATTAAGAGCCAAAATTGTAGTTCCAAGTTACTGATTCTAAGTAATTTTTCTGGATTCTTGGCTAACAGTGGTAAATGGAAAAAAGCTGAACCTCAGATCGATGAGATTTTCAGGCATAGTCGAGACACTCAGAGTATTGCTCTTTGGATTGAGCCGCAGAGAAAAACAGCAGTCACACTATTTG
>Ga0100392_1005352_pt1 | contig 11319 bp, 12 predicted proteins | sample CryGeymeta201516_FD_81548 | JGI IMG/M metagenome (GOLD analysis project Ga0100392, IMG submission 81548) | Groundwater microbial communities from Crystal Geyser aquifers in Utah, USA - Crystal Geyser metaG 2015-16 | ecosystem: Environmental > Aquatic > Deep subsurface > Groundwater | place: USA... | reverse complement strand
GGAACGGAGAAAAGGTCGGCCCTAGTAAATTGCCGAGTTTCTCCAAACCACCCTACCTAGCCGAACGTAGCCCTAGAGAGCTGGCATAGTCGAGAGAACGCGGTAGCGTTCGCTCGGCCCTTTCATTTTTTTGAGTCGGCACCCTACTATTTGAATAGCTACTCGAGTAGACTAGTAGCTAGTACCAGGTACTGCGTACTCGTTCCTTGTGTGTACTTAGTGCACTTATTATGAGATCGATCACAGTGGTCACAGTCTTGCTGGCCTACCCTGGGTGGTGGTCATTGGGCACTTTGGGTGTCCTTCAGGTGCTCAATGATGGCAATTTTGGTAGGTTTGAAGTTTTTTCATGCCAAAACTCGAGATTTTGGTGCTGAAACTCAAGATTTGGTGTGTCTCGGATTTGGTGATAACAGATCTTTAGAACAATACCGAACGTAGGGTAGGAAGATTTTTAGAAGAAAAGCCGAATGCATGGATGATCCCGCGCAAGCATCTTTCAACGGAAGAAAGCCTTGAATCGAGACACGATAGCATTTTTCCAATCGTCAAAACATCAAGATAGAACGATGTGATGACTGTTCGAAAGAAACAACAGATCGACAATGACCTCATTGGAACATGCAATCACGAAGTAGAATGAAGTGCTCGTGCTCTTAATAGATGGACCACACATACCCTTTGGTTAATCCAGCTAGAAACCCCAGAAGAAAGCTTAAAAGTCTATTTTGCATCTGCATATTATTTTCTGGTTACTGTTGTTGATCACGTCGTTGCTTGTCCCAGCGGATTTTTTTCTCGGCCAAGGCTCTTCCGTTATCAGTGACGCATTGTTTGACAGTTTTTTGAAACTCCCCACACGGAGACATGCTTTGAGCAGCATCGCTGTTAACGTCATTATCATCATCACCTTCTTGATATCCTGTCCGTTTTTGTGATAACATGGTTTTTGTACCCTCTTTATCAAAACATTCTTTCATTCTTCCGAGTGGTCCTCCACAGGACAATGCTACAGCACGACACGTCCAGACGGCGTGCTGTTCTGCTATACAGCCTTTTTGATTCACAGGTGCTTGATCCCTCCAGTTGTAGTACTTGAGCATTCGCAATCCTGGTCCAACTTCGTCAAGTTTTGGAACACTTTTGTTGTTGTTTTTTGGTTGTCGTTGTTTCTTTTTCTTTTTGTTGTTGTTGTTGCTGTTAGAATGAGTTGCTTCACAGGAATCTAAAATGGCAGTCAAAATTCGACACTGTTCTAATCGTTGAAGTCGTTGTTGATCCATCAGGTCCGTCCAGTATTCCCGACTCCACATACTACTACTACTGCTCGGAGTACTGTTGGAGTCAGTAGTAGTCGCGGTGGTCGCCGTGATTGCTGATGGTGGAGACTCTGGCATGTCTGATATCGTTGGTATAGGAAGGAAAGGAAGTGTTTTCAACGTAGATTTTGGCGTCTTTCAACAAAATATGTGCCGATCGTGAGATTATAAAGGCACCGATGAAAAGATATGTGCATCGAAAGATTTACCAGTTATGTGGATACAGATAAGAACAAGAAGAGGTAGGAAGAGATTGGGTGAGTAACATTATATGTATTGGTGGAATATCCGATAGATCCACACTACACGCGTTGTGCCTTCTTCGCAAATATCTCGACGTTTTGTATGAAAAACTCCAAACTGAACCTTCCGTATCTCAGGAAAAACATTCTCGATCCTCCTGCAAAAACACAGCCATACATGTTGCAACAACCACGGATGGTGTAATATGCAAGAATGGCAACGCTTTGCAACGTACCTCTATCGATCTTGTTACTTTCTTCCTTGTCCTCTGTAATGGAATGATTATTATTGAAGATTGGCTGTGGTTGCTTTTCACTACTGCTCTCATCACAACCCTCCAAATCCAGCATGTTGTATCCACCAGTACCTGCTGTACGTTGGTAATTCTACCGTAGCTCGAAATATTGTTCACTGAACTAAATGAAAAGTACACTGAACTGATTGGCGACATTCGTTTTTGCTTCTCTTGGCAAGCAAAACATAATGTTATTATTAATGCCACCTTCAAAACCGCATGCTTTCTTTTACCGTACCCTGGTAACGAACGAACTCAAGCTTTTTGTAGCTACTACTAGACCCTACTAGTCTACTCCGTACCACTGTAATAAACAAAAACACAAACTAGTACGACTGAAACCTCTACTACTAGCTAGACCTACGACTGTGGTGGCACTTGTTTCATCGCAGACTGGGTAAACTACTTCGACCATATTATAATATATATTATACACTCTGCAGTCCACAGAACAGAAGACGCTTCAGTTTGTTTTGAACCTCAAAGACAATCTGTATATTTATTTTGAACGTTTGGTCGTTTTTAGTCCCACACCTGTGCTGATACGTCAACAACACCACCGAATACTACTGGTAATCTTACTACTACTAGTAGTGAACACATCAATAATCAGTACTGTTCATCATCAATCATGGGAGGACGAACAGATCTTTGCAATAAAGTTGGTACCTCCTTTACGGCCAGAAGATGGTTATCTTTGAATTTGGGTGGTCTGGTGGGCGTTGCTTGCACGTTTGGGGTGCATCTGTTTGCTCTCACTACCGTTACTCAGCATTTGATTCGAGGATCCTTTTTTGCTCAAATCGTTTACCTGTTGATATATCTTCCACTGGCAGTCTTTGCTCTCTGGTCATTGTTCATGGCATGGACGACCAATCCCGGTGCCGTACCCATGGGTGCCAGACCTTTGATCACAGTACGACGTGCCACTACTACTACTACTACTAGTAGTAGTAGTAGTAGTGGAGAATTAGAACCACCACCAGCAATAGCAGCAGCAGCAGCAACAGCACCATCTCAAAGATCACGAGGGATAAGACGATGCAACAAATGCAACGACAATTACAAACCCAATCGTGCTCATCATGATTCCGTCACCGGACGATGTATTGGTAGGTTTTTACTGTTTTACTGTACAACATCATCATCATCATCAAAAAGTGTCTCTTGTCTATAGTATGCTGCATCCTGTATGGTGTAGATTGTTCGTGGGGGGAGGGGGGGTTAGTTGGAGTTGTCGCATGATAAAAAATTTGCTAAACACTTGTTTGTCTCTTTTTGTCTATGATTGTTTAGTCAAATTCGATCATTTTTGTCCCTGGGTTGGCAATGCTGTTGGTGCTATGAATCATAAGTTCTTTTTCCTCTTTGTTTTTTACACCATGAACACTTGCATCACGGCCATTTTCTTAATCACGTTGAGAGCGGTCCGGTGTGGGTACACGACGGCTAATGGTGATTCAAACGACGATGATGCAGCAAATGAACCTGCTCTGCAAGCCGCGGTCAATGCAACAACAGAAGAAGAAGTAACAACAACCGCGACCGAAGACGAGTCGGGTGAATTGGACGAGGGACGTCGATGGTTACAAAGCATGGCATCCTCTCACTATGTGTACGATGGGTGCGACGAATATCACAGCACGTACGTCGTCGTTGTACTGTTTTGCGTGGCCGTGACATTTTTCATTTTCACGGCGTGCATGATGGCGGAACAAATGGAAGCCATTCAGACCAATCAAGGCAAAATTGCTCGAATGAAAATGCGAGTAGGACAGGGCGGAACAGAACTGCGTCGCGTGACGGACGAGTTCAACGAAATGTTCGGTGGGACGTCGCCCAACGTGGCGTGGCATTGGTTCGTTCCGCTGCCGGTGCAGTTTCCGGGAAGTTATCACAAACTTGTGTTGGGGTACGAATGGGACCCAACCTTTGATGCCATGCCGTACCGAGAAGATGAAACGACAAACAGCAGCAATGCAATTACGGCGGATGAAAGCGCAGGTCCGGACACTGAACCAGAGACAAATTCAATGGAAGCTTTGGATGTCGAGACTGGCCTGACTCCCGAAAATATGGACGAAGTATCGTTGGATGCTGCAGAGACATCGTCCTTGACGGGTAAAAACCGTGGCCTTAAAAAGAGAGGAAATTCTTCAAATGGAGATGAACTTCCAGAGTTGACATGATGTACTACTGTATGGTGGAACAGATAGACCTTGTTTTTGCCGTTCTCTATGATAACACGCCATGTAAGAATTATGCATTTTTGATACATTGAAATGAAATGAATATATGATTACAATTACGTGTAATTCTTTACGTGTCCTGAGCAGCTTCAATCGTTTTTGCTAAACGGCAAACTGGATCATCACAACAACAAAAAGGATGCAAAATTAGGCGAGAAACTCCTGTTCTCCTTGTAACGGTACCAACTTGCAGTAGCAGGAAGTAACGTAGCATCGAACAAATATTTCTTCAAGCAACAAAACTGCCTCTCATCCATTTCCGAGCAGTCGTTTTCTTGCTGGTTCTCGACGCCTCATTTTCGAAGATGATCGCCTCAAAAGTATAAAAGAATGGAACGTCTAATTTACGGGGATCACAACTATGGCGTCCGCAGGGCGCCGAGGCTACCCCCGAGGGCTTCAAAGTACTTAGCATTTGGAACACAAAAAAACTAAAAACAAACTTCAAGTATTCTAATGAATAAATGTTCTCCTATTACCAAACAAACTAGAGCGTGCAAGGCCTCATCGTTTTTCACAATTGTGTGCTGTGGCGTATTTCATTGTTACGAGTCCTGTGTTCCTTGTACTGGAACCTCTGTGGCTGCTGTGGCGGCAGCAATGTCTTCCGTTTTCCCTTCTTCTTCCAAAACCTTGGTTCGACGTCGCGTCAAGGCCGACGAGTTGGGGTATGCAAGTGCAAACAAAAGGTCCAAATGTTTATTGGACTGCTGGGAGAGCTGGCCAGGAGGAGGTAGGCTATCCATCACGCTCTCTCTCGTTCGGCGCTCCACGGATCGAATCACATGACCAGTCTTTCCATCCGTAATACGAACGTCATCGTCGTTGCTACCAATGGATCGCTCATCTGGTTCTCCTTGTTCATCTTCGGTGTCCCTGTTGGAAATACTTTGACCGGTTCGGCGAACAGCACGAAGCAATCGACGGTTCCACTTATTGACCACCTTCATGGAGATCATGGATCGCCCCAGACGGAATTGCACCGGTTGGGAAGGCGTTAGTTCCAAGGGCCTTCGCAAATACAAATACGAGCCGTTGGACGAGCCTGCATCCGTAAAGACGAATTCACCATTCTTGAAACGAATGGCAGCATGCCTGGCTGAAACGGTTCGGTAGTCCAAAACCATGTCGGATGCCGATGATCGACCCAACAACAATGGGCGAGTGGCATTGCGGCCATCGGGCTTCAAAAGCGTGCTAAAGGATAACTGAAAGCGCGTGTTGAACAAGCGTTGCGCCATTTCGTGCTTGGTTGCCACCAACAAGGACACATAGGGAGGTTCCAAAGACGACTTGAACAACTTGACGTGACGTCCATCCTTCAATTTGAAGTCCGACTTAAAGGTGCTCTTGCAGACCGAGCAAGTGGCATCCACCGACGAGAGAAAGCAGATCTGGTTGTCTGCCTCGGCAGTGTGCCATTTACGCAAGCATTCGACATGCACATACTTAGTATCTCCGCTGCACTTGCAAGGAGTAATCATGGGGTTGCTTTCCGAGTCCTCTTCATCAAAACACATGTAGCAAACCGGTTTGTCGCCAAAGTTTCCAGACCCAACAGGAGGCGAGATTTCAGTAGTGGGGCCGGGACCTTCTCCATCCCCATTCATGGAATCGTCCGAATTCTCTATCGTTTTTCAAAAATAGTTTCGGGCGAGTTAGAGTATTATATCGTTATTATATGCTTACAAAAGCAGACCGTGGCAGGCACAACAATCGAAACAAAACCACATAAATACCAAACACATACCTCCATCCGTCTCGGCCAAATCCAAGAAGCCGCCATTGGTATTTGTTGTATCCTTCATAATTTTTTGGATTTTCTCTTCCGACAAGACTCTGTTCTCAACACCGTCGTGGGTCTCAATGACCACTACACCCACAGAACCGACACGGAGGAAATCTCCCACCTGGAGAGTGTGCGGTGCCGGAGGATGCTTGCGGTCTCCCAACAAGCGGCAGGTTCCCGAATGACGGGAAAACGCCTCGGGAGCAGGAACTACCCAAAACGACTTGCCGTGGGTGGTCACCAACAACTGGCAAGCGCGAGTGTCCGACAGCTCGTACCGTTGGAGCTTGCGTCCCACGTGCATGGCGTATTCGGCGCCAATGTCCACGGCATTCGAGTTGCGGTTACGATTCGATCCCTGAACAATAACCCCCTGTGTCGGACAGTTTCGTCGAGGATCACAAAAGAGAGAGAACCAGACAAGGTGAGAAAAATGGTCAAGCTAGCAATAAAGTGACGCGAGGATCACTAGAAAACTCGGGGCATTGCAATACCAGTTTCATAACAACTTACCTCGGGTTTGATGGTAAAGGTCGTAAACTTCTTCTTGCCGCCGCTTTGGTTATTGTTGCAGGGATAGACACGCACTTCCACCTGCGTATCTAGGCGCGAATTGACATCCGAGGCAGGATTGATGCAGCGAGAAGGAAGCTGCGGTGTTTCCGCAACCTCGCGCTGTTGCCGTTCACGTCCTCTTGTCAGGGAGCTGGTGGTCATACTTGCGGTTGTTGTATTATTATTACTATTAGCAGCGGTGGTATTGTTGTTGTTGTTGCCGCCAGAAGCAGGAATGATTGTGGGAAGCGTGTTGTTGCTGCTGTACGGAGATGGATCATCTTCAACAGGAGAAGAAACGGTAGGCTGCACGGTCGGTGCTGGAGCAGCAGCAGGAGGAGTAGTTGTCACGCTGCTGTTGGAGTTGGGAGAGTTGGCTGTGTTGGGGGCAGCAGCTGGTGAAACTGTCATGCTTTCTTCAGAAACTGGAGTATCCACGTCCATGGGAGTCACTCCGCTTTGGTCTGCGGCAGCAGCTGCCGGGGTTTCATCGTCAGTTGCCATTTTCAAACCGGTTACTTGATTCTTTTTATTCTTGGGTTTTCTTGCAGTACAGTTAATTTCGTTTTCTTACTTTCTGATTCGCTTGATTGTCACACTCAACTTTCAAAGGTAAGAAGATGGCTTAGTAGTAGCTAGTAGCAAGGTTATTGAGTGAAAGGGACTGTGATCAATCAAGAAGTATTTATGAGACTTCGTCAGTACTACCGTGTTTGCGTAATGTCCGAATCTTAATCAGAGCAATGCAACAGCAATAAAGTAGGTTTCTCTATCCGGAAATCGACAAGTTATGAATCAACAATGAACTCAAAGCTCTTTTTATGCTGTAGTGCGTTGCTTGATTAACTTTATATTAAAAGAAGTAGTATAGAGTAGTAACTTTGATGGGATTCTTCTTGTTGTTGATTTTACCAATGGCCGTCACGAGCAGAAGAAGGCACCTCTCGATTTTTGTTCGTATTTTTTTGTTTGTGCAAACCCAACACTGGTAGTTAGTAGTAGGTAGTAGGTACTAAGTAGACGGAGAGACCCAAAAAGGCGAGCGCCAGCCAGTGTAACGATTCTTCCTGAGAAGTCATCACATGCAATGCGCACTATTTCAGGTACTCTCCATTTCTACAGTCCTCAATCCAGTGGCGAGCAACGAGGGGTGCAAAGCATTATTTTTATGGAATCCAGTGTACAGTTTTTACTTATGGAACTTTGATAGCACGAATCTTTATGTGTGACTTCCTAATTGCATGCCTTTTGACATCCGGTAGCCCGTTGGAACAACCGTTAATGCATCTGCAGTAAAGTTAGAGATAATACTACAAGAAAATAATTATTTGAAAATCTTTTTAAGCCTTTTACGGGAAGCAGCCTCAAATGTTCAAGTGACGAAGAAGACATGAGATTACTACCAGGTAGACTACTGGTAGCTAGTAGAGTTACTACTTCTTGTCTTGTTAAAGCGAGCTTGCTATCGTCTACTCGTAGCAGCAGTCTCTTATAACAGCCATTTGTTCGAATCCTACTAGCATTGTGTAGTTTAGTTTGATTTTTGCCTCTCTTTGTCAGGCACAGACGACAATGGTAGAGGTGCTACCGCTTCTCTAGTAGAGCCAGACTTGGTACTGTAGAATCCCCTTCGTGATTGAGAGAGGAGGGCCAAATGTGGCCACCGGACATCTGTAGGATCATAACCTATGTGAACAAAAGATGGGTCGACTAATAACACAGCAGGTTCGTCTTGCGCAAAATTTCTCTGTGTCCCACAAATTGTCAAATATTAAGACTCAGGTTAAAATGACGTTTGCGCCACTATTCCACTTTTCTACATCCCACTCATCATCACCAATCACCACTGATCGTCCTGTTCCACAGGTGTTCGTACTCGTTGCAGTCATCAAACTCATCTTTCATTCATTACAATTACACCCAAGTCAACACCAGGCAATCCGAATCGACGGATTGCTTACTAAGGCCTTGCTCATCAAGGAAAAATCTAAGACGAATAGATCGATAGAACGCAAGAAAGCGTCATTTTCAATCTTCACTATCAAGGATGCAACGAACGACAATTACCATGATTGCACTTTGGTGGACGGCCAATTTTAAATCTACCATAGCATTTACTGCTAATCAGAGTCGTAACAGCTACAGTCTGCGCAAATTTTCTAGGGTTGCTATTGCTACCAACTCGAAACTGACAGAGAACCATAATCATCATCATCATCATCATCTACATTTTTTCAACTGCCCCCAAACAACTCTACAACGACAAACGCCACAACAAAGCTTCCGTTCCAGGCATCTTTGTCTATCTACTACGTCCTCTGATACGAGTACCTCTGCTTTTTCTGCCACTCCCGGCGCTGATCATGTGCAGCTCTACGGTATTGATTGGGTCAGAGTTATTACAGTTCAGAGCTTGAACGAATTGTTTGATCCCAAAGAAGTTGCGAAAGAAACTGCTTTGGCCAAATTGAACAAACCCAACAAAAAGGGGAAAAAGAAGAAGCAGAAAAAGGGACAAGACAAGGACGACGACGACGCTGCCGCGGCACCCAAGCTGGAATTAGAAGAGCCACAAATGTCAGAAGAGGAAAAAGAAGCCATCGTAGCAGCTGCCATGGCCGATGCTAAACCATTTTCGTACGACGATGCCATGGTAACACCTGCCACTCGAGATGATTTTGGAGATTATCAATGTAATGCTGCCATGGGATTGGCCAAAGCTGTTGGGTTAAATCCTCGAGAGTGTGCCGAAAAAATTGTCGAAAGTCTGCGACCTAGTATTGAAGGGATCATGGAGGAACCCGAAATTGCTGGACCAGGTTTTATCAATTTGAGATTCAAAAAAGACTATCTCGGCAAGGCCGCAAGTGCCATGGCCAAGGATGCCCAAGGCAACTTGGCCATTCCTCCGACGTCACACAAGAAAAAAATTGTGGTAGACTACTCCTCTCCCAATATTGCCAAGGAAATGCACGTAGGCCACTTGCGGTCTACCATTATAGGAGATACTTTGTGCAATCTATTGGAGTTTGTTGGGCATGATGTAGTCCGTCTTAATCATGTCGGTGACTGGGGCACACAGTTTGGAATGCTGGTAGAGCACTTACGCGACGAGTGCCCCGCTGCTTTGAATAAGGAGACGTCCAAAGATGTTGAACTGGGTGACTTGGTCATGCTGTACAAAGCCGCCAAGAAACGCTTTGACGATGACGACGACTTCAAAAGCAGAGCCAGAAAAGGCGTTGTCGAATTGCAGGCCGGTAATCCAGAATCAGTAGCTGCTTGGGAATCCCTCTGTGCGGCCAGTCGAGATGAATTCGAAAAGGTGCGTCCACTTTTGTTCCTATTGCTATTATCCTTTTTCCTTAGTGGTTTTGAAATTCACTTATCTTTTCCCTTATTATTCCTTTGCCCATTTAAAACGCTAAATTACTACGCAGATATACAAAATCTTGAATATAAAAGGTCTGGAAGAACGTGGCGAATCATACTACAATCCTCTTTTGAATGGCGTTATTGAGAGTTTGGAAGAACAGGGTTTGGCAGTGGAGAGTGAAGGAGCCAAAGTGGTATATTTGGAAGGAGTAAGTAGTGTACTTTTAGTTTTTCATCACTCCCGAGCTTTAACTTTGCGCTTATGTGCTCACAGTTTCAAAATTATTTTCAAATCATAGTATGAAGCTCGTGATGGTTCACCGTTGCCCGTTCTAGTCCAAAAGTCTGACGGTGGATTTAATTACGCAACAACCGATCTTGCAGCGATACGACAACGAACCAGCATTCCCTCTTCAGAGCAAGGCGAAGAAGCTGATCGTGTGTTATACGTAACCGATGCTGGCCAATCGCAGCATTTTGATATGGTATTTCATGCCGCTCGAAAAGCGAAATTCGTTCCAGATGATGTATCTTTGGAGCATGTTCCTTTTGGATTGGTTCAGGGAGAGGATGGGAAAAAGTTTGCAACACGCTCTGGCGACACTGTCAGGTTGAAAGATTTACTAGACGAAGCCGTGCGCATTGCGTCGGAGGATTTGAAAACGCGCTACGAAGATGCTGACGAATCTGATCAGGATGAGTTGGATCGCGTAGCAAAGATTGTGGGCATTGGAGCTGTTAAGTATGCTGACCTCTCCATGAATCGCGAATCCAACTACCGCTTTAGCTACGAACGCATGCTGAGTTTAAACGGAAACACGGCGCCCTACATGCTGTACGCCTATGCTCGTCTCTGCGGTATCATTCGCAAAGCTAGCGATCAAGAAGAAAGCGACGAGCTGCAATGGCCGGAGGCCTCTGAAGTTATCATTTCGGATGATACGGAATTGGATTTGATTCGCAACCTTGTCAAACTACCGGATTTGATCAATGAAGTGGAGAAGAATTTGTACCCGCACAAGTTGTGTGACTACCTGTTCGATACAAGTCAAAAGTTCAATCAATTCTACGGAGTTTGCTCTGTAAAAAATGCCGAGACTCCGGAACTCAAAGCCAGCCGTTTGACCTTGTGTACTGCAACCGCAGGAACAATCCGTTTGGTACTGCGTTTGCTCGGCATTGAAACGGTGGAGCGTTTGTAGTGTTTGCGCTAGGCAGTTGTGTATGACAATCTAGTATACTTCACCGTTTGCTAAGTTAAAGCTTTTTTGGGTTTTTTCCCTTTCAAAGGAACACAAACTAATTTGAAACTGGATGATTACAATGATTGTTGTTGGCCGTCATTGTTGGCCAGTGCTAGAAAATAATACGAAAAAAATGAGGTCACAACCAGTTCCAATAAGAACTTTGCCGGACCCAGAAACTTTTTCATGAACACCATTCCCAGGAGTATACCCGCGACACCTATTGTTTCGCTACCCTTGATCTTTTGTT
>Ga0100392_1005345_pt1 | contig 11323 bp, 5 predicted proteins | sample CryGeymeta201516_FD_81548 | JGI IMG/M metagenome (GOLD analysis project Ga0100392, IMG submission 81548) | Groundwater microbial communities from Crystal Geyser aquifers in Utah, USA - Crystal Geyser metaG 2015-16 | ecosystem: Environmental > Aquatic > Deep subsurface > Groundwater | place: USA... | reverse complement strand
CAACAGCTGGACCAACAGGTTGGCCAACTAGCTCTCCAAGTGCTTCTCCAAGTGCATTCCCAACACCAGGACCTACATCTGGGCCTACAGGTGTTCCAACTACCTTGAGTCCTACCACTGAGTCTCCAACAATGGCAAGTGGTCATCCCAGTGCTACTCCTACTACTTCTGAGCCTACCTCTGGCCCCACAAGTGGTCCAACAGCTGGACCTACCTCTGGTCCCACTGTTGGTCCTACCAGTGGCCCGACAACTGGCCCCACTAGTAGCCCTACAAGTGGTCCCACCTCTGAACCTACTAGTGGGCCTACCTCTGGTCCAACCGATGGTCCTACTAGTGAACCAACATCTGGTCCTACAAGCAGACCCACCTCTGGACCTACATCTGGACCCACATCAAGCCCAACAAGTGGGCCTACTAGTGGACCTACAACTGGGCCCACAAGTGGACCTACATCTGGACCCACAAATGGTCCCACATCAGGGCCCACTAGTGCACCAACAGGTTGGCCAACTAGCTCTCCTAGTACTTCTCCAAGTGCATTCCCAACACCCGGACCTACAACTGGACCTACAGCTAGCCCTACCACATTAAGTCCAACTACTGATGCCCCTACAATGGCAAGTGGCCATCCTAGTGCTACTCCAACCACATCTGAGCCTACAAGTGGCCCTACATCAGGACCAACATCTGGACCTACAAGTAATCCTACCTCTGGACCCACCTCTAATCCTACTTCTGGACCCACATCAAGCCCAACAAGTGGGCCTACTTTTGGACCTACTAGTGGTCCCACGAGTGGTCCTACCTCAAATCCAACATTTGGACCTACCTCTGGACCTACCTCTGGACCTACCTCTGGACCTACTTCTGGACCTACCTCTGGACCTACCAGTGGTCCCACATCAGCACCTACCAGTGGTCCCACATCAGGACCAACAAGTGAACCAACTGGTTGGCCAACAAGTGAACCAACTGGTTGGCCAACTAGCTCACCTAGCACTTCTCCCAGTGCATACCCAACACCTGGACCCACTGCTGGACCCACAGGCAGCCCAACTACATTGAGCCCTACAACAGAATCACCTACAATGGCTAGTGGTCATCCCAGTGCCACTCCAACCACATCTGAGCCCACAAGTGGTCCTACATCTGGGCCCACAAGTGGACCTACATCTGGCCCCACAAGTGGACCTACATCTGGCCCCACCTCTGGTCCCACTAGTGGACCTACATCTGGTCCCACTAGTGGACCTACATCTGGCCCCACCTCTGGCCCCACCTCTGGTCCTACTTCTGAACCTACTAGTGGCCCCACCTCTGGTCCCACTAGTGGTCCTACCTCAAATCCAACATCTGGTCCCACTATTGGTCCTACCTCAAATCCAACCTCTGGACCTACCTCTGGACCTACAAGTGGTCCCACATCAGGACCAACAAGTGAACCAACTGGTTGGCCAACTAGCTCACCTAGTACATCTCCCAGTGCATACCCAACACCTGGACCCACTGCTGGACCTACAGGCAAACCAACTACATTGAGCCCTACAACAGAATCACCTACCATGGCTAGTGGCCATCCCAGTGCCACTCCAACCACATCTGAGCCCACTAGTGGACCTACATCTGGGCCTACTAGTGGACCTACATCTGGCCCCACTAGTGGTCCAACATCTGGCCCCACTAGTGGTCCAACATCTGGCCCCACCTCTGGACCTACTAGTGGCCCCACCTCTGGTCCCACTAGTGGTCCTACCTCAAGTCCAACCTCTGGACCTACCTCTGGACCTACCTTTGGACCATCCAGTGGTCCCACATCAGGTCCAACAATTGAACCAACTGGTTGGCCAACTAGCTCTCCTAGTACTTCTCCCAGTGCATACCCAACAATTGAGCCCACTTCTGGACCTACAAGCAGTCCAACTACATCGAGCCCTACTACAGAATCACCAACAATGGCTAGTGGTCATCCCAGTGCCACTCCAACCACATCTGAGCCTACAATTGGTCCTACTTCTGGACCAACAGCTGGACCTTCAAGTAATCCCACCTCTGGACCCACCTCAAGCCCAACAAGTGGACCTACCTCCAGCCCCACTGGTGGCCCTACTTCTGGACCCACCTCTGGACCCACTTCTGGTCCTACAGCTGGACCAACTGGCTGGCCAACTAGCTCTCCTAGTGGTTCTCCAAGTGCCTTCCCCACGCCTGGACCCACATCTGGACCCACAGGTAGTCCAACCACATTGAGTCCAACTACTGAAGCACCTACAATGGCCAGCGGACATCCCAGTACAACCCCTACAACATCTGAACCCACCACTGGCCCAACAAGTGGACCCACCTCTGGACCCACCTCTGGCCCAACAAGTGGACCCACCTCTGGACCCACCTCTGGCCCAACAAGTGGACCCACCTCTGGACCCACCTCTGGACCCACCTCTGGACCTACCTCTGGACCTACCTCTGGACCTACCTCTGGACCCACTAGTGGACCAACCTCTGGACCAACCTCTGGACCGACTACTGGACCAACCTCTGGACCTACTAGTGGCCCTACTAGTGTACCTACTTCTGAACCCACCAGTAGTCCTGAAGCTTTCCCAACAGAAGCTCCTACAGCAGACCCCAGCAGCATGCCTACAACTTACCCAACGGAATCTCCCTCATCTGTCCCATCAGCTAGTCCCTCATCTGTTCCCACAGAAGTAAAAACTTTTGGTACTTTAGCACCAACGCCATGTGTCTGTCCAGATGGGTGCCTCCCTGAAGATGATGTTACTCCAACATTTGCTCCCACTCCCAAGGAAACTGTTGTAACAAAATCCTTCCCCCCAGTTGACTTGCCCTTGAAATGTGTTGGCTGGGCAGCTTCTTGGTCTGGAGATCCTCACATGAGAACATTTGACGGCCTGAAGTATGATTGCCAGGGTGAAGGTGAATTTCATGTTCTAAAATCGCTTGAATCTGACTTCTCAGTCCAGGCTCGGTTTGTCAAATTCAGAGATACCAAGCGACCAACAGTCACAAAGAGTGTGGTTATAAATACAGGTGATGGAGAAGGTATAATCCAGTTCAATGTGCCCAACACTGGTGACAATGGATGCATGCCCTATATGTATGTTGATGGTATGCCTTTCAATATCACTAAGAATGTCCTGACTGGTGTACAAGCAAAAGAAATCAAAAAAGACGGGAAAAATGGCAGATCTGGCATGGTAGGCTTTGTTGTTTACTTCCATGAATCCAAGGTGCAACTTACTCTACAGGCAACAAAGTCATCAAATAATGGCTGTGTGTTGGCTGCCAAGCTTTGTTTACCATTTACTTCAGAAAAAAGCAAAGAGAAATTTGTTGGTCTATTGGGAACTCCTAATGGAAACAAAAATGATGACTGGACACAGCACACAAAGAATGGTGGTGGTTTTTTGCCTGTGCCTACAAACAGCAAGGATCTTAGATTCAAGCCTGCATATGATTTCTGTGTAAATAATTGGTGTATCCAGAATAAGGAGGAGTCAATGTTCACTTATGATGATAGGAAGGCTGAAAGCTTTGAAGGGTTTTATGGCTGCGGACTACCGGTAGAGACTACTACTGAAACATGCGCACAAAGCCCGCCATCAGAGATCAAGAGAATCTGTGGTTCGAACAATGAAGCTTGTATCATTGATGGTTGTGTTGGTGGACCAGATGAAGCCAAAAAAGTCATTCAGGCTGAAGAAGAAATTGTTGACAAGAAGTGTGGAAAGCAAATTTTTCATGAAGACTTTGAAGTTATCATGGATGGATCTTGGGGCCGTCTGTATCGCCAAGATGATTTCAAATGGATTCATATGTACATGGATGACCCCAAGTATAGCAAACTCTCCAAGACCTTTAATGTCCCCAAGTTTGCTGACCTTGTTACAATTGAGTTCCTATTTTATGAAATCGGAGATTGGGAGCGTTCAGGTGATTACAAGGACTTTGTCTACATAAGTATTGATGACAGCAAGGTTGATCTCCAGACTTTTGGACCTGACAATGAGCTTGATGAGTTCTGGCATGATGTGCAAGATGGAATTTCCTGGACCCGCCGTAGCTTCTGTGGTTCTGGTGACTTTGGTTTTTCTGGGCAACATGGCCAGATGCACAAAATCATGGTGAGAATTCCACAGGTACATTTCTTGGATGGTGTGATTGACTTTAGCCTGGAAATTGATTTATCAGCAAACAAGCTACATGAGAGTGCTGGCGTGGATGATTTTAGAGTGATTGCGTATGGGGACTCTTGTATCATTCCAGAAGCAGTCAAGGCCGCCATTGATCCTACCATACCACCAATCCCTGAGGTTCTTCCTGTTGTCTGTGATGGACATGTTGCTGTGTCTTGGGGTGATCCTCATGTGGTTACTTTTGATGGAAGAGGCTTTGAATGTCAAGGAGAAGGAGAATTTACTCTCCTGAAGTCCTTGGAAGACCCAAGTTTTCATGTGCAAGCAAGATACACAAGCTTTGATTCTGACCCAGATAAGCTCAGCACTGTTACAAGAAGCCTTGCTATTGCAGAGAAGGATGCTCCTCGTATCCAACTTACAACTCCTTTCAACTTTGACCTTGAATGTCCTGTTGATCTCTTTGTTGATGGTAAATTGCTATCAGATATATTGAACCCTGAGCAGCACATTGACGTTACCAATTTTGTAGATCTGGTTACTGGTTCTGAAACAAAATCAGTCATTGTCCGTCGTATTGTTGACAATCAGAGAATTGGAAGGACTGGCACCTTTGACAATGTTGAAAAGGTGATTATTTACTACCCTATGACTGGTCTTCAGTTCATTGTGGAGAGAGCTCAGTTCACTACGTATGGATGCTTCTTGTCTGTGAAGCTCTGTATGCCTGGGGATTACCGCAAGGGTGAATCTTTGGTTGGTCTCATGGGAACTCCTGACGGCAGCAAGAGTAATGACTGGGTTACACCAGCTGGAAGTGTTGTTGCATTTACTACTGACAAACAGAAGCAATATGAGTTCTGTACCATGAATTGGTGCATTACCGAGGAAACTGAATCTCTCTTTTATTACACTGGTACTGAGAATTTCCTTGACCACAATCATTGCAAGAAGCAATACAATAACAAATTTGATCACTGCAGAGAAAATCCATCTGCAGGAGCATTGGAGATTTGCAGTCATGATGATGATCGTTGCATTTCTGAATACTGTGGTGGAGGTAAAGAAGCAGCCAAAATGGCCCTTGAGACAGAGAAGAGACTGACCAATGACATGGGGTGTGGAGAGACTGTTGTTTATGAAGATTTCAATGAAAATGATGCTAGTGAATGGCAGTTGGTTGGCAAAACTAGCACTCAATGTGAACAAGTGTTCCTTGGGAAGTTTCACAAGACAAGTGGACCTGTCGTCAAAGAATTTGATATTCCTAGCTTCGCTCATGTTATTTCTATTGAGTTCTTGCTATATGAATTTGGGGACTGGGGAGCAAGCAGTCTAGACCCAAATGACAAATTCTATATTATGATTGGAGATGAACTCTTCCCTCTCTCTACGTTTGACAATGTTCAGAGCTTTACTCCGGGTGCTATCAAGAAAGGGTACCAGTCTGGAGTCTTCTGGCAAAGACATACAATTACTGCTCTCAATCAACACAAGGTCACCAACAAGGTTTCAATTGTTGTGCCATCGCACTACTTTAACGATGGAAAGGTGAAGATTCGATTTGGGGTTGATGTTGCAGAAAGTGAAAATGTTATCAGCGCTGGTGTAGACGAGTTTAGAATTACTGCTCATCCAAGGAGCTGCAATGATGCAAAGTATTTGGATACTTCAGAACATTCTCCAGAGACAAAAACCACAACAGATGGAGTTGATCACATTATCTCCCATGAAGGCTGTGAAACAGCTTTTGCACATTCAGATAATGCTCCATCCTTGTCACATCCATTCTGTTCTGATATTGACTTGGACAGCACCAGATGGGGTTGGACAATTGGGCCAATTGGTCCTGGTACATACATGTTTAATATATACGCCGGTGCTGGCCAGTGCGACACCTCTAAGGGAGAGCACGTCGGAAGCATGGTGCTCGAGTATTCAAATGATGGGTCAGTGAAGGCCACCTACAAGACGCTGAATGGCTATAGGATGACAGAAACTCACTTATATGTTGGACCTTCTAAATATCCTAAATTTAACGGCGAGAACACGGTTGCACCAGGGCAGTACACAGCAAAGCACGACTCAATGGGAGATGACGACCAGACTGATAGCTTCCACTTCAATCATGTGAATTGTGACGACAACGGCAAAGTCTATGTTATTGCGCATGCTGTCTCCTGTGCTGGCCAACGCCGCCATCTCACGGAGGACTGTACCTGCATCTGCCCAACAGGCAGCCCTACGACAAGGCTGACAGGTTTGCCTATGCCAATTCCTACTGGAAGTCCAACAGCCAAGCCCTCGCCAATTCCTACTCCAGGCCCAACTGCCAAGCCTACACCGAACCCTACTCCAGGCCCAACTGCCAAGCCTACACCCACCCCTACTCCAGGCCCAACTGCCAAGCCTACACCCACCCCTACTCCAGGCCCAACTGCCAGGCCTACACCCAACCCTACACCAGGTCCAACTACACAACCTGTTCAAACTAAATCCTTTCCACCTGTGGACTTACCCATGAAGTGTGAGGGATGGGTTGCATCCTGGTCTGGTGATCCTCACATGAGAACATTTGATGGCTTGAAGTATGACTGTCAGGGAGAAGGAGAATTCCATGTCCTAAAGTCACTTGACTCCAAATTTGAGCTTCAAGGAAGATTTGTCAAGTTCCGAGATGATAAACGACCCACTGTCACTAAGAGTGTAACCCTCAATACAGGTGATGGACATCCTATCATTCAAGTCAATGTTCCTGATGATAGCAGCAATGGCTGCATGCCATACATGTATGTTGCTCAGAGTAAAGTCCCTCTGCACTCCCCTGAACTTGAGGGTATTGGAGATGACAATGTTCAGATTGAAAAGATCCTGAAGAGGAACAAGAATGATTCAATCAATAGCTGGGGTTATGTTATCTACTACAAGGATACAAAAGTTCAGCTAACAGTTCAGGCAAAGAAATCATCCACAAATGGTTGTGTTCTTGCAGCCAAGATCTGCCTCCCTTATGATTACGAACGCTTGCAAAATGAGCAGTTTGTTGGTCTTTTGGGATCCCCTAATGACGACAAGTCTGATGACTGGATGCAGCACACCAAAAATGGGGGTGGCCACTTGCCTGTACCTACCAATCCCAAGGATCTCCGATACCAGCCAGCCTATGACTTTTGTGTGAAAAATTGGTGCATCACTGGAGAAAATGATTCTCTCTTCACATATGCTGACCATGAGAGTTTCCTTGGGTATTACAACTGTGGGCTGCCAGTAGATACTAAGACGGAGATTTGCACTGAAAATCCAGAGGCAGTTCTTGGGACTGATCTTGGTATGCAGCTGCGTACTGTTTGCGGGCCAGACAATGAGGCCTGTATGATTGATGGCTGTATTGGTGGACCAGAGGAAGCAAAAAAGTTTCTTGAAACACAAACTGATCTTGTTGATGAGGAGTGTGGCAAGCAATACTATTATGAAGACTATGATGATCCAGGCTCCTTCAGTGAGATCTTCCAAAAGGATTCCCTCCGTTTTGCGCATTTGCACAAGGGTAATCCAGAGCTGGCTATGACGTTCAAAGTTCCTTCTAAGGCTGAGATGATAAAAATTGAGTTTCTGTTTTATGAGCTTGGAGGCTGGGAACGAGATGGCAGTTACGATGATGAAGTATGGCTACACATAGGAAATACTCTTTTGGACATGCAGAGATTTGGAAAAGACCAGGATTTCCTTGATAGATATTGGCATGGAACGGTTGATGGTATTTCTTTGACCCGCCAGGCCATGACTAACTCTGGTAACCTTGGATTAGGATCCAACACAGACCAGATACACAAGGTTACTATCAAGATCCCTCAGGAACACTTTAAATCAGGATCCATTTACTTTAGCATCAAGGTGGACATGTCAGGAGATAAATCAAACGAAAGTGCAGGAGTTGATGAGATTCGTGTAACTGCCTTTGGCCAGTCTTGTGACGTCCCTGAAGATGCCAAACCTGCTGTCCGGACGGCTACCCTGGAACTTCCTGAGCGGTGCGATGAGCGATCTGCAGTTTCTTGGGGTGATCCTCATATGATCAGTTGGGACAATTACAAATTTGACTGCCAGGGAGCCGGTGAATTCACCCTCGTGAAGTCCCTTGACTCTAATTTTGAAGTACAAGCACGCTTTACAAGATTTTCTGATAGACAATTGACAACTACACGAAGCCTTGCTATCCGGGAAGGTAACCATCCAATTGTACAATTCGATGTCCCACAAAATTTCAACAATGAATGCCCTGTTGCTTTGCGCGTGGGTGACATTGTGCAGGAGAATGTCATGTCCCAAATTGGAGGTGACAGCTTGCACGATGCCAACGGACTCACTATCCGTGCTTTTCGGGACGCGGATCATATTGGAAGAGCCTCAAGAAACGGAGAAATTCTTGAGAAAGTGGTGGTGTACTATGAAGGCGGATTGCAATTTATTGTGATGCTATCCAAAACGACAAGTTATGGATGCTTCTTGAGTGTTCGTAAGTTTTTGTATTTGACTCTTGTGTTGTTTGATATATTTAGATCTGCCATCCGACATTCTCACATCCAACGTTTATGTCGCGTTGTTTATAAAAACAGAAATTTGCATGCCATACAAGTTCCGTGAAAGCGAGAGGATGGTGGGCTTGCTTGGTACTCCTGATAGCACTGCGGACAACCCTCGTGGTGATGAAACCAACGAATTTGTTAGACGAGACGGAAGTCCATTCAGAGAGAGTGACGGCACCATTTTCAAGACTGTCTACAAGCCCAGCTCAGAATTTTCTCACAAGTATTGTACAGAGAATTGGTGTGTCGCTGACCAGAGGAATTCCCTTTTCACGCCAAAGGCCGGAGAAAGCTTCGAAATGTACAACAAGTGTGGAGAAGCTTACAATAACGCCATGGAAGCTTGCGTTAAAGACCCTCCTAGGTGGCTGCTGGATGAATGTGGCGACGACGCAGATGTGGACAGTAAGCGCTGTATCTTTGAAGGTTGTGCTGGAGGTGAGGAAGGAGTTGTGAATGCTCTCGTGACCGAGTTTGCCATAACCAAGCAAGAAGTGAATGCCCTGCTAGTAAAACACGAAGATTTCCAAGACAAGGACGCAACTCCGTGGAAAAAATGCATTGAGTCTGCGAGTGGTAGGAAGTTCTGTCGTTTGTCCAGAGACAGGCAATCCATTGAAAAGGTCTTTGAAGTTCCCAAGTGTGCCAGTAGTATTAGTCTGGAATTCATGCTCGACGAAATTGGTGACTGGTCTATCAACGGCAACACCAACAACAGGTTCTACATTACAATTTCAGACACCGTGCAACATACGAAAACCCTAGATCTTGGCACGTTCCAGGATGCTGGCGATATGACGGAGAAGTCAGGCATGAAGGGTGGTATCGAATGGTACCGCAAGGCAAAGGGTAAGGAAATTGACCTTGGATTCGGTAGTCAGAATGATCAAATTCACAAAGTCAAGATCGATATTCCAAGATGGCGTTACAGTAGAAGTTGGAAGTTGAAGGTTCAATTTCACGTGAAAATGGCAGCTGGACCAAGTGTCATCAGTGCTGCAATTGACGATCTGTACATCACTGGCCACGGAAAAGATATGACGACTTGCGCACACGACTTCAAACAGAGAAACCAGAATCGCCGTGTCTTGGAAACCAAAGGCAGTAGTTCTACTGAAGCATCCGCTGCTAAGGAGGTGGATGGCGTCGTTCCTACTGCCAACACTAGCGACGACGAGTCGCCCGTTGAATGTCGCCCCGCATTTGCGTACCACAGTGCGAAGCTTTCGTCAACTGTCGAAGATGTTCTTGGTCTTACCAAGGATGCCGAATTTGCTTGGGGCTGGTCAAATGGACCGCTTTCTGCCTCCAACTATGGCTACTCCATGGACCTCTTTGCCCCTGGACATACCGCAGATGGCGGCAAAGTGGCTGTTGGACAGATGACGGTTGAGTACGACGGAGCGGAAGCCTCTGTATCTATCGATGCTGGCGATGGCCTTTGGCTCAAGGACACCCACGCTTACGTCGGCCACGCCACCATGCCGCTATCCGAAGACGGATCAACTCGCACAGCCGATCCCAATCAGTATCCAATTTCCTACACACGCATGTCGATGAGTCGTAGCTTTACGGTGGAGGAATTGGGCGCGCAACCCATTTATGTGGTGGCGCATGCTACTGTGTGTGGTGTATTCCCGAAGGAAACGGGCCATTCAGGTGTTCGTGGAAAGGACACTGCCAACAGTAACAAAAATGAGGAAGATGCTAATACAGGCGGACTCGTCACAGGACTCTTCAAGAAGCTTGGCCTGAACTCTTAATGCATATTTGCATGTTTATGATTGAAAACAACGAAATATACAAAATAAATTGAATAATCATATTTTAATATTTGAAGAAGAAAATTCAACATCTAGTAGTCTAGTCAGCGCCCGTATGCCATGCTTATGATAGATGCTAGTGAATCGCTTTTTTCCATCTTGGACGTTCGAACGATGCGATTTGTCTGCTGTGTGATGCGCCGCGACAAGTGTGTCGACAAGATCGCCTTGCGACTCTTTCATCCATGGTGTGCGCTGGTTATGAAGGGTTCACTCACACACGCACATACACACCGCGCAACAGGTTCAAGGTTCAGCGGCAATGGTGGTGACAGAGCGAGTGGAGAGTGTATGTGCTGGTTTGGTTGCCCGTTCACAGGATGTTGATGGTTGTATTTCCTGTTCCCTTTGGTTCTCTTGTCTTTTGTTGTTGTCCTGAGGCCTTCTCCCTCGCGATGACGCCATGACGCCATGACCAGTCGTTGTGTGGCAGCGACCCGTAAGCAAACGGAAAACCGTTCTCAATTGTTACCTGTTCTTTCTAGTAGCAGTTGTATTATTTTTGAATCATTACTTCCCAATGGTAAAGCGAATTCTATCAACAAAAGAAGCTCGGACTTGTATCACATCCAGTCGCGATATCCATTGAGAGACAATCATCTCAAAAATAAAACGAGTAAAAATTCTTTTAACAAAAATTACTTATTCTTGTGCCCTCATCAGAGAAGAGCACCCTACGTATGGCAGAATTTCTCTGTAAGGGTTACAGAGATATCTGCCATGCCCGGGATATTTTACATAACACAAATCTTTTAGT
>Ga0100392_1005325_pt1 | contig 11347 bp, 7 predicted proteins | sample CryGeymeta201516_FD_81548 | JGI IMG/M metagenome (GOLD analysis project Ga0100392, IMG submission 81548) | Groundwater microbial communities from Crystal Geyser aquifers in Utah, USA - Crystal Geyser metaG 2015-16 | ecosystem: Environmental > Aquatic > Deep subsurface > Groundwater | place: USA... | reverse complement strand
GGCCCCAAGCCATCCTTGACCTTTTTTCTTTCTCTGACGGCGCAAATCAGAAAGCCGTCTCTACTTCAGGTAGGCCTTCTGTATATAGATGGACTTCAACGGATTGTCCATGCGGTCCCTGGGAGCGCTGACGATCTTGCCGACCACGTCCATCCCTTCGACGACATGGCCGAAGACCGTATACTGGCGGTCGAGATGGGGGGCCGCGGCCACGCAGATGAAGAACTGCGACCCGGCGCTGTCGGGATCCATGGACCTTGCCATGGAAACCGTTCCGCTCACGTGCTTGCGGCTGCTGAACTCGGCCTGGATGGTATAACCCGGCCCGCCCATGCCGTCGTTGCTCCGGTCGTCGTCCTTGGTGTTGGGATCGCCTCCCTGGATCATGAAACCGGGGATGACCCGGTGGAAATAAGTCTTGTTATAAAAACCCTCCTTGACAAGTTTTTTGAAATTCTCCACGGTCTTCGGGGCTGCATCCGGATCAAAGGCAATGAGGATCTTTCCAAAATCCGTCTCCAAAACGGCTTGGGGCTCGCCCTTCCCGGGTTCAGCCGCATGAAGATGCGTGGTCATAAAGAAAACCGATGCCAATCCACTCATGAACATTGTAACGAAACTTTTCATGCTGATCTTCCTCCCTTGTTCAATGGTATATCAAAACCCGAACCACAGAGCTCTGTGGTTTCATTCTAACTCTTTTTTCCAGAATAGATCAGATGAGCGGATTGATTGCCTTCCAGATTTCATTTCGCCCCTCGGACGTGACGGCGGAGAAAAAGATCAGGGGATCTTCTCCGGACAATCCCATGGATTCCCGGATCTTCAGGACCTGCGTCTTTCTTTGCCCCATGGTGATCTTATCCGATTTCGTGGCCGCGGTCAAGATTCGGATTCCATGAGAGAGAAGATACTCCCGCATGATTCTGTCCAATTCTCCCGGCCGGCGCCTGGCATCCAGGATATGGACCACGCAGGTGAGATGCCGGTTCTCTTCGAGATATTGCTCCACCATGGGGCCGAAGCGCTCCCGAACATCCTTCGGCACTTTTGCAAATCCATACCCCGGAAGATCCACAAAAAAAAAGGACTGGTTGATCAGAAAAAAATTGATCATCTGGGTACGGCCGGGTGTGGAGCTGACCTTGACGAGTTTTTTCCGGTTGAGAAGGGCATTGATCAGAGAGGATTTCCCCACATTGGAGCGCCCGACAAAGGCGATTTCAAGGAGGCGCTTTACCGGATAGTCTTTCCTATGGACAGCGGAAAGAACGAACTCTGCAGAGAGGATTTTCATAAAGAGCGGGTGAAAACATAAGGGTTCAAGGATTCCAGGGGTCAAGTGAAATACTGAAAACATAAAGAGCCGAGGGTCATAGGGTTACGCTTCGCGTGTCCCACTTTTGTCTATTTTTGTCGTTAGATCCCGGCATCTCGTTGAATCTACTTTTCCAGGGCCGGGACCCTCTGCTACGGCCACTACACTACGGCATCTTGGGGTCAAGGGTTCCAGTATTTTTCTCTGGAGATTTTACTTGCATTTAAGTATTTCACTTGATTCCTTGACCCCTTGGACCCTCGACCCCTTTTTACCCACAACTATGCGCTTTCCTTCTGTTCATAGATCAGGATCGGCTGCTCCAGACCCTTGACGACTTCCTCGGAGATGATGCATTCCTTCACGTTCACCTGGGAGGGAAGCTCATACATCACGTCGAGCATCACGTTTTCCAGAACCGCCTTGAGCCCACGTGCGCCGGTCTTGCGCTTTTGGGCGGTCTTCGCCACACCGTCCAATGCCCCCTGGGTGAATTTCAGTTTTACTCCCTCAAGCTCGAAAAACTTCTGGTACTGTTTGATCAGGGCGTTCTTGGGTTCGGTCAGAATCCGGACCAGGGCATCCTCGTCCAGTTCGTCCAGGGCGGCGAGGACCGGGAGCCGGCCGACGAACTCCGGAATCATCCCGTACTTCAACAGATCCTCGGGTTCAACCCTGGAGAGGATCTCCCCGATCGGCTTATTTTGTTTGCTCTGGATCTTGGCGCCGAATCCCATGGCCTTTTCACCCATCCGGTTTTCGACGATCTTGTCCAGCCCGACGAAGGCGCCTCCGCAGATAAACAGGATGTTCGTGGTATCCACCTGCAGGAACTCCTGGTGAGGATGTTTCCTCCCTCCCTGCGGCGGGACATTGGCCACGGTCCCCTCGATGATCTTCAGAAGGGCCTGCTGCACGCCCTCACCCGAGACGTCCCTGGTAATGGACGGGTTTTCCGACTTCCTGGCGATCTTGTCGATCTCGTCGATATAGATGATCCCCTGCTGCGCCCGCTCCACGTCGTAATCCGCATTCTGCAGGAGTTTCAGTATGATGTTTTCCACATCCTCGCCTACATATCCAGCCTCGGTCAGGGTCGTGGCATCTACGATGGCGAATGGGACGTCCAGGATACGGGCCATGGTCTGGGCCAGGAGGGTCTTGCCGGATCCCGTGGGTCCGACCAGAAGGATATTGCTTTTCTGAATCTCCACGTCTCCGAGATTGATATTGGTGGCCAGACGCTTGTAATGGTTGTGCACGGCCACTGAGAGAACCTTCTTGGCATAGGTCTGGCCGATGACATAATCGTCGAGAACCTTCTTGATGACTCGAGGCTGAGGGACCTTATCAAACTTGTCAATCCTCTTGACCTGCATCTCCTCTGCAATAATCTCGTTGCAGAGGTTGATGCACTCGTCGCAGATGTACACGGTATGACCTGCAATCAGTTTTTTCACGTCTTCCTGGCTCTTGCCGCAGAAAGAACACTTCAAAGTCCCTGACGGATCACTTTTTTTCATCTCACTTTCCTTTCCTATTCTTTTTCTTTCTTTTCTCCGGGAGCAGCCCCTTCACGATGGGCAATCACTTCATCGATCAGCCCATACTCCTTGGCCTCGGTACCGGACATGAAAAAGTCCCTGTCCGTATCCTTCTGTATCCTCTTGACCGGCTGTTCCGTGTGCTTGGCCAGGATTTCATTCAGGGTTTCCTTGATCTTCAGGATCTCCTTTGCATGGATCTCCACGTCCGAAGCCACACCCTGGAATCCGCCAAGGGGCTGGTGAATCATGATCCGGGTATTGGGGAGCGCAAAACGCTTCCCCTTGGTTCCGGCGGCCAGGAGGACCGCCCCCATACTGGCCGCCTGCCCGATGCAGATGGTGGAAACCTGAGGCTTGATATACTGCATGGTATCATAGATGGCCAGTCCGGAAGTGACGATGCCGCCCGGAGAATTGATGTACAGGTTGATGTCCTTATCGGGATCCTCGGCTTCGAGAAACAGAAGCTGGGCAATAATCAGGTTCGACATATAGTCATCGATGGCGGTCCCCACAAAGATAATCCTGTCCTTGAGCAGCCGGGAATAGATATCATAGGCCCGTTCGCCCCGTGCCGTCTGTTCCACCACCATGGGAATAAGCGTCATTCGAATACTCCTTACCGACCAGTTGAATCGGTTATCAAAAAAAGAGAGGGTTACTCCTTGCCTCCCCCCTCGGTTTCATGTACGTCTTCCCCTGTAACTTTAGCATTTTCAAGCAAAAAGTCAAGGATCTTTTCGTTTAAGAGCATGAGTCTGAAAGGTTCGAGCGAACCCACCTGTTTCATGTAGAGATCCCTTAATACCTCCTTAGACATGGAAGACTCCCATGCCCTTTTTCCCAGGGCGGATTCAACCTCATCGGGTGTGACCGTGATTCCTTCTTTTTCCGCAAGCTGTTCGATAATAAAACTCCAGGCGACATCTCTCCGGGCCTTTTTATCCAGCACCGTCTCCTCCACCACTCCATGGATCTCTTCGGTTTTCGGCTCCTTGCCTGAACGGTGGAGGTTCGATTTAAAGCTCTCCTTCAGGGCCTTCTTCTGACGTTCGATCATGATCTCGGGAAGTTCTTCGATCGGGTTCCTCCGGAGGACCTCATCCATGATCTCAAGATGCAGGTCCTCCCGGATTCTCTTGGCCTCCTCGGCCTCCAGCCCCTTGCGGACCTCAGCCTTCAGTTCGTTGAGGGTCCCGAACCTCTCGCCCACATCCTTTGCAAATTCATCATCCAGGGCCGGAAGTTTTTTCTGTTTGATGTCCTTGAGGTTCACCTTGAAGACCGCCTTTGCCCCGGAGAGTCCGGCGGCATGGTAATTTTCAGGAAAGGTCACGGGAATCTCCTTGGCCTCACCTTTCTTCATTCCCAGGAACCCATCTTCCAACCCGGCAATCATCTTACCTTCGCCCACTTCGATAAGCTGACCGGTCCCCTTGCCCCGTTCAATGGGTTTGCCGTCCACAAAACCTTCAATGTCCGCTTCGGCAACGTCCCCCCTGACCACCTGGTGGTCTTCATCTTCATAGGCAGAGAGTTCCGCTAACCTCTCCTGCATGTCCCGGATCACCCGGTCCACCATCTCATCCGTGATCTTGGTCTCTTTCTTGGATCTCGGCACCCCCTTGTAATCCTTGACCTCGAACTTCGGTTTGATATAGACCGTGGCATCAAAACAGAAAGGCTCACCTTCGCTGAGGTGGACATTCCGGATGATCGGCATATCCACCGGTTTAAGGGCCGACTTCTCCAGGGCCTTGGCGTAATAGTCAGGGATGATCCGTTGAAGAAGATCCTCGTGCACATCACGAGAGAGACGGCTGCGGATCATGGAGATCGGGGTCTTGCCCGGACGGAAACCCGGGAATTTGACCTTTTTCTGCAGGTTTTGATAGGTCTTTTTGAATTCCAGGTCGATCTCTTCCGTGGGAACCTCCACCTTCAGGACCCTCTTGGTCCGGCTCGGCTCCTCCACGCTCAGTTTTATCTCTTTCTCCTCTTGGTTTTCCATTTTATTCTTCCTTTCAGACATCGAATGATATGGCTTTCTATGAACCCTCCCGGACAGGAGCCCCCCGGGAATAACGCGCCCCGGCATCTCAACCATCAGCGATTATTTACCCGATCTCTAAAGGTCAGGATTTGATATGAGGGACCGATGGTGCGAGAGGGGGGACTCGAACCCCCAATCCGCAAAGCGGGCTAGATCCTAAGTCTAGTGCGTATACCAAATTTCGCCACTCTCGCGGAAAACAGGCTGCGGCTGATTGGATGATCTCCCCCCTAACCGGCAGGGTGCCCCGCTGATTATGAATTTATTATAGGGATTTTGTCTTTTTTGTCAACAACTTGTTTTCCATTGTCATTTCAGATCCTCCAACGCCTCCCACCGCGCATAGACCTGGTCCAGTTCTTTCTCCAGCGCCTCAAGCCTTGACTTGGTTGCAGACACTGAGCCGCCGCTTTCGCGATAAAAGGCCGGGTCAGCCATAGACGCATGGATCTGCTGCCGTTCCGATTCGAGCGCTTCGATGCGCTCGGGAAGGCTTTCAAGCTCCTTCTGCTCCTTAAAATTCAGCCTGCGTCGTTTCTCAGCCTGAGGACGCGTGCCTTGCCTTGTCTCTTCCTTCCTGACCGGGACCACGGGAGCGGCCGGTTTCCTCTGCCGGCGCCAGTCGTCATACCCGCCGACGTATTCATTCACCCGGCCTTTGCCTTCGAACACGAGCGTGCTGGTGACGACATGATTGATCAACGCCCGGTCGTGGCTCACCAACAGCACGGCGCCGGGATAGTCCATCAGAAGCTCTTCGAGCAGATCAAGGGTCTCGATGTCCAGGTCATTCGTGGGCTCGTCGAGCACGAGCACGTTCGACGGCCTGGTGAAAAGCCTGGCGAGCAGCAGGCGGTTCCGCTCCCCGCCGGAGAGGACCTTCACGGGACTGCGCGCCCGATCAGGCGAAAAAAGAAAATCCTGCAGATAACCGATGACATGCCGCCGGCTGCCGTTGATGGTCACATAGTCGCTTCCGCCCGAGACGTTATCCTGAACGGACTTTTCATCCTTCAATTGGGCGCGGTGCTGGTCGAGGTAAGCCACCTCCATATTCGTGCCGTGCCGGATCGTCCCTTTCGTGGGGGGTAGATCGCCGAGCAGGATTTTAAGCAGCGTGGTCTTGCCGGCGCCGTTTGGACCGATGATACCCACCTTATCGCCGCGGAGGATGGCCGTTGAAAAGTCTCGAATCACCTCGCTGCCTTCGTAGCTGTGGCTCACGTTCCGCGCCTCGATCACAAGCCTGCCCGTGCGCTCCGCCTCCTGTATTCGCATATGCGCCGTACCGGTCCGTTCTCGCCGCTCGCTCCGGGTCCTTCGGAGTTCCTTGAGCGCGCGCACGCGGCCTTCATTCCGCGTCCTGCGCGCCTTGACGCCCCGGCGGATCCAGGCCTCCTCCTCGGCCAGCTTTTTGTCGAATTTTGCGTTTTCCGCAGCTTCGGTATCAAGCGCAGCCTGCTTGAGTTCAAGATAGGCCTGGTAATTCCCAGGCCAGCTCGTCAGTCTGCCTCGGTCAAGATCAACAATCCGCGTGGCCAGCTTCCGGATCAGCATACGGTCGTGGGTTACGAAAACAAGGGTCCCGCCGAAAGAAAGCAGGAACGCTTCAAGCCAGGCAATGGCACCGATGTCCAGATGGTTTGTGGGTTCGTCTAAAAGCAGGAGGTCCGGCTCGCCTGCCAGCGCCTTTGCGAGCAGGACCATGCGCTTCCGGCCGCCTGAAAGCTCGGAGAACTCGGCGTCAGGAGGAAGCTTCAGGCGAGAGAGAATCGTCTCGATACGCTGCTGTATTTGCCGGCCCCCGGCGGTCTCGAACTTGTGTTGGACACTCTCGATCTCTGCCATCAGCTTCTCGCTGTGATCATGGGCCGGTTTATTGCTCAGATGGCGATACTCGGAAAGCAGTTTCCCCTGCTCGCCCAACGCGCCCGATACCACGTTGAACACACTCCCCAAAAGCGCCTGTGGGACCTCCTGGGCCAGAAGCGCGCTCTGCATGCCCTGCTGAAACACGATCTTTCCATCATCCTGCCTGACTTCGCCGGTGATGAGCCGCAGGATCGTCGACTTGCCTGTCCCGTTCCTTCCGATGAGGCAGACCCGCTCGCCCCGGTCAATGGAGAGATCAATACTTTCAAGCAATGGCGGTCCGCCGAAGCTGACATGGACACCCTGCAAACTGACTAATGCCATAAAATGCCCCGTTCGCCTTCAGCGATGTTTTCACCTTCAAAGAGAAGATCACCGGATATTTCCGGCAGGTCCGGGGGGCGTCTGCGTCTTTCTGAACAGCCTGTCCACAGCGGATGCATCCACGCTCCGCACGTGCAGGTCCCTCTGGGGGAAAGGGATCTCCACTCCGGATGCCCTGAACGTCCGGTCAATCTCCATGTGCAATTCGCTCTTCATCTCAACAAGTTTCCGCACATCCCCAATCCAGACACGAAGTTCAAAGTTCAGAGAGCTTTCACCAAAACTTAAAAACAGCACCTGCGGCTCGGGATTTTTGAGCGCCAAGGGATGTCTATGGGCCGCTTCAAAGAGAAGCCGCATCACCAGTGGGACATCGGAGCCGTATGCTACCCCCACCGGGATGACGAGCCTGACCATCTTGTCAGACAAGGTCCAGTTGGTCACCTGACTCGAAACCAGATCACTGTTAGGAACGATGATTTCCGCACGGTCAAAGGTCTGGACCACGGTTGCCCTCAGACCGATCTGTTTGACCTCCCCCCACTCGCCGCTGATCTGCACGATGTCGCCGACTTTAATCGGACGTTCGAAGAGAAGGATGAGGCCGCTCACAAAGTTGTTGGCGATATTCTGAAGCCCGAAACCGATGCCGATGCCTAAGGCGCCGGTAAGGATGACCAGGTTCTTGAGTTCAAAGCCCACAGCCCCCAGGGCAAGGATAAACCCCACGAGAACCAAGAGGTAGTGAAATAACCGGACAATCGAAATACCGGTTCCGTGCTCCACCTGACTCTTGGGAAAAACATCATGGAGCAGAAGCGATTGCAAGGTCCAGGATACCAGGAATGCGCTGTAAAGCACCGCCGCCGCGGTGATCATGTGTCCGGCCGTAAAGCGATGTTCCCCGACGGCAAACCCCAAAGAGAAGAGCCCTTTCAGCGCATCCATGGGCGTTTCGAATACCCTCCAGATTTCCAAAATAAGGATCAGGGCAATGAACCCGATCAAGAGGTCCGTGAACATCCCCAGACGTTTGACGATCATGTTCCTGTTGATGCGGATCATTGTAAATTTTTTGAGAAAGGTGTTCGACACGATGAACTCAAATGCGCCGCGCGCGATGGTCGCGGCCACCCAGGCAAGAAGGACCAGGAAGGTCGTCTTGATCGTGGAATCAAAAAGATGGGTGGCCAGGGCGCTGTAGCCGCCCACCTCTGCGGCGAGTATCACGGCAAAAACCGTTCCGCCCAGACGGAGCGCCCAAGTGTACAGGGGGGAGTCGCCTCTCTTGACACTGGTATCCGCTCTCCAGAAGCATAGAGGGAATCCGCACAAAGCTGCAAAAGAAACATAGAGACGGAATACAGGCTCGGGCAGACCGAACACGGAAAAGAAATGGGCCGCAAGGAAAAGGCATGCAAGCAGATAGACCAGCCTCCGCTTCCACGGCAGGGTGATGAGGCTTCCGACCAGCCGTGCCGCGGCAAGGCTGGCCGCTATCCAGAGCACAAGCCGCCATACAGACGGGACTGCGCTGCCGTACAGGGGAAAGAGCGAGGAGACTGAAAGAAAAAGGCTTGCGGAAAAGGGGCGCATGAGAAGGAATCGCCACCGGTCCGATGCCTTTAGCAGTCCGCGGCGCCGGTAGATGCCCATCATGAGGACCAGCGCGAAAAAAAGCTGCAAGACCGCCACCCAGCCTTGGCTCATGAAAAATTCTTTATCCGGCCATTCGGCGGACCGAACCCCTCCCATAAATTCGGTCCATAGATTCTTCTTGAAGAGGGTGTAATACTTGGGTGAAAACATGGAATGGGATGACTTCCTGAAGATGTCTCCACGGACAGTCTTCAGCAGCGCATCCAACTCCATGGATACCTGTTGGATCTCTTTCTCCGCCTTTTCGGCCTTGCGTTGGACCTCCAACACGGATTTCAGTCTTGAGTTGGAGAGATCAATCATACTGTCAATGATCCGGCCGGCTTCTGAAAAGGTCGGTTTCAAGGGTCCAAAAGGAACGTTTTTTTTCAGCGAGAGCCGCCACGCATTCCATTTTTCCTTTTCATCAGACCATTCCTTCTGAATCGAGCCCGATAGGTTCAGGGCCGAGGAAAGATCTTCATTGATCCGGCCGAGTTCCTCGGCCTCGCTTCTTGCCATATCCTTGAGATCCTCAATCTGAATGGTCCCGTATGACTTCGACTGCTTCAATGCATCGAACTGAGCGGCAAGCTCATTCACCCTCTCGCCTGCCTCCGAGATCTTCTTCTCGGTTTCGGCCATGTCCGGGGAATCTGTGACTTCTTTTTCCTGAATGGCGGCACGCTCCCGAAGTCTCGTCATCGTGACCACCAGGTCACCGAGACTCCCCAAAGACGGCGTATTCTCGGCCTTGGCCGGCGCACCGGCCTCCGGCGAAAAGGCATCAGCCGAAAAGGCCGAAGGAATCAGCAGGGAGAATATGGATATGGCGGCAAGCAATCCAGCATAAAACCTCCTGATCATCATTTCCATCGCTGAACCATTCATGTCCGTTCCCTGTCTGTGAGTTTAAAAGAAAAAACCGGGATCAATTTTAATGAGTCACTCTATTATGTTTTGTCCCAGCAGTCAAGTTACCCCCTCCAATCTGGGTCTGCGGCAAATTTATGGGTAAACATTTCTCTAAGAGCGTCATTCCCCGACCCCCGATCGCAGTCGAGGGTAGGCTTGATCGGGGAATTGGTACACATCAAGATTATATATGAAGCTAACATAATAAATAATAAATCAAATTATCTAATATCAATAATTAATTAACATATAAACGATATTTAAAATTTTATGCGGATACCCTCAGCATTTCAATGTCTTTTTGTCTTTACTCATAAAAGATAAGCGGTGGAAAAAGGGAACAGCGGATTATTCAACAAATAAGACCGTGACTTTAACCATGAGCTCTAAAACGACGATGACGGCAGTGTATGCGGGAGGAACGTCATCGAACGACTATGTGGTTGCCGGCTATAACGACCTGGGCATGCACTGCGTCTGCCCGAGAGCCGACATTATGATGCTCCTTCCGCCCTGGAACACACTGAGGGTCCAGGTGATTAAGAGGGGCTCACCGCCGGTTCCCATGAACGACAGCACCAAGCTGACCGTGGAATACAAAATACGTGAAAATACTTACGGCGATAACGGCCCCTATGACCTGTCCAAAGACCCTGAGTATTTAAGATGGCTGGACACGGCAAATATCCATTTCCCCGGGAGCGGCATCAGCCGCACCAACCGGGTAGGCCTTGCTGGATACGGACTGAGCGGCGTCATGACACCGGAGATCCTCACTTCTTCACCGGGTAATGCCAAGTACTGGCTCGCGGAAGGGGCGCCTGCGTATCCGCCTCTGGACACCCAGGGCGATTTCATCGGACCCTTCGGCGACAAGAGAAAGGCCTACCTCCACTGGGACGTGACGGTGAAGGACAAAGCCACCTCGGCGGTTCTGGGCACCACCAGCACCACCCTGCCCATTGCCTTCGGCGGCTGCTGCAACTGCCATCAGGACGTGGCCGCAAGCAAAGGTTACATCAAACAGGGGGCCTGCGGCACCTGCCCGGACCCCTACGATGTCTTTGAAGAAATGATGGATGCCCATACTCGTGACACCGGCGTAGATGTCCTCGCCTTGGTGGGAGGGACCTACGATTCCTACGGACACCTGACAGGATTGGCCACACCGGTACGCTGCAGCAAGTGCCACAGTGATTTGGCCGTGGGCGGCAGCGCAGCTCTGGACGCGACCTGGGTCAACTATGCCAAGAGCAAAGGGTATACCTCGATCTCTCCCTTCTCCAAGGTCCTGCACAAGTTCCACGTGGAGAGCGCGGAGGTTCAGACCTTCTATGATTCAAACATTGAGAAGAATTGTTATCAGTGTCATCCCGGCGGCAACGGGACGCTCGACTGCTACAGGGAGGTTCACACCACGATAAAAATCGGATCCGGCAAGAGCGCACATAACATCTGGTGTACGGACTGTCACGGGGATCTGTTCCAGAGAGTTTCCACCGGGCAGATGGATAAACCCTGGCACTACAGCACCCTGCCCACCTGCTCCGACTGCCATAACACCAACACGCAAGAGTTGGTGGGGACCCCGGCGGTCTTCGGCCAGTTCCTCGGAAGTTCGGGTCATAAGAAAGGACAGATCCTGTGCCAGACCTGCCACGGGGAGCCGCACGGGCTTCT
>Ga0100392_1005284_pt1 | contig 11392 bp, 13 predicted proteins | sample CryGeymeta201516_FD_81548 | JGI IMG/M metagenome (GOLD analysis project Ga0100392, IMG submission 81548) | Groundwater microbial communities from Crystal Geyser aquifers in Utah, USA - Crystal Geyser metaG 2015-16 | ecosystem: Environmental > Aquatic > Deep subsurface > Groundwater | place: USA... | reverse complement strand
TTCTCTTATAAATCCATCGTAAATTCTATTTACTGTTAGGTTATAAATATAATTTTTACAATCTTCTATGATTAATTGATTAAAAGCCTCCGTCCATTCAGGTATCACTATTTGTTTAATCTTTATGTACAATCTTTCCCCAAGCTCGTCTAATACTTGTTTAGTAATTTTATATTGATTTTTACCATCAGCAAAAGCTTTTTCAAAATAAAATTTTTCCCATTCTTGAAAAGTTTTTGGTTGGCATTCTCTTATCAAAAACATCACTGGACCTACTTTATTTGGCCTCGATAGTTGATAAGTTTGACAAGCATAATTCAAAACTTTCTCTTTTTTGCCGAACGCTTTTGAATATAGCTTATTTACTTTTTTCATAGCTAATTTTAGATCCAAATTGTAATTTTCTAGGATCAATTTTTTTATTTAATTTAATATGGTCTCTGAAAATATATTTTAGATTATTTATTTCTTCCTCAAAGCTTTTCTTTAATTTCTCTTGCTTTATAAATTCAAATTGTACTTCTTCAAACATATTTTTGTTATTTAGTCCGATTTTGTTTTCAATTATCGGTAAAAAATCCTTATTTATTTCATACCCTATAGAATTTCTGTTTAAATTCTTAGCCGCTAAAGTAGTTGTTCCACTACCTACAAACGGATCTAAAACCGTATCACCCACAAAGGAAAACATTTTTATTAGTCTTTTTGGTAGTTCTTCGGGAAACATAGCAATATGATTAGTCTGTTTCTCTCCATTAAAATTCCAATGCCCAGTAAAATACTCGTTCCATTCTTTTTGTGTAAGTTTTGATTTCTCTTTAATTTCTTTACTTACTATTGGTGTTTCTCCAATTTTTTTGAATATCAAAATAAACTCATAGTCAATTTTAAGAATACCGTTTCTTGGATAAGGAAACGAACCCATCACTGAAGCACCACCAGTCGTATTTGTAGTTGTTACTTTTTGCCAAATAATCGCTCCCATATAATCAAATCCTATTATTTCACAGAATTTAATTATTTCTGTTCTTATAGGAATTACTTTATATCTACCGTAATAAACCGAGCGGGCAAATTGATCGCCAATATTGATACAAAGACGGCAGCCCTTATGTAAAACTCGAGAACATTCATTCCACACTAAATTTAAATTATTAATATATTCTTCATAAGTATTATTAAATCCTATTTGATTATCCGAACCATAATCTTTTAATTGCCAGTAAGGCGGAGAGGTAATAATTAAATGAATACTTTCATTTTTAATCTCATTCATTGATCTTGAATCTCCAATGATAATTTTGTGATTTGTTTGCATAAAAAAATAATAGCAGATTAGTATTTAAAATACCACTTGACAAATATTAGTATACTATTATAATAGTACATAATATGAATAATAAATACTTTAAAGAACTCATTGATAGTTTTTTAAAACAGAAAAACACAGTGGAATTTAGGGATTTCTTATTTGGAATTTTAACGCCAAGAGAAATCGATGAGTTATCAACAGGGTTGCAAATTGTCAAGCTTTTAAAAAAAGGCCTCCCCCATCAAGAGATTGCTCGACGCTTAGGAGTCGGTGTCGCAACAGTAACGCGCGGATCTCGGGAAATTAGAATGGGGAGGTTTAAAAATATATGAAAAACTTAAATAACAATTGGTGGACAAATTTCCTCTGGTGAAGCAGAGTCCTTTTTTGTTGGTATTATCCTCTGCTTCAGACAGAGGTTTTTTTATTTATAAATTATTTTTATTATTTATGAAAAATACACAAATTTTATTACCAGAACGAGATTTACCAACTCATTATGTAAACATTAATTATTATCTAAAAAAGTATTTAGGTAAATTACCAGATCCACCTATTCATCCAGCGACGATGAAGCCGATAAAACCTGAAGAGCTCGAAGTATTTTTTCCAAAAGCAATCATTAAACAAGAAATCTCGCTTGAGGAAAAGATTGAAATACCTGATGAGGTCAGAGAAATTTACAAAATGTATCGTCCCACTCCCCTTATCAGAGCAAAAAGACTAGAAAAATATTTAGATACACCTGCCCATATTTATTTTAAATACGAAGGTGCCACTATTACAGGTAATCATAAAATAAATACCGCTATTGCTCAAGCATATTACAACAAACAAGAAGGGGTAAAGAGGTTGACGACGGAAACCGGAGCCGGTCAGTGGGGTACGGCTTTAAGCGTGGCTGGAAAATTTTTCGGTTTAAAAATCATCGTCTTTATGGTGAGAGTTTCCTATGACCAAAAACCCTATCGAAAAATTATTATGCAAATATTCAATGCCGAAGTGAATCCCAGTCCATCAACTAAAACCGATTTTGGCCAAAAGTTATTAAAACAAAACCCTGATAATCCTGGTAGTTTGGGCATTGCCATAAGTGAAGCCTTAGAAATATCTTTAAAAGATAAAAATACCAAATATTCTTTAGGCAGTGTTTTAAATCACGTATTACTCCATCAAACAATTGTTGGTCAAGAAGCAAAAAAACAGATGGAGTTGGCTGGTGAGTATCCAGATATTTTAATCGGTTGTGTTGGCGGTGGTAGTAACTATAGTGGTTTTGCTATTCCTTTTTTAATTGATAAAATCGCTGGCCTAAAACCAAAATTAAGATCAATCGGTGTTGAGCCAAAGTCTTGTCCAAAAATGACCAAAGGAGATTATCGTTATGACTTTGGTGATACCGCAGGAAAAACACCGCTTTTGAAAATGGAAACCTTGGGACACGATTTCATTCCGCCAAAGATTCATGCTGGCGGACTACGATATCATGGCAATGCGCCGATTTTGTCTTTTTTAAATCGAAGCGGAATTACCGAGGCTAAAGCTTATGATCAAAATTCCATTTTCCAGGCAGCCAGTATATTTGCCCAAACTGAAGGCTTAGTTTCTGCTCCAGAAACCGCCCATGCAATAAAAGCAGCTATTGATGAAGCAATCAAAGCCAAAAAAGAAGGAAAGAAAAAAATTATCCTTTTTAATATGTCTGGATTAGGTTATCTAGACTTAAAAGGCTACGATGATTTTTTACAAGGAAGATTAATATGAGAAATAAAGTCGTCTTATTAAACATCAATAGATTAAAACCACACGAGATGGTCGATAAAAAACGACTCTCTTTCCTATTAGAAAGAATAAAAAAAGACAAATATCTAAAAAACCCGGTGGTGGTTGAGGATAAACATTTAATTATTCTCGACGGCCACCACCGGGTGAAGGCTTTAAAACATTTGCGGGCAAAAAAGATACCGGCATTTTTAGTTAATTATAAAAACGATGATATTCGCGTCTTTTTGAGAAAAAAACTATTATTGACTAAATTAATTAAAAATATTGTGATCGAAAATAGTTTAAATTCAAAATTATTTCCCTCAAAAACCACCCGTCATTTGATAAGAAACCGGCCAAGAAATATTAATGTTAAAATTAATCAATTATTATGATTATCCTCGCCGCCACTAAAGGAAGAACTCCTGAACAAATAAATAAGGTTATTAAAGATGGTATAAAAGTCATCGGAGAAAGCCGTGTTCAGGAACTGTTGACAAAATTACCGGACCTGCCAAAACAAATAAGAATTGATTTTATCGGCCATTTACAAACGAATAAAGTAAAAAAGATTATAAAAATCTGTCACTTAATACACTCTGTAGACAGTTTGAAGTTAGCAGAAATAATCAATGAAGAAGCAAGAAAAATTGACAAGATCCAAAAAATCCTCTTAGAGCTAAATATTGCTGATGAACAGACAAAGTTTGGTTTTAAAGAAAATAAATTAATAAAAGTATTTCCACGACTTTTACAGATGAAAAATCTTGAGATTTCGGGCTTAATGACTATGGCGCCTTATTTTGAAGATAAAGAAATGGTTCGACCAATTTATAGACAATTAAGGCAGTTGAGAGATCTTTTGGAAAAACAGTTTAATATTTCTCTACCCCACCTTTCAATGGGTATGAGTAACGACTATCAAATCGCCATCGAAGAAGGAGCAACCATAATTAGACTGGGAAGAATTATTTTTGACTAGTTGTTATAATTAGAGAATATGATAGACAAAAAAGTTCTCGAATATATTCAACGATTAAAAACGCTTGGTATCGTCCATGAAATATTGGAACATCCTGAATTGGTTACGGTCGAAGATGTGCAAAAATATTTAGGCTATGGTTTGGATGAAGCCCTGGCGACTTTGATAATGAAAAGTGAGAAAGGTTTTGTTGCCGTTATTCGCCGTGGAGACTGCGTTCTTGACAACAAAAAAATTAAAAAGATTCTTGGCGTTGAAAGTCTAAGAATGGCAATCGATGAAGAGTTTATAAATCTAACAGGTGTCGTACCTGGTGCAGCTCATGTTTTGCATAATGTTATCAGGACTTTGATTGATAAAAAAGTTTTCGAAAAACAAAAAATAAATGGTGGTTCAGGCAGTCTTTTTTATACCTTTAGATATGTAACTAACGATCTAAAAAAAATTCCTAACAATCAAGTGGTTGATATTTCAAAAATTGCAGTAACAACTACCTCAACTTTTCAAGGGGTTAAACGAGTTTTCTCCGGTATCAGGGCAACGGGAAGATTGCATCTTGGAAATTATCTAGGAGCTGTCAAAGGAATGCTCAAGATACAAAATAGTGGCAAATATGAAACGATTTATTGCTGCGTTGATGTCCATTCGATTACTACTCCTTATGATAAAAATGAATTAGCAAAAAATAAAAGGGAAATCATTATTGACTATCTGGCAGCTGGACTTGATCCAAAAAAAAGCATTCTTATTTACCAATCAGATGTTCCCGAACATATGGAGCTGGCTTTTTATTTTTCCACAGTCACTACGGTCGCCCGAATGTTACATCTGCCAACATACAAAGATAAAATCAAACAATATCCGAAAAATGTCTCGATGGCTCTTTTAAACTATCCAGTTTTGATGGCAGCGGATATATTAATTTATAAAGCTTCCCTTGTCCCGGTTGGCATTGATCAGGAACCGCACTTAGAAGTCACCCGCGAAGTGGCCAGAAAGATGAACCAGCTTTATGGTACTGATTTTCCCGAACCGGTCAGATTTGCCACCAAAGGAGAATATATTCCTTCTTTAACGGGGACCGGCAAAATGGCAAAAACCATTGAAGGCAGTTATATTAATTTGACTGATTCAAAGGAAGAAATCAGAAAAAAAGTCAGATCGATTCCCACGGCAACAGTATCAGGTGGAGAGATGACGCCTGGTGTAAAAACTCTTTTTGCTTTTGCGGAATTATTTATACCAAATGAAGTCAAAGGATTTAAAAAATCATATCAGGACCAATCCCTCCAATTTGTCTCATTAAAAGATGCTCTCGCTGAAGTAATTCACAAAGAACTTAAACCTTTCCAGGAAAGACGAAAAAAGATTGAGGCTGATCCAAAATACGTTGATCAAGTCATAAAAGATGGCGCTGCCCGCGCCCGCAAAATCGCCCGTGAAACCGTCCACGAGGTAAAACAAAAAATGGGATTACTATAGGAGTACACCCTAAGGGTGTCCAGGCTCGGGTTCACTGGCTAAGTTTCAATCTTGATTCGAAGAATGATTGTGGACGATTAAACTTCCAGGGTTTTTTAACACTGCATTTAAAAACTTCAATTGTTTTCCATACTTTGCCGGTAACATAAGGCTCATACTTAAACCATTCTTGGAGTTCTTTTTCGGAAGGAAAATCCATCACAGCCATTGATCCAATCATTGTACCTTTATCATCCAATATTACGCATCCATACCATCTACTACCTTCTTGTTCCATTTTATCTCCCAACTCAAGATGAGCTTGTCTAACTACTGTTCTCCGTTCCATGGCTTTTTTATCTTTGCCGTCTTTACCAATTATGAGGAATTGCATAAGTTAATTAAGTATGTAATAAAATCATTCTATCTTAAAATAAATAATGTTTCGATGTATCGATACATCGAAGTAACCAAATATTGGTTTATTTATAAAGTTCTTATAATTACATCTTTCAAATATTGATTTTTAAAATCTTCCTCTTGATTTTCTAAAACCACTCCTCTATCATAAATGGTGAACAAATGTTCAAAGATATGGATACTCCATTAGCTGATCTAATGCGGCCGAAAACGTTAACCGAGTTTGTAGGTCAAGAACATCTTGTGGGAAAAGGTAAACCAATTAGAAGAATGATTGAAAATAAAAAAGTCATTTCCATGGTTTTCTGGGGACCGCCGGGAACTGGAAAAACTACTCTCGCCCGGATTATTTCCAAATATATTGATGCTAACTTTGTTCCTTTTTCGACAGTCGCCGGCGGAGGCGTCGCTGAAGTCCGAAAAATCATTGCCGAGGCCAAGAAAAACTATGGACTTTTCCAAAAGACAACTGTTCTTTTTGTCGATGAAATTCACCGATTTAACAAAGCCCAGCAAGATGCCTTTTTACCCTATGTTGAAGACGGAACGATTACTTTAATCGGTGCCACAACGGAAAATCCTGGCTTTGAAGTAATTGCTCCACTAGTTTCTCGTAGCCAGATCTATGTTTTATATGCTTTAAACGATAAAGAAATTGAAACAATAATAAAGCGGGCAATCAAATTTTATCCTAAACATAAGTTCGATTCTGAAGCAATCAAACATATTATTAAAAACGCCAATGGTGACGCACGCACAGCAATTAATGCTGTTGAACTATCTTCTTCTATTTCCAGACATGTCACCCTAAGGGTGTCCGAAGAAGCGGTTCAGAGAAAAGCCATCTATTATGACAAAAAAGGCGACTGGCACTATGATACTATTTCCGCTTTCATTAAATCAATGAGAGGCTCTGACCCTGATGCCACTTTGCACTATTTAGCGAGAATGATTAAAGCCGGCGAAGACCCGATTTTTATTGCTAGACGAATGGTGATTTTTGCTGCCGAAGACATCGGCAATGCTCAACCGACTGCTCTTGTTGTTGCTACATCTGCTATGCAAGCTTGTCACATGATCGGCTGGCCAGAGGCATCTTTAATTCTCGCTCAAGCAGCCACTTACTTAGCCACTGCCAAAAAATCTCTTTCTTCATCCATGGGTATCTGGAGTGCTTTATCTGATATTGATGAAAAAAACCTCGACCCGATCCCACTTCATTTAAGAAATCCGGAAAACAAAATCATGAAAGCTTTAGGCTATGGCCAAGGCCACGTGCGATATCCATGGAAAGTGCAGCGAGAAACCGGTAGAAAAATCGTCCAAGAATATATGCCGAAGAATTTGAAAGGAAGAAAATACTATAAAGCGGATTGGAATAAATAGTCTATAAAGTCTTTAAAGTCATAAAGTTTGTAAAGTATTTTTCTTTATAGACTTTCGACTTTATGACTTTACGGACTCTTTAGTACTTTCTCATATCCTCCACACCCTCTAAACAACCAATGAGCGACGCGAGTCACTGTAGTTGTTGATACGCCAACCTCCTTTGCGATTCTTTTATAGGACCAGCCTTTTTTCAAAAGTCTTGCCATTTCTAATCGATTAGCAAACTCTTCAATTTCTTTTATCGTTAAAAGATCTCTTAAAAAATTTGCCGTTTCTTGTTCTGTTTTCAATTTTAAGAAGGCGCTGGATAGTGCCTTCTCCTTGTCGTTTTTCGGTCTATAAGGTGTGAAACTACTCATAAATAAAATTATATATGACTCATCCACCATTACAATGTTTTAAAACATTGTAATAAAATCCTGTTGACTTTTTAATATCTATATATTATCATATTAACACGTTAATATATAACTTTATGAAAGTTACAGACTTTATAAACTTTATGAACTCCTTAGTTCATCATACCCTGCTTCTGGCGGGGTCAGCTTTTATGTAATTAATTATTAAAAATATTAATTCCCTACCCCGCTTCGGGCGGGGTTTTTTGTACTCTAAGTTTCCGAGTGCAACGAGGATTACTTAGAGTAAACCCGTACGAAGTGAAGTTTCGGCTGCGTGGACGTAGACCACGAGACGAACCTGAACGTAGACGGGTCAGAATAATCTTGGTGACCGTAGCTCAATTTGGAATAGCGAAGAGTTAAGTCTTGAAGAAAGATATGGCGGACAGAGATCAAAAATTATTTTTTTAATTATGGACGATAACAATTTAATACTGGCCATCCAAAAAAATGGCCGGTTGACAGAAGAAACAATCAGTTTTTTGAAGCAGTCCGGTTTAGAGTTCGAGATCTCTAATCAACGGTTATATTCTTATTGCAATAATTTTCCTTTGAGAATTATTTATATCCGCGATGACGATATCCCCTTTTATATCAAATCTGGAGTGGTCGATCTAGGCATTGTTGGCCAAAATATTCTATATGAAAGTAATAGTTCGGCTAAATGTGTTATTAAGCTTAATTTTGGTTTTTGTTCACTATCAATTGCTGTCTCTAAAAAAGCAGCTATAAATAATTTAAAGCAATTAAAAAACACTAGAATTGCTACTTCTTATCCTAATTCAACCAACGCATATTTTAGAAAAAAAAATATTCCTGTTCGCGTTATCACCGTTAAAGGATCTGTCGAGATAACTCCTGTTCTTGGAATTTCTGATGCGATTGTAGATTTGGTAAGCACTGGTCGTACTTTAGAATTAAACGATTTACGCGTTATAGAAAAAATATATGATTCTCAAGCAGTTGTTATCGCAAATGAAATATCTTCTTTTCCCATTTATAAGAAAATATTTGCAAAAAAATTACTTAATCGTTTTAGAAAAGTTTTATCCAAAAATTAATCATATGAAAATAATTCGACTAAAAGACCTATCAAATAAAGATTATCAAAGAATCGTCAACCGCTCTGCTGGAATGAATAGATCGATTATGCCATTTATACAAGAAACTATGGAAAAAGTTCGAAAACAAGGGAACCAGGTAATTTTAGAAAAATATCAACAAAGATATGGAAAAGAAAATTATCAATCAATTCAGGTCACTCAAAATGAAATTAATAAGGCTTATTTTGAAATTGATAAAAAAACAGTCAAAGCTTTAAAACAGATGATAAGAAATATCACTCTTGTCCAAAAAACCCAACTATTAAAAAGAAAGGACACAATCGTTGAACCGGAAAAAGGAATAAAAGTCTGGAGAGAATGGCGACCAATAGAAAAAGTCGGACTATATATTCCAGGTGGAAAAGCCATCTATCCATCTTCTGTTTTAATGACGGCAATTCCTGCTAAAATCGCAGGTTGTAAAGAAATAATCATCTGCTCTCCTCCTGGAAATAACGGACGAATACCTTCGGCAACAATTGTTGCGGCTGATATGGTTGGATTAAAGAAAATTTATAAAGTCGGTGGAGTTGAGGCAGTTGCCGCAATGACTTATGGAACAGAAACTATTCCATCTGTTTATAAAATTTTTGGCGCCGGTAATTCATATGTAACTGCCGCAAAAATGATTGCTTTGGAAAAAATCAGTATTGATATGCCGGCCGGCCCTTCCGAAGTTTTTATTATTGCCGATGAAACTGCCAACCCAAAATATATTAGCGCCGATCTTTTGGCAGATGGCGAACACGGTGAAGATTCCGCTTGTGTTTTACTGACAACTTCTGAAAAAGTTGCGCAAGAAACCAAGGAGGAATTAACAAAACAATTAACTGTTTTGCCTACCAAAAAGTACGTTGAAGAATCATTAAAAAAATACGGTCTTTTAGCTGTAGTTGAATCGATACAAGAAGCAATTGATTTTGTAAACAATTACGCGCCTGAACACTTGGAGATAATGACAAAAAATAATCGGTCAATTGCAAAAAAAATAAATAATGCCGGATCAGTGTTTTTAGGAGACTGGACATCTAAATCAAGCGGTGATTATGCCACTGGTGCCAATCATGTTTTACCAACCGGTGGCATGGCAAAAATGTATCCCCCACTTGGCGTCGATTCCTATGGAAAATGGATGCAGGTACAGGAATGTACAAAAGAGGGACTAAAAAAAATTAAAAATACTATTGAAGTGATTGCTGAAGTTGAGCGGTTGCCAGCTCACAAAAATTCGGTTTCTATTAGATTTAAAAGTTTTAAAAAATATTTATGAACAAAAAAATACTATCAAAAATGGCGCAAAATATTATCCCATATCAGTGGGCAAAAAATGTTGGGATAGAAGTATTAAGATTTGATACTAATACCTTGCCCGATCCTCCACCATGTACGAAAAAATTTCTAATGGAGTTAATTAATAATTGTCCGATCAACGAATACGGAGATCCGTCGTATACAAAGTTAAAGAAACTAATATCAAAATACGAAAACACACCAGTTGAAACAATTACCGTCACAAATAGCGGCGATGAAGCTCTTGATATTATTGGCAAAGCCTTTTTGAATGACGGTGATTATTTTTTAATTCAACCACCCACTTATGAAATGTTTAAACTGCAGTGTGAAATAAATCGGGGGAAGGCAGTTAAAGTCCCATTGTTAAGAAATACTTATAAACCAGACATTAAAAATGTTAATAGAGTATTAAGTACCTTACCAATAAAAATTACGTTTGTTTGTAACCCAAATAATCCAACAGGGACTGTAACCGAAATGGACGAAATAGAACTCATTCTTAAAAATACATCAGGAATTGTTGTTGTTGATGAAGCCTACAGAGAATTTTACGGAGTTACCTGTGTCCCGCTACTTTCCAAATATAATAATCTCGCTATATTACGTAGCTTTTCAAAATTTGGCGCCATGGCCGGGGCCAGAATCGGCTATTTGATTGCCAATGAAAAATTGAGCCAAGTATTTGATGCTATTCGATTTCCACTTGGAGTCAGTTATTTTTCCTACAAATTAGCTGAAAAACTTCTTGAGAAGGATCAAAAATGGATTAAAGATCAAACAAGAATGATTCAAAAAGAAAGAGAAAAACTTTCTCAATTACTTATAAAACTTGGTTTATTTGTTTTTCCTTCTCAAGCTAATTTCCTCTTAGTTAATTTTGGAAAAAAGGCAAAGAAAATTTGCAAGAAGCTCAAAGAAAATAACATCTTGGTCCGGGATAGAAGCAGTAAAGAATATTTAGAAGGATGTGTGAGAATTACCATCCGAAATCAAAGTCAAAATAATATTTTGATTAACAATTTAAAGAAAATACTATGAATAGAAAATATGACGGTTTAATTTTTGATATGGATGGCATCTTAGTTGATGTATCAAAGTCATATCGTGAAACAATTCGCCAAACGGCTGGGTATTTTTTGAAGAGAAATGTTTTGATGTCTTAACTTGATGATATAAAAAAGATGATCGGGATGAATAATGATTGGGACGCAACATATTCTCTGATAAATAAATCATCAATAAATTATGAATCGGTTAAGGCATATTT
>Ga0100392_1005272_pt1 | contig 11413 bp, 7 predicted proteins | sample CryGeymeta201516_FD_81548 | JGI IMG/M metagenome (GOLD analysis project Ga0100392, IMG submission 81548) | Groundwater microbial communities from Crystal Geyser aquifers in Utah, USA - Crystal Geyser metaG 2015-16 | ecosystem: Environmental > Aquatic > Deep subsurface > Groundwater | place: USA... | reverse complement strand
GCAAATACAGTGATGCCAGCAATAGCAACAGCAACGGTAGTAGTATGATAATACCACCACCGGGTCCCAATGTGAACAGTGATATTGTGTGTTGTCATGATCAATTACAATTGTGCAGCAATCGAAAATCAGCACGGGCGCGACGTAAATTGTTGGACAAGCAGGCATGGAAATGTCTCAAGAAGTTGTATCCCGAAAGTATACCTCTCGAGGTATCGCAAGGTGAATGCGTACAGTGTTTGCTACAAATTAATGCCACGAAACGACAAGAACAATTACAAAAGAACAAGGAACGAGATGAACGAAAGGCACCATTGGCACAAGCCGTATTGCGACGATTTTATACACGAACACGAGGAGTTCCTATGCACTGCTTAATATCGTCATCATCATCATCAACAACAACAACAACAACAACACAATTGGATAGCAATGACGATAAGGATGAAGCATCTGAAACCATGAACGCAGCTTTTGTTGCAACTAGTGCGTCGTCTTCTTCAGCAGCAGTAGCAGCAACACGACAAGAAGGAATGTGTCCCCTAATTCCAGGAACCTATTATGCAATTCCCAGAGCCTGGTGTCATGCCTGGAGAAAATATATGAAGACGGGTGAAGGTGGTCAACTATGTCCACCGGATGCATCATCCCTGGTACGTTGCCGACACCCAACATTTTGCTCTGAACAACGTTGTGTGCTTTATTCTTGTTGTTGCTGTTAAAGTCGAACAATTTGCTCTAACACACAATTCTTTTCTGGGCAATACTGCTAGTTGTGCTCGTTTCATCGATTGCCGCTTCTTCCACCACATCTCGAATCGTACCTTTACGGTGAAGCACCTCAATTGTGGTGCACTAATAAAGCCCTCAACGAAAGTAACAACAACACGGATGATTCCGTGAACGAGCTGTTGGCTTCACCGTCCGTTGCCCGAAGATCGGTAGTAGGTTTGAGTCCTTCTTCTCCTTCCATGGAAGAAATGGCCTTACCTGCTGTGCTAGGATTGTCACCTGCCCAAGTTGCTCAACAGCAGCGAGCCATGATGACATTGGAACGCGAACAAAGACAAAGAGAAGCTCAGAATGAGGCCATTGCTGCAGTAGAAGAACAGGGACATCGGTCGTCACTGGACCTGGGAAAACAACTCGATCGTGAAAATTATTGTTGTGTAGAAATCTTGGCCCACGACGAACTCGAGGCGCTCGAAAAGTTGTGGCCCCGTGCAGCAACTGCCTTTCGACTAGGTTTTGAAGTGTTGCCGGGACAAAATGTAGTCTTTTCGACTCTGCCCTGTCGGGAGTGCGATGCTAGTGGTATGGCGAACCTTTGTAAAATCCCCAAAAGCAAGGCACACTTACGAGCGGCTCATCAATCTCGCGTTCGAATTTACAAGGACAACAAAACAGGCAGCAGTTCCGGCAAACCGACTGTGCAATTAGAATATTAAAGTCTACTCTTCGTGAGTATGTGAATTCCTAACAATACCTTAACCTTGCTACTGTTTCAGAGGCAAAGATATCAACATTGTTGTAGCTACTGTCCATTATTTGCAACATTATGGATGTAAAAATAGAAATATCCAATATTCATTCGTAAAAAGATAAGCCACCAGATTGGCTATTTTCCCCATAAGCCCGATTGGAAGGACTGAGATATATATGTGTGCATCCACGGTTTATTCTCTCTTGATCTTGTCTAGAGACGACAAGGAATCAATGATGGCGGTGTTTTCGGTAGCCACACTGCAGTCATCACAGTCAGTAGTAGTGCAAAAGAACGATGCCCTTGTAAGCTCCGGGGCACCTGCACCTGTACCCTTCTCAGTAGATTTCTTGTCAGCAGAGTCTCGCAGCGACCACTGCAGTCCAACAGCCAACAACAACAGGACAACAATGGAGGAGAAAGCGGATCTCATCGTCATGTAGTTGGTCAGGACTACTCCGCCAGAAACTGCCACATTGACAATGATCCGAGGCAGAGTCAAAATAGAGCATCGACCTTCTGCGGGAAAATAAATGGACCGCAAAACACCCTCCCAAGGAAGGTATAGACCAACAATGTATTCGTAGAACAGAAAAGCAGCGAGGCAGATGGAGAACGAGTGTTTGCCTTCTCCGTCCAACAAGCAGGGCAGTAAGAGGAGTCCAGCCGATGCCAAATAGCAAAGCGACGTCAGGACTTCTACTCTTTGAGGTCTGTCTTCGTTTGTCTGCTCGCCATCATTGGACGCAGCAGGGCTCATCATGGAAGTTGCAAATCGTCGAATAGTTGGAGCCGTCAGTCCGCCGAGGACACCAGCGGCCATAAATCCGCCAAAGATAAGACCGTAGGCAGGCTCACCGGCGTGATCTAGTCCGAAAGATCCGACAGGAGCACTGACCGCGAAATGCCGGAGCGCAGGTGACCAAAGAAAGATAAAGATCTGGATGGATCCACACGTCATGCCCTGAATGATTCCCAATTTCAAGACTCGACTGTCCAACTGAAAGGCAGTAAGGGTCTCGCGCATGTACTGCGTCACGCTCTTGACTTCGTCTTCGCCGCAACCGTAGTTCTCGGACCACATAAACATAATGACAATGAGGGCGATCGATGTGCACGTGACGGCACCTTCAAAGGGTCCCTTGGGACCGTAGGCTTCGGCCAGCGTGTGTGCCAGATACCCAGATCCAATGGCAGCCAGATTGCTGACAATCACAGAATCCCGCATAATTATTTCGTATCCCCCCTCTTTGCGGATTCCACGTCGACGGTATTCCGTGTCGAGCCAAGTATCAAAGACAGTGGACAAGAGATTGGTCGTAATCCCTCCGACCATTCGACTAATGATGAGACCCGCCAATACTGGATACTGTTCCAAGCGATTAATAATAATCTCTAAAACACAGTAGAGAATAGCAGACTTCTTGCGGCCCAGTTTATCTACCAGAGGACCCGTGATAGGAGAAGCCAATCCTCCCGTTACAAAGCCCAGACAGTAAAGGTTGGCCACAGTAAAGCCGTATCCTTCGTATAAGACATATAGGTGTGTTCCTGTATTGTTGGATTTGATTTGAATAAGGTTAAAGATGAACAATTAAATAAGAACGCACGCCGCAAAAAATCGACATTGGCCGTACCTTGCAGACCATCAGCCAACATGATGACTAGAGTAACTATCAAGTACGTGAACCTCAAGGACAGGAATGATTTTGTATCCGCACATTCCTCGATAGAAAATTCATCTTCGCCAGGTTCCGCTGCCGCCGTAGCAGCTGCTGTCGTTGCTTCGTATTTCAGGAATGAGTTCTCAATGGATATCGTATGCCGAGATGCATCCGAAGCCAAGGAAACCTCATCATTATCCCGATTACTATTGCAGCTAGCGGCACTGTCTGCAATAACTGATTCTTCCATATCGGGTGGCAAGGACAGTTGCCGGGTACTGCGGGGATTCAAACATTACAGAGAGATGGGAGAGACAGTGAGATAATCGTTATCTAATAAGACAAACACTCCTGCACAGACTTTACGACAAGCGCAGTCAACATCGTACAATAATTTCCCGTCCTCTTTGCATTTGGCGAGCTGCGTCAGGTTTGCAGTTTTGCAGCCGACTATGGGAGGTTCTTCAAAGTGAATTTTCATGTCTGTCATCGTTGATCTATTAGACGCAAGAGGATGGTTATATTAATCTTGTATACTCCAAAAAAAGTTATTGTCCTCTTTTATTCGTAAAACTTAATTTATTTCTCATCCTTTGTGCAGAGCCGCGGTGCTGGATGTTTCCGCCTTACTCAATACAGTACTTTCTTAGTTGGGGGACTCCGTCTCGAAAATTAACGCTGCGAGATTTTGCATTCGTATTCGCACGAACGATTTTGTGCACCTGGGCATTTTCACGTGTGTTCATTTGGTATTTAATACAAATCGGATTTTCAAGCTTTATGGAAGCCTTCATCATGAAGAGTGAATATGCCTAAATATTTCATTACCCGCGAAATTGTAGATTTAAATTCATCTTTGCTGCTCCTTTTAGAATGGTCACATTGTTTCTGCGGTTTCTATTAGACACAAGTCTCAGCGTCAATAATAGTAATTCAATACTGGTCACAAATATTTGATTACAAATTCGGCAAGCAATCAACTGCTATGCACACTCCGGAAGCGGGCGTTACCACACGCAACATCTTCTGGATCTTGTCGATGTTTCTAACTCCGTTACTGTACTTACTTCTTAAAAGAATTACTGTACAGGCATGTGCACATGCTACAAAAATAAGAACGACATTTTCACAGATTTTCGTTGCCCTTCTTCTACCACTCGTACCGTACCTGGTACCTCTTCTTGTCAGGCCTCAGGCCTTAATAGACATGCGACGAACCATCCCACACGAACCCATTGCACGCTTTTCCGACTATCTACCACTCGAATTATGTGTGTAATAGTAGCTATCAAGCTTGCGAAACAGTTCCTGAGGTTTTCAAGAGTGAAGTGATATAATTTATTAGCAGCCATCTCAAGATTTACTCAGGAGAGTGCGACTTTACTACGTAGTGATGAGAGCACGCTTTTGCTGAAAATACAGTCAACATGATCAGTACCAATAGCTGGTCAACGACTGTTGCGAGCGCAGCCGGGAATACCTACACTATTAATAACTACTACTCTATTGGTTGTTGGGACGACAGCACGTATTTTGGTACGCCGCCTACTTTTGAATTTCTTTCGGAACATTTTCTTATTTTCCTGCTTGGAACCTGGTAATGATGTTCTACGAAAAGACACCGCTAGTTTTGGGGGGAAGGTTAGCTTTTGCGCTCACGAAAAACAAACTTCCCAACACAAGCTTTTTTGAGCTCGGTCATCGTCGGCTGCTGCAATAATCAGGTGCGGAGCTATATATATTGATACACAAGTAGTATGCAAATTTCGGAATACAAGTATTAATTTTAACAAAATTAGTTTTCACTTCCACGGTGGCGGAACAATACAGATGCAACCTTCTTCCAAAGCTTTTGTAATTTTCTCAGCTGTCGGACAACGGGTTTAAGAATGGTAGACTTGCTGATAGGTGTAGGAGGGGCAAGTGCCTGATGTTGCTGAGATGCACCAACCGCTGATGGACGAGCTTCTAAAGCGGGAGAAACAACTGCTGATTCTTTGACGACAATGGCGGACTTGATGGCGGCATTATTGCTGCTGATCATGGATTGAGATTTCGTTTGTGTATTGGACATCAACATGCTCGGTGCCTTGCTTTCAACAACAGCCGAAGGAAGCGCAATCGGACTTTGAAGTGGAAGCGTGGAAGATTCTTCCGTTCTATAGGAGGAGGAGTTGTTAATCATGGGTCGAGATTTCATTTTTTGTGGATTTGACACCAACCTGCTCGGTGCCATGGAAGCTGAGATTTCTACAACAGCTGAAGGAACTGCAGTCCGACTTGAAATTGAAAGCGCGGAGGATTGATTTTTCATGAAGGCGGGGGAAGAGAAAACCTTCCCCATTTGTCCTGTGAGTGCCAAATGCATCATCAAAACCAAAGTAGTTGCAACGTAGAGCGAAGCCTTTTGAGTAGCTGGTGTGGGTTGGGTCTTCAAGTTGGTGTCTGTTATCAATCCTGCTGCTATCATAGCCAACGGATAAGCTTGATAAAACATGTTGGCCTTTTCATTGGACACTTTCTTCGTCGTGGTGATATTATACTCTTGCCCCCCTTGAACTTCTTGGGTAGCAATGGTCGCACCTTTTGATTCTGCAACAGACATACTTTCCCAATTGGCTTCTGACATATCATCCTTGAACGGGACTTCTTGTTGTTGCTGCTGTGTAAAGACTGAAGTCGCCACAGGTGCTGATTCTTCTTCCACAGTTTGATGTTTCTGTGTGGGCAAGTGCACCCAATCCAAGGGCGCACTTACCGCCGCTGTCCAAGCTGGTGCGGCGGGAAGTGCAATCTGGGAGGCTTCCAAGAGCTGGACGGGAGGACACTCTTGCCTGTTAGAATTAAAGGAAAAGGGGGTTTAGAAATGCACCGTAGAGAAATGGAACATATGTGAATTTTAAGAAGGTTGAGGCGGAGAGTACATACATATAGGCGATGGTCAGAGTGATCGCATCTTCGACCTGATCCATTATGCCATCTTTCTTACTGAAATTTTCATACAGAGCAAGTTGTAAGTATACCAAAAAGAGTGGATGACTTGCCATACACGCATCCAAAATACGGTTGGCAGCTCGTATCATTGTGGTTTTTGAGGTCGAGCTGTGTGTCATTATGGACGCGAACAACTTGTGGTGGTTGCCATTTGAGGTCACTCCTAACTTGGATTGCAAAATAGATCGCAACAAGTTTTGGTCCTCAACAGGCAAAAAGAAGGCCGCATATAATGGATACTTGAAGACTCGTGCCAAGACTCGGGACGCCAATGATGAACAAAGATTTGTCTGGATGAGCAAAGCTACATGAACCAGTTCCTGGGTATGTTCTTTCCTTGCGGAATGCGACTTGACGAAGACTTGTGTGAGCAGTTGTTTCAATAATTTTTCTGTTGGAACTTGTTGGTCATTGATAGAACAGATTTTAACAGGATCTACCAACTCGCTGGCGTCGTTTTTGTTTGGGTTGTCGTTGCTATGGTCTTCTTCATCTTGAAATGACTCACCACTACTAAGAGCACTAGTAAAAGAGGGGGATGACAACGCCAGACCTGGAATCCCTTCATCATCATTTTCCTGTTGTTCCAACTCTTTAGTGGTGGATTTTTCAGAAGTATTACAGTGAACATTCCAACATGAAATGGCCGCATTAATATCCTCTTCCATGGCTTGATTGTTGTCAATGACCACTGCTTGCTCCTCTTCAACTTCATCGTCCGAAGATTGTGCTGTTGAGATGCCCATCAATAAAGGCCACGCTTTGGCACGCCATTGGGAATTGATAAGTCCACTGCGCGATAATGCCAATTGACGCAGCTGCCACAAATCAATTGCGGTTTTGTCCGACTTGGAGAGTGGTTGGCTTTGTTGTTGTTGGCGGCGTTGATCAATAGTGGCATATCCAAGACAGTCACGAATCACCGTCGTCTTGTCAGGTGCGTTTTGAAAGCTAGTGTTGGATTCGAAAGATTCCCTAGAGGTTTTGATGTCAATAACGTCCAAAGGAGGACATTCGTCATTGCCGCTCGTAGTAGTCATCATGCCGGTGAAAGTATCAATCTGCATGGAGACTTAATTATCACACCTTCCAGTCTATCCCAAATGATCGCCGTCTTTCAATCCCTTCTTGCGCCGTAGTAAGTTACAGCTCGTAGAGTTCTTTCTTTGAGAAAATCTAATGCTATCAATAATCTTTTAATAGACCACCACTGGCCGTCTTCTGTTTTTTTGTCTTTTGTCTGTATTTATTTTTCAAACATGATGTCAATGAATTTTCGAAAAAAGGCAACGTATCTTTTGGTCACGAATGCCTTTCGACAGATACGCTTCAATAAAACGAAGTAAAACAACAGTCCCACGATCCGGACCTATGGAGCGCGTCACATTTTACCCGAACCCAGCTCTACTGCCCTACGAATTTTCGAGCTACTGCTACGTGCTACCATACTGAAGTACCTGGTACGATAGTAGTCTTGAAGGTAAGAAGCACAAGCAATACATTGACTAAGTCAAGTAGACTACGGTAGTGCTCTGTGTTGAATAGAGCTTTGCTCTGTACCGTAGTGTACTAGTAGGGAGGGTCTACTAGTAACAAAACTACTCGAGTAATTTTTACTGGTCTCTGTCACTACTAGTAGAGCCAGTACTCAGTCGAGTTGTAGATTTGAAGGTTAGACGTAGAGCATTATTTACCAATGGAGACTAGGTAAGGTTATGGCATGTAGCATCTAGGATTTTGAATGAATAACCATCGTGTTAAATAATAAAGGCCTTTGACGAAACCTCTACAGGATCCGACAGACGAATGAAAAGATGACCTACAGTACATAAAATGACATGCAACTGCATGTGTACGAAACCGAACTACACGTATTGCTGTGCCTTGGTATTCTCAACCCTTCCCAAGCTAGGATCTGCAGGATCTGCTGGGTTTTCACCGTGACCTTCAGTGTCCAACGTCGCTGCTTCATGCTCTACCATTCCTTCGGTTGGATCGGCAGGATCGACATGATCTGCAGGATCTGCTGGTTTTTCGCGACGACTTTCACTGTCAAACGCCGCTGATTCGGCTGTACTGAGTTCGTCAACAAACTTGTACATGGGTTCTTCCCAAGGTGTCATGCACCAGCACATGCTAATACCAGCAATCCAATACAAAAGAAAGGCTCCACCTGTACCGGTGCTAGCAGCAGCGGGTGAACAATATCGCTGCTGAACAACTCGTCCGAAAGAATTCTCGATGTCACTGCACATGTCCACGTCGTAGGCAATGCTAGTCAGCAACGTACAAATTCCAGCCGTCATGAACATGATCGGGATGAGAAACTTGAAGATCATTTTCTTGGCGCAAAGGCCAGAAAAGAAACCCAAAAACATGAAAAGAATGGCAATTCCACCAATTGCAGCACCGGCAGTGCCAAGACCCTGAGCCGCCTTCCAGGCATCCTCGTCCGCAAATATATCTTCTTCGGACACGTCCTGCAAAAACGAAATGGATTGACAAACGGGTCTTCCAGAGTAGTCTCTGTTGGTAGACTCGTACCTGAAGAGACCAATCACGCGGCCATCTGGCTCGGTGACAAGGAAACGGCAAGAGCTAATGGCGTGCGCAGACAAAACAAAGGCGATGAAGGCCAGCAAGAAGACAAAGAATCTGAAGTGTCATCAAGAAGACAAAGAGTTTTTCGTGAATGAGGCAGGCGTTCTTGTTTTGTAAATTGTGAACACTGGAGAATGAAAGAAAGAAAAAACAGCCGCGGTGTATCGCAGAAACCAATCGTCGTACCTCACAGTCCAACCTCCGCGGCGAAGCTCACAAGTAGGATCAGCCATTTTAATTGTTTTAATTTTGTATGTTATATTAGTTGTGTGATGGTTTTAAAAGTGAAGAGAAAGAAATGCATCAATAAGCGAGACAACTGCTTCTCAGGTGTCATTGGAAATGAGATCAGAACGATTCCCAACAATGAAGTTCGTTTTTCTTCGATGATTATTAGCCTTCGTTCGCAAATATTTTTTGCTGATTGAATCCTCGCTCTTCATTAGGCTAATACTAGTAGTAGTACTTTTAGCTAGAGATATTCGCAGCAGTAGTATGATGCAATGCATTGACCAGGTCTACGCCACGAGTTTGCGGATCGGAAGCTATTATAAAGAAGCGCCCAGTCGACATTGAGAACCAATAGCACCAATGCCCAATTTATCACGACACTAGCAAAGGCTCAATTCGCATTCTTCGCGAAACACAGCATTGTACTGCCAATCTTTATGAATGTAAAATGAGTAGATGATCATCATAAGCAGCATTTTCCGTGTCTTTCGGCGACCATTGCGGCATCCTCGAAAAACGAAAAATGGACTGCAGAAACTAAAAAAAAAAGTTTGCGGGAAGAATCGCGCTCGGTCTCTGTAGACAATTTTGTAAGTTCCTGCCGCAGCAGTCCGCATTCGGAAATCGATTGCTTGGACGTTGCTTTTGAATCGATCGTCTTTTTTCTTCTGATAATACAATTCATGCTGCATTTCGCGAGAACGATAACTTTTGGAATTTGACTCTTTGCCTACCAACATTTATTAACTGCCCCTGCTCCACCACTGCAACTATTTTCGTTTGAGAGCCAATAGTCTTGTTTCGCCTAATGACATATTCTAGCGTGACAACGGTAAAACGAAACTGCATGGCATGGTAACTAGCAATTCTATACTCTTTAGTAAGTATTGGAATTACGCAACGCCTTTCGTGCATTGTATCGTTGCCTTCCTTGTTCAAAACTTTCCCGGTCTATGGATGTTGTCAAGACCAGAGGTCGCATAGACAGTGCGGACGGCGGTAGGGCTCCATTGGTCGTGGATAACGACTGAAGAGGGAGACTGACAAATGTAAAGTAGGCACGATCTGTCGTCAAAATCTCTTGTCGTGTCAACCGTCGTTCATTGTCCTCCTCTCCTTGCGCAGTGCAAGAATCAGCTACTACACCGTCCACTCCACCAGTAATTACGCCAAAGCGCTCGGCGATAACGGACACCTCAATCTCCAACGAGTGTTGCGACGTAAAGGTGGGACGTGCACGAACTCTCAGTACATCACCCAAAAGTACCGGTGATTTGAAGTTAACGCTATCAACACTGACCGTAACAACGTTTGTACCGCAATGCCGAACAGCCACAACACCACAGGCATTGTCCATGAGTTTCATAACCACACCGCCTCCCACTAGACCAGTGTGATTTACACAGTCCGATGGCAACATGACTTGTGCCAATTCCACAGCACTGTAATCCGGTGTGAAGCAGTGATTGATTTCGTTCTTTTTTGCAGCAGACTCAGATGAAAATTGAGTGTTGCTATCGACCAAGGACTTTGTAGATGACGATAACGACGATGGTACCAACTCCGGCATGGCTTCGTCAAAGCTACTTCCCGGAATCGCAGAGGAAGACTTCTTGCGATTCTCGTAGGCTCTGGAAGCTTGTTGGTAGGCCTTCAAGCCATCTGAATTCGTCTCTGGATCGGGTTGTGGATAAAAGGGCGCCAAGGCTCTTGCATATTGACTGGGATTTCTAATTTTGTGTGTGACAGTGGTAGTGGTAAGATCAGGCAAGATCACACCCACGAGCCAGACCAATGCATGATTGCAAACAACCTCTTCTTTCGAAGACGGCGGATTCGTAGAGTGAGACCAAGGCATTCGTTCGGCCGAGACTTGAACTGATACTGCAACAGTATGCATCGAGGAAAATACAACCGCAGCATCCACCTTTGCAACGTCACCTACATGGACGGGTTTCAAGAACGTCATTTGTTCCACCCGTGATGTCAAAGCACAAACTCTTCCTACGCGATTATTGGTACATAATTTAGTTGTACCATCACTCGTCTTGCTGCTGCTGCTGCTGCTGCTGCTGCTGCTGCTGCTGCTAGTCGTGGCATTAAAATAACGAGCGGCTGCCACACCAGCCGCTTCCTCCATCATTTTCATAATGGTTCCACCATGAACATTGCCTGCTATATTTGCGTCAGTGGGGACCATACTGCGAGATAAAATGGTGGATACACGCTCGGTTCGGTCTGAGGATGAAAAGCACCGTCCTGGTTGGTTTTGGGTACGTAGGGTTTGCCAGGAAGGCAAAGATGGACTCGAACTTGAACTTGAAATCGAATCGGAGTGGACGAGCGAAGTCGTGGAACGAGAAGAAGTGTCCCCTGTGGATGATTTTACTATCTGCCTCGTCCAGACGGCTACATGCAGGTGTCTTTTCAACTCTCTTAT
>Ga0100392_1005263_pt1 | contig 11422 bp, 12 predicted proteins | sample CryGeymeta201516_FD_81548 | JGI IMG/M metagenome (GOLD analysis project Ga0100392, IMG submission 81548) | Groundwater microbial communities from Crystal Geyser aquifers in Utah, USA - Crystal Geyser metaG 2015-16 | ecosystem: Environmental > Aquatic > Deep subsurface > Groundwater | place: USA... | reverse complement strand
TGCTTCTAAAATAGTTCCACCAGTAGACACTATATCATCAACAATAATCACCTCTTTGCCTTGTAAATCTTTTTCTGAATAAGAAAAAGTAATTTTACCAGTTTTGGCATCTCTTTGTTTAAGAAAAACTGAATTTTGGCTAGGAAAATTTTGGCAAAAATCATCAACAAAAGTTTTTGCTTCCCTATCAGGACCAATGACTACTGTTTTTGCCAATTCGAAGTCTTGAAATTTTTCTGCTAAATCTTTGAATAAAAACAAATTATGAGCAGGAATTTTAAATAAATCTTTGATTCTTTTGCGATGCTCATGCATATTACAAGTAATAAAAACATCTAAATTCTTTTCAATTAACTCATCAATATATAAAGCAGAAAGTGATTCTCCTTCTTGAAAAACTGCATCCTGTCTCGCATAGGGTAGATAAGGCATAATGCCAACTACTTTTTTGGCTAAATCTTTTGCTTTTCTCGCCAAAAGAAAATATTTCAAAAGATAATCGTTGATATTTTCATTTGTCCTTTTTTGTAAAATTAAAATTATTTGATCGGCTTTTTTCTCTTTTTTGAGTCGCGGCTGTAATTCACCATCAGGAAAGATTCTCTCCTCAATTAAAATAACTTCTAAACTGAGAAGTCGGGCTAGTTTTTCGGCTAAATCATCACCAATAACTAAAGATTTCATATTAATAAAAAGATTAATAAAAAAGAAATTTGCGGCACAATTTCTTGACTTCTTTCTTGATTATAACTGGTTTTTCTTTTTTTATCAAAACTCGATGAATTAATTCAGCGATTTTCTTCATTTCCTTTTCTTTCATACCTCGAGTCGTTATAGCTGGCACCCCAATTCTTATGCCTGAGGGATGAAAAGGACTAACATCACCTATTACCACATTGCGATTAGCAATAATACCTGCCTTTTCTAATAAAGTTTCAGCCTCCATGCCGGAAATCCCAATGTTTCTAAAATCCAAAACCATTAAATGATTATCAGTACCATTGGTTGTTAACCGAAAACCGAATTTTTTTAAAGCTTCAGCTAAAGCGCGGCTATTTTTCAGAATTTGCGTTTGATAATTTTTAAAACTCTGTGTTTGAGCTAATTTAAAAGTTAAAGCAATGGCAGCAGTAACATTATTATGAGGCCCTCCTTGCATTTGAGGAAAAACAGATTTATTAATGGCGTTTTCTAAATCAATTTTATTTTTTTTGGCAATTAAAGATTTTTTATTAATAAAAATTATTGCTGCTCTGGGGCCTCTTAAAGTTTTATGAATGGTAGTAGTGACAAGATCGCAAGATAAAAATGGATTAGGATGTAAACCGGCTAAAACCAAACCGGCAATATGAGAAATATCAGCCATTGAATAGGCATTAATTTTATGAGCTATTTGACTAAATTTTTGAAAATCGATTTTTCTGGGATAAGAAGTTAAACCAGAAACAATAATTTTGGGATGATATTTTTTCGCTAATTTTTCTATTTCAGTAAAATCAATCAATTCGGTTTTAGGATTTAAGCCATATTGAATAGCATGATATAATTTTCCTGATAAATTAGCTTTATGACCATGGGTGAGGTGCCCACCACTAGTTAAACTCATTCCCATTAAACTATCACCAGGCTGAAGGATGGCATTATAAACCGCCAAATTGGCTGGCGAACCAGAATAAGGTTGCACATTAACGCTCCATTTCTTCAAATTTAAGCCAAAAGCTTCTAAGGCTCTTTTTTGAGCTAATTCTTCAATTTGATCATAATAAACATTACCCGGATAATAGCGCTTATGGGGATAACCTTCTGAGTATTTATTAGTTAAAACAGAACCTAAAACTTCAAAAATCACTTCTGGTACAAAGTTTTCCGAAGCAATTAAATCAATGGTTTCTTTTTGTCTAATAATTTCCTTTTGAATTAAGCGAAAAAGTTTAGGATCTGTCTTTTTAAGCAAAGAAAAATTCATATGAAGATGCGTATTATTTACCCCGCACCTTTTTAAGATAAATGCCAAAGGCATATTTTGATGAAATCAATCTTAAAAAGGTGCAGGGTTTATTTCTTTGATTCTAGATATTTCTGATGAACATTTTGAATGTATTCTTCGGCTTTTTTCTCATCCTCCCAACCTGAAATTTTTGTTATTTTATCTTCTAGTTTTTTGTAATTCTTGAAAAAAGTTTCAATTTGTTCAAGTAAAAAACTAGGCAAATCTTGATAATTATTAATGTCTTTGTAATTAGGATCGTCAAAAGCCACTGCCAAAACTTTATAATCCAATTTCCCTGAATCTTCCATTTTTAATAAACCAATTGGTTTAGCTTTTAATAAGCATCCAGAGAAAGTAGATTGGCTGATTAAAACTAAAATATCTGCTGAATCACCATCATTAGACACAGTTTCCGGCATAAAGCCATATTCCCCTGGATAATCAAAAGGCGGATAGAGAACTCTATCCAATTTTATAGTTTCAAAACGAGTATCAAATTCGTATTTATTGCTCGAGCCTTGAGGAATTTCAATAACTGCATAAACAACCCCTGGTGCTTCATCACCGAGTTTTAATTTTAAATAATCCATTAAAAGAAAATTAAGATTTTTTTTCTTCGGCTTTAATTTCCATTATTTGTTTATCTTTCGGGATAGTTTTCCTCCCAAATTTGCTAAAAACAAATAAATACAGAATTTCCAATAAACCAAGGGTATTAACTATTAAAAGTATAATAAACTACCATTTTTCTCCTCTTCTGGCTGATTTCCATAAAGCCAAACCTTTCCAGAACAGAGACCAGCCTAAAAGAAGCCAGATTAGAAGAGAATTAGAAGCAAAAAGCGCATTAAGACTAGAATATTGATTCATATTTTTATTTTTTTTATATTTTTAATTGTTTGAATAACTCCTCGGGCGCTTCAAAAGCACTAGCCGATACTAATATTTTATCATACGAATCTTCTTTTTCATAGCCCAGTTTACCATATATTTATTTCTTGCTTTTTATTATACCATTTAAAAAATAAAATAAAAAAATGTTTTTTATTTTAGAAAATTCTCTTTCTTAACCTAAGATTTTTAATATGTTTTTAGACAAAGAACTACCATTACCTCTCATATAATAGCAATTAATTTTTGAAGTATATCTTTTAACCTCTAATGATCTTGTCATAGCGATTGATAAATCATCGATGGATAAAACAGGTAAACTATTGTTAAAAATTCTGCGGGATGTACCTCTTATTTTTCTGGAGAGCTCTTCATATAAATGCCAGTTAAATTTTTCAGCGCTCCACTTTTCAATTTCCACGCTAGAAGATTTTTTAATCTCTAAATATGGGTACACCATAAAAGATATTGGAAACTCTCTATTTCGCCAAGTTTCTATATTCTCAATATTATGAAAATTTATATTCCCATATTTCTCTCTTAAATATTGCTTAGACACGTAAATAGAATTAACACCGCCCACAATACTATTTTTTTTAAGATTTATAAGAGTTTTTTCGTCGGAATAAAAAATAGCACCCTTAGTTTTACTCAAAACCAAAGCTAAACAAGTTTTGCCCATAGAGGTAGCTCCTCCCCATATAACTATACCCCTACCATTTATTATAACGGTTGAGGAATGCATACAATACTCTCCATTTCTTTGCCGAATTTTTTCTAAAATAAATTCTATTAAAGTTACGATGTCCTCATCCCTGTATTTATTACTGGAATAAATTGCATTTTTACTATTAATAACTAAACCATCAATCCCTTTTTTTGCTAAAAAATTAAATTGACATCTTCCTTTTTGATAACTTATAATTTCGCATGCTGGTATATAAGCTTTCAAAAAATCAGACTTCAAGAATTTCTTCAACCACGACCGTTTTTCAAAATAAACAGCTATCTCTGCATTAGAAGATTTAATTATGATTGGATATCTTTTCATAAATTCTCTCAAGATCTTTTATTTTAATTCTCCAGTCCCATTGTCTTATTATATCTCTCCTAGCCTTTTGACCTAATTTAAGCCTTAACTTCTCGTCTTTATAAAGAAGCTCGATGGCTTGTGATATATCTCGCACATTTTTTGCTCTAACTAAGATTCCGTTATTTTTATGCTTCAAAAATTCTTTCATGCTACAAGCTGTAGTAGTAATAACAGGTATACTACAGGATGATGCTTCGAGCATCGTAGTTAATATTCCTTCTCTATCATAAGATGGCAAAACAACCATTTTGGAGGAATTATATACATCTACAAGTTTTTGATTCGATACGTATCCTAAAAATGTTATCTTATTTAAAATTCCTAACTTTTTAGCCAATAATATTAATGTATTTTTTTCTGGGCCAACGCCAACTATAGCTACTTTTAAATCTGGAATATCCAAGTTACTTATAGCTTGAATTAAAAAATTAATACCTTTAATCGGTATAAACCGCCCTACATATAGTACATCGTAGATTTTTCTAATTTGTGACTTTGGTATAAATAATTGAGATTCTATACCATTAGTAACTACAAAAATATTTTTTAATCTCAAAGTTTGCTCCCATTGCTTTTTTACATATTTAGAAACCGCGATATAATTCCCACAAAAATATTTGCCTAATTTATGTAAATAATTGAATTGCTGTGGATATCCATGTAAATGCACAACAACATTTTTATACATGGGTATAGATAGAGCATCTAAAAAATTATGGACTGCAATAATATCAAATTTATTATTTGTAAAATAAGGGGTCGTTAACCCGCTTAAAAACAGACTCTCCAAATCCCATCTTTCCCAATCAGTGCCAGCTTGTTTTTTGTAAATCCAATCTAAGTACTTTGGTACCTTAATATAATCTATTTTGATTTCTTTGTTTGCTTTACAAAAACTATAGAAATATCTACTTTTTCGAATAAAAGCTGCCCTTGTTGTTATAATTGTCACCCTATGTTTATTTAAAGCAAGGAATTTTGCATGTTCTAAAGCAATAATTTCTGCTCCTCCCACATAATAACTAACTCTAGGTTGATATATAGCAATTTTCATATTTTCAGCTATGAAAATGTTGAAGTTTTTCTAAAAAAGATTCATATTGGGCTTTACCAATTAAAGATTTTAACCAAGGAATATATTCTGGTAACTCATCCACTGGAACGAACTTTCTCTCGTCTGTTTCAAATATGGCTTTAAAATCTTTAATATCGGTAATTAAAGCAATAAACCTTACTTGTAAATAATGACTACCTTCTATAAAACGATTATCTGGATCAACAGCCTCAACAAAACCAAACATTTCTGATAGACCTATCTTTACTGCCCCCTCTTCATCAACCTCTCTAATAAGAGCTTGCTCTAACGTTTCACCTTCTTCGGGATGACCACCAGGTAATCTCCACTTTTTTCCATTTTTAATTTTAACAATTAAAACCTCGTCATTTTGAGTTACACAGAAACCTAACGCTTGAGTCACATTTATGCCCGGCAAAATGATGACATTTTTATGCCAGACTAATTGAATTTTTCTCCCATCAAATTTAATTGTCTCCTTAATATTTTTCATAATTTAATGACCACTGTGAAGATTATTATGTTTTATGACTATTATCTTGCTCAGAAGCTTCTTTTTTCTCCTCTTTTTGTTCAGCTTTTTCTTCCTCTTTCTTTTCACCTTCTACCTCTATATTTTCTACGGTTTTAGCTGTTCCAAGTTCTTTTTCCAACTGTTCATGTGTAATAGGGGCATCTACTGTTGCTACCGTCGCATTTTTATCATCTTTGAATATTCCCCATAATTCGGCCGGCAAATTTCCCCTTTTTTCCATTTCTTCAAATTTGGGTCCTATAATTTTTTTTAAACTCTCGACAGCTTCTTCAGCGTTTTCAGCGGTATGTATAACATTCTGCTGGGTTAATAATATAGATACTTCCTCTTGATGAGGATGTTTTTCTTTTTTCCACAACTCAATTTCTTCAGGGCTTAACTCTAGTTTTTTTTGAAATTTTTCTCTAATAATACCATCTTTGCCATCTTTTGTTTTAAGACTTAATAAAATTTTTTGGGGGTCATCATAATTACCAGTAACTAACATAACCATAACATCGTTATTCAATAAATACCTTTTCATGACGGGGTAGAAATGATCATTGAGACTATCTTTATACATATATTCTATAGCATCTTCCTGCAAACGGATTTTGTCTCTATAGATGATTTCTAAATTGTTTTCTTTTAAAATTTCTTCTATTTGTGGCAAAAGGTGCACAAAATCCGGTTTGATAAAGGCAAAGGCAATCTGATGCCTTGAGATAGTTTCCTTAATTTCCTTACCTTCAGCTAATCTTTGTTCCAAACTCTTTTCTATGCTCATATAAATTACTTTTCTTATTTATTTTAACATATTTATTGTAACTTACAAGTAAATTTATTAATGATTTCTGATATACCCTTCGCACCCCCCGTTTTGGCAATGTATTGACAATGCTTCTGATAACTCGGGTTGCTATTTTTAACTGAAGCGAAAGATATTATTCTATAATGACTCGATAATTTGTCTTTGTCGCTTACGAATACTATTTTACAGCTTTTAAAGTGTCTCCGGCTAACCATATACATTGTTTGTATTTTATTAATCTTTTTAGAAAATACCAAAATTTTCCCCTCCCTTTCTATTTGCTGAAATTGTAAATTGTCATATTTTTTCCTAAATTTGCTTTTTAACATATTTAATGCCTCATAGATTAAATGATTATTAATACATCCATGCTCTCTAATATAAAGACTCAATGAAAAATGTCTACTCAGGGAAGTTAAAAATAAAAGATTAGTTGTAACTTTATTGAGGCTACTTTTGTTATCGCTTATTAAAAATTTTACTTTAACGCCGTACTTTTTCTTGAAATATTGGACCAAAATTTTCCTTACTCGATTTCTAGTATTTAAAAATTGTTTACCTATATTGAAAATCTTATCATTTTTATTCAATAAATATGCTGAGCCATTTTCTACAATAATCGGACCATTAAATCCAAAAACTTCATAAATTTTTTTGGACTGAGCCCAAGATCTACCTGTATTGATTCCAAACAGAACATTTTTCTTTTTAAGCCGCTGAATAATATTTATTAAAGAATTACTTATAAGAATTCTTCCACTTTTTTCTACTAATGTGCCGTCTATGTCAAAGAAAAATATTAATTTTGGGCAACTGCTTTTTTGTGGTAGCAGTAATTTCCCATTGATCTTTTGGTTCATAAATATTCATCATAGACATTAAAAATTCTAAATAAATAGCAATTTCGAAAATAGAACACATAAAAATGTATATTAGCCACAAAAATCTATCAGAAAAAGAAGTCCTAACCCATTTTTTCCAATTGGTATACCGATACAAATAAGGTCTTATATTCTTGAATTCATGAAACCAGATTTTCACTTTTCTTACCTCTATTCGTATCCTTCTATAGTTTAGCCACCAATCTTTCCACGTGTTTATCAACCAAGGATAGCATTCAGCTTCTGATATTTGTTTAATGGAGTTTAATCCATACTTTTTAATCAAATAAGCGGACATATAAACATCAACAGCATTGAATAATATGCCATTTTTACTATATTTATTTAATAAAAGACGACCCAAATAACTCTGTGAAGCTCTGTGTATAATTTCTTCATTAGAAGGTATAAACCAATCTTTAGTGGCGAAAAGTCTCCCATGAAAATAATATCTTTTAGTTAAATATTTCTGACTATTATATAAAAGACTTAGACGATAAGGTATTGATAAAGGATCATCGTGTTTCAGGGGCACAGTTTTTGCATAATCAAGGATGGTTTCTGGGTTTTTTTCTAATTCATCAATGAGAAATTTAATAGAATTTTCTTTAATCAACATATCAGCATCTACAAATATATATATCTTAGCTGGAAAAAAAGTTACTATAGCTCTTTGGGCATTAACTAAGCCTTCCTCGCTTTCTATTATTAAACACTTCATATCGGGATAAGTTTTTATAAATTTTTGAACATAGATTTTTGTGTTATCGATACAACCATTTATACAAATAACAATTAACATATCTCTTTTAGTAAAAAGTACTGCCTTCCTTATAGAGCAGAGATTTTCAAAAATAGTTTTTTCTTCATTGCGAACAGGTACCCCAATTACAATATTAGATACTGTATTTTTGTCGTATTTATTTTTTTCTGAAGACATAGTAAATATAAGTAGAACCAAGATTTAAAATAGGCATTTTCTCTAAAATCCGATTTATATTAAAAATATATTTAAACAATTTTTGAGATATAATTGTTATATTTTTCAATTTAAAGGGAACCATAGTACCGATATATATTTTTTTAATCAAAACAAAACTATTATGCTCGGCGGTTTTCTGTACAACGCGAGGTATTAATGGTTTAAAAAACTCTAATCTTCTCTGACGTTCCTTCTTATACTGTCTATCGAATATATATATTATTCTATCGATTATTGTTTTTAATATTCTTATATAGCCATAGGCGTTATCAATATTCACAATGCAAATACTACCAGGTTTTAAAACTCTATAAAATTCGGAAAATACCTTATTTAGATTAGAAAAATGCACCAGAGTCTCAAGGCAAATAATAGCATCCATTGATACTGCTTCTAATGGTAATGCTTCCGAATCTCCCACCAAAACTTTAACGTTTGACAAATTTAAATTCTGCACATAATTAACCATTCTTTTTGATATATCAATTGCAACAACGTTATAATAACTGGAGAGAATTTTAGTAACCCTCCCCTTCCCACAACCAATATCCAATATATATTTAACTTCTTTGTACTTTCTCAGTTCTTCTATAGCTCTATCTAATCCATGTTTATAAATAATAAACATATCACGTCTCTCCGGATTCCACCAATCAAATACTTCATCTTGTGCTTTTTTAAAATACTTTTTTGCATTTTTAGATAAAAATACCATAATTACATTTTCTTATAATTTACAAAAACATCGGGCCATTTTTCTTTGGTGCCACATCCTATCCATTTACCTTTAACTGCCAAACCGAAAATGCTTTTATCGTCGTCTAACATCTCTTTTAGGGCGTTAACTAAAGTAATTTCTCTATTTTGAGGTTCAATCTTTTTAAGATAATAAAAAATCTCAGAAGTTAAAATATACTTTTATACTTTCCCACTAGGGCAAAATTAGAAGGGGAAGTTGCTTTGAGTTTTTCGATAACATCTAGAATTTTATATAAGTATCCTTTTTCTCTAATTTTTCTTACTTTTGGCACTCCATAAGACAATAATTGCTTTTTTGACTTTCTATAATTTTTCAAGTACAACATGCTAAAACTTTTATTATACCATAACCCCCCGTTAGAAATCTTTAGATTTCTAACGTGATCAAGAAACAATCTCATAGGTTTTTTCAGATAGTCTACAAATATAGAAATCCCCTTTAAATATTTTATCTTTAAAATTATTTTTTGCTTTCAATGCCTCTTCATACGAATCAAACCCTGCAAATATTGTTGGGCCGGTACCTGTCATTCCATTTTCTTTTGATATCGAAGAAAAATAAGAATAAAGTTTCTTCACGCTTGGACAAATTTTCTGCGCTAATTCAAAAAAACTTTTGCTTTTATTATGTTGATCAAATAATGAATAAATTTCAGATGTATTAATCCCTTGATATGGTTTTGCTAAAACATAAAAATTAGAAGGTTTTCTATTCGATACCTTTATTTTTTCACCTGTAGCCTCAACCAAAGCTGTCCCTATATTATGTATAAAAAAGGGTACATCTTTTCCAACCTGAGCACCTATTTCACTAAGTTGTTTAAGATTTAAATTTAATTTAAACAGATTATTTAATCCAATTAAAGTTGCTGCTGCATCACTTGAACCACCGCCTAATCCGGCGCTTTCTGGAATATTTTTAGATAAATTGATTCTACATGGCAGATTTCTCTTCGTAAAATTCTCCATTTTTTCTCGCGCTTTTGTAACTAAATTCTCTTTAACAGAACAATTCACCGTGGTATTTAAAGAAAAATCTTTATCAGTTTTAGAAATTAAAAGTCTATCATAAAGATCAATTGCCTGGAAGATTGAATGAATTTTATGATAACCATTTGGCAGTTTATCTAAAATTTTTAAAGTGAGATTAATTTTAGCGTAAGCTCTAATCTCTATTTTTTGCATTAAATCAATCACCTTAACTTAATTATTATTTTCGAATAAAACGAGAAAACAACGTTCTTGAGCGAAGCCCCGTTAAACGGGGCGAAGCGAAAGGTTGTTATTTTCTATATTTTACCACTTTTAAACAAATAAAAAAGAGAACTTTTTTCTTTAGGTAAAGTTCTCTCAAGAAAACCCATTATTTATTTTTTTGCTTGGAGGTCTGTTTCCCACACTTTTTTCCGTTTCTGTGACCACCAAAGTAAAACCTTCATCTCTTTTGCACTTTCCGTAAATCCTAACTCTTTAACTCTATGCTGACACATCCCAAGTGTATTTCCATATTTGTCTGTATAAAATTTAAATCCTCTTATTTCTACAAAAAAATAAGAGGATTTTTTATTTTAAAATTATTTTATTTTCCACTCATTAAAATAGCCATAACGACAATAGTTAAAAGCATAATCGCGGCAAACCAAATGCGAGCATATTGGTTGGCGCGCGCGATTTTATCAGGATAATCAATTTCCCGACCAGTACGCCTTTTAAGTTCGTCAATTATTTTCTTGCTTGAAATCCGTCAACAAAATATCTGTTTAAATCTGAGCCGACTTTGAGCGCTGTTCTTATATTGAATTGTAGCCCAATAGCTCGGACTACTTATAATATTAGTAATTTCTTTATAAGGAATTCTCGTTTTATGCAAAAAACCCTTGAAAATTACCTCCTCATCGGTAAAAACCACTGAGTTAAATGCCTGATCCAAAAATAGTAAAATAAAAATAGGTTGGTAAAAAAGCCCAAAAAAGATATTAAAAGAGATTGCCTTGATCCAATCATGCATAAGCGCGTAAAAAAACCCGGTAAAACCGACCTGAAAAATTACGATCAGGCTGGCATTAAACCAAACACCGTCGCCCCAAAACTTTGGCCTGATTTTGACAATATTATTTTCCATTAATTTTCTTTTATCTGCCTAATTAATCTCACTAATTTTTCGACTTAATCCATTATACAATAAATTCCATAAATTAGAAACTTTTAATATTTGACTTCTATCCTCTAAAATATTAAAATTTAAATAGATGTTTATTCTATTTCTATGCAAACCAATTTTATTCTCATTCTTAACTCAGGATCTTCTTCGGTTAAATATGCCTTGTTTAAAGACAAAAAGTGCCTCTTTCGAGGGATTAAAGAAAATATTGGGCTCAAAACTGGAGAAAAAAACCATGAAATAGCTATTAAAAAAATTCTCAATC
>Ga0100392_1005256_pt1 | contig 11427 bp, 9 predicted proteins | sample CryGeymeta201516_FD_81548 | JGI IMG/M metagenome (GOLD analysis project Ga0100392, IMG submission 81548) | Groundwater microbial communities from Crystal Geyser aquifers in Utah, USA - Crystal Geyser metaG 2015-16 | ecosystem: Environmental > Aquatic > Deep subsurface > Groundwater | place: USA... | reverse complement strand
TCAAGGGCAGGCGACGACGCTGAGCAGTTCCACGCGTCACCGAGATCGATGGCGGGTTCTACTTCCGGCTTCGCCCCAGCACGCACTATAGGTCGCGCAGCGACAGCCCTCGGATCTCCTTGCGGGCCTCCTGAAGCGCTTGGATCTCGTCGCCCAGGGAACGCTCCTCGGAGTTCTTGCTCGAATCGGCCTGTTCGAGTTGCCGCTCGGTCCGCATCCATACGAGCAAGTAGTTTCCCAGGACGAACGCCCCGCAGAACCCCCACCCAAGTGCAATGCCCCCGAAGAACCACCCCCAATCCGGATCGCTGCCCCTGCCAATCGGTCCCATGCAGCCCTTGAGGAATCCAATGACCCCCCCCCCATACAGCCCCGCAATGAAGATTCCTGGCACTCTGTCTGCGGGACTCCAATCGCGCCGCGCCTTCTCAGTTGTCTCATGGGTCTTCTGCCAGTCGCTGCGGACTGCCGACAGCGCCGCCTGCCTATCCCGGATCTGTTGTTCGCACCAGTCTGCCCCACGCTCTATCGCGGCCTTCGTGCCATGCCACGCTTCCTGCATAGCGCTCTGGGCCGGCGCGAGCACACGGCCAAGCTCAACATAGTCGGTGGCGTCAGCCAGGGCGCTCTTTGCCTGGCCGAGTGAAACGGGAGCTGTCAAAGGGGTAACAACTGACTGGCCGATGAGTGGGTCCAGCAGTTCACTCAGCCGGACGACAGTGTCGCGCGAGATCTGAAGGGCGCGTTCCGCTCCCTTGATGGCACTGTCGGCTCCGCGCGATGCCTGGTCGGTGAGACGCTCCAACAGCCCTTTGATGGCGGTGCGAGCAGAGGCCGCCTGGAAGTCCGCCTCGTTCTGGCATCTTGCGCGCCATGCTCGCGCCTTGTCCTCCTCTCTGCTCCCGCCAACGTTCGCGGTTCGCAGGCACGTCTCGAGCACGGCCGCGCACTCGTCGCCCCGGTCGAAGAGTGCGCAGTAGCGCGCGTGCTCGAATGCAAGCACGGCGGAGTCCGAGTCGAGTTCATGCGCGCGCTTGCTCTCGCGGTACGCCTGCGCCAGATCACCCAGCAACTCATGAGCGCGTCCGGCGAAAAAGCGCGCTTTGGACTCATATAGTGGATCGGCGGCAGACTGCGCGGTGCGCGCCGCTTCCTCAAAGGCAACCAGCGCGTCTTCGGTCCGGTTCAGCCCGAGCATCGTCGTGCCGAGGTCGAGATGGCTTGTGTAGTCGAAGGGGTTCTTGCCGAGGGCAGACTGGAAGTAGCCGAGAGCCCGGCCCAACCACTGTTCGCGAGCGGCCCCGTCGCTGGCGGCCACAACCTGGAGAGCCCGACGGGCGTCCTCCCTGTCCTCTTTGGCCTGCGTGCGCCGTGGGTACTTCAGCACGTCCAGCAACTCGTTCAGGGATGTCTGATGCTGCTCCAGAAGGACGATGACATTCGCCATTCGCCAGTCGAACAGCGCGCCCAGTCCTGCGAATCCGTTCCGCATATCGACTTGCAGACCGCCGATGACGTCCGCTACCCGGTCGATGCCTCGGCCCACTCCCGCGAACTGCTCTGCAAGCTGCTCGCTCAGCCTACCCACGGTCGGTGCGAACTCCGCCGCCAGCGGCGAGGGAGCCTGTTGCCGTTGCTGTGCGATCTCGCGAAGGTAGTGCACCTGCTCGCGTTGTAGCCGGAAGTTCTCGTATGTCCGCGCGGTGCCGTGCGGAACCAAGTATGAGCCAACGTCGAAGGGGTTGAAGTCGTCAGCCATGGCCTGTGTCCTTCCATCCGTGCCAGCCCAAGTCGGCAATGGGTAGCTCGCGGTCCACTGCCCAAATCCACCTGAGCAGGAACCGTCGCCTCACCAGTCTCGGTGTGGATCAGTCCGCATGGGATATGCTCCTTCCTGCCATCTCCCCGGAGTTGGACGGCGTTGAGACCTTGCCCTTTTTCGTGTGATTATGCCTCCGGTCGCATCGGACCCCGATCCGGGCGCTGCGGTGCGTCGTTCCGGCAAGGGCAAAGAGTACGGGCCGACACGTCCCCGGCGTGCCCCAGTTGGGCTTGGCCTGGGGTGGGCGAGGTGGTGGCGCAGGTGACGGAGGCCGGGTCAGACCTTCATGCCTAATGCCAGCGCGGTCTCGACGTGCTCTCCCTCATCCGCCTCTGCCTCCGTCATCCATGCCGGAAGTGGAGTTCCGGTTGCCTGGGCATAGAGCGTCTCCGGGGCGATATCGATCTCATCTTCCCAGGTGAGGACGCCGAGCTCCTCGTTCACCTGGAACGCCCGGAAGAACGCCTGGTCTCGGAAGCGCGCGAAAACTCCTCTCCGTGCCAGGTACCTGGAGAAATCGACCACCCCTCGCTGACCGTCAGCGAACGCAATCTCGATCTCGTAACCGCCCCTGTATGAGGCTGAGACGATGTCGGAAGTCATCTGCGGTCTCCGTCAGGCCAACGGCGCGCCCAACCCGGCGCGAGACCGGCTTGGTGGCGCCGGGTTGGGCGGGTGGGCTATGCGACGGCGAGCATCTTGGTGCCGTAGTCTCTGACATTCGTGGGCACGGGCAGCGCGATGCCCTCTTCCCTGTAGAGCTCCAACGTCTCCTCCACGATCTCGCAGAGCTTGGCGAAGACCTCTTTCTCGTCCTCGCCGTGGCAACCGCCGTAGAAGAGATCCGGGCAACTGCAGGGCCCAGATGATCTACGGTTGCGGTCTGCGGTTGCAGGAGTGCCTCCGGCCGCGCGTCAAGGACGTGGATCTGGAACAGTGCCTGGTCACGGTGCATGGCGGGAAGGGCGACAAGGACCGCGTGACCATCCTGCCGGAAACGCTGGTGCCGACGCTCATGGAGCACCTTACCGCGATCCGCAAAGTCCACGACGAGGACCGGGCGCACGACGTGCCAGGCGTCGAGCTGCCCCAGGCACTGGAGCGCAAGTACCCCAACGCCAGCGCCGAGTGGCCCTGGTTCTGGCTCTTCCCTGCGAAGAAGCTCTCCGTTGACCCGCGCAGCCACACGGTGCGCCGCCACCACGTGTTCCCCGACAACCTGCGGCGGTGGGTGAAGAAGGCGGCCGCGGCGGCGGCCTTGGGGTCGGTTACGAGGATCGCGTCGTTTGCCTTCGTCCAGCCTTCGGGGAAACCGGTCTTGGAGGCGAGCTCCTCGAAGCCACCGTTGGCCAACCGGGCGCCTTCAGCGCGGAGGTCGTCCCAGTAGGTCCAGACGGGGAGAAACGTGTTGGCCCTGACGGCGCTCTCCTGCGGGCGGCCGCGGAGCTCGAGGAGGACCTGCCCGTCGGCGTTGGGGGTGAACGCGAAGGCGAAGTCCTGCCACTCGCCACTGCTCAGGTCGCCGCTCGTAGCGCTGAGCCGCACGCCCACAGGCTTGGCCCATTCCTCAACTCGGCAGTTGCTGCCGGCGCACAGAGCCAGCCCCTCAGTGCGCGAGAAGATCTCGCAACGAACCGGGGAAGCGACACGGCCGTTGAAGGTGACGTCGCCGAAGGGCTCCAGTTAGAGCACGCCCCCTTTGCGCACGTCCCACGACGATCCGGGCGGCTGCTTCCCGGTGACCCACTGGTCGCCTGACACTTTGCGCACGCTGAGACCGAACAGCAGACGCGGGTTCTGCTTCCTCGGCTCAATGCCAATGGCGGCAAAGGGGATCCGCCACTCCGCCGTCCACTGCGCCTCGCTGGTCTTCCGGCAGGCGTACTGCACGCCCTGCAAGACGCGCGCCACCAGTGCCTTCGGTGCGCCGGCTTCATCGCTGGTCTCGAAGTGACCGTCGGTGTAGCCGCGCCAGAGCATGATCGGGACCGGCCGGTCACCGTCCGCAACGGCAAGGGCGAGCTCCACCGCGTCGCTCTTCCCCCAGGTGTGCCCGCCGACTACACCGCCCTTCGTCTCGATCTCGTTGACGAAGGCAGCATACAGGTTGGCGTCGTCCACTTCGAGGTAGGCGGTGCTCGGGAGGGGCGTTTCCCCGCCCGAGGCCAGCCAGGCCAGCTTGAGGGGCTCATAGTGGTTGACGCTGACGGTCTGCTTTTCGCCGGGAGTCCACTCCTCCGGGTCCACGTTGCCATCCACTTTGAGGGTGCCGCCAGCGCGCCGGACGGTGGCCACGGGCAGCCCCGTGGGCATCTTCTTCTCCATCTCCTGACGAAGAAGCCAGCAGGGCTTCCAGTCCTTTGGCGGCTGTTCGGGCTTGACGGGCCACGACCGCCGCGTGCCGTCGTTGAGCAGCCCGATCTGCTGGAACGGGATCGGCTTGAACCCCTCCTTGAGAACGGGCGCGTCGGGCTTGGGGGCGTAGTTGCCGGCGTAGGGGGCGACGATCCCAGGGTCGCCCTTGTCGGCAGCGTCCCAGTCGCCCTCGATAGTTGCCCACTCGGGTTTGACGTCGCGGGCTACCCGCATCAGCGGCCCGCCGATGGCGACATTGTGGGTGATGGCGCACCACCAGGGCGCGCCAATCGGGTCGACGCTCAGCAACTCCGCCATGTGCGGGTACTTGGTGTACGGAGCGCGGTCCCAAGGAACACGCTCAAGCTTCGTCAGCAGGCCGCACTTGACGCCCTTGTGGCTGTCACGGGTGTCCTCGGCGGTGACGGTGCCGTCGGGGTGACGGTGCCGTCGGGGTGACGGGTCCACTTCCACCACTGTAGTCCACGCGTAGAGAGGTCGGCGCCAACCTGGCAGTCGATAAACAGGTTGTTGTCCACTGTGTTGAACGGCCCGCCGCACATGGACACGCCGCGCCCGACGCGGTAGACCACGTTCCCTACGAAGTCGGTGCCGGAGACACAGTCATCCAGGTGGACGACGTTGACGCCGGTCGGGCTGCCGTCGAGGCTGTCGTGGAGGTGGTGGATGTAGTTGTTGCGGATGAGGTCGCCGCGGTAGGTCCAGTCGTAGCCGGTGTAGAAGACCCCGCCCTCAGCCGTCTCGTAGTGGCACCAGTAGAGGTCGTTGTATTCCATCACCAAGTCGTTGCCGCCGTAGAAGACGGCGCTGTGAGGCGCGTGGTGCACCAGGTTGTGGGCCATGCGCAGACCGACGCCGGTCAGCTTGACGGGCTGGCGTGGGTGCGCTTGACTTGGTTGGTGTGGTAGACGTGGTTGTTGACCGCCTCGTGGTTGGCCGGGTCCAGCGTCTGGCGGTCGCCGCCCGACAGGATGACGCCGCTGTAGCCGACGTGATGGATATCGCCGCCGATCACCTTGTGCTCATGACCACCCAGCACCCGCACTGCATCGCGACCGACGTTGCGGATTTCGCACCCGACCAACTCCACACCGCGGCCCTTGGTCACCACGACCGCGTCGCCGCGCCCGCCTTCGAAGCCGATTCCGCGGAAGATGAGAGGGCTGGCGTCGGTGCACTGGACCATCGGCTCCTTGAGCCGGGTCAGCAGCACAGTGCACTTCCCCATGGGCGCCGGCGGCCAGAAGTAGAGCGCGCCTCGCTGGCGGTCCAGGTACCACTCGCCGGGAGTGTCCAGCTTTTCCGGCAGGTTGAACGCGTACCAGCGATTCGCGCCCCACGTGTCCAGCCCGAACCCCAGCGGCACCGCCCAGGTGATCTCCTTCTTTGCCGTGTCGATCTTGCCGGCCCGAACGGCATCGCAGACATACGCCCTGGCCCAGAAGCCCATCATCCAGACGCCGCGGTTCACGTCCCAACGTTCCGGTCGGTCGCCTTCGTAGCGAAATACGCCCGGCCGGAGTCGACCTTCGCGCTTGGCGACATAGTCGCGCAGTCCCGAGCCCGGATCGACGATCTCGGTGAACTTCGCGAAGCCATCGTTCGGCCACCGTGCGCACTGCATCTGGCGGCCGTTGCAGAACACCTCCAGCAACTGCGGCTCCGCGCCAGTGAACCCGCTGAAAACATCGGGGAGCTGATCGACGTCGCCAGGAACAGCGGCGTCGGTCAGCCTCACCTGGAGCACGTGGCCGCGGGCTTCGGGTGGCAGACTCTTGAGCAACGCGGGATCGATGACTTGCCGGAAGAGCGTTGCCGGCACCGTCGTTCCGCCAGACAACCAGACCTCCTCGCCCTTGGCTGCCTGGTAGCCGATCGGCGCCCCAGGCGCGCCGCTGTCGTCGGCCGTGAATGTTAGCGTCGTGTCCAGCGCGTACGTGCCGCCGCGCAGATGAACTGTGAGACCGTCTGCCGGCAACGCGCTGTCCTGCCGGAGTTCGCGCACGGCGTCCCGGGCGCGCGCGACCGTCGCGAAGGGCTGCGCCTTCGTGCCAAGGCCGGTGTCACTGCCGGTGGGTGACACGTAGAAGTCACCCCAAGCGGCGAAGCTGGCCAGGCTGACGGTGGCGCTCACGGCGAGGGTGGAGGTTCGGGACATGGTGGTCTCCTGGGAGGGTGGGTGTCGGGTGTCAAGTGCCAAGTGTCAGGTGTCGGGTTTCGGCTTCCAGGACGCCCCAACTCGTTGGGGGTGGTCCCGCTGTACAGCCCCGAACAAGTTCGGGCGTCCGGCAAGAGCGTTCGCGCTGGAGGTCCGCCACACCTGCGTTTGGGGGTTCGCCGGCCCGCGGGGGTAGCCTCCTCCGGCCGGACATGTCGCCGGGAGGGGGCCGGCAGCCCCGCTGTCCAGCGCTTGACAGCGGGGCACGCGCCGGGCTATCCTCCGGCACTCCGCCCGCTGCCGGACAAGGGCAAATGCACTCGCGAAAGAGGGCCGCAAACCATGCCCACCCCTGCCAAAGCCTGCTCACCGCCTGCCTACGAAGCTGTGGTCGAACGCAATGTGAAGCTGCCGCTTCGCGATGGCGTGCAGTTGGCAATGGATGTCTACTTCCCCGCGGTCAGCGGTGCCAAGGCGGCGGGCGAGTCTCCCGTGATTCTCACGCGCACACCATATGACAAGGCAGGCGGCACGGCCGACGGCCGGTACTTCGCCGAGCGCGGCTACGTGGCCGTGTGGCAGGATGTCCGCGGGCGATATGAGTCGGGAGGCACGTTCTACGCCTTTGCGCATGAGGGTCCGGACGGCTACGACACGGTGGAGTGGCTCGCAGCTCAGCCTTGGTGCAACGGCAAAGTGGGCACCACGGGCGCCTCGTATTGCGCAGCCGTGCAGAGCGCGCTGGCGTCGCTCAACCCGCCACACCTGGCGGCGATGATCCCGGTCTTCGGGCCGTCGAGCTACTACCACAGCTCGATGCGGCACAACGGCGTGCTGGAGATGCGCTTCCACACGTACGCCTTCAACATGGCGGCAACCAGCCGCGAAGCTGCCGCCGATCCCACCGTCAAGGCGGCGTTGGACCAGGCGAACGCCGGCTTGTGGGACTGGGTGAAGGCGTACCCGCTCCGCCGAGGCAACTCGCCACTGCACTTGGCGCCCTCCTACGAACAGTGGGCAATCGACATCGCCACCCACGCTGCGTACGACGACTACTGGAAGCAGCCCGGCTACGGCCCACTGCCGTACTACGACCAGCACGCCGACGTGCCTACGCTCTACGTCGGCGGCTGGTACGATACGTACACGCGCGCCACGCTGCAGAATTTCGTCGAATTGCGGAAGCGGCAATCTGCCCCGGTGCGCGTGCTGATGGGCCCGTGGATCCATAGCGTCGAGACGGGCCCAACCGCAGGCGATGCCTCCTTCGCCCCCGAGGGGGGGCTCCCCGACTTCCGTGCCGTTCAGCTCCAGTGGTTCGACCATTGGCTGAAGGGAATGCCGACCGGGCTGGAAAACCGGCAGCCGGTGCGGTACTTCGTGATGGGCGGTGGCGCGGGACCGGAGGACGCAAGTCGCGTCATTCACCACGGTGGCGTCTGGAAGACGGCCGACACCTGGCCCCCGCCCGATGCCGAACCCACGCCGTTCTATCTCCATGCCGACGGCTCACTCGCCTCCACGCCGCCGACGGACGAGGTGGCGCCGACCACCTACCAGTACGACCCCGCCGACCCGGTGCCCACCATTGGCGGGAACCTGTCGGCCATCGCCGTCCCCGCCGGCGGCTTCGACCAACGCAACGACCCGCGCTTCCCGTTCGCGAAAGGCACGCTGCCGCTGACGGCGCGGCAAGATGTTGTGTGCTTCGTCACCGAGCCGTTGGAGCAGGACCTCGAGATTGCCGGCCCGGTTCAGGCCAGGCTCTGGGTGTCTACCGACGGACTGGACACGGACTTCACTGCCAAGCTCATTGACGTGTTCCCGCCGTCGCCCAACTACCCCCACGGCTGCGCGCTCAACCTCACCGACAGCATCCTCCGCCTGCGCTTCCGCAACGGGTTCGAGCGGGAAGAGCTGGCGACGCCGGGGGAGGTCTACGAGGTCTGCTTCGAGCTGTACCCCACTGCCAACCGTTTCGTCAGCGGTCACCGAATCCGCGTCGACATCTCCAGCAGCAACTACCCGCGGTTCGAGCTGAACCCCAACACCGGCGGCCCGCTCGGCAGTGAGCGCCGGACGCGAGTGGCGGAGAACTCGCTCTACCACAGTCAGTCGAGGTCCTCGCACCTGCTGTTGTCGGTGATACGCGGGTGAATGGGGACTTTGGACTTCTAACCGTCAGAATCTTGTCTTCCTGCGAAGATCCTGTTGCATGGAGCGGCGGAAGTGGAGTGGTGGACTGCCTCACCACTCCACTACTCCACCACTCCACTGCCCCGGTTCGGTTGCGGCTCCGGCCGCGAAGGGCTCAGAGGGGCATCACGCTGTACCCCGTTCGGGTGACGAAACCAACCACAGCGAACACTGCAGCCATGAGCATGTCGCCCAGGATCAGCCCGAGGAAGAACGGCCGCGCCCTGTTGTAGGCGGCAAGCCCGCCGTAGCGGACCAGCGGCAGCTTGATCACCCACCCCAGCAGGATCGGGAACCAGAAGTGCCATAGGCACCAACTGCGCATCACGATCAGCCCGATGGGGTGGAGCGGCCACCAGGCGAAGGTCAACCGGCCCATCTGCAGTCCCGCGAACATCGCCGCGCCCATTGCCACCGCGCCGAGGTTGAACCGGCGCGGCTCCAACCCCACCTTGAGCCACTGGTCGCACCGCTGCCAGGGCGTCTGCGCGTGATAGATGAACGTGCCGGGCATCAGCCGGACAGCGCCGGTGTTGTAGCAGAGCGAGAGCCAAGCGTACAGCGACACAAACACCGCCACCAGCACGCCCGCGGCGCACGCCAGGAAGAGCGCCCGCTTGGGCAGCCGCAACTCGTGGGCGAGCTTCTGGCTGTTCATCAGCGAGGGCATCGGATTCTCGCGGAGGTCGCGGGCGAGCCCCTGCTCGATCAGTGCCGTAGCGACTGCCGACCGCGGCGTGAAGAAGCCGCCACCGAAGGCCGACAGAATCGGCTCCGTCGGGAAGTAGCGAAGCTGCACCAGCGGCAGCCCCCCGTTGGTGCCCGCCCAACTGATGCCGACGTACATCATGAACAGCCCGCCGAGGAACGGCACCGTCATCCACGGCGGCATACCCAGCAGGGCGAAGCCGGCCGCCAGCCCGCAGCCGCCAGCCCGCAGCCGCCAGCCACGAATCCCCAGAACGAGACGCGGTAGCTGAGCATCTCCTCGGTGGTCTGCCGCGCTCTGCCGACGGCGCAGTCGAAGACGTGCCGCCAGTGTCGCCGCCCGGTCCAGAGCGCGATGGCCACCAACGCCACGGTGGCGCCGTAGCTCTGGTGGGTGACCAAGTCGGTGATGGCGACCTGGTTCGGCAGGACCTTGTACACCTCGAGCAGCACGAGTTGCGCGCGGTCAAACAGGACGGCAGCCCAGAAGCCGGCGGCAACCTCCGACGAGAGCAGATACGTCAGCCCCGTCACCGCCGGGTAGATATGCACCTCGGTGTCGCCGCGAATCACATGCCACGGCGGCGCCGAGAGGGCGTCGTAGAAGTTGCGGTGCAGTTCGAAGTGCGGGACCAGCGGGTAGAACTTGGCCAGACCGCTCAGTGTGTGCAGGAAGATCGGGATCGCGGCGCCGGTCCAGACCAGCCGGTTACGGACGAAGTCGTTGAAGGTGTGCCCCGGCTGCGGGTCCTGCATGACCTCCAGCGGCATCTGCACCAGCGGGAACGTAAACCGCTCCGCCTCCACCCATTGCCGCCGTAGCATCGCCACGAGGCAGGCCGCGCAGAAGTACGCCAGCAGGCCGATGACGATCCACGTCGCCAGCGGCTGCGCCCACTCCCGCCAAGGGATTGCCTGGCCGCCCGGCAGCCCCTCGTAGAACCACCGCGCTGCTTGATCGCTCTGCACCGTGAGCCAGCGGGAGCCGGAGGGGACGAGCGACTCTTCCCAGTTGTTGCCGGAGTTGCTCAGGTACCGCGCAGACACCATCTGCGGAATGACGTAGCGCCACAGCCCGGCAGCGGGAATCCCCGACGCCACGATCACAATCGACCAGGTCGTCGCCAGTTCGCCCGCGGTGAACGCCCGCTGCCGCACCCACCGTAGAAGCGGGTTCACTACATACGCCAGGATCAGCAGGACGACAATGGACCCGGTGGGGAGAAGGTTGCCGGCGATGAAAGTCGACTGCAGGTAGTAGTCGTTGTACGGAGTCAGGGCAGACAGCCCGGCGACACACAGCAGTCCGAGGACGAAGGCGCGAGGACTCAAGCGGATCCGAGGGTGCATGGCATCAGTGGCGACGGGGAAGGAATCGAGCGCGTGCCTCGAGACCGGTCTCCGCAATTGCATGGAAGCCGCCAATCGCGGGCACACTTGGTAAAGCCCTTGCGGGTGCCATTCACCACACTCGATGAGAATGCCTCGGTTGGGGCACTGCCGGCCGTCGCAATCCGCAATCTGCAATCCCGAATCCGCATTCCCTCAGGAGTCCTCCATGCCAAGCACCGTCTACTTCGGCTCAGCCCGGCAATCGCGGCTGAGCGCCGACGAAACTCTACCGGCGAAGCTCGACCTCATCCTGAAGCGGCTGAACCTCAAGGACCGGGTGAACAAGGAGACCGTTGCCGTCAAGATGCATCTCGGCGGCAACCTCGGCTACACAACGGTGCACCCGCTTTTCGTCCGCAAGATCGTCCAGGTCATCAAGGACGGCGGGGGGAAGCCCTTCGTGACCGATTCGCCGTGGGCCGTGGCTACCGCCGCAGAACGCGGGTACACGGCCGAGACCCTCGGCTGTCCGCTCTACCCGGTCGGCGGGCCGGACGAGAAGTAGTATACCCGCGAAGGTTGGGAACACACCGAAGTGGAAGTTCGCGGAACTTCCCCGGCAGGCGTGCAGCAGACGTAGGACAGAGGGTGTTCTCCCAGACGGAGCCGAAGTCGCACCGGGACTTCGGTGTGTTCCCAACCTTCGCGGGTATATCTCAGTAGTCGTGGTCACGTGCTTCTGGACCGCCGTTTGTATCTTCCGAAGAGCTGGTGTGGCGACTGGAAGCGACGCCGGGACGCCAAGATTCCCGAGGCCGTCACCTTCGCCACGAAG
>Ga0100392_1005251_pt1 | contig 11433 bp, 6 predicted proteins | sample CryGeymeta201516_FD_81548 | JGI IMG/M metagenome (GOLD analysis project Ga0100392, IMG submission 81548) | Groundwater microbial communities from Crystal Geyser aquifers in Utah, USA - Crystal Geyser metaG 2015-16 | ecosystem: Environmental > Aquatic > Deep subsurface > Groundwater | place: USA... | reverse complement strand
TTTACGTTAACTTGCTGTGCTAATAACCAGTCTACCGCCAAAACAAACGCGTGCTTGGCTTGCTCGCGCAGCGCAGGGCGCAGCATGGCGTACTGTTTATCATGTGCAACCTGCCATAAAAGCTGCATACTTTTGTACATAACATCATCATTTAGTGTAATGGCATCATGATAACCACCACGTAATGGATAACTCTGCGGAAAACCGCCATTGGGATATTGTGCCTGCAGTAACAATATGACACCTCGCTCTAGCGCTTCAGTAATACGGTCACGTAGCATCAGGCTTGCCTGCGGATAATATTGTGCCAGCCAGCCAAGCTGCGTTGTGGTTGCGCCATTATCAAACGTAGGCACGTATGCCGGTTCACTACCGTAGTATTGGCCGCGTTGTCGTTTAAGCGACATATCAGTGCGTTTACTCCAGCCCCCAGAAGGTGTTTGGAAACTGAGTACTGCCTCTGCTTGCTCATCATTCTCAATACGACTTAAGCCAAAGTCAGGGTGTTTTACCGCGATGTTTGGTGTGAGTAATGCTTGCTGTTTTACTTCTGCGTTAAGTTGCTGCAGATCTTGCTGCAAAAGCGCGCTGGAGCGCTGCAAATACTGCTGCCAGGCAGGCGGTAACGACTGCCCCTGCCAGTAATCGGTCGCCCAAACGGGCGACCCAAGCAGCACACACAACCCAAGCAGCATTTTGCCAATATGGCTGTATGTGCTTTGCATTAGAACGTCCCTCTTACACCCAACAAGAACTGACGCCCGGTTAACAGATACTCATAAGGCCGCGGACTATATACATCACTCCACTGAGTTGACGCCGCATTGGTTAAATTAATGGCTTCAAAACTCACTGAAAGTGTGTCACTGATTTTATAACGTGACGAAAAATTCAGCTGTGCTTTGTCATCATAACCACGGCCAAAAGCACCTTCATCTTTATACTTATTCAGATACTCCTTAATATAACCCTCGCGGAAATTATACGAGAAACGCGCACTGAAATTGTCATGCTCGAAATACAACGTGGCGTTGTAACTGGTTTGTGACGTTTCCTCTGCCAGTAAACTGCTTACCTGCCCTGTTAGCGGATCCTCAATGTCCCGTTCATAATCAATCCAGGTATAATTAGTTTGCACCCCAAATCGGTTAAACGGCTCTGGCAAAAAGTTAAATGGTTGCTGATAAATAAACTCAATCCCCAGTACTGACTCTGCCGGTGTATTAAGCAACTGCGTGACGTCCCAGGTAACGGTTGCCGGATCAATATCTCCCAAATCGATACCCAGTTGTGCCAGTTGTGCTGCACTAAGCACTTCCTGACTTGAGCCTTTGGATAACCCGGTAATATCTTTGTAAAATACCGATATCGCTAACAACGACTCTTCATCAAAGTACCACTCCAACGCCACATCAACCTGATCAGACTCATATGGCCGCAGTGTTGGGCCAGCACCAAGCTGTATGGTTGCTGTGGGGTCATTGCTATCCGGTTGATTTACTTTTATTGCAGACGCCAGGTCAGAAAGTGCAGGCCGGGTTATAGCTTTCGCCATACTAAAGCGGCCGACAATGTCGTCGGTTAAGTCATATGCCAAGTTTAAGCTTGGCAAGAAATCTTTGCCGCTGCTGTTTGTGTAGCGCCAGCCATAACCGCTAGCAAAGTTGGCGCCTTCGCCCCGTCCTGCGGTATAACCATCAGCATAAACATGGTCCAGATTAATAATACCGGACGTATTGCTGTTATCTAAATAGCGGCCACCGATGTTACCCCGCAGTTCGCGGTCAAACAGCTCGGTACGAAAATCCAATTGCAGGTAGACACCTGTCACTTTTTCTTCAATATCATAGGTGCTGTTATAGCGCTCTTTCGCGGTAAAAAACGTTTCGTCAGAAAATGCCGCCAGTACTTTCTGATAATCAGGCGTTAACCAGCTTGCTGATGACAATGCAGAACTGCCAGGCACATTGGCAGCATTGCCAAAATATTGCCCCGCTTGTGCCAACGTTAATGCATAAAGTGCGCCTGCAGTACGGCTTTCATCCAGCGCTTGTACCCACTCTTCTGAAGCTGGGCCACTTGTTTTGTTGGTGTCCATATTAAGCGCTTTCCAACTGGTGTCACGTTGCACGTTAGCCGTGCTAAACACTCGGTGGTTCAGGCCCCATTTCAGCACCAGGCTATCGTTTATGTCATAAGCAAAATCGAGTGTTAAATTCGTATTTTTGCTGTTAATTTGCTGATTTCGATTGCGTACCAGCCCTAAACTGTATAAATCCGGGTTTAGCATCAACTGCTGTAACTCAGCCTTGCTGTAATCAGCACCAAACGCCTGCCCAGGTGCAAAAGCAAATGACGGGATGTCCAGATTTAGACGGCCAGCGCTAAGGTCGCTGCCTTGCTGAGAAATTAACGCCACCGGATCTATGCTACTGTCAAAGCTATAGGCAAAGGTGGAGTCAAAACTGTCCAGCGCAAAGGTACGCTGGTATGGAATGTCTAAATCTGACTTACCTACCCCGGCCAAAAAACTGATATTAAGTGCATCGCTTAGCTGCCAATCTGCTGAAAACGTTAACTGGGTAAAATCAGAGCTGGAGACATCTTGCCGTGCCTCAGAGCGCAATGGTACCCCAGACAGCGTCGCGGCCACTAAGGTGTTATTGCTATCCACCACCAGGTTTTGCGCATACACGTTGGTTTTACTGCTAACATTGTTGCGTAATAAAGCGGAGTACTGGAACTCATCCATGGTGCTATCAAGTTTGGCATGTAAGATATCAACATTTAGCAGCAGGTCATCAACGGGCCTAAACTGAAATGCCGCTGTTACCCCTAAACGGTCTTGCTGTTTATTAAAAATGGAATAGCGTGGAATACGAGGTATCCAAATGCCTTCCATATTTTCATTAGTGTAAACCCCGTTTGGCGACAGCTGCGTAACCGGTTTGGCTGTAAGCTTATTGTTTGGATCGTCTTTAGCCCATGCAGGATGATTCAGACTCCAACGTCCGGTAGTGCCACCTTCACTTTGCACTAAGCCCTCAGAATATGCCGCTGACAGCAATACACCAAAGCGATTGTCCCAGTTTTTACTAAACATCAACGAGGCTCGTGGCGTGACTTCGTCTGCCACATCGTTGTAACGGCCATTCAGGTTATAAGCAAACTTGGTATCCTGATACTGAAACGGCCGTGCCGTTTGCAAATTAACATTGCCGGAAATACCACCATCTTCCAGTTCCGCAGAAACAGTTTTATTGATATCAATCTGGGTAAATAACTCCGATGCAAATACATTAAAATCAAATGCGCGGCTTTTGTTAGAACCACCAGCAGCATCTGTCGCAGCCCCGGCTGAAGCAGATTCCATACCATTAATGGTGGTTTTGACAAAGGTCGATCCCAAACCGCGTAAACTAATTTGCCGTCCTTCACCGGCATCTTGTTCAATGGCAATACCGGGTACCCTTGCCAAACTGTCTGCCACATTTAAATCAGGAAACTTACCCAAGTCTTCTGCCAGTATTGTTTCTTTGGAACCGACCGCCTCCCGCTTTGACATCAGTGCAACATTGAGGCTACCACGAAAGCCTGAAACCTGAATAACTTCAATATCATCTTGCGCGTTCTTTGATTCTGCTACCTGATCTTGCGCCATTACCCACGATGTAGGTGCTAACGCCAGCATCACTGCCGTTGCTAGTTTGTGATAGTTAACTATTGTCTTCATATACCCCGTTTTCCTTATTATTATTTCATTTTTGATTACCGGTGTGGCGTGGTGTATCCCCAGCCTCATCACTGCAAACCAAAATGCCACCGGTAGCATTTACAGGTAAATTTTTCTTATATTAATAAACCACACTGCGGCATATCAGGTTGGTGTGCCGACTCAAAACAAAAAATCCGTTGATAAAAAGTGTGAACTGCGCGCCTTTACCATCTGTTTAACAAAGTCGATATCGCCATCCTGGTACTTGGCTGCCACTAAGGTGGGTGTAGAAAACTGCCGCAGCGCATCAACCACCGACAGCGTCCCTTCGGCTGAGTCTTTGCGGCCATTAAATGGAAAGCTGTCCGGCCCTCGCTGACATTGGCTGTTAATATTAATCCGCCCAACCTGATTAGCAAAAATGTCTACCAGCTCGCCCACTTGCTGTGGGTCTTGCCCAAAAATACTCAGCTGCTGGCCAAAGTTAGCATTAACAACATAATCTATCACTTCGTTGATATCGTTATAGGGCACTACCGGCACCAGCGGGCCGAATTGCTCCTCGTTATATAGCCGCATACTGCTGTTTACCGGATACAGCAGTGCAGGGGTAAACAAGGATGCACTCGTTTGCCCTCCGCCCGGGTTTTGCAGCTTGGCGCCTTTGTCTAGTGCATCTTCAAGGAGCTGTGTCAGGAACTGCGTTTTACCGGGCTCCGGCAATGGCGTTATCGCCACGCCTTGTTGCCAGGGCATACCGGCTTTTAACTCGCTGATAGCGCTTGAGAGTTTATCTACCAGCTCGGCAGCGCGGCTTTGCTGCACAAACAGAATTTTTAATGCCGTGCAGCGCTGACCGTTAAACGACAAGCAGCCTGCCACGCATTCCTTCACCGTGCGAGCCATATCGGCATCGGGCAGAATAATAGCGGGGTTTTTCGCATCCAGCCCCAGCACAGCGCGTAGCCGGTGCGGCTTGGGATGCATACGCTTTAAATCACTGGCACCTTTGTTAGTGCCGATAAAAGCAAACAGGTCTATTTTGCCACTTTCCATTAGCACGCCAACGGTTTCACGGCCACGACCGTAAATAATATTAATTACCCCTGCTGGAAAGCTTTGCAAAAATGCCTGCAACAATGGCTGAATAAGCAGTACGCCGTATTTTGCCGGTTTAAAAATCACAGTGTTACCCATAATCAGCGCCGGAATTAAGGTGGTAAAGGTTTCATTTAGCGGATAATTAAACGGCCCCATACACAGCGCGACGCCTACCGGCACACGGCGGATTTTACCCAGGCTGCCCTGCTCAATAATAAAGTGGCTGGCGTCTCTGTCCTGTTGTTTTAATGCCGCGATGGTATCGCGGATATAATCACAGGTACGGTCAAATTCTTTTGCCGCATCAGGGTAGGTTTTGCCGATTTCCCACATTAGCAAGCGAATAACTTCAGCACGCTGCAGTTGCATTAAAGCAAGGAATTTCTCCACATGCTGAATGCGCTCCAGTACCGCCATGGTTGGCCAGGCGCCACGGCCTAAGTCATAGGCTTTTACTGCACTATCGAGGGCTTTTAGTGCTGTTTCACCATCTAATAATGGCGTATGGCCCAGCACCACTTGCTGCAGTGCATCGCCGTCGCGCTGCTCGTCGCGAATATAAATCGGGCTAACAACCGGGCTAAGTTCGCCCTGCCACTGCACCAACTCGCCATTGAGTAAATAGTCGCGCTGGGTTATCTCGCCTTTATGGGCAAACTCTGCCGGTATATCAGCGGCTTGCGGAAAAACTGTTGCTAAACTCATGCCTTGCTCCTTCTAACAAAATTGACTTGGTTGCAAGTGCGATGTATGTCCGGTTTAAACCGGATCTTGTTATTACTTTACAAACACAGACGGCCGGTTCTGCGCCCAAAAGCCGTTAAAGTGATCTTTGCTGACAATAGCGCCAGTGTGTTCCACCACAAAGCCGGCCAGCCGGGCAGCAAACTTCACCGCATGCTGCGGCGCTATACCACCTAACCGCGCTGCCAGATAACCGCCGTTGAACGAATCGCCGGCTGCCGTGGTGTCTACTACTTTCTTCACCGGATGCGCCAGCGCAGTAAAACCCTGCTGCTGATAACGGCCGTTAATGCCGTTTACACCGTCTTTAACAATAATCTCGGCCACACCCAGCTCAGTAAGCTGCCCAAGTACATCTTGAGTCGTATTAGCTTCAAACAGCACACGGTGGTCATCCAGTCCAGGCAGAGCAACATCTGCTAATTTATACGCTTGTACAAAGGCGAGTCTTGCGGCATCAGCATTAGGCCACAACGCCGGACGGTAATTCGGGTCAAACACAATTTGGCTGCCATCGGCTTTTAGCTGCTGCACAAGCTCAAACAGTTCAGCGCGATCGGCATCAGATAAAATCGCCAGCGTAATACCAGAGAAGTAGAACATATCGCAGCCATTGATAGCGTCATAACTAAGCTGCTGCTTAAAACACTGTAAGGTTTGCTTCGCGGCTGAGCTGTCTCGCCAGTAGACAAAACTACGTTCGCCAAACGCATCGGTATTGATCATATATAGGCCTGGCCGGGCCGTTTTGGTACGTAGCATCAGGCTGGTATCAATTTTCTCACGCTCGACCGCACGTACCAGTTTGTCGCTGATAAGATCAGTACCTACAGCCGTAAAAAATTGCACATCCACGGCCTTTTCGCAGGTACGCTTTAAGTACACGGCGGTATTAAACACGTCACCGGCAAAATTTTGGTGATAAACGCTATCAACAAGCTGGTACAGCTCAACCATGCACTCACCCATAATGACAATACGTTTGCTCATCGCTATGCTCCTTAGGCTGCGGATTTAGTGGTATTGGCTATCGCCGTAGCGTCGGCGGCCAGAGCGGTTATCTGGTGCCATTGCTGTGCTTTGACCATAACAGAAGGTGACATCCAAGAACCACCCGCCACAAAAACATTTGGCAGCGCTAAGAATTGCGCCAGGTTAGTCTGACTGACACCGCCGGTGGGACAAAATTTAACCTGTTGAAAGACCCCACTCAGTGCTTTTAGCATCTCAATGCCACCAGATAAGTGCGCAGGGAACAACTTCAGCTCCCGCAATCCAAACTCATAGGCCAGCGCAACCTCAGACGGTGTGGCTACGCCGGGCGCCAATGGCAAGCCAGTGTTAATCATGGCTTCAAGTAAGGTTGGCGTGCTAGCCGGGCTAACCAAAAACTGGGCGCCGGCATTTTTGCATGCTTTAGCATCATTAGCCGACAATACGGTACCGGCACCGACCAATAAATCGGGTAACGCCGTGCGAATCGCCGTAATGGCAGCCAACGCCTGACGCGTACGCAACACTACTTCAACTGAACCTATGCCACCGTCTTGCATCGCCTTGGCTATAGCCACGGCTTCATGCGGCGTATCGGCCTGAATAATAGGTAATAACGACGGCCCTTTAATCACAGACGACAGTAACGGAGGTAAAGACAACATTATTAAGCAACTCCTGTAAATGAAGCCAGCGCCGTCGAGGGCTCTGACACTAACTGCTGATAGGCAGCGTGTACTGCCGAGAAAAACGTTTTATTTAAGCTAAGCTCAGCCGGAAACACCGCATCTACGGCTAAAAATAGCGCTACATCAGTATCGGCTTTGCCACTGCACTGCGCTGCGACTGCCAGTAACGGTTCAGCCAACGGGTCAACCAGCTTCTCGTTATCGTTGAAACGCTTAACAATAAAACGACACCAGGCGGCAATGGCAAAAGCTAATTTATCGATAGGTTTGCCTGCAGCTAAATTGTCGCTGATGGCAGGCAAGATACGCATAGGCAGCTTTTGTGAGCCATCCCAGGCAATTTGTGCCAACAAATGCCGAATTGCCGGATTACGAAACCGCGCCAGGATGTCTTCACTGTATTGCTTAACATCCAACTCTGCCGGTGCGTTAAACGATGGCATAATTTCATTTTTAAGCATTTGCTGAATAAATTCGGTCAGTGACTTATCTTGCATCGCGTCAAATACGGTTTCATACCCCAGCAAACAACCAACATAGGCCAGCGTTGAATGTGGTGCGTTTAGTAATCGCAGCTTGGCTTTTTCAAACGCGGTGACATCCTGGGCATAAATTACCCCCGCCTGCTGCCAGGCAGGTCGGTCAGCAGGCAACACATCCTCAATAACCCACTGCACAAAGGCTTCGCGTTTAATAGGCCAGTTATCTGTTACACCAAGCACATCAGCGACTTGTGCTTTAATCGCGTCGTCAGTGGCCGGTGTGATGCTGTCAACCATAGTGCAAGGGCTTATTAACTGCTGCCTAAACCAGTTAGCAATAACCGGATCTTTTTGCTCGGCAAACGCAATTAACGCTTTGCGCAATTTATGGCCGTTGTCGGTTAAGTTATCGCAGCTAATTACACAAAATGGGGCGATATTGGCCTGATACCTTGCTGCCAGTGCGGTAAACAGTAAACCAATTGCCGTTGTCGGCTGGCTATTGCCGGTTAAATCTTGCTGGATTTGACTGTGGCTTAAATCCAGCTTACCACTGCCATTTAAGCAGTAGCCTTTTTCGGTAATAGTCATGGTAACGTACTTAGTGCTGGCGGCGGTTAACCGCGACAATACCTGCGGATATTGCTCACTGGCTATCAATACCTCCTGCACTGCACCAATAACCTGATAGCTTTGCACGGCATCGAGCACGGCCAGTGTATACAAACCATCTTGCGGCATAAGCGCCTGACTGACATCAGGCGATCGCATTGATACGGCGCTGATGGCCCAATCGCCACCAAATTGTAATGCCTGCTCGGTATACCAGGCTTGATGGCCGCGGAAAAAGGCGCCGGGGCCTAAATGCACTATGCCGATTTGCGGTTTTTGTTCGCCCAGCCGGTAAGCCGGGATTGGCAGTTTGCCGTTTAGGCTTGCCAGAGTTTGATTGTTAAGTTGTGTCATCAGTTTTTTTGCCATTTGATTTGGGCTCCGCGGTCAGACAGCACACAAAGACGTCGTAAATACGTCCATGTAGACTCCTCTGCCGCATCCATGCGGCAGAGGCTTTGTTTAGCTGTCTGCCCGCTGCGCTTTCAATATTGGTGCAACGTCCGCAAAGCAAAGCAACAAATTGCCCCGCTGTTAGGTTCTATTCAGCATCATTTCAACTGATACGCTTTCTTTACCAGACCGTAAGTCAGCTCGTAGGCCAACTCGCCGGCTTCTTCTTCGCTTAAGCGATGCTCAGCCACCAAGCCTGCCAGGAAGCGGCAATCGATACGCCGTGCCACGTCGTGACGCGCCGGAATAGACAAAAATGCCCGCGTATCGTCGTTAAAACCTACAGTGTTATAAAAACCGGCCGTTTCAGTTACCTGATGACGAAAACGCAGCATGCCTTCCGGACTATCGTGGAACCACCAGGCAGGGCCGAGTTTTAATGCTGGGTAATGCCCAGCCAGCGGCGCCAGTTCACGGGCGTAGGTGGTTTCATCAAGCGTAAACAGAATGATGTTTAAGCCCGCTTCGTTACCGTATTTTTGCAATAGCGGTTTAAGTGCCTGCACGTACTCAGTTGGGCTTGGAATATCTGCGCCTTTATCGGCACCAAAGCGCTCGAATATCACTTTATTGTGATTACGGTGCGCGCCGGGGTGAATTTGCATCGTCATGCCATCTTCCAGGCTCATGCCCGCCATTTCAGTTAGCATTTGGCCGCGGAATAATTCGGTTTCAGCTTTTGAGGCACTGCCGGTTAAACAACGTTGAAACAGTGCAGCAGCGTCGTCCATGGCCAGATCTGCAGTAATCGCCGTTGGGTGACCATGATCTGTTGCCGTGGCGCCATGCTCGCGAAATACTTGCCGGCGTTTACGCAGCGCTGCCAGGTAACCCTGCCAGCTGTTGGTGTCTTCGCCGGTTATTTCACCTAATTTCGCTACGTTCGCGGCAAAATCGGCGCGATCTGCATCAACAACATCGTCCGGACGAAACGTGGTGATTACCCGAGTTTCAAAACCACTGCCTTTTAACTTAGCATGGTGTTTTAAATCGTTAAGTGCGCCCTCAGTGGTAGCAATTAATTCAATATTAAAACGTTCCAGCAATGCACGCGGCTTAAACTCCGGTTTTACCAATTGCGCGTTAATGCTGTCGTAATAGAGATCTGCTGTCTCTTCACATAAGGTTTCAGTTAAACCAAATACGTCATGAAAGACGGTGTCTAACCAAATACGTGACGGCGTTCCACGAAATAAATAATAGTGCTTGGCAAAAATGTGGAAAATTTTGCGGTAGTCGCTTTCAACCACTACGCCATCTTTGCGTCTTATACCCAGCTCTTCCAGTTTAATACCCTGGCTGTACAACATGCGAAACACATAGTGGTCTGGCAGCAATAATAAAGCGGTAGCATTATCCCAGTTGGCATCTTCAGCAAACCAGCTTGGATCGGTATGGCCATGTGGGCTAACAATCGGCAAATCTTTAACTTGCAAATATAAGCGCCGGGCAATATCGCGCACCACCGGATCTGACGGAAACAAACGGTCTGGGTGCAGTTCTAAACGACGACTTTGTGCCATATTCAAGTCCTGTTTTATAAAGTGTTTACGTTCAATAAATCAATTTAGTGTTACAGCGTGACGCCGTTTTTCCAGATCGCAATTTCGCGATTATCCGACACCTCATTACGTGTCAGCTTGCCTGAGGCAACATCAATCAAATATCGGAAAAAGTCATAACTAAACTGTTCAGCATTCTGGTCTTTTTTTAACAAACCACCCGCGTCAAAATCTATCCACTGCGGTTTACGTGCGGCGAGAGATGAGTTAGATGAAATTTTTACCGTTGGCGCCGGAAAGCCCAGCGGGGTGCCACGCCCCGTGGTAAACAACAATAGCGTTGCACCCGCCGCAGTTAACGCCGTAGACGACACCGCATCATTACCTGGCCCTTCCAGCAGAGTTAAGCCACTTTGGCTTGCCGTATCACCATAGCGGATAACCTGATTAACCACTGCCGAGCCGCCTTTTTGAATAGCGCCAAGTGATTTCTCCTCCAACGTGGTTAAGCCGCCGTCTTTGTTGCCCGGGCTGGGGTTTTCATATACCGGCTGTTTGTTGTCGATAAAGTACTGTTTAAAGTCATTTACCAGGCTCACGATATCGCCAAACACCTGGTCGTTTTGCGCCCGCGCCATAAACACCTGTTCGGCGCCAAACATTTCCGGTGTTTCAGTCAGTACTACCTTGCCGTTGCCGGCAGCGACTAAATCGGCAATGCGGCCCACCAGCGGGTTAGCCGTTAAGCCGCTTAAGCCATCCGAGCCACCGCATTTCATACCCACCACTAAGTCCGATATCGGGCAAGGTGTGCGCTCATCTTTTGCTATTATGGCAATCAGTTCTTCCACTGCCGCTAAGCCTTGTTCAACTTCGTCTTCAACCTGCTGGGCGTTAAACGAGCGAATGCGGCTTAAATCGACACCCGGGCTGGCAGCAAGTAACTTACTTAATTGGTTATTTTCGCAGCCAAGGCCCATAACCAACACCGCACCGGCATTGGGGTGTTGAATAAGCCCGGCCAGCAAACGCCGGGTATGGTCTAAATCGTCTCCCAACTGTGAGCAGCCAAACGGATGGGTAAAAGCATGAATACCGTCAATCTCATCGCCATAACGCTTGCGTGCCTGCTCGGCCACCCG
>Ga0100392_1005237_pt1 | contig 11451 bp, 9 predicted proteins | sample CryGeymeta201516_FD_81548 | JGI IMG/M metagenome (GOLD analysis project Ga0100392, IMG submission 81548) | Groundwater microbial communities from Crystal Geyser aquifers in Utah, USA - Crystal Geyser metaG 2015-16 | ecosystem: Environmental > Aquatic > Deep subsurface > Groundwater | place: USA... | reverse complement strand
CTGACGGCCCATTCCAGTATACGCTTCATGAACTGAGCGGAAATAAGTGGGTAAACCATGATGTGGAAACAGAAACAAGTTCGGGAATCGTGCCTTTCCGTTACAGGCGCAAAAGCTACGTCCACGCAATCCAATGGTCCATAGGCTTAGAACTAGCCTTGCTGATTAAGGATCCGTGGAAAATCTTCATGACAACAGATCATCCAAACGCGGGCCCATTCACTTCTTATCCGAGAATTATAGCTTGGTTGATGAGTAGAAAAGCCAGAGAAGCAACCTTGAGTAGGATTAATCCACGAGCGAGAAATAGAAGTCTCCTTCCGTCAATTGACCGTGAATTAGGCTTTTGTGAAATTGCAATGATGACAAGAGCGGGGCAAGCAAAAGCTTTAGGACTTAAAAACAAAGGTCATTTAGGCGTAGGTGCAGACGCGGACATAGCCATTTACAACGTGAATCCAGAAACAATAGACCCTTCCAGAAAGTACAAGACTGTAAGAAAAGCGTTCAAACAGGCCGCCTACACCATTAAAAGCGGAGAAATAGTTGCCAAGAACGGAGAAATACTAAAGCCTGTTGAAGGCGCCACCATGTGGCTCGACGTTCAAGTCTCCAACCCCATAGAAATAACCGAGGAAATGAAAAAGAGATTCAGAGCATACTGGACAGTTGAATACGAAAATTACCCAGTAACAGAAAAATATCTTAAAGTGTCACACCCAATAACCGTAAAAGCGAATGTTTAACATGATAAACCTTTACCCCCTGAAAAAATTCAGGTTTCCAGTAATAGCTGAGTGTGTAAGCCCAGACATTTTCCAAGGCAAAAACCAGAAAGAAATAGAAGAACTGAAAGTTTGGGAAGGAAACAAACAGAAGAGACTTGGAGAACTATTCAAGGTTGAGCAAAACAGAAAAGAACAAGAAACAACCATAACAGTCTATGGAGACGTAAGCAAGGTTAGAAGAATAGGAGCATACATGACAGACGGAGAGATAATAATTCAAGGAGATGCAGGCATGCACCTTGGCGAGGAAATGAAAGGCGGAAAAATAACCGTGCACGGAAACGTTGCAGGATGGGCTGGCTCAACGATGAAGGGCGGCACAATCGAAATCCACGGAAACACCAGCCACTATCTAGGTGCACCATACCGCGGAAGCAACAGAGGCATGCGTGGAGGAAAAATAACCGTCTACGGAAACGTTGGAAACGAAGCAGGAACTTACATGAGGAAGGGCATAATAAAAATTTACGGCAATGCAGGCCAATTTGCTGGTTTGAGGATGCACAATGGAACAATTTTCGTTCAAGGAGATTGTGAAGAAAGAGCAGGAGCATGCATGACTGGCGGAAAAATAGTTGTCGGAGGATTCTTGCAGTCAGTTCTACCAACCTTTACAATTGAAAGCGTCAAAAAGAAAGTCAAAATCGAAGAAAAAATCGTTAAAGGTCCCTTCTACCTTTTTCTCGGAGACTTAACAGAAAATGGAAAAGGCAAACTTTATGTCTTAAAAGAGAAAAATCCCCAATTAACTAATTATGAACAACTTCTCTAAACATGAGGTGGAGAGAAAACCTGTTGAAAGATGGATTAAGCGTAAACAGTTTAGGGTGGAAGCTACTAGAAGAAATGGTTGAAAGACCAGATTATTATGGGATTATTGTTGAAAAAACAAGTTCTGGAACAACCATTGTGGATGCTGGGATAAAGGCTAAAGGTGGATTTCAAGCTGGAAAAATCATAACGGAAATATGCATGGGCGGCTGTGCAAAAACAGAAATAACCTACAGAAAATACGGAAAACTTGAACTTCCATCAATATTCGTTTACACAGACCATCCAGTAATCGCAACATTAGGTTCGCAGTATGCAGGCTGGCAAATAAAAGAGGGAGACTATTTCGCAATAGGTTCTGGACCAGCAAGAGCCCTTGCACTAAAACCTAAGGAAATCTACGATAAAATTGGATACAGCGATGTTTCTGACAAAGCAGTCGTCGTTCTAGAAACAGATAAACATCCCCCAACAAAACTGTTGGAACGTTTCAAAAAGGAATGTAACGTTTCCTCGGAAAACTTGGCAGTGATTTTAGCTCCTACAGCCAGCATAGCTGGCGCAACACAAGTTTCAGGTAGAATAGTTGAAACTGGAATTCACAAACTTGACAGGCTTGGGTTAAATCCAAAAGCAATATTATATGCTTGGGGATGTGCACCAATCCCTCCCATTCACCCAAAGTTTATAGAAGCAATGGCGAGAACAAACGACGCAATCCTCTTTGGAGGAGTAGCCTACTATGTTGTTGAATATGAAGATGAAGAAGAATTGCAACACATAGTTAGTAAAGCTCCATCCAACGCCTCTGAAGCTTATGGAAAGCCCTTCATTGAAATCTTCAAGAAAGCAACCTACAACTTTTACAAAATCGACCCAAACCTCTTTGCACCAGCCGTTTTGATCGTGAACAATATGAAAACTGGTATGATCTTCAGGGCTGGAGAAATTAATGTTGAAGCATTAGAGAAATCTTTAGGTCCTTAATTTCGATTCGCTTGCTTTAAGCTTTGGGATTATGTGTGGTTTTGTGAAAAATCTACCTACAAAGTCGCTGAAACCGTGATTTCCAATTAAAGCAGCCATCAGAAAGCTTATTATGGCAACTTCACCGATGGCTTTGGGCAATATATAAACGAGGAATGTGAATGCGCCTCCACTTCCCAGGAAAAACGGCATTAGATAGGCAAAATAAGCATAAGTGAAGAGGCATTCTGGAATATAAGCCAAAAGAGTTGCTGGAACCGCAAAAAGGGATGAATGCTGTCTCTTTCCTAAACCCAAACCTTTCGAGATAATTCCAGCAGTCAACCCCGTCAATCCTTTTCCCAGCGGCAAACCAAACAAGCCCAGCCATGAACCCATACCCATGGGACCAAACATTATTCCAGGCATTATTCCCACGAAAAGTCCTGAAATGAAGCCAGTTAAGGGGCCGCCGTAAAATCCTGCAATGCAAGCGGCTACAAGAGAGAAGTCAATGGCTATTCCGTAACCAAGATTTCCAGTATAATAGGAGATTGCAAACAGCACGTTCCCAAGAACACCCATCATTACCGTGAATGAAACTGTTTTTGCGTCCATTGTTTTCATCTCGATCTGCAGTATGAAAAGTCTTATGGGTTATTATTTAAGAGTAACTACTCAAAAAAGAGTATAGTTATTGCAAGAAAAACCTGAAAAATAAATATATCTTGTTATACGTATTTCTTTACTGGGGAACTCGTTGTCGGAACCTCTAAAATTCTCTTCAAACGAAGTCAAAGGGTGGCTTGAAAGAGAAACTGATTCAATTTTTATTCCAGTTAATGAAAAGGCTCAAAAACTGATTGATGAAATGAAAAAGGTTCTTGAGAATCTTGCAGATGTTTGTAAAGTGTTGCTAGAGAATAGCAGTAAAGAGATTGAGAAAAGAAGCAGAAAAACCTATGGCAAATCCCGAGCATTAAACAAACTGGCAAAGCTATTCCTCAAAAGAATACAGCAGATTGAAGTTTCAGACAAAGTCTCCTATGACAGCTTCCACGATTTCATCCAAGAAACTCGAAAAGCGTTTACAGTAACCGAAGTTGACATTAGAAACTGGTTTCCGAGAATATCACCTTTCTTCATCATGGACAGAAGAAAATTTCTAGGAGTCTTCGAAAAAGCAAAGGAATCCCTGAAAGAGCTTCAAAATTTCCTGACAAAAGAGTATGTTAAAACTAAAACCTTAGAAGACACATTCCAAATTATCGACAATCTTTTAGCTCTTCAAGGACAACTGGCAGATTTAGAAGCCCGTATAAAGAAAAATGAAACCGAAAAGGCTTCAATCGAAAAGGAAATAGTTGAAACACAACAAAAAATAATGGATTTAAAAAATAGAGAGAGCTTGACTCAACTGAATCAAATAGGCATAGAAATAGGAAAACTGCGAAAGGAAGTAAAACATAATCTGCGACATCTACGAAAACCATTCATAAAATTGCAGTCACAAGTCTTCCGTAAAGGCGGTTTAACACCAGAACAGTTAGAGAAACTCAATCACTACATTGAAGATTCCTTCGATGCTTTTGCAGCTGAAGAAGCAGGATACCCAATTTTAGAGCAAATTCTCAAAAAACTAGCTGGCTCCATGTCTGAGGGAAAACTGAAACTGAAACGTGACAGAAAACGAAAAGCACAACAAGACATAAACAAAATTTTTAACAAGAACTCTTTAGATGGTCTTCATCAAAAATGCCGTGAGACAATAATTCGAAAAAAGCAGATTTCAACCTCAACCGAAACAGCAAAAATAAAAGAAAACCTCTCGAAGCTTCAGGAAGAGCTTAAGAAATTGAAAAAAGGAAAAAAGCGGATTGAATTGGAAAAAAATACCACAGAACGAAAATCACATGAAACACTGGACAGAATCCAGAGTCGGAAAAAGGAAATAGAGGAAAACGTTTTCGATTTTATGAGCAAAAGAATCCTTATCGAAGTCTAAGGTGCAATAGTTGCAGACAGACCCCTCGCAAATCATCAAAGAAGCCCTAGAAACTCAAAGCGAAGATTTCACCCGATTGATCGAAGAAACTATGCAATTACTTGCCAAAGAAAATGGCCAAGTTGGAAGCTTCAACATTGTAGGTAGACTTGCTGAAATCAAACCTTTGGGCCAAGCGGTGGTAATCAGCGATTTACATGGAGACTTGGAAAGCCTAATTCAAATCCTCAAAGAAACAAGTTTCCTGCAGAAAATGAACCAGAACAGCAAGGCAATTCTAATTTTTCTTGGCGACTATGGCGATCGCGGCATTTACTCCGCAGAAGTCTATTACGTTGTCTTAAAGCTGAAGCTTCTATTTCCAGAGCAAGTGATTTTGATGCGTGGAAACCATGAAGGACCAGAAGACCTTCTAGCTTCTCCACACGATTTACCGACGCAGTTTCAAGCAAGATTCGGAGAAAAATGGAGGGACGCCTACTCAAAAATCCGAGAACTATTCAAACATCTCTATAACGCAGTGGTTGTGGAAGAGCGTTACCTAATGATTCATGGAGGCCTACCATCACAAGCAAGAACATTAGAAGACTTCGCCTACGCACATATCAAACATCCAAAACAAAGACTGCTTGAAAACATGCTCTGGAGCGACCCAACCGACACGATAAAGGGAACATGTGAATCCCCAAGAGGTGCGGGAAAACTCTTCGGCGAAAACATAACAAATCAAGTGTTAAGGAGATTCAACGTTAAAATCTTGATAAGAGGACACGACCCCTGCAGAGACGGCTTCAAAATCAACCGCAGAGGCAAAATCTTAACTTTATTTTCACGAAAAGGCCCGCCGTACTCCAATATTCATGGCGCTTATTTGAATGTTGAACTTTCCCAAAAATTCGAAAACGCAGAGAAGCTGAAACCTTTCATTCACACGTTTTAGGATGCCTTTACCCAGAAACTTTAAGAACATAATCCTCAGCATTTTCCACAGACAAAGACGGAAGGTTCATTTTTGAAAATTGGAATATTAACACAAAATGAAAACTCTTGGAGTTCAACTCAACTTCGAGAAGCACTGGCTAAACGTAATATCCAACATGTTTGCTTTAGATTTCCACAGCTGATCGCACGTGTCGGCTACAAACCATACTTGAATGTTGGCAATATCAGAATTGTGGAAGAGCTGGATGCCTTAATAATTCGCCCTATTGGTCGAGGCTCTTTGGAAGAAATAGTTTTCAGAATGGACATCCTACACCGCCTTGAACGTTTAGGCTTATATGTTATAAATCCGCCTGAAGCCATTGAGCACTGCGTTGACAAATACGCTATTTTGGCAATTTTGGAAGATAATGACATACCTGTTCCACGTACAGCAGTAACCGAAAACGTTGGCGAATCATTAAAGGCTTTTCATGAATTAAGCGGAGACGTCATTGTCAAACCGATTTTCGGTTCAAGAGGAATAGGGTCAACAAGAGTTACGAATTCAGAAGTTGCCGCCACAATTTTCAAAGCAATAACATTCTATCACGGCATAGTCTACCTTCAAGAGTTTGTTCCCCACGGCTTTTCTGACATCCGCGCCTTTGTCATAGGCAACCGTGTTGTTGCAGCAATGAAACGTGTTGCAAACACTTGGAAAACAAATTACAGCCAAGGAGCCAAACCAATTTCAATAAAGCTTGACACTGCACTTGAGGAGATGGCTGTGAAATCCGCAAGTGTTGTTGAATGCAAAATTGCTGGTGTAGACATCCTTGAAAGCTCTAAAGGGCCTCTTTTTGTTGAGGTTAACAGTCAACCAGGATGGAAAGGCTTGCAGTCAGTTACAAGTTTCAACGTTGCCGACGAAATCGTAAGTTTCATCCTTTCAGAATTGAAAAAGTAAGTCATTTCTGGAAGCCAGTTATAGTGAAGATTAAAATTTGTAAAAGCCAATGCTTCAGCTAAAAAAGAAAAAAAGGATAGAAAGTGGAAGCTACATATAGATTTCAAGTAAATCTCTTTTTAGCAGTATGTACATTACGATGGCACTGACAATAAATTCTGGAACAAGATAAGTCGCATTGTAAGCAGCAGAGTAAGCAATAACATTCCAGCCTTCCCATGCATATTGCCCGAAGAAGATTACGCCGGATGTGAAATGACAGATGAATCGTCCGGCAATTCCTACTCCTACTCCTACAATTGGATGCTTTTTAAATGCGCCAGCAAGACCCAACGCACCAAAAGCCAGAGGATAATCCAACACAACTTGGGTAGGATAGTAGATCTCGCCGGAAATAGCCATATGCACCAGTCCGTAGACTAATCCAGCTTCTACTCCCCATCGAGGACCTCGCCTTAACGCAAACCACAGTAAAGGCACCATGCTTGCTAGAGTTATGCTACCACCTTGCGGCAGTTTCAAGAAAGGAAGATACAGCTTGCTTATAATATAAAGCGCGTTTGCCAAGGCGATGAAAACAATAGCTTCCGCAAGTATTTTAGTATCTGCAACACCCATAAACGGTGCTTGTTTTTCCATTCTTTATTTTTCCCTCCGCCAGTATTATCTGGGTCAGGTTCTAAGGGTCGACGGTGTTCAACCGTCCTCTCAGCCGGGTCACAAATCCCAGCTCCCCCAAACCTTCCGAGGGTAACTGTTATTTAGCTGTATATTTATTTTTCCTAAGGTCTAAGCATGTTCAGGATGTTGCAATAAATGAAACAGCCGCTGCCTAAGAAATTTGATATTCTTGAAGTTGAAGAGAAGTGGCAGAAGAAATGGGAAGAGATGGGTGTCTATCGTTTTGACTGGGAGGATAAGAAACGCACAACATTCAGTGTTGACACTCCACCGCCTTATCCTTCAGGTGAATTCCACATGGGATTGGTCCTCAACTGGACATACTTCGACATAGTAGCCAGATACAAACGCATGAGAGGCTACAATGTTTATTTCCCTCAAGGATGGGATTGCCATGGCTTGCCCACTGAGGTTGAAGTAGAGAGGCTGCATAAGATTAAAAAAACTGATCTTCCACCAGACCAGTTTCGAATGCTTTGCGAGAAGCTCGTGGGTAAAAACATCAGCGCTATGAAGAAAGCGATTACCAATCTTGGCTGCTCAATTGATTGGACGACAGAGTATAAAACAATGGACCCTGACTATTGGAGACGCACACAGCTCTCTTTCGTTCTTCTCTATAAGAAAGGGTTCATTTACCGTGGAACGCATCCGGTAAACTGGTGTCCAAGATGTGGAACTGCCATAGCAGATGCGGAAGTGGAATACGAAACAAGAACCGCACAACTACATTATATTAACTTTAAACTTGAAGACGACGGCTTCCTAACAGTAGCCACAACGAGACCAGAACTCATCCCGGCATGCGTAACCGTAGCTGTGAGTCCACACGATGAACGTTACAAACAATACGTTGGAAAAAAAATTCACGTACCAACCACAAACAGAACAGTAGAAGTCATAACCGATGACCTTGTAGACCCAGAATTCGGAACGGGCGTTGTAATGATATGCACATATGGAGACAAAGCAGACGTGAAAAGCGTGGCGAAACACAAACTGCCAGTCATAACGTGCATTGATGAAAACGGTAGAATGACCCAAAACGCTGGAAAATACGCTGGAATGACGACTGAAGAAGCTAAAAAAGCTATAATTGACGACTTGAAAAAAGAAGAATTACTGGAAAACATTGAACCAACCAATCAAGAAGTAAGTGTTTGCTGGAGATGCCACACTCCAATAGAAATCCTTGAAAAAGAACAATGGTTCATGAAAACACGTATCCTCGGCAGTCAGGTAGAAAAAAACGCTTTAGAAATCAGGTGGTATCCCGATTACATGAAATACCGCCTAATAGACTGGGCAAAATCGCTTGAATGGGACTGGGTAATATCGCGACAAAGAGTGTTCGCAACACCAATACCAATATGGTACTGCAAAAAATGCAACGAAATAATTCTCGCCGAGCCGAATTGGCTACCGATAGACCCACGCACAGAAAATCCAAGAATCGACAAATGTCCGAATTGCGGCTCAAAAGAATTCAAGCCAGAACGAGATGTCTTGGACACGTGGTTTGATTCGTCCATAACATGTGCGGTTCACGCTGGCTGGCCTGATAGAGAGGATTGGAAGCGGCTTTTCCCTGCTGATGTGCATCCTTCTGGTGTGGACATCATCCGAACGTGGGCATACTACTTAATGGTTAGGCACTTGGCTCTCTTCAACGAAAAACCCTACAAAAGCTGCTTAATCAACGGCATGGTTTTAGGGACAGATGGACGTTCAATGCACAAGTCATTCGGCAATTACGTAGCCTCGAAAGAAGTTTTCTCAAAATATGGGGCGGACGCAACAAGACAGTGGGTTGCTGGTGGTGGAGCTACGGGTTCAGATATACCATTTCGCTGGCCAGATGTCGAATACGGTTGGCGCTTCCTGATTAAGTTGTGGAATGCTGCACGTTTTGTATGCAACCAGTTGAAAGACTATGAGTCAAAGGAAAATGTGAAGTGTGTACTCCAGCCTCTGGACAAGTGGATTCTAAGCAAGGCTGAAAAGCTGACGAAGAAAGTGACTGATGCTCTGGAGACGTGCCAGTTCAACATTGCTATGGAGGAAATTCGCAACTTCACGTGGCATGTTTTCTGCGATTGCTATATAGAAGCTGTAAAGGACAGGTTGTACAAGCCGGATTTCTACGGAAAAGAGAAGAGAGAAGCAGTGCAATACATGTTATATACAGTCTTGTATAGGATTCTGCAGCTTCTGGCACCAATAACGCCTCACGTAACAGAAGAAATTTACCAGATAATGTATGCCGAGGAAAAGAGCCGCAAAAGTATTCATCTGTCTCCTTGGCCAACTCTCAATGAAAAACATGTAGATGAAGAAGCAGAAAAGCGTGGAGACTTAATAATGGCAGTAATAACCGAAATTAGAAGGGAAAAAGCCGAAAAACATATGCCATTGAACACGCAAATTAAAAAACTGATAATATACGCTGGAGGAAAAGACACGGCAGAAATAATTATGGAAGGCAGAGAGGATATATCTGGCACATGCAAAGCTGCAAACATCGAAGTTCTGCCTAAGAAGGGGGAAGGTAGAGAAATTAAGCCCTACAGCGATATCCAATTTCTTGCTAAATATTAAGTGAACTCTGGAAGCGACAAAAAGTGAGAAAGGTTGGAATAATCGGATGCGGTGCAATCGGCACCGTAATCGCAAGAGCAGTTGAAAGAGGAACAGTTGAATGTGACGAGTTAGTTCTTTATGATCGGAATATGGAGAAATCTGAAAAGCTCAAGAAGTCGCTGCACTTTCCCGTCACGGTTGTTAAGAGCCTTGAAGAACTGATTAAACTTAAACCCCTAGTCATTGTGGAGGCAGCATCACAGCAAGCAGTTAGAGATTATATAAACAAAATCTTGGCGGAAAACATTGAATTAATAGTTATGAGTGTAGGAGCCCTTCTGGATTTAGATGTAAAAAGCAAAAAGATCCACATACCATCAGGAGCCATCGGCGGTCTAGACGCCATTTCTAGTGCAGCATTAGCAGGAGTAGATGAAGTCATTTTAACTTCTAGAAAGAATCCTAAGGCTTTGGAAATGGATAATAGCGAAGAAAAAACAGTTTATGAGGGAGCTGCTGAAGAAGCTGTTAGGCTTTTTCCAAGAGAAATGAACGTCGCAGCCACATTGGCTTTAACGACTCAACCAGAAAAGGTGAAGGTGAAGATAATTTCAGACCCAAAGGTGCACAGAAACGTCCATGAAATCAAAATCAAATGGAAACACGGCAACATGTTTCTAAAATTCGCAAATGATCCGCATCCAGAAAACCCAAAGACAAGCGCACTTGCAGCATGGTCCGCAATAAGCTTACTAAAACAAACCCTAGAGATAGTACACAACAAGAACATGACCTGACGTTGTTCCATATACAATGCGGGTCTATCTGCGCCTACACAAGAGTTCGCTAAAGTATTTGTCGGGAGCTTTGCATGTTCTGGCAGAGCGTTGTAAATATGTCAATTAGATTTTAGGAAAACATTTAGCTTTAGGGCTTCATTCCCGTTCCTGCGTCTATCCAGAGTTTTTCACCTATCTTTTTGTAACCGATTTTTTCGTAAACTCTGATTGCTGAGTGATTGTCTGACCTCACAAACAGTGCTGCTGCCTCCGCGTTTTTTAAAGCCTCTTCCGTTACTGCTGATGTGGCTAATGTTGCATATCCTTTGTTTCTATGTTTTGGATGTGTGTAGACCCCGCCTATCATCCAAACCTGTGGTAACTGAATGAAAGAGCCAGCGTAAGAAATCAGTTCGTCGTTTACGAAAACTCCGTAAATTGGTTGCTTACTTATCAGTTCAACGTATTTCTTAACTGTGGCTGTGGTACGGTTCTTTCGACTTGAGAGAAGCATTGCAAACTTTGAAGCGTCATCCTCAGTGTGCAATCTACGCAGAAGTTTCGATTTGAAAAAACTGGGTTCATCCTTTTTAACAAGCATCCAATCTTCAACGTAACACTTCGCATGTGAAAATTTTCTGTTTATAATTGGCAGAAGATTTGGTGGAACGTGCATGATAAAATGGTTCTCAGGCGTATAATCAATTAGCTTCTCAGCAGTATTGCTGCCGCATTCTAGGATTACGCTTGGGAACTCAAGAGCAGTGAAAGTAAGAACGTATCCTTTTAAACTTCCATTTTCAAAGGCAGCATACATTGTTGTGTAGTCAGGTTCATGTTGAATATCGTAAAATGCAAAGACATGTCTAACTACATCTAATCCAAGGAAATCAATAACTCCTTGCTTATTATTTTCGTCAATTTTCTTGATTTTGTACACTAGTTTGCCACATTGTTTGATTTCGTCTACAAGTTTGTCAATTTCCCCTT
>Ga0100392_1005235_pt1 | contig 11452 bp, 10 predicted proteins | sample CryGeymeta201516_FD_81548 | JGI IMG/M metagenome (GOLD analysis project Ga0100392, IMG submission 81548) | Groundwater microbial communities from Crystal Geyser aquifers in Utah, USA - Crystal Geyser metaG 2015-16 | ecosystem: Environmental > Aquatic > Deep subsurface > Groundwater | place: USA... | reverse complement strand
CCAAAAACCCTAAAATACACTACAAAGTAGGTAACGCAATGCAAAAGTTCGCAATAGTTTTAAAACGGATGCTTCCCGATAAGGTCTTCGAAAAATTGATGATGAATAATTTTAAAATGTAAGTTTGGAGTGAGAAAACCGAAGTAGGGAGACCTAAGACCTAAGTGATAAGTGAAAAAAAGTGAAAACCTATTGATAACTAAAAAAATGTCAAATTGGGTCAAAGTATTTAGGCATCGACAACCTGTTACCTGATATCAAAAACCATTTACAAAAAGTTACAATTTATGTTAGGATTGCCAAATCATTACACCTATATTTGCCAAAATAAACAAACCACAAAATGAAATTTTTTATCGATACCGCTAATTTAGCGCAAATTAAAGAGGCTCAAGAACTTGGAATTTTAGATGGTGTTACCACAAACCCTTCTTTAATGGCCAAAGAAGGCATTACAGGAACTAATAATATTTTAAAACATTATGTCGCTATTTGCAATATTGTTGATGGAGATGTAAGTGCAGAAGTTATTGCAACCGATTTTGAAGGGATGGTTAGAGAAGGTGAAATATTAGCCGATTTACATCCTCAAATAGTGGTAAAAATTCCGATGATTAAAGACGGTATTAAAGCCATAAAATATTTTTCCGATCACGGCATTCGCACCAATTGCACACTTGTGTTTTCAGTTGGTCAGGCACTTTTGGCAGCCAAAGCCGGCGCGAGTTATGTATCGCCTTTTATTGGTCGTTTAGACGATATTTCTACCGATGGTTTAAACCTTATTGACGAAATAAGAACCGTTTATGACAACTATGGATATGAAACCGAAATTTTAGCAGCTTCTGTCCGCCATACCATGCATATTGTGGAATGTGCTAAGCTTGGGGCAGATGTGATTACAGCCCCTTTGAGCGCTATTTTAGGCTTGCTAAAACACCCTTTAACCGATAGCGGTTTAGCTCAGTTTTTAGCAGATTATAAAAAGGGAAATTAATATTGAATTTCAAAAAGGTTCCTCCTTTATTTGAGTAATTTCACTGCTTTAAAACACATGAGTTGTGGTATTTTAGTTGGGATTGAATTTATTTGATTCAAATTAAATCTCAATCTATGAGCAATTAATTCAAGTTTTTATTTACCAAATTTTGTAGAATATTTTTCTCGATTGAATGGTTGTGCTATTGTAATAGCTGATTGACTATTTGAAAAAATAATGTTGCTAACATCAGTATTTTAAAAAGGAATTAAACCTTAAAATAAGCTCAAATTTGGTCAAACTTATTTAGGTTCAATAATCCAGAAACTTCAATCTTAAATTCTTTCAGACTTTGTATCTTTGAATTTTTAATAAAACTATGGAATTAAACTTATCAAAACCAATTGTATTTTTCGATTTAGAAACCACAGGCATTAACATTACAAAAGACCGTATTGTAGAAATAGCCATTTTAAAAATTCTACCCAACGGAAACAAAGAAAGTAAAACTTGGCTCGTAAATCCAGAGATGGAAATACCGAAAGAGGCTTCTGATATTCACGGCATCACCAACGAACGCGTGGTTACCGAACCTACATTTAAAGAATTAGCACCCCAAATTAGCGAGATGATAAAGGGTTGCGATTTGGCGGGTTTTAACTCCAGTCGCTTTGACATTCCGCTTTTAGCCGAAGAACTCTTGCGTGTTGGTTACGATTTTGATATGAAAAACAGAGCCGCCGTTGATGTTCAAGTAATTTTTCATAAAAAAGAACAGCGCACCTTGAGTGCCGCCTATCAATTTTATTGCAATTCTGATTTAAAAGATGCCCACTCAGCTATGGCTGATACCACTGCAACCTACGAAGTTTTAAAGGCACAACTCGATAAATATGACGATTTAGAAAATAATGTCAATTTTTTAAACACCTTTAGCCAACATAAAAAAAATGCTGATTTTGCCAATATGATTGTGTTTGATGATGATGATGATGAAGTTTTTAATTTTGGAAAACACAAAGGTAAAAAGGTAACCGAAGTACTTGAAAAAGAACCTGGTTACTACGCGTGGATTCAAAATGCCGACTTCCCACTTTATACCAAAAAAATATTGACAGCTATCAAATTAAGAAGTTTAAATACAAAGGTTTAAAATATAAATTACGAATCACAAATTACAAAAGCAAATGAAGAAAGTTTAAACAATTTGTTTAGCCTTATCACACAAAAAATTAAGAATTAAACAAAAATCACAAAACTTTGAACGCTAAATTTTCTTAACGATTTAAAACCAGCAAAAAAATAACTATGCGTATTCCTTTTAATTCCTTACCACCACAATCTAAAATTTGGATTTACCAATCTGACAAAGCCTTTACCGAAGCGCAAATTCTTGAAATTGCAAACCTAATTGAACCTTTTATTGAGCAATGGCAGCGTCATGGTGCCAATTTAAATGCTTCGTATATAATTAAATACAATCGATTTATAATCATAGCAGTTGATGAACATGATGAGGTTTCGGGTTGTTCTGTTGATGCCTCGGTTCACCTAATCCAAAAAATTGAACAAAAGTTTGGCGTAAATTTAACTGATAAATTAAAGGTGGCTTATAAAGAGGGCGACACCATTGCGCTTAGCACCTTAGCAGACTTTAAAAAACAAATTGCCTTATCAAATATAACTCCTGAAACTATCGTTTTTAACAATATAGTCAACACCGTTGCCACTTTAAAAACTGATTGGGAAATTCCTATTAAACAAAGTTGGTTGAAAAAATACTTTTAATAAAAAATAGTTAGTATGCAATTTAAAATTAAATTTCTTATCTGTTTTGTCCTTTTCTCGTCCTTTTTAAAGGCGCAAGAAACCAATCCGCTTATGGCTACTGATGCTAAAGCTCAACAAAAGTGGGTAGATAGCATCTATAAAAAACTTAGCCTCAACGATAAAATTGGCCAGCTGTTTATGATGGAGGTCTATTCTAATAAAGATGCAGCGCATATTTTATCCGTTAAGAAATTAATAAAAAAACACCATATTGGCTCGCTTATTTTTATGCAAGGAAGTCCACTAGCACAAGCTAAACTTACCAATGAATACCAAGCACTTTCTAAAATACCTTTGCTTATCGGAATTGATGCTGAGTGGGGATTAAATATGCGTTTAGACAGCACTTATCGTTTTCCTTGGAATATGACCCTTGGCGCGATAAAAAATGACAGTTTGTTGATGGCATTGGGAAAACGCATAGGCGAACAATGCAAACGGCTCGGTATTCATGTCAATTTTGCACCCGTGGTTGATGTCAATACCAATCCGCTAAACCCCATAATTGGCAACCGTTCTTACGGACAAGATCCCAAAAATGTAGGCGCTAAAGCCTTGGCTTTTATGAAGGGCATTCAAAGCCAAAATGTTTTGACAACGGCAAAACATTTTCCCGGACACGGCGATACCTCTACCGATTCACATCAGCAATTGCCCATAGTTTTACACACTAAAGCTTATATGGATAGTGTAGATTTAGCTCCCTATAAAACCTTAATCAAAAACGGTTTAACTGGCGTGATGGTGGCGCATTTAAACGTTCCTAGTTTAGATGCCGAACCTAAATTGCCAACTTCTTTATCGGCAAAAGTTATTGATAAATTGTTGAAAAAAGAAATGGGTTTTAAAGGTTTGGTGTTTACCGATGCCCTAAATATGAAGGGTGTAGCCAATTTTGGAAAATCAACCACAGTCGATTTAAAAGCTTTTGTGGCGGGCAATGATGTTTTGATGTTTTCGGAAGATATTCCAAAAGCAATCAATAAAATTAAAGAAGCTATTAATGCCGGTACGATAAGCCCAGCACATTTAGAAAACGCCGTAAAAAAAATATTAATGGCCAAATATTGGGTAGGTCTTAATCATTATAAACCTATTTTAGAAGCCAATCTTACAGCCGATTTAGCAACAATTAGCGATCAATTATTAGAACGCAAATTGATGGGGAAAGCCATAACTTTGGTAAAAAACCAACTTAAAATTTTTCCCATTGCCGATGTTACGCAAAAAATTGCCTATGTAAAATTAGGCGATGCCACCAACGAATGTTTTTTAGAAAGCCTAAAAAAATACACCCGTATTGATGTAATTACAGGCGTTAATGATGCACAATTAAACACCAAACTCCACGCTTACGATTTGGTAATTGTGGGTTTTCATAAATCAAGCGATACGCCTTGGAAAAGCTATAAATTTTCGGAAGCCGAATTGACGACCTTATTGAGTATTGCCCGAAATAATAAAGTGATTTTAGATATTTTTGCCAGCCCTTATGCGCTGCTGCAGATAAAATCGTTTACCGATATTGAGGCGGTTATGGTTTCTTATCAAAATAGTGATGTAGCACAAGAACTTTCGGCACAAATGTTATTTGGGGCACTTAAAACCGAAGGAAAATTGCCGGTAAGCATCAAAACCGATTTTAAATTGGGACTTGGATTGGCAAGTGAAGACTTAAAGCGATTGTCTTATGGTTTACCCGAAGAAGTTGGCATGAGCAGTCTAAAATTAAAGCGCTTAGATTCAATGGCTTTAGCCGTTTTAACCGAAAAAATGACACCGGGTTTACAATTGCTGGTTGCGCGAAATGGCAAGGTGGTATTCCAAAAAAGCTATGGGCATTTTACCGATATCAATTCTCCAAACGTAGAAAACAACAGCCTTTATGATTTGGCTTCGCTGACAAAAATAATGGGCGTTTTGCCATTGACGATGAAAGCTTTTGAAGAAGGACAGTTTAATTTAGAAACCCGTTTAGATTCACTATTTCCCAACCTTATAGGAACTAATAAAGATACCGTTACGGTTAAAGAAGCCTTGTCGCATGTGGGAAGGATAAGTGCTTGGATTCCCTTTTATAAAAAAACAATTGACAGCCTAACTCATCAACCATCACAAACCTATTATCGGACTTCAAAATCGGATGATTTTAACATTTTAATTGCCGATAATTTGTATTTAAGGCATGATTATATCGATAGCATATATAAGGCAATTGCTGACGAACCGCAACGCCTTAAAACAGGTTATAAATACAGTGATTTAGTGTTTTATCTGTTTAGAGATTATTTTGAAAAAAGCTATCAAAAATCTTTACAAGATATAGATAATCAATACTTTTATCAGCCTTTAGGCGCAAATTACCTCACATTTTTGCCACGCGAAAAATTTGATGTAAGCAATATTGTTCCAACTGAAATTGATAATTATTTTCGTCATCAATTGCTGCAAGGTTATGTTCACGATATGGGTGCAGCCATGATGGGTGGTGTAAATGGCAACGCAGGATTATTTTCAAATGCCAATGATGTTGCCAAAATGATGCAATTGTATTTACAAAAAGGCTTTTATGGTGGTAAACGTTATTTTAAAGAGCAAACCTTTGATATTTTTAACCAGCGCTATTTTGAAAAGGAAGGCGTGCGTCGCGGATTGGTTTTAGATAAGCCACAATTAAATCCAAAGGAGTTGGCAACTTGTGGCTGTGTGTCTAGCCAAAGTTTTGGGCATAGTGGTTTTACAGGTAATTTTACTTGGGCCGACCCTGAAAGTGGTATTGTTTATGTGTTTTTATCGAATCGTATTTATCCCACCGCTGCTAACGAAACTTTGGTTAAAAAGGATGTGCGCACAAAAACCCAGCAAATTATTCAGGAGGCAATTATGAGTAGCGATGAGGCATCCACTTTAGTAAAAATGATAAACTAAGGCAGCCCACCATAAAATAGATACTCATATTTAAGCCAAAAAAAAGGTAAATCAAAAAGCTTTGAAAAAGACAGAAAATAGGCACAAGGCTTACCATTATGCCAAAGCGGAAAGTTCCTATAAAAATGGGATCGTTTATCTGCGGTTTTAATAATTTCCAAATTAAAAAAGGTAACCAAGAGCCCAAAATCACTAAAATAAAAATAATTTGATACCCCAAATTTGTTGATTTTTTCATGGGTTTTAATGGCAATTTTTTGTTGAGATTATTCAACAAGTTATTGGTTTCTAATGGATTTAAAAAATCGGGATGATACATTTTTAATTTCGAAATGGTTGCTTCATAAGTGGTCAAATCTTCAACATGTACGGTGAGTTTTTTAAGTTCATCACTTGTTTTAGCAATCAATTGACGGGTTGAACGATGCACCTCTTCGGCATCATAAAAATGATTTGCTAGAAATGCTTTTCCATAATAAAGTGAAATGCTTTGCGGATAAGCAACATGGCTATCGTAATTAATACCAACGGGAACAATATAAATTTGAAGGTCTTTATAGTTTTCTAGAGCACCAAAAACAATTCGCGTAAAGCCCTTGCTAAGCGTGCGCACACGTCGGTTTAAATGGTGGTCGCCTTCCGGAAAAATAATAATTGATTGCTTATTGTTTAAAAGTTTGTAGCACGCCCTAAAAACCTCATTATTTTTATTGATGCTTTGCCATCCATCTCGAATGCGGTATATTGGAATCATCCGTAAAGCATTGAAAATTTTTTTGATAAGCGGATTGTTAAAAATAGAAGCGCGCGATAAAACATAAGCTCTGTTATTATTTGTACAGGCAAGCGTAATGGAATCTAAAAGGGCATTTTCGTGATTTGCCACAAACAAAACGGCTTCATTTTTTGGAATATTTTCAAGCCCAATAACCTTTAGTTTTTTAAAATAAAAAAACAAAACAGTTCTAACGTAGGCGCGCATAAATAGGTAAAAAATCATCACACAATTTTTTTATTAGCCCAAAAAAGTCCGAGTGCTAGCCCTGAAATAATATGCCAAATGCCCCAAGTTGCCGCAATTAAAGCCATTCCTCCTAAACCTTTAAAAAAGGTAAAAATAATTAATAAGCCTAAACCAGAGTTTTGAATACCTGTTTCAATGGCAAGGGTTCTTTGATTTTGTTGCGATAAGTTAAATATTTTAGCAGAAAAATAACCAGTTAAAATTGCCAATAGATTGTGAACTATGACAATTAATATCACCTTAAAAATAAATTGTTTTAATACTTCAAAATTTGAGATTATAGCAACTGCAACAAAACATATAAAAATACCTAACGAAATAATTTTTAATGGTTTCACTATTAAAATTGTCGATTTTGGAAGGTATTTGTTGGTGGTCATTCCCAAAATTAACGGAACGCCCAATATTAGGGCAATCACCATGAATAGTTCATAAGGATTGAGTGCAATACTTTTTATAATGACTGAGGTAGGTGCATATAAATGACTCCACAATTCAAAATTAAATGGCGTTAAAAACATGGCTAATAAGGTAGAAAAAGCAGTTAAACTTATAGATAAAGCGGTATTGCCATGAGCCAATTTTGTAATGAAATTAGAAATGTTTCCACCTGGACAAGCGGCTACCAAAAACATACCTAAGGCAATGCTTGCTGGTGGTTTTAAGAGGCTTACCAATAAAAATGTCAAGGCGGGTAATAAGATAAATTGCGATAAAAATCCAATAATTAATGGTTTTGGATGGACTGCTAATAATTTAAAATCTTCTAATTTTAAGTCGAGCGCTACGCCAAACATGATTATGGCTAAACTTAGGTTGAGTAGCCAAATATTATCTTGATTAAAATTGACGTTTGCGTTGTTTAAAATAGCATCCAAAAGGCTAATTGTTAAAGATATAAGACAATATATTTGCACCCATTTCAAGTGCCTTGGTTCTAATTTCTAGTGGGTCGTTGTGCACCTCGGCGAGTTCCCAGCCATCTCCTAAATCGCATTCATAATCATAAAAAACCACTAAACGTCCCATATAAATAATGCCAAAACCTTGTGCAGGTTTGCCATCGTGTTCGTGAATTTTTGGCAAGCCATTTTTAAATTCAAATTTTTGATGATAGATGGGATGGTCTAAGGGCAATTCAATAAAATCCAATTCGGGAAATACTTTTTTAAGTTCTCGGCGCATATAAGTATCCAAACCATAATTATCCGAAATGTGCAAAAAGCCACCCGAAATGAGGTATTTTCGGAGGTTTTGCGCTTCTTCATCCGTAAAAAAAACATTGCCATGTCCGGTCATATCTATAAAAGCATAGTTAAAAAGAGCGGTGCTACCTGGTGTAACCGTAGCAACTTCTTGCATTATTTTTGTCTGATTATTAGCATTCGAAAAGCGGACTAAATTGGGTAATGCTGTCGGGTTGGCATACCAATCGCCACCGCCACTGTATTTTAAAACCGCAATTTGTTGGGCAGCCAATAAATTGAAGGTCAACAAAAAAATTAAAGAGATTAAGGGTTTAAACATACTTAACTTATTCATTTATAAAGGCGATGCTATGACAGGCAACAACGCCTGCGGTTTCGGTTCGCAATCTACTATTACCCAAAGATACCGATTTATATGCATTCTTGAGTGCTAATTTAATTTCTTTTAACGAAAAATCACCTTCGGGTCCAATTAAAATAGTTACACGTTCGTTTGGTTTTACTAATTGCTTTAACGGGATTTTATCTTGGTCGTCGCAATGGGCAATGAGTTTTAGACCTTTAAATTCTTGTGCCAAAAAATTTGAAAAGGGCGTTAGCTCATTTAATTTTGGATGGTGAAAATGAAGCGATTGCTTAGAAGCCGAAATCAATATTTTTTCTAATCGGTCGCTTTTAACAACCTTTCGCTCAGAGTGTTCACAAAGCAATGGGGTGATTTCATCAACGCCAATTTCGGTCGCTTTTTCTAAAAACCATTCAAAACGCTCATTTAATTTGGTGGGTGCTATAGCAATGTGTAAATAATAGGGGTGTGATTTTGGCTTTTCGCTAATGCTGGTTATGGTTACAAGGCAATGTTTTTCGTTAGCTTCAAATATAACTGCTTCAAATAAAAGTCCGTTGCCGTTGGTAATTTGCAACAAATCGCCTTCTTTTTTGCGTAAAACCTTAATGATATGCCGACTTTCAACTTTATCAAATGATAGCATTTTGGTGTCTTTTGCGAGCGAAGGATTATAAAATAATTGCATAAAAATCAGACTAAAGGTTTAGAAAAAGTGCAGCGTCTTTGATGTGTTATCTGGCCAAATTTCTTCCAAATTTGGTGAATGGCAACATTATCGGCAAGTTCGGGTGTTCTTATAAAATTCACAATTTTCAATTGCTCAAAAGTTTTTTGAAACTCTAAAAATATCAGCGCATTAATGCCTTTATTTTGATAGTCGGGATGCACGCCAATGAGATAAGAAATAACATCTTTACTGTTTTTTTTTGCATATAGCAGATGAAAAATTCCAAAAGGAAACAAATGACCTTTAGCTTTTTGCAAGGCTCGAGAAAAGGATGGCATCGTAATGCCAAAGGCAATTAATTTTTGGTTTTTATCTACCACAAATTTGATATATTCGGGATTTATAAAGCTGATATAGCGCTTTTTAATGTATTCAATTTCTGTTTCGGTTATGGGAACAAATGTTGAAAGTGCTGCATAACACGCATTAAATAAATTGAACATTTCATCTACATAAGGCAGTAAATCTTTGGTCTTGGTAAAGGTTAGCGACTTAACTTGATAGCGTTGTTCAATCAAAGCACTAGCGCGTTCTAAAGGCGCTCTTTCTACGTTTTTAAATTCAAATTTATTTTCTAAATACTCCTTTTCAATTTTAAATCCCATTTTTTCAAAATGGGTTTGATAATAAGGATAGTTATACCACGTAATCATGGTGCCAATATGGTCAAAACCATAAGTTAAAACACCAACTTTATCTAAATTTGAAAAGCCAACAGGACCCTCCATAAATTCGAGTTGATTTGCGAGGCCAATTTCTTTAACTTTATTGATTAAGGCACTGCTAACTTCAAGATTATCAATAAAATCGAACCAGCCAAAACGCATTTTTTTGAGTCTTTGGCTGTTGACTTCGGTCCAGTTTATAATTGCAGCGATGCGCCCTACAATTTTATGGTTATCAAAAGCTAAAAAAAAATCAGCTTGCGCGTGTTTAAAAACAGGATTGATTGTAGGATCGAAACTTTCTAGTTCATCTTTTATAAGAGGGGGTACCCAATAAGCATTATTTTTATAAAGTAAAAAAGGAAACTCTACAAATAATTTAAGTTCCTTTTTGGTAGTAACTTTCTTAATTTCAATCATTTTTGTCGGGTTGTTGATTATCATTTTGGTCTGATTTATCCCTTTTTACGCGCTTTGAGAACCAAGCTTTTTTTACTTTTTTAGGTTTGTCTTTTTTTAGGGCTTTTACTTTTCTTGTCACCTTTTTTACCTGAGTGGTTTCTTTAATTTTTTTGGTTTTTCTAATTGACTTTGTTTGTCGATACAAATGTTGTAAAGCCCTTTTCTTTTTAGATACTTCGTCCTTATCGCGATTTTTATCGATGAGCAATTTATCAACGGCTTCAATTTGAGATTGCTTATTTACCTTTTCTAAATGCTTGTCAATCCGCCAAGAAGCACCAAACCCAACATAAGCACCTAAAGCGGGTCCTTCAAAAAAAAGGCGCAAGGAGGCGTCTAGTTGCAAATCTTTGGTTTTTAAATAAGCCAAACCACCGGCAACTTGAAATTCGTTGTTAAAGTTGACATTATAACGTCCTAAATTTTCTAAAAAGATAGAATATTTATCATTTAAAGTATAGGTTTCGCTTAGGATATAGGTGTAGGATGCATGGGGTGTGCCAAGTTTATCGATGATGATATTTGTTAAAATAACATATCGGTCGGTGAGATCGTTTTGCAAATAAATGGCAATTTTAGGACTAATTCTTTCATGAAAATCACCGCTCGCCACAGGGGTGTTAATACCAAAATACGCGCCAACACTGGGTGTAAGCCTTTTTTTGTCGAAAGCCATGCGCTTTTTCCAACTGCGCACTTCCTTATATTTATCATCATATTCGCGCTGGTAAAGCAGGTATTTAGCACCGATTGTAACCTGACTTAATCCACTGATGTTTTTATAAGAAGTGTGAAGGTTTTTAAAAGCCAAACGGTCATTAGCATAGGTTAAATCGAGATTGAATTCTAGCTTTTCATTAAAATAGCTGTAGCGAAACGACAAGTTTGCACCAAAGCTTTGCGGATTTGAAAAGCGACTTTTTATTTGCGCGCGTTCAAAAAAAAAGCCCCCTTCAACTTGATAAACACCCGAGCCAATCCCAAACGGACTTACCGAAAATCCGGGGCGATTGGAATTAATAATATCAGTATATTGTGCTACAAGTAATTGCGAAAACCCAATCAGTAAAAAAAGTAAAAAACTTTTTCTCATAAATAGTGATGACTTTAATTTTCAAATATAACAGATTTTCTTAATTAATAACCACTAAGTTAAAAGCAAATTTGTATTTTTGAATCCTTATTATTTTTTAAAACCGAAGCATTATGGGCTTACTTAGAACCCTTTTTATCATCTTGTTAGTCTATTATGGACTTAAATTTATTGCAAAATATATCCT
>Ga0100392_1005220_pt1 | contig 11464 bp, 6 predicted proteins | sample CryGeymeta201516_FD_81548 | JGI IMG/M metagenome (GOLD analysis project Ga0100392, IMG submission 81548) | Groundwater microbial communities from Crystal Geyser aquifers in Utah, USA - Crystal Geyser metaG 2015-16 | ecosystem: Environmental > Aquatic > Deep subsurface > Groundwater | place: USA... | reverse complement strand
GAAGTCGACTTGAACCAAGAAAAACTGGTATCGCACGTTGTAATCAAGAATCGCGAAGACTGTTGCTATGATTGGTTGAATGGACTCAAGGTGGAATTGTTCGACAGTGCCAATGAGCTGCGAGCGTATTTTCAACACAGTCCTGAAATCAGTGGTGCCATTCGCCCCATGTTGATTGTCCATTTTGATAATGTTCAAACCCGCAAGGTGAGACTATCGTTGGATTTTACCACCAATGGCAGAAATAACAGCAACACAATCATGGTAGATGGCGACAACAGCAGTGAGCCATTCTGTGGTATTTTGAATTTAGAAGAGGTTCAAGTCTACAGTGACTGTACGGAGGGAGATGCTTGCATGACAGGGGCCTCCTGCGAGACCCCAGTATGATAGAGCGGTAGAATAGTCTATGGTCTTGAAAATTATCAAAAAATAATGAAAATAATCTTCTTCCCAAACTTCCTACCGATCGCTACACTAGTCTCATAGTAAAACTGATGGTGTGTCGTTGTGTTCAGTGTATTACCTGGTACAGTACTACTGTACCTGGTAGTAGCTAATACTCAGAGGCTTGAAGAGATGTGCGTGATTTTATAGCCCACCCATTTCTGACTTATAATGACTGAGGCCTCCAAAAACCTTGTTGTACCAGGTACGGTACCTGGTAATCGTAGTAAGAGATGTTGAGCCATATTCTTCTTCTTCTTCTTTATTTGTGTTCCGGCGGTCTGAGTTGTAAATGCCAGCACCGAGCACTCTTCAAAAAAGTACTCGGAGTAATAATGCCGTAATCAACCAAAAAAATTTGACAGGTGGTAAAAGGTTTAGTAACAGTACAAAGCAATTAAAAAAATAGTAATCGGGATTAATAAGCAGCAGGTCTTGAATGACTCGGTATTTTCTACACTCTTTTGATTGGCCAATGCCCCCCTGACGTTGAGAAATCAATGGCGAAGGTCTCAACGGAAGCCACCTGAGTAGAAAATTACAACTCCACCAACTTGCTCACAATTTAGGTATTTCTAGAGCGAAGCTGTGACGCTGTAGGAAAACCGGCAAGAGAAATTATAAGTTGTTGTGGCAACTCAACAACTCAGAATAACCTCATCTCACAAGTTAAACCCATCCAACCAACTAACCAACCAAGGAAGCAACACAAAACACACTACAATGAAGTTACTGCTACTACCACTCCTACTTTCGTCCCTGTTGGCGTCGTATAATACAGCTCACGCCTTTCAAATCTCTGCCACAACTGGTGCTACTACTACTACTACTACTACTACATGTACTGCAAACAGATTTTCGTTTTCAGCTCTGCATTATTCCGTTGCAGCGGATATGCCTCGAACTTCACGAACTCCTACTTTTATCGAAGAAAAGATGCGTCATTTAAAAACAAAGGACAAGAAGACGACTGTAGTTGTTGCCAATGAACTTCCAAACAATATGATGGAAATTTCCAACCGTTCTGACTTTGAACGGTTGGTAGTGAAGGAACCTCACAGATTGACAGTGGTACGGATTCATGCTCCGTTTTGTCGTGCCTGTAAGGCCATGAGTCCCCTGTTGGAACGATTTGCTCGTGATTCACCAGATATCAATTTTGTTCAAGTGGCATGGAACAGACAAGATCCGGAAGTTACCCAATTGATCCGGTCTTTGAACGTGAACAAAGTACCGTTCGGACAAGTGTACGTGCCGCAGGTTGGTTTGGTCGAACAGACCAATATGGGAAAGAAATATTTTGCTGATGTTGCCAAGATTGTAGAAAGCTACGCTATGGGATATTGCGAATTGCCAGAACAAGTCAACGATCATTCCAAAGTGTACGAATCACCTTACGTGAGCTTTCAGGGACCCCAAGGGCTACTAAATCGCGCGGACGTTGCACTGTAACACGCGCCAAAAAGAAACACAACCATGGCTAGCTAGGTTAGTGTTTCACTTTTACACACACGCACACATTACATCACAAAAACTAAAATTAACCAAATAGAGTGTACATTTTTCAAACATATATTACTACTGTATGTGACTTAACAACATGTTCGACTACAGTTTTTGAACTCATTACTCACGTTATTCCTGGCTCAAAAAGAAAGCCCCACCCATACAAATTCATTTTTTTGTGTTTTTTTTTCTTCTTCGGAAACTACCAAAAGAATCGAGCATTCATAAAACCACCCAACAAGATAAATACAAAGAACACGATCTTTCCCACAACAAGTCGTACGTCGTCGTTTCTAAACGAAAGACACGCCAGAGATTCTTTCTTCTTCTTAGGAGGATGCCTTCAAATCCAAACTCTTGTACACATTCTTGGCTTCATCTTCATTACCATTCTTGTCGACGAGAGCTTTCAGGAATTTAGCAACTCCTACAATGGAACGCAATACATGTCCACCAGGACTTTTCCAATAATGATCCACGTGCGTTTTACTACCACCAGCACCAGCACCAGCACCAGCACCGCTGTCGTTGGTCTGTTGGGAACTTAGAGGACGCTCTACAGAAACTTTGGTCCATCCAGGAATAGGATCTACAGCCAAGCGAGTCCAATCTTCGGCTGGTACTGGTCCATTGTACACTTCCCGGTTTGTCCTTGTTGGCACAATTTTTTTGGGAGGACGTCCACGACCGCGATTCACGGTCGTTGTCGTTTCCGTTGGTTCCGTCGTACTGTTGACCTGAGATCGGTCTCTGGGAGCTGGTCGAGCCTTCTTGGCTACCGGCGATTTTTGAGTCGTCGTCGTCGTTGGTGGTGGTGTGTTGGCATCGTCCTTGCGTGGACGACCGCGTCCTCGCTTGTTGGTTCCTTTCATCACCTCCGAACGACCCCTGCTGGCCACCGTAGATTTTGTAATCGTCTTCTTCTTCGTCGTTGGTGTCTTGGCATTGGCTTTACGAGGACGACCACGTCCTCTGCCTCTGCCATTACTACTAGTAGTATTAGTAGCAGTAGTAGTAGCAGCTTTACTACCAGAACTTTGTACGACGACAGGTCGACTTTTTTCCAAATTAATGCGTGCCAAATCTTCCAATCTGGACGTACTGGTCAAAATTCCATCATTCAATAAAAAGGTTGCAATAACGTACAGTTCTTGTCGCTTCATGAGAGGCAAATCGATTCCTGCCATTGGTTCACCCTTGCCATGATCACCACCAAACAGTTCAAGTTTGGAAATATCAGTAATTCCAGCAGATGTCAATTTTTCAATGGACAATCCATCATCATCATCAGTAGCAGTAGCAGTAGCAGTCAAACCAACCAGACGAATCATGTGATTCAACATTTCTTCTTGCAGGGTCTGGTACTTGGTATGACCATCCAATACTTCCTGACGTTCCAAGTCTTCTACGTCACCATCGCGGTATCGAATCTTGTACAGATCCAAACCACCATCATTTTCTTCTCCTTCACCCTTAGTCCCCTTCCTCGCGGCACGGCGGGTACTCGTAACTTCTCCCAAGTATGGTACACCATTAAAATCTTTGGCAATCTTGGTTCCAATCAATTCATCCCGAATTTTTTTGGCTTCAGCAGCAGTAGCAGCAGCAGCAGCAGTAGCAGTAGCACTAGCAGCAGCAGTAGCAGCAGCACTAGCAGCAGCACTAGCAGCAGCAGCTGGAGTTACGGGAGGTGTAATATCTGGAGGAGGCAAATCTGCCAAATCTTCGACGTCAGTATTATGGTTTGCGGTTGACATTATCAATAGAAGTATTATTGAATTTGTTGTATTCTTTCTTTGTTATTAGCTACCAGTACGAGTATTGTCCAAGTTATTTTTATTAAAACCAGTAATTATTATGACAGTATTTTTTTTGTATTTCAATGATATCCATTATTAGAGTGCACCAATATGTGTTTGTGCTGCTGGTGTGTGAGCGAGCAGTAGACTACTAGTAGTCTAATAGCTAGTCTAGCTACAGTAGCTAGCTAGTAGACTAATAAAGTACTAGTCTGCTTTGCTGCTACTACTACTAGAGCTAGTAGTCTTGTAGAGTGGTGCAATAGTAGCTAGCTAGTAGTCTTGTAGAGTGGTACGTTAGTAGCTACTCCGAGTACAATCCGCCAATGCAGACATTAGTAGTAGCTGTACTACTACTAGTGCTACTACTAGCTAGTAGCTACTGTAGCTAGCTAGCTAGCTAGCTCGTAGTAAAATACTACTACTACTAGCTACTACTAGTAGTACTACTAGACTAGTACTACTAAAAGTAGAGTAGATAGCTCGTCTACTAGAGTACTGAGTACCAGGTAGCTACAGTACTACTACTAGGTACTAGTACGAGGCTTCGGGACTACGAATCTTGATGAGAGCTGTTATTTTCAGACGGGATTGCAGAATTCGGGACACAAACGTCATTGTAAAAAACGCCAAAGCGAACGGATCTCGTTACTCTACGTTTGTAGGAGTACAACCTACTACTACTACTAGTAGCTACTGTAGTAGTCTAGTAGGCTACTAGCTAGTAGCTACTACTAGTAGTGCCCGTAGCTAGAGTAGTACTCTAGGAGTAGCAGTATAAAGATAACAACTAGCTAGACTACTACTGTTGTCATCTAAAATACGAGTACCTGGTACTTGTACATACTATTAATATTAATATTATTATTATTATTATTACTCGAGTCTCAAGTATATAGTTGCTCCACCGACTAGACTATTCTTATTCTTTTGAATATGAGCAATGACATTATGGATAAAGTAACGAACACTACTGACGTCAATACAGCATCTTCTACAAAAGGATCAGTGAACAAGGTAGAGGTTGCGGACGAGGAGGAGGAAGAGGAAGAGGAGGGAACATCTGCATCTGTCTCAAAAGTGGTGTCTACTACTAGTAGTAGTCGTACGAAACAGGCTGATAGTCCAATGAAAAACAATTCCAATCCCAACAAAGAAGACGAAACAAATGTGTCGATAGCAATTGAAAAAAATTCTAAGGAGGAGGAGCAGCAGCAGCAACAGCAGCAGCAGCAGCAGCATTGGAACAGCAACCGTTTCAACAATAATAGCAAAAAGAACAAGGAAAAGCCAAATTTTGTTCCTGCTACGGATGACGAAGAAGGAGAAGAGGGTTTGGAAGATGTTGCCGTTGTAACACCCGCTAATTCTGCTGACGATACTGCTGCTGCTACTACTGCTGTTTTTGCTGAAACTATTACAACAACTACTACTACTACTAGCACTGCTACTGCTGCCGCCGAATCTTCTACTAATACAACAACACCAGCACCAAACCAACAACAACAACAACAACAGCATCACAGTGATAATGACAAAAAATTGAACCACAAATTGGTTGCTGGAGATCATGTGATTCGATGGGAAATGTTGCCCATTGTATGGCCAATTCAAGTTCGTAAGTGATAAATGAATAATGACACTCTCGTGTCTCGTGGTGGGAAGGGCGTTCATTTGAGTTTTGATTTGCTTCATGGCCGTTCTTCATCGTAGTGTAACAGAGACCCTCGTGGTACCGAATTTTGTATGTTTGCTCATTGGCCTTTTTTTTTTATAATACTTTTCACACTCTCTCCCTCTCCCTCTCTGTAAATGCAAAAGATGGAATTGTTTTAGAAGCAACACCAACATACGTAAGCATTTGTGATTTTGGTTTAACGGCAGCACCACGAAAAGATCAGCAACAACCACAACCACAACAAGTTGGTAATATTCATAAAGACGCAGCAGCGAGGACAACAACGATGATGGAACAACAACAAAAACAACAACAACCACCAGCAGAATCGGATGCAACATTTTGGAACAAATTGAATCAGAAATTTAAAGGATCAACAAATCATTCTCAGAGAGAACGTATTACGGTTCATATTATAACGGAACAAGAAGAATTGAAAGCTTGGCATAAGATAAATTATGGTGGTGCACTTTCGGGACTGGTAGGAGGTGGTATACCAGGAGAAACGGAAGCTACTGTGGACCACCAACAATCAGAAGGAGGAGGAGGAGGAGGTGATGAAGCAAAAGAAAAAGAAAAATCTAGTAGTGATATGAATGGTGAATCTGATGGAAAACATCATCATCATCATCATAATCTAGGAGGTGCTAAACTGAAAGAAACAATGGGACCTTGGTGGAACAAAGTGAAATCTTCCGTCGCTAATAATGTTCAAAAGGCTCAACAAGCCAGAGAAGCACACGCAGCTCGACGACGAAGACAACAACAACAACAGCAGCAGCAGCAACAACTACAACTACAACTACAACAGCAACAGCAACAAAAATTGAACGGAACCAACAGTACCAAAAATACGATGAGCATCAGCAGCAACAATAATGATGATAATGATAATCATGGTGATAATAATGTTATTGATACGGATGATTATAATTCCGACAAGGAAGCCACAACGAATTTTGCTGCTTTGGCCGAAACGGCGGCAAGTGATACTAGCAGTATTCCTTCATCTTCCCAACACGACACCACGACAACATCAACAGCAGCAGCAGCAGCAGCAGCAGCATCGTCGACAACATCTTCTTCCACCAAAGAACCAAGGCGCAAATTGCCCAAGAGTGATCCACCGAAATTGGTTTTGGCACGGACTCGATTTTTGCTCGAACACGGTGAGAATGTTTTACCACCGTACCATATTTTGAATTCCAACAGCGAGTGCATTGCTGTGTTTTGCAAAACGGGTGTCTGGTCGACGTTACAGGCCAGCGTCTTTTTACATTCGACGGCTATTGGCAACGCCAAATCAAGCATGGCAGTTACGTTGGGCGTAGCGGCATCGGTTCCCTTCTTGGCTCCCGTGGTGGGCGGGATTGGTTTGGCCATGGTCGGTGCACCGTACGTGCTGTTGAACCAGTCCAAAGAAAAGTGGGCCGCAGCTACAGCGTCATTAACGACTGCCTTCTGGGCACAGGCACCCAACGAAGTTTTCGTAGAATGCATCGAACACTGGAGTAAATTAGATTAAAACAAAAATGCTATGCGATACAGTAAGGTAGGTTTAAAATATCGCACGTAAAGCTTTTTAAATACTGCACTAGACTAGTAGTCACTAAAACGTTTTTATTTTGTTTGAGTTTGGAGTAGCTAGCCAAGTACTTTAGTTGGGTAGGAGAAATAATCGGGTAGCTACCTACAAGGTGCTTTGGAGTTGCCCAACACTGTCGCTCTAACCGTATGAACAATATGCAGTGTTCTTCTTTGTCCTTTGTTGCCGTTCGTCGATGATTTCGCTACGCTACTCTATTTGCTGGATTTCTTCTTCGTTCCAACCAGGAATTTTCCAAAGAGTCCCTTTTTTTCTGTGACTGGTTTTCGAGCTTGACTGTAGCGTTCTTTTATGCTACTGAATCGATCTTTTTGTAATACATCACTACTACTGCTGGTGGTACTGATGCTAGGTGTGCTTGTAGTCGCACTCGATATCAATGTACTTGAACTAGTAGTAGAAGCAGCTGCATTGCGTTGATTCGTAATTGAATTCAAACGACTGGATCGATCTCGTGATTTCGCATGAAAATCACGTTGATCTTCTTTGCGACGACGTTCTCGCTTCATGTCTTCCACTTTGCGGGAACCAACTGTATTATGGTAGGAATGAATTGGTAAAAGTGTGTTTACTATGAGAGTTGTCAACGAGAAAGCAAAGAGCAACAACTACTACAGTAGCAACTAGAAACTAGCAACTAGCAACGAGTACTCACTCACCATGAACTGCCTTTTCTCCACCACGGTAGGCACCATACGCAGCTCCTCCAATTAAAGCTGTTTCAATAATGACCATGATGTACTGTACGTCACCTAGGTGTAGTGAGATTGACACTGACTTTGTTGCTTTATTCGCTATTACTTAGTTTCTGCTTGTTTGTTTTGAATTTATTTATTCTATTCGTTGCTGTTTGTTATTGATTAACAGCATTTGTTCAGTGAACAAATGAATATTTCCTCGTAATATTTTACCAAATTCTAATTTGTGAACTTATCGAACCTAAATAAGACTACCAGGTAGTAGAAAAAATAGTGGAAGTAATAATAAACAAAGTTGGACTGCAGCGCTTCTGACACTAGTCAATAAAATCCAGCTGGGCAGTACGGGGAAGCAGCTCTTTGCGGAAAAAATGTCATGCTGAGATGCTATGTCTTGCGTGAATTTGGCTTTGGTAGTTTGAGTTGACAGCAGTGCGCTGTGCCAAATACTTTGCTTCGTCATGCCGTCTCCCTCGTTCATATCCTCAATTTACAAATGCCAACAATTAGATCAACAAAACCTTCACTTGTTTAATTGCAAAGACTATTGTCACATACTTTATTTCCTATCACAAAACATAACGATACCATCATTGCTATTGATACATTGAGCGCACATTGCCTATGCTGCGTCGTCTTCGCCGTCACCGTTAGCAACGCCCATCGCTTTATTGTCGTCGGCTAAGCAAAAGCTAAAGTCTCGAACAGAATCATGTTTTGCATTCGTCCATTCTTCAATTGCATCGTCTTCTCCATCCAGAACAACCAGTTCCCAACCATAGAAAAACGTAGGAAGAAGGTAGAGACGCGCCGGTATGCACAAAAATATTATAAAGGGAAAGGCAATAGAAATGGTCTCAATATTCATCACTGCAAAGATTCCACAAAGAAAGAGCAATTGCAGGACAGTGTACCGGTGAACTTTCCTCTTTTCCATAAACTTTGTAAAGACAGTTTCTGGGTACCGACTAGGTTGCTGGAAGAAGAGTAAAAATCGGTTCCATAATTGTATTCTTGGCAGCGATGATAAACCCATAGATAGAAAAACACCATACAGTACTGGAACAGGAAGCAGTTTCAAAGCCCCAAGGAATAGCATGGATAATCCCAACAGCAAGTGGCTAAAGAACATTGTCAATCGTGTTTCTTGAATCTCCAGAATGTGTCCTTTGTTGTCCTTGTTTGCCAAGGCCTTGATATGAATGATGGAAGGAACTGTTGTGGCGACCAACCAGGGAAGCCCCAGTAGTCCGTTGATGCAGTTGAAGATTCCATTCAAGCAGAGATCATAGTTGTAGGCTGTGCCGTGCTTAATGTTGTTGCTTTTGTGGTTGACCAAATGCCAAGTAATTCCATTGTCCAGGTAGAACAACAAAAAGGCCATGAAAGCTGGACCAGCAGCTGCAAATGGAGCCCAAGAAGGAACATTTGATAGATCCACAATCCAGGGCCGGATTACTGCTGGGGCGTCCAGTTCTGAACAATCCTCTGGCCAGACAGTCTCACAAGTCGTGGTACAACACTGTAGGGTAGGTTCAAATGTGTCGGGTACTTTCAATTTTTCGGTATTGATGCCTGGAAAGAGCACATAGTTAACAACAGTCCATATCACAACAGAAATAATCACACTAGAATCAGAAATGGCAGTTCGAACAGTATCGTTGCAAAAGAAGGAACTGAACTTGAAAGATTTTAGCACAAAAACGAGCCATGTGGTTCCAAAGCCCAAAACCATACTGAGCAGTGCCACGCTCATGTAATCATAATCTTCTTCATTTTGGTGTTGTGTGTGAAAGCTGTGATCTGGATCAAAGTATCGAAGAATACCTGATTCACTGAATGGATTACCCACGGCATCCATGACGAAAATAAGGACAATCAACAGGGCAAATATTTCATCAGTGAACCTGGTTGCCAGTTTAATAAACCGAGTAAGATCAAAGAATCCAGCCAGGACACAGTATCCCAACAACCATATACTGATCCAGGCATTCCAGTGTAGGTAGTCTACCCCTGCAGTATCCGACATGTTCTTGACAGCGGTTGACAAGGCCAATATTGGAGCCGTAGAACCAATGATGCAGAGAGGCATGCCTCCAATCACAGAATATACTACTCCTACCCAAGACGTTGCCAAAATTGTTTCAATAGTCCCAATTCTGTTTTCCGACATTTTTGAATAGGATGCTCCAAAGGCCAATGTTGGAGGAATAATGATGATCAGAATTTGCAGTGACACTGCCACAGTCTTTTTATTAAAGTTAGAAACTTCATTGCACCAGTGAGTTCCCACCGTTCGTTTTACGTCTGCAATAATTCCTCTTCCCCATGCTTGCGATGGTGCCACTTTGATGTTTCCCTCGTTTTCGACCAATCCTTCGTTCCGTTCCTGAATCATGGCAAGGTCCAAGCTCTGATGAAGTAATAGAAACGTTCAAAAAAGTCGAATGTGATCAAGCGTGAGAAGATTAAGCCATTGGTCGAGATATTTTAATGCAAGATATCAACAAACAGTACCGACTATCGTAACAACTTACGCCGTTCTCGCTGCTTTCATTGTTACTGTCATTATCATTGTTGTCTTTTCCCAGCGTTAGTGGCATGATAATAACGTCGAATTAATATACTCCTGAATAATTCGTATTGCATTTATTTGATTTTGTTTTGCGAGAGTAGTAGAACAAAACGATTATTATGAAAAAACGTGAGTAATGAAATAGCAGTAGTAGTAGTAGTGATAAACTAGTACTGTAGATGATAATAATATTACTCAACAGAGAATCGAGAAAGACGAACATTCATGCTATCATTATTTCAATAGTTTCTTCATGATGAGGATGACAGATTGACGTGTTCTAAATTTACACCCGGGCAAGGTAGTTTGTGCAATGCTACTGGTAGCCAAATTTTAAAGTTACCCGGTAGTACTATACCAGTTCGGTACTGCGGTACCTTACTGGTACTGCTATTTCGGGCAACACGAACTGTAAAGCATTGGTTGCTGCTCCCACAATTAACTACCTACCAGGGTACTCTACTACGGTAGTCTGATGTGAGCGAACGAAATCAGAAAATAATCATACTGTTTAATTTTCTGTAAATCCTGGAAACAATTTTAGTGCAGAGTGGTAGTACCGGGACTGACTGGTAACTGGTACTGGTAGCTACCAGTTAATAGTCGTAGTAATATTGATACCATCCCCGCAAACCTACCTAGTTATAGTACCGTACCGGTACCGATTACTTTTGTAGGACTGTAGTCCAGCCACTTACTAGTTGAGGAACTTTGCGCTCTTGTTAATACCAGGTACTTACTACAGTACCTGGTACTACTTTCCTAAACAAATAGATAGGGCCTTCTTGGGTCGTCTACTGTTAACTGTCGAAGCATGACTCGGAGTACTGTTACCCGTAGCTGGCTCACCTGTCGCAACTGGTATCAAAGCAGGATATAGAAATCACCAAAAAGCATCACCAAAAGGAATAAAAAGCAATCGTGCCTTCTTAATGAATGTCAAAGCCTATTCTCATCACGAGCCTCTCATTATCAACGGAGTATGGTACCAGTTAACAGGTAAGTAGATCTAGTTACGTAGACCTGATGCAGGTTGAAAGTTGACAGGTTCCCCCCCCCCCCCAAACAAAAAAAAAAAAAAAAAAAAACTCACTCAAAAAAAAAACAATACCAAAAACAAAAATACAAAAACACCCATTAAAGAAATTTACAAAG
>Ga0100392_1005218_pt1 | contig 11466 bp, 10 predicted proteins | sample CryGeymeta201516_FD_81548 | JGI IMG/M metagenome (GOLD analysis project Ga0100392, IMG submission 81548) | Groundwater microbial communities from Crystal Geyser aquifers in Utah, USA - Crystal Geyser metaG 2015-16 | ecosystem: Environmental > Aquatic > Deep subsurface > Groundwater | place: USA... | reverse complement strand
TGCTTTTACTGCAATTTCTGCCGCCTCTGCCGTCCCCACCTTAGCTAACGCCGGGGCTAGCCAGGACACGTCTCTGTTAAGACCGCGTACAATTTGCGGTAAGTACTTTTTATCAATGTACGTAGCTTCACGAAGCGCGACAGCGCCAACCCTGGCAATCAGCTCGTCATTGTCGTCCAGCAGCTGCATGATAGCCGGCATAGCGTCATCACCAAATGCCAGTAATTTCTTAATAATCGCTTGCTCTGCCGCAGAGGGGTATTGCCCCGGGGTACTTAGTTTATCAACAACACTGGCAACCTTGGCAATACAAACGCCGGGCGAAGAACAAGCGTCAGCAACGATGCTTTCTTCAATCGCTAATGCCGTACCACAAAATAGTAATAAACCAATACAGACTAACTGTTTCATGTTGTTCTAAAATTCCTTTTCAATTTTGATACCAGGTTTCTTTCGGTAAAGGTCGGTACAATGTTCTTAGCTTCAGCATAAACCTTACTGACAATAAATTTATCCTTAGCGGTTTGCGGCAAAATGGTCGCGATGTTAAATAGCTGAATGGTTTAACGGCTGCTAAAAACAACAAAGCCCTGCAATACAGGGCCTTGTATATCGTAGACTATAGCGATTACACAATAGCTAACAGTTCTACATCAAAAATCAGTGCACTGAACGGTGCAATAGCATTGCCCGCGCCGCGCTCGCCGTAGGCAAGGTTATGCGGTACATATAAACGCCATTTTGACCCTACGGCCATCATTTGCAGTGCTTCAGTCCAACCAGCAATAACGCCTGATACCGGAAACTCTGCCGGCTCACCACGTTGGTAAGAGCTGTCAAATACCGTACCGTCAATTAAGGTACCGTGATAATGCGTGCGCACTGTAGACGCTTGCGATGGCTTATCGCCTTCAGCTGCAACCAATACTTCGTATTGTAAACCAGACGCTGTTACGGTTACTTCAGCACGCTTGGCATTTTCAACCAGGAAAGCTTCGCCGGCACCGGCTAATAATTCTGCTTTTTCTGCTTGCTCAGCTTGCATGCGCTCGCTGATCACACCAAAGGCAGCACGAATTTGCTCATCCGTTACCTCAGGTGCTTGCTCAGTAAATGCGGCAATAACACCCGCAGCTACCGCGTCGATGTCTAAACCATCAAACGGATTATCAGCTAATTGCTGACCCATTTGTAAACCAATACCATAGCTGGCGTGTTGTTCAAGCGTTGTATATTTATCTGACATGAGTTCCACTTATACTATTGAAGCGCAAAGCTTCAGGTTAAAAGTGCGCTTATGGTAGCGCAAATGCATTCGAATGTCTTGCAAGCTCAGCCGGCCAGTTGTTGTACCTGTAACCAAATACGATTGACATGTTGCTGGTCTTGCTCAGTTAACTCACCATTCTCAATGGCAAATTGTAAGCTGTTGCTAACCTGACTAACAACATCTTGTGCAATAAACGGCTCGCCGGCTACCTGCAAGGTGCCTACAGCTAAATCAAAATGGCCGCGCAAATACCCCGATGCGAACAGTTCGTCATCTGTTGCTACCGGAACCAGGGCATCAAATAAGTTTGCTACAGCATCAATAAAGGTTTCAGGTGTAGTTTCAATTGTAGATAGGGCTGTCATGCTATTCCTCATCCTCGTACCCTAAGCGGTACATTACATAGTCGTTATATCCGGTCAACACGTTTATAAGCCCGGTTAATAGTTTATCCAATTCCACCTCGCCGGTATCAGCAAGCAGTGGTCTGCCATCCAGTTGTTGTAATTTGGCTTTACTGGCAATAAGCAGAATATTGTCGCGACCTATCGCTCGGATCACTTCAGGCGAGAGTTGCTGATTACCGCGGCCAAACACATGTCCCTGCCCGCCAATTAAGGTAATGATAAGTTTGCTGGGATAATCTGTCACCAGGTCGGCCAGTTGCTTAGCTGTAACATCACTGGCGATTAGCTGACCATTTTCAATCACGTCAACGCCCAGCAAGGTATTGTCTAAACCCAGTTCAGCCATCACTGCAGCAACCGTAGAGCCCGAGCCCATGACATAACGCACATTGTCTTCCAGTTGACTAACAACGTAGGCGGCTAAGTCTGCAAGCACCAGCTCTTCAGACTCACGCCCGCCCATTTTAACGCTTTGTACATAACGCAGCTGAGCAGGAATACGCATTTCACCAAAGCGACGGGCTTTTACTACCCCACTTCGGAACGCTTGCTCATCGATATCCATTACGGGGGCTTCACTTAATGATACCAGCTCCCCTGCCACCAATTTTGCTACCAGCTTACCTGCAGCCTGCGGCGATATGGCATAGACGCCAGAGTGAATTTTTACACCTGCGGGGATCCCAAGTACCGTGGTGTGTTCAGCCACCGCCGCACAAATGTTACGCGCAGTGCCATCACCGCCGGCAAACAACAATAAGTCGGCGCCTTGCTGGCTCAACGCCTTCGCCGCCGCTTCGGTGTCTTGTGCAGTAGAGGGTGAACTTTGCGGCTGATAAAGCACTTTGTAAGTTAAACCCAGCTCAATGCAGACGTTCTCACCCATGTCGCCAGCTACGGTTAGCACGTCAAATTTATCGCGTTGGTCTAATAACGCTTCCAAAGCCGTTTTGGCCCGTTTCATCGCCTGCGGCAGTGCACCCAGTGCCATAGCCTGCTGCGCCTGACCATCAGACCCTTTTAAGCCAACACTGCCACCTAACCCCGCCAGTGGGTTAATAATAAGCCCCAGTTGAAACCGACTTGCCATAGCCAGACACCTTTTACAGCATAGAAAAAGGTCGCTATTGTAATGCCTTCACTACAACTTTCACAGCTTAGAAGCAATATCCTGCGAAAACACCGTAAATCCAAGTGTTTTTTCAGGGACTTAATTGCATATCTAATAGGTTTAAGCTTTACTCATTTACACCGTGGGCGAAGCAGCTGCCCCAGCAGAGGTAGTGTGATGTTATTGAATTCTCTAAGATTTAAATTAACCGCTGGCGTGGCTATATTGACCGCTATTAGCATTGGCAGCATGACGTTAATTGGCTGGTACTCAATGAACAGCTCAAGCGAGTCTGCCGTAAATAACGTGCGTCAGGCCGTAGAGCAAGCGGCACAAAATATTCTTCGTGCCGAAGCAGAAAAAACAGCGTTAGAAACTGCTGCACTGCTGAACCGTAATTATGACATTGCCAAGAATTTAGCCAGCATAATGGCGAATACGGCTATTGGCAGCGGCCAGACACCCTACTCTCGTGAACAAGCTCAGGCAATTGCCGGCAACATACTCCAGGTAAATGACGGTATTTCGTCGATATACAGCCAATATGAACCTAATGGTTACGATAACCGCGACAGCGAGTTTGACGCCAATACCCCACACAGCTCAAAACAGGGCACATTGGAAGTATATTGGATCAGGGAAAACAATGGCCTGAAATTCATTCAAACCGAAGACCCGTCTATTAAATATTTAGACAACCGTAATGAGCTGGGGCTACGAGAGGCAGAGTGGTATTTATGCAGCCGCGATACGCTAAAACCCTGCTTAATGGAACCCTATGTATTTGAAATTGAACCCGGCAATGAAGCGCTTTTAACATCACTGGTGTATCCGGTTGTCACAAAAGGGACTTTCCGTGGCGTAGCCGGTGTTGATATGAACTTGCCCGTATTACAACAGGGACTGATGCAACAGGCTGGCAAACTATACGACGGCAAAGCACAGATGTATTTAATTACCGGGCGCGGCATGTTATCAGCCAGTAACCGCTTTGCCGACCAACTTGGCAGTGCGATGCCTAAACTCGATAACAATCTTTATAACCAGCTACAAAACGCGGGAACAGATGTATTTGAATATAACGACCAACTGGTGATTAAAAGCCCCATTCGCATTGAAGCATCCGGCTCACAATGGTTTAGCATTATTGCCGTACCCAAAAAACTGGCATTGCGCGCGGCCGACGAATTGGCGACGCAGCTAGCTGCTGATGCGCGCAGCACAGCGCTAACCATGGTCAGTTTTGGTGTATTGCTGCTATTAGGCATCATGGTACTTTTGACTATTTGGTTACGCGCTGCCACACGCCCAATCGCAGATATGAGCCAATTAATGCATCAATTGGCTGGGGCAGATGGCGATTTAACGGTTCAACTTTCGGCTACCAGCCACAGCGAGTTAAACCTGATGGCTGAGGGCTTTAATGCTTTCGCAGCTAAATTGCGCGACATGATCCAATCGCTAAAAAGTGCATCGGGTGAATTGCAGCAACAAAGCCATTTAATGGTTAACACCATCGACAAAACAAGCCAATCTACCTCAGTACAGGCCAGTGAAATTCAAAATGTGGTTACCGCTATGCACCAGATGAGCGCCACAGCTAATGAAGTTGCCAGTCTTGCAAGTAATACCGCGTCGGGTGCTCAGCAATCAATACAAGATCTGAATGAAGCCAACCGTTTATTGCAAAACACGGTGGATGAATTTAAAGATGTTGCACGCAATTTTGATAACAGTAGTAAAAAAGTGGCAGCAGTAGCCACCAGCAGTCAGGAAATTAACCAAATCACTGAAGTTATTCAGGCTATAGCCGAGCAAACAAATCTGTTGGCTTTGAACGCGGCCATTGAAGCAGCCCGTGCCGGCGAACAAGGCCGTGGGTTTGCCGTTGTGGCTGACGAAGTGCGTTCTCTTGCCGCTCGGACGCACAGCTCGACTGATCAAATTAAAACGTTAATCGACGGTTTGCAACGTCAGGTTAAAGACACTGTTCAACAAATCAGTGTAAGCACGGCAAGTGTAGACAAAACCGTTGCGGAAGCAGAAGTAGCCTATGAAAAGCTGTCTATGGCTACAGCGGGTATGTCGACAATCTCAGACAATGCATTCCAGGTAGCTGCTGCTGCAGAGCAACAGAACCAGGTTAGTGAAGAAATTAACCGTAATGTTACCGCCATTGGTGATGCCACCAGAGAGTTAGAGGCATTGGCTCAGCAAAACCTGGGGATCAGCAATTCTATTGATAAGGTCACAGCGAAAATTGAGACACAACTGAACAAGTTACGCAGTTGAGGGCATGTCGCTAATTCAAATATTAGCCAATTAGGGTAAACACGATGAAAGCAATGTTGTTAGCTACCGCGCTATTAAGCAGTACCGCAGCGGCCACAGAAAATTGGAGCTTTACTTTAACGGGTGCCAATAATTACTTGTTTAATGGCGTAAGCCAGACCGACAAAAATCCTGCACTACAGCCAGGTTTGAATTGGGATGCCGGCAATGGTTTTTATGCCGGCAGCTGGGCATCAAATGTTGATTTTGGTGAAGGGACTAACCTGGAGTGGGATGTTTATGTTGGCTACTACACCGAGCTGAGCAATGGTTTGGGTATTGACGCCGGTTTTGCCCAATACACTTATCATGGCATGAGCGAAAGCGATAAACTGAATTTTCCAGAGCTTTATCTGAAACTGGCTCACAGTGGTTTTAACCTGAACCTATGGTACAGCTACGACTACTTTGGTTTTGGCGGTGGCCATTACGTTATTATGCTAAATAAAACTATTGCGCTTAACGATAACTGGTCATTGTTACTGGGTATTGACCAATCTACTTCAACCGATACTGACAAGTATAACTGGGAAGGTGGTAGTAGCTTTGAACACTGGCAAATTATGCTGCAAACTCAATATGCAGGATTAGATATCGCTTTTGGTTATCATGACACCAGTTTAAAAGACCGCTGGGGTGATGCCGCCATTCTGCTGACATTAAACAAAACATTTAGCTGGTAAGTTGGCTGAGCTGTGTTTTGGTTTAGTTCGGTTAAGCGACCGGCTTTTGTTTGGGTAAGGTTAGTGCCAATATTGTTGCCAATAGCGCTAATAAAGCAGCAATATTAAACGTTAAACTGGCACCATTGCCGTTTTGCCAAAGAATTCCAGAGAAGTAAGCGCCAATGGCGCCGCCGCCGCCAAAAATAATACCGGCATATAATGCCTGGCCACGACTGCGTAATTTCTTCGGAAAAAACTGCTGGATAAACTGCATGGCACAGCTGTGTGCAATAGCAAAACTCCCCGCATGCAGCAGCATACTAAAACACAGTAACCACACATTGTCGGCAAAAGTGGCCAACAGATACCAGCGCAGCACAGTAACGCCGTAACATATTCCAAGCAGCAAACGGTAGCTGCGGTTTCGCATCAGGTTGCCGGCAAAATAAAACGCCGCTATTTCCGCTGCGATAGACAAGCCTATAAACAAACCTGTCTCGGTACCGCTGTAACCCAAATCACGACTATATAAAGTAAAAAAACCATAAAACGGGGCAAAACTCATTTGCAACAGCAACGCAGCCAGCATAAAACGAAGTAACACACTGTTTTGCAATAATTTACTAAAGGATACGGTTTCACTAGTGAGTTCGGCAGCTACGCTGACATGAGGCAACAAGAATAGGCTGGCTAACAACAGCAGTAAAAATAACAACGCCGATAAGGGCAAAAACTCGCTACCATAACGCTCGAACAACCAGCCCCCCAGCATGACCAATACAATATAGCCAACACTGCCAGCGGTACGAATGCGGCTATAAGCTTGCGTATCATCATTGAGGAAGGTAAAAGCAGAAACTTCCAGTTGCGGCAAAATAGCCGTCCAGAAAAAGCTAAACAAGGCAAACCCTGCTAGTAATGGCCAAAAACCATAGTCGGCAAAGCTACTGAGCCAGCCAACACTTGCCAGCAATGCGCCGATACGCATGACCCATAACGGTTTACCGCTACGCTCCGCCACCAGCGCCCAAACGCTAGGCCCTACAATTCGACTGGCGGTTACTATTGCCAATAGCAGACCAATATCTGCCGAGCTTAACCCCCGGCCATCGAGAAACAGGCCGAAGTACGGTACAAAAATGCCCAGCACACCAAAATACGTAAAGTACGCCAGTACTAAGGCTGGCCGGGCTGAAATACCGAACATGTTGTCTGGTTAGTCTCTATTGAAACGGGCGATATCTGGCGTATTAACCTGTACATGCATGTTTTGTGCACGGTGGCGCAAAAAATGATCCATCAGCACTATCGCCAACATCGCTTCAGCAATAGGTACCGCACGGATGCCTACGCAAGGGTCGTGCCGACCTTTAGTAACCACATCGATAACTTCACCCTGAATATTTATACTTTTACCGGCAATACTGATGCTTGAGGTAGGCTTAAGCGCCATGCTAACCAATATATCCTGACCAGACGAAATACCGCCCAATACCCCGCCGGAGTGGTTCGCGGTAAACCCTTGTGGCGTGAGCTCATCACGATGGGTAGAACCTCGCTGCTCCACTACCGCAAAGCCATCGCCAATTTCTACCGCTTTTACCGCGTTGATGCTCATCATGGCGTGCGCAATATCGGCATCCAGCCGGTCAAAAACCGGCTCGCCCCACCCTACGGGTACGTTGCTGGCGACCACGTTAACTCTGGCGCCTACTGAGTCTCCGTCTTTTTTCAGTTGACGCATATAGTCGTCCAATGCCGCTAACTTTGCTGGATCCGGACAAAAAAACGGGTTGTTGTGCACTTCATCCCAGTTCAATGTTTCCACTTTAACCGGGCCAAGCTGGGCTAAATATCCGCGAATTTCAATACCGCATTGTTCACGCAGGTACTTCTTCGCAATGGCGCCAGCGGCAACACGCACTGCTGTTTCACGCGCAGAAGAGCGGCCACCACCACGGTAGTCGCGAATACCAAATTTATGCCAATAGGTATAGTCGGCATGTCCAGGGCGAAACTGTTCTTTAATGTTGGAGTAATCTTGTGAGCGTTGATCTGTGTTGTCGATAACCAACCCTATACTGGCACCTGTGGTGGTGTTTTCAAACACGCCCGATAGAATTTTTACGGCATCTTCTTCCCGACGTGCCGTGGTGTAACGCGAAGTACCAGGTTTACGCCGGTCTAAGTCAAGTTGTAAGTCTTCGGCAGTCAGCGCCATACCAGGCGGACAGCCATCAATAATACCGCCGATGGCAGGGCCATGGCTTTCACCAAACGTCGTTACTTTAAATAACTGTCCAATCGTGTTCCCGGCCATGTCTACTCCTTAAATAAATGCTGACAACGCTCAAGCTCTGCTTTAGTAATTGCGAATACACCTAAGCCCCCATGGGCAAACTCAAGCCAATCAAAATCGACATCAGGGAAGTCCTGTTGTAACTGCACCATGCTGTTTCCTACCTCACACACCAGAACGCCAGCGTCAGACAAATGTGCTGCGGCTTCACGTAAAATGCGCCGCGTCAGTGCCAGGCCATCTTCACCCGACGCCAAACCCAATTCAGGCTCATGTCGATATTCGTCGGGTAAGTCGGCCATGTCTTCGGCATCGACGTAGGGAGGATTAGTTACAATTAAATCGTACTTAGCGCCCGCAAGCGCTTGATAACCATCAGACAAAATAGGAAACACACGATGCTCAAGGCCATGATTTTCAATGTTGTACTGAGCCACTTCTAATGCGTCGGCACTAATATCTACGGCATCGACTTCAGCGTCGTCAAAGGCGTAAGCACAGGCAATAGCGATACAGCCCGATCCCGTACATAAATCCAGAATATGCTTTGGTGTGTTACCGCCAAGCTGACGAATAAACTTGTTTGCAATAAGCTCTGCGATGGGAGAACGCGGCACCAGCACCCGTTCATCAACATAAAATGGTAAACCGGCAAAATACGCTTGTTGCGTTAAATAAGCGGCAGGCAATCGCTGTTCTACCCGTTGCTGCAGCAGACCGACAAACGCCTGTCGCTCTAACCGGGTTAGGCGAACATTAAACAGTTTTTCATCGGTAAATGGCGGTAAATGAAGAACATGAGCCAACAAGCTTGCTGCTTCATCCCAGGGGTTATCCGTGCCATGACCAAGATAGACATCAGCCTGATTCAGCCGGCTAACGGCAAAACGCAGCCAGTCATGAACAGTAGTAAGTTCAGCGACTGCGTCGCTTATCAGTTCGGGGGTAAACAGCAATTCGCCAGTATCGGACATGATGGATTTAAGCTCTTTTTGTAAAAACCGGTCAGTTTGAGTAGACTTGCGCCATGCAAAAAAAAGTCAATGTTACTACAGCAGGCATTAGTGCCGAAGACAGCCAGCTGTTTCGTCAGTCGATAACAGGCGCACGCCCTATGGCGCAAGACAAGATACCGCCTGTTGCCGCCCCTCGCAAGCTAAAAAGACGTACAGACGTCTCAAGCAAACAGCTTGGCGAAAATTTGTTCTATTTTTCTGATGAATTTGAAGGTTACATTGCAAATGGCCCAAATCTCAGCTGGTTGAGTAGTGGCGAAGACCCTCATTTGCCGGGCCGTTTACGTCGTGGCGAGTTTCAGCCTCAGGTTGTGCTGGATTTGCATGGTATGACAACATTAGAAGCCAAAACTGAACTCGCTGGTTTATTAGCCTATTGTCATAAGCAACACCTAAACTGTGCCTGTGTCGTGCATGGCAAAGGTTTAGGTATTCTAGCCAAAAAAGTACCTAACTGGTTAATTCAACATCCACATGTCCGAGCTTTTCATACTGCCCCAAAAAGCTGGGGCAAGCACGGTGCAGTATTGTTGTTGCTACGCCTGGAAGAGTAAATGTGCAGCTATACGCTAAGCAGTGAAAGTTCCTGGGGTGATAAACGCTCTAACAAGCGACCAGATACCCCTGGCCGGTAATCAATACAAGCCAACTGCCCAGTGCTAAATATCGGCGCCTGATCAGGCAGAGTAAAAGCCTCAACCAAAAAGCTAACCAATGGCATGTGTGACACTAGTAATACTCTGGCATCAGGTTTTTCGCTGATACGGGCGTCAAAATACGCTTTAAATAGGGCCACATTACCTTCGGGCACTAATTCAGGCAAAATTTCAAGCTGGCTAAACGGACCTTGCTTGGCTACCATTAGTTCGGCGGTTTGACGGGTTCTCAGATACGGGCTGGCCCATACCCAGTCAAACAGAGCATAGTGTTGATGTAACCATACGGCCATCTGGTTGACTTCTTGCTGACCACGAGCAGTTAGCTGACGCTGACTGTCTTGTGACGATAGCGGTTCAGCCTCGCCGTGACGCATAATAACGAGATTTACCATTTAATAGACACCATACTGCTCAAGGTTCCCTGTTAACTGACAGTAGACAGATAACAATACGCCGGGTAAAAATTGTGCGCTATGATAATGAAAGTTGTCTCCAAGTGTAACTGCTATTAACGCATAAAACTTAAGTTGTTTATTACTTATTGCTATGACACTGTGGTTATCTGCTTGCATAACCATAGCTTAAAAAGGGAGTTCTATTGGAAAATAACCAAATATTGCAAAGCCCTAACGACAATAGCAGCTATAAATATCTGACACTCGCAAATGGGTTGGCAGTGCTGTTGGTCCATCAGGCAGACAGTGAAAAAAGTGCAGCAGCGTTAACCGTTAATGTAGGGCATTTTGATGATCCGGTGTGTCGGGAAGGTTTAGCGCATTTTCTTGAGCATATGTTATTTTTGGGGTCGGTAAATTATCCGCGCGCAGGCGACTATCAGCAATTTATCAATCACCATGGTGGTAGTCATAATGCTTGGACTGGCACTGAACACAGTAGCTTTTTCTTTGATATTGATACACATTTTTATGACGAGGCCTTAGCCCGTTTTGCCGACATGTTTAGCCAGCCGCTGTTTAGTAGTGAATATGTTGAAAAAGAACGGCATGCCATTGAGGCAGAGTTTTCGCTTAAGTTAAAAGATGACGGTAGACGTATTTATCAAGTCCACAAAGAGACTATCAACCCCGAACACCCGTTTTCGAAATTTTCTGTTGGCAACTTACTTACACTGGCCGACAACGAACAAAGTAGTTTACAGCAGGCGTTACTGGATTTTTTTGTGCAGCAGTACAGTACCAGTCGCATGACGTTGACACTGGTATCATCCCTTGAGCTAGCTCTGCAACAACGTCTGGTTGAACAGTATTTCAGCGCCCTGCCTGCACATTTACCCGCAAAAACCGCATTAGATGTGCCGTTGTACTTGCCTGAACATCAGGCCGTTCAACTCAATATTCAGCCACATAGAGACACGCAAAAACTTGTGGTTAGTTTCGCCATGCCGGATATTCAGCGCTGGTATAAGCATAAATTGATTAGCTTTATCGCACATTTACTGGGTGATGAAGGCCCTGGCTCACTGTTAAGTTGCTTAAAAGAACAAGATTTAGTTAACCAACTCAGCGCCGGTGGGGGTATTGATGGAAGCAATTACAAAGACTTTACCATCGCCTTTGAACTTACTGAAAAAGGCCTTAACGCCCGCGATGACATATTATCAACCTTATTTAGCGCGCTGGCCGCTCTTAAAGCACAGCCTCTTCCTGAAGCACTGTTTGCAGAGCGACAAAAGCTATTGCGCTGGGCC
>Ga0100392_1005214_pt1 | contig 11470 bp, 6 predicted proteins | sample CryGeymeta201516_FD_81548 | JGI IMG/M metagenome (GOLD analysis project Ga0100392, IMG submission 81548) | Groundwater microbial communities from Crystal Geyser aquifers in Utah, USA - Crystal Geyser metaG 2015-16 | ecosystem: Environmental > Aquatic > Deep subsurface > Groundwater | place: USA... | reverse complement strand
CCGGCCTCGATGGTCTTGCCGAGACCCACCTCGTCGGCCAGCAGGTAGCGCACGCGGTCGCCGGAGATGGCCCGGGACAAGGCTTGGATCTGGTGCGGAAGCGGAATGACGTTGGACTCCATGGGAGCCAGCAATACATGGCCCTCGGTGGCGCTGGTGGAGCCTTCGAGCACCTCGGCCACCTTGGCTGCGGCGGCCACATAGGCAATGCGTCCAGCCTCGATCTCCGGCTGCAGGTCGGCATTCAGCGACCGCAAGGCGGAACGGGGCACGCGCACGACCGCGTCCTGGTTCGGCAACCAGACACGGCACACCGTCTGCCCCCACAAGGTCTGTTCTTCGATGACCTTGCAGGCGCTGTTATGAACGATGCTGTATTGCCAAAGCGACTCCATCCGCTAATTACCTTCTACCTTGATCTGTTGCTTGCTGAATCTGAATCGCAGGTGCAATGCGAGTTCTGATTTCGTTGTAAACAGCGATATCGAGGCCCTCGGCTACCTCCAACGACACGGCCAATCCATACGCGACAGGGTTATGAATTTTCCCTGCGTCTTCCCGGCAGTTCACCTTGATTTCGATGACATCCCCGTCGATGAACGGCTCTGCTCTTTGGCCTTCGAACACTTCGTGTTGGACTGTTCCCCGCCTTACTGCACGCCAGCCGTCGGTCCCGCTGCAGCTTTCTTTTCTATCTTTAGCAGGCACAACTCCGCCGACCTCAAACCATAGACTTGCTGTTCTATACTTTTGTGTCCCTGCGGATATTGGCGAAAGCCATGCCATGGTAACGGTCAGCCGTCGCCATTCAGGCCGAGCGCCTAAAGAAGGCGGCAACGGCAATCTGAACACATGGGCCTCGCCATCAGAAAGCTGCCCAAAGCCCAATAAGGTGGCTCGCTGCTCAGTACAATCCAGAACGCGGTCTACTTGAGGAACGCCATAGCCCATCCACCTGCTCACAAGTCCGCTTAACTGTCGATTGTTCTCTGGCGTGCGCAGCAGGTCCCCGACTTGAGCGCCAACATCTCCCCATGCACAGCCATGAACGAGCATGGCTTTCAGTAAAGGGGCCTCGTGAATACGAGCATCAACTTCCGCAGCTTGTTCTTCAAAGATTTGCTGAAGTGAGTCGTAACAAATACCAGCGGCACGACTCATCAAAGCAGCGGCATTGCTGGTTCCACAAGAATAGGCAATACCTTCGAGGCTTCCAGATTGCCGAGCAGGGATAGCGGCTTTGTTGCCTGGCGGAGTATTCCGGATCGAGGGTTCGACCGGCTTTATGACGTAGTTATCTCGCCGTGAAGACCTGAGATCTTCCTGGTACAGGACCCTGCCTCCCGGGAAGACAATATCCGGCTTGATCGCTCTGCGATAACCACTGCCGAACGCTGAAACCGGGCTCGGCAAAAACTGCAAAAACGGGTTGAATCTGTTATTGACCGCCCCGAAGTGAGACGAATCGTATTGGACTGAACCAACCGTCAGCCCGTTGATACTCTCAGCTGGTGAGAGAAGCTTGCGATTCCGGGCATCTGAAAAAAGCGCTTTAACAACAGCAGTTTCTTGCTCCTGGGGATCTGAAGATTCGAATTCGGTCCGCGAAATCCCAAGTTGTATAGCGTCTGACTGATTCCCAGCACTTACAACAAAAAGCACACCATAGGTGAGACTGAGCCAATCCAGTAGCCTTGCTACAGGGCTCATGGACTGCAGGAACTGTCTATATGGATCACCAATCGATAAATTGATCACCCTTACAGAAGGGGCCACCGGGCCTTCTGAACCATCGCCTTCAAATAGCCTTTTCACGGATCGGTGAATGAGGTCCACAAGCAGGACGTCATCCGGAATATGTTCACGGCGAGGTGTCCGAAAATCATTTGGAATCGGCTGCATAATCGGACGAACATACACTGGTCGTCCTAATGGCCGCAGCCTATCGTTAAGGTCACCGTGGACGATCAGAGACGCCATCGATGTGCCATGCACGCGCTCATTGGCGTTATAGGTGCTTTCTACATTGTCAGGGTCATCGACGATTAGCCTTCCATTCAAAAGTCGATGATTTGCCAATGGAAGCCCATCAAAAACAGCAATTACCGGCTCTCCATCCGGCAGTGAATGTTCTTCAAGATCAGAATAGACTGCTTCGTCTTCGAGAAGTCCCTCCCCGGCAAGCATCTGTCCGACAGGCCGAAAGAACATGACGCTGTCACATTTCACCAGTTCTGTATTCGGATTATCGACAACGGCCTGGATGGCATTGGCTGGCAACTCGGCCAATATGCCATGATAGGCAATGCCCTCATGCAGTGACTCAGCTAAGACATGCCCGCCGAGTTGCTGGATCAGACTCGCGACAATTGCTGAGCTTTGGCTTCTCTTCTCTTCGCTGTTTCGAAACCAAAGTTCGACTTCAAACCGGATAAGCCTGCCGCCGTCATGCTCCAGATCTTCTTTCCAGGCGTCAATCACCCCTGTCTCCAGAAGCCTGTCTTTGACGTCCCACCGGCGAATATCTTTCAAGCGCAGAAATACATCACGAAACTTCGTGAGCCCACCGTCGAATTTCTGTTTTGGGTCCTCCTGGTCCGTATATCGACGCCACATGGAGAGCATCTCATCCAGAGCTCTCTGATTGGTCATAACCATGTATAAGCGGCCACTCAGCTCCTTCTCCGGATGTTTTTCATCGAAGAAGTCCTGATCAGGACCTATTTCGTCGATCTCAAATTCTCCCATCCACTCAAAGCCATCAATGCGCTTCACAGCGTTGGCGAAATCTTCGACGCTCCCGATGGTTTCCATCACAAGGACTTGCTCAGGGTCTATGCCTGTCACAGCTTGCTGGATCTCGATGTTTCGGGCGCGAACAGCTTCTTGTAGCTGAGTAAATTTTGGAGCCAGCCTTTCCCCTTGCCGATAATGTGTCGGCAGGTGCGGACGACCACCTCCGCCGCCAAGATTCGACTTGGAAGTAACCTCAGGCGTCGGGAAAAGGAGTAGTGGGCGTTCAGGCATCCTTCACCTCCGGTTCGTCCTGTTGCGCTACGGTGACTGATCTGGCGGACCAGCTCTGGAGGGTTTTGGATACGATATCCTTCATGTCGGCGTTCGGTTGTTCGAGCACATACTGGCGGAACACGGTCGTGCCGAACTCTTCGACTTCGGCGAAATTCGACTCCTGGAGACGTTTTGCCAAAGTGCCCGCAGCATATCCCAAGGGAATATTGATCCGGCGCTCGAATTTTTCGAACCACTCTGTCAGGCGAGCACGGGTCGGGCCGGGTAGAGTCATGCGGACCTGGAAGCGCCGCCATACAGCACGGTCCAGCAGTTCCGCATGATTGGTTGCCCCTATGACCATGACATGGCTCGGCAGGTTGTCGATCTGCATGAGCAGCGAACTCACCACGCGCTTGATCTCACCGGTCTCGTGCAGATCACCGCGTTCCTTGCCGAGGGTTTCAAACTCGTCGAAAAAGAGGACGCATTTCCGAGTGGAGGCATACTCAAACAGTTTCTTCAGACGGACAGCGGTCTCGCCCAGGTATGTACCGACGACGCTCTCATAACGAACCACAAGCAGTGGGACCACCAGTGCTTCTGCAATGGCCTCGGCCAACGACGTCTTGCCATTGCCCGGCGGTCCGATGAGGAGCAAGCGGTTGCGGGGCTCCAGGTTGTATGACCTGAGCAGGTCGGTCCGGTGCTGTTCCTGAATCAGGCCCTGGCAAATCTGCTGCACCTCATCCGGCAGGATGAGATCCGAGAGTTTTCGTTGAGGCATGACCTCATGGAACAGGTTGCCCATGCGCTGATCCAACATAGGGCCACCGCCATTGGTAACGGGACGCTCAATCGGTGCGGTATTGAGCATCTCTTCGAGCTTCTCGGCCAGCACCTTGTGCTGCTTGGTTCGCTCTTCGGCGATGATTGCCTCGACGACCTTTCTAAATGTGGCCTTGTCACCCCGTATGCCGGATTGGACAAGGCGAATGAGTAAATCCGCTCTTGCCATTATTCGCCTCCCATTCTTGTTACTGCCTGGTCGTACCACATGAGCAGTTTGGGATCTTCTTCCAGGACGTTGTTGGGGATCTTGTCGGCCACGGCGACGATGACGGCGTAGTCGCGCTCCTGCCAAGCTTTTTTGAATCCGGCGCGGACAGCTTCCAAGCGGAAGACCTTGAGCTTCTTTTTGACCTCTTTGTATTCCTCGAACTCTTTGAGCAGCGCCTTTTCGCGCAGCTTCTCCAGGTCGCCCGCCTTGTTGGGATCGGGCACGTACCAGCGGTCGCGGGCCTTGGCGACCAGAGTCGGGTCGTCCTTGGGAAGGTTGCGTAGTTCCTTCCAGTTGGTGGAGAGGTAGGCGTGGATCTGCTCGGGCACAGGGCCTTTGCCGTCGTAGCAGAGGAAGTTCTGGTTCAGCAGTTCGCGCAGGTCGAGCTGGGCCTCGTTCTTGCTCCAGCCACCGAGTTGCTGCATGAACTGCGGGTTGATGTCGGAGAAGGTCTGTGGCTTTTCCTTGATGAGCTGGCGGAGCCACTGGATCGACGAGGCCTCGTCGGAGACGAACATCGAAAGCTGCATTGGGGCACCAGAGGTCATCTTCTTACGGTCGTATTCGGCCACCTGATCCGGCAGGAAATACATGCCGTCACGCTCAATGAAGCGCTGCGATAGTCCGACCTGGAACTCCTGGCTGGAGATCGGCACCGGGTAACCCTTGCGGACATAGAATGCGATCATCTGGTCGAACAGGATGCGAGGGTCACGCTCAGGAACAAAAAGCATCAACGCGCCCTGGCGCTTGGTTACCGGCAGATACTTCAAGTGGGTTCGGACAAAATCCCACACACCTTCTTCAGTTTGCGCCTCCTTCTTAAAGCGCTCTTCAAAGCCGCCATTGGGTTTGTATGCCGAGATGACGAGGTCTTGTTTGACAGCGGTTGGGGTAGTAACGGCCTTGAAGCTTCCCTGCTTCTTGTCCAGAGCTGATACATTGGCGACTATAAAACCAGCCTCAGTTAAAGCCACCTGGATGCTATTCCATACGGCTGCTTTTGTATTGGAGAACTCTACCGTCATCCAACGGCCTGGCTTAAGAACTCTGTATGCCTCGCTAAAGCATTCCGTCATCAATTGACGATATTCATTGATGCTTTTTTGTTGAATGCTATTTTCAATCGCTTCTTTTTCATTGTCTGTGCGTACGTTTAGCCACGATTCCCACAAAAAACTAAGCTCAGAGTAGTTGATGTTGGCTCCAAATGGCGGGTCAAGAAAGAGGTAATCGATAGATGAGCTAGGAATTCCAGTATCCGCAGCACTTCCTGTTGAGCAGGCAAAGCTCACTTGACTATTTGTTACCCTAGCAAGCGTCTTGTTTATACGATTAGACCATGTTTCAAAAGGCTGAACCTCTACAGAGAACGAAGGAATGTATAATGTTCCAGAGAGAGGAGTCCCAACCCAACCGCCACCTCCATGGAAATAATATGACGCAAGAAATCGCGTAAGTTTAGATTGCCGTATAACAAGGCTATCGAGTTGATATTGAAGAGAATTAAATAAAAGGGATTTCTTTGCAGCGCTAACAAATGCGCTTAACGCATATAGATTTCTTTTTGTATAAAAATGGTGCACATGAGTAACGCCCGCCGGATCGTTTCTGCGAGTCTCTTTTCCAACTGGCATCCTTTCCTTTGGAAACCAGTGAGGAATCGGCTTCTGCTGTATATCTTCTAACAATTTAAAATCATTAGCATCTGGGTTTTTTTCAAAACGTTTCCCTTGATATTTGTACACAATCAATACGGGCGTTTGTTTTGCATGCTTTATTGGAGATTGCAGGATGTCGTCAAATACTGTTTCCCATGCTCTTTCCATCGACCTTTTATTCAGAGACGCATTACATGAGGTGCAGGAAAAGTCGTCATTAATAACGCCTTTGTCTTTGTCGACAGCAGCATCCCAATAAATCATTTCATGCGCGCATTCCGGACACACAAATACATCAGACCAGACAGTGCAGATAACATCACCCATCAATCCATTTGTGTGGGCTGTTTGATACATCCAAGCACATTCACTCTCAACTTCTTTTAGGACCTTTTGAGCCTCTGTTTTAAACTTTGTGCTATCGATGGCTGTGTTGTAGTTAGAGGCGACAAAGGATGCTAACGGAGACAGGTCATTAAGTGTCGCCTTGCGAATCCCCAGCATTGAAAAAGGCCTCCAAACCTTTTTGCCATCTTCGTCCATCTCTTCCTGCAAAATGGTCCCATCCGGCTTCACCTGGTAGCCGAGAGACAAGACCACTTCGCGGTCGCCACACATCTGCGCCGCCACACCAGTCATGCCAGTTCCGCAGAAACCGTCAAAAACAATATCCCCCGGCTGCGTGTAATGGAGGATGTAACGCATGATGGCCTTGTGCGGCACCTTGGTGTGGTAGGAGTGCGCGTTGTAAATCGGGTCGTTCTTGCCCTCACTCACATCAGTAGCAAATGGTTCGCGGTGGTAGTGGTAGCCTTCGGGCTGCTCAGGCTTTTGTGCCTCCCATTCAGCTATAAAGTCGGCGATCCACGGATTCGGGCAGGCGGTGTAATACGGCGGATCGCTCAGGTTCAGAATGTCCTCGTCGCTGCCGATGGGAAAGCCTTCGATCTTGCGGAACTCCGGGTCCTGCAGCTTTTTGCGCAGTTCCTCGGTAAAGTGAGCGCGGCGGGCCTCGTCGTTCTCGAACGTCAGCCCCAAGCAAGTCACCGGGCCGGAGGGCTTCTGCGGCTCTTCAAGCAGCGAGTCGAACAAACTGTTTTCTCTCATCTTCATAATCCTTGGCTTTCGTCTTGTTTCTCAGCTTGGTCACTTCGCGGGTGACCAAGCTCGGCGGAGTTGGTCACTCGCTTAGTCACTCTCATTCCATGACGATCCGCACCTTGGCCGGGTCCTTGCCCTTGGTGAGCTGATCGATGTACTCCTCAAAGCGTTTTTTCATCTCAGCCGGGGTGGCCGGGCCAGCGGTGACTTGCAGGGCCTGTTGCAGCTCCTGCGCCTTGACGGTGACCTTAACCAGGCCAGAGAGCACTTCCTTCAGGGCGTGAACGAAGTTGCTGTCCAGCGGCACCGGCAGTTCCTTCGACTTGATGAAGGCCTCCAGCGGTTCGCGGTCGTCGATCTTCAGCAGATCCATATTGGCCTGGGTAATCGGGTCCTCCAGGTTGCTGAGGATGGTGGAGGTCCAGGCCGTCACCATGGCGTCAAGCTGTGTGTCCATCTGGTCGATCATCTGCGACCCTGCCGCCGTGCCGGTTTCCACCGAAGGCCGGAACCCGCAATGCGGGCAGATGGGCGAGGCGTCGAGGTTTTGCTCGGTCAGGGCGAAGCAGCTTTTCAGTCCAGCAAGGCGGTTCTGGTAATCGGTGAGCTGCTGCCGGGGCATCAGGTCGATACCAGCCAGTTTGAGCAGGGTTTGCAGCCGCTGGTCGTTGAGCAGTCCGGCCTTGCGCTTGTCGTCGTTCACGCCCAGCCGGGCCTTGGTGTGCAGGCCGATGTAGGCGACGGTGTAATCCTTCTTCAGCTTCTGTAGCTTGGCCCCGATGGACTGGGACTGGCTGGCCAGTTCGGTCAGGTTGGCCTGCTTGAGGGAATCCAACACATCCTGCCGGGAGGTCTTCATGCGATCCACCCAGTCATGCTCGGCGGGCAACACCGCCTCGGCGGTAGAGAGCCAGGACGCCGTCGGGCTGTGGTCCATGATGAACTCGCGCAGGGCATCCAGCTCATCCAGCGCCTTCACGGCCTTTTCATGGACCAGCACTTCGGGAGCGCTGTAGCGGAAGTTTTTCAGCTTGCCCGGCGAGGAGTAGGCCTGGAGAGATTCGAAGAAGCCCTTGGCTTCGTCCAGCCCGCTGGCCTGGCTGGCCAGGTCGGTGCCCGCGAGCAGGTCCAGCCCCCAGAAGGAAAGCCCTTCGCGCAGGGTCTGCTGAGTCATGACGATGCGTTTAACGATCTTGCCCACCGCCTGCTGCAGGTTCTGGACCGGCTCGTCCTTGCCCTGGGTGACGAGTTGGGCCATACCCGGCGTCATGCCGAGCAGCTCGAACAGGCTTTTAAGCGCAGGCAGGTTCCATTCTTTCGGCTGCTCCAGGTGCTTGAAGCGGACCAGCTCGTCCATGCCGGTCGCGGCCAGTTGCGGCAACCCGGTGGCATCGAACTTCTTGCCCGGAATGGCGAGCACGATGTCGCCGGAGTAGACCAGTGACGCCAGGATGACCGCCACCCATTCGGGTTCTAGCCGACCACCGCCGGGGTTCATGTATTCCAGCCCGTGGTCGTCCTGGATGATCTCGCTGCGGTTCACCACCTGGCCGTGGCCCTTGGCCTTGACGGCATCGAGGATGAACTTGGTGTACTTCGACTTGTAGGGGTCGATCTTTTCGCCGTCGAGCAGCTCCAGGGCGTCCAGCACAGCCGTGGCCTGCTTGGTGCGGTTCTGCCCGGCGATGGCCCGCAGGGCGTCCTGCGCGGCCTGGGCGCGGTTGTTTCCGGTGATCAGGACTGAGAAAAACGGATAATCCGGGGCCTGGTTCTCGAAGTTCGGGGCCAGGCAGACACCGGCGATGGTGTTGACCAGATCGCGGAAGTTGATGGTCTCGTGAGGCGACAGGCCGGACAGATCGCGGATGGATTTGCCCTTGGCCCATTCGGTCATGGACTTGGCGCGGCCCTGATAGGTGACCTCGAATGAGTCGCTCATGTGCTTTTGCAGCCACTGGACCAGCTTCTTCAGAAAGCCGTTGGCCTTCGCTTCGTAGGTGGCCTTGGCATGGCCCGAGGAGGTAGCCGCAAGGTCCAGCGCCGCCGCATAGCTTTTCAGCGCAGTCTGGAATTCCTCGTCGGTGCCTTTCAGGCGGAAGAAGACCTCGTCGTTGACCTTGTCATCCTTGAAGCGTGGCGGGTCGTTAGGCTGGATGAAATAAAGGTAGAAGTCCCGCTGCGGCACGGCGGTGGAGCGCTCGTTGGGAGCGCCGAAAAAGAGGTAACCGGAGCGGGCTGCCTTGTGCTCCTGCCAGACCAGTTCATGCTGCCAGATCTTGTAGCCGGTCACATAGGTTGCGTCCTGGCATTCCATGACCCGCTTGAGTGCCTCGTAGTAGAAACGGTCGAGCTGAGCCTGCCCCAGGCTTTCAGCCCGTTTGTCGATCAGGGCGTCGAAATCGTCGGTCTTCTTCAGGTCGAGATAAAACTGGCGGTTGTCGGCATTGAAGGAGATGAACTGGCCGCTGACCGTTTTATGGATCTCGCGCAGGACCGTTTCCACATGGGTCTGCAGATCCTTGTCGGGCTCATCGCTGCCCAGCTCGGCGATCAGTGGATCGAACAGGCAGAGGCGGTCGCGCAGCTCTTCGGCGGAGGCACCCATGGGCGCATAAATATCGCCAGTGGTGAGGCGGTGGACGGACAGCGCATGGATCAGGCGCAGCGCCATCGGCTTGTATTGCTTGCGGGTGATGGCGTTCTCGATGCGGGATTCCAGTACCTGGCTGCAATCAATGACCGCCCGGATCTCGGGAATGGCACGGAACGAAGCGTTCTGCTTGAGGGTACCCCAATAGCTGTCGAAGGCGATCAGACCGGGCTCGTCCTGCGGCACGTCCTTGCCGAGAATGCCTTTCATGCCCATGGACAGGGTCTTGAGCACCTCGCGTTTTTCCACCACGGTGACCCGCTCGAAGGTGTCGATGTAATCGGGATGCACCGGGAAGAGCCGGACGAATTCATCCATGCGCTCGTTGATGCCGCCATAGTATTTGGCAAAGGGCATCAGGTAGTCGCGGATCTTGGCCTGCTGCTCGGCGGTCTTCTTGAGCAGGCGCTCGGCCACGACAAATTTCACGTCGCTGCGTGCAATAAGGATCTGCTCGAAGCGGTCCTTCACCCGGCGGATGCTGTCAGCAACAAAGGCGAAGCGCGGGCTGTCGAAAATGGCTTCCTGGACACCGGCCATGAAGCGGAAGCGCAGATCCTTGCAGACCTCGCCGACCTCGCGGAGGAAGTTGAGGTCGAGGATCAGTTCCTGGTCCTTGCGGGTGCGCAGGAAGTCGAGCAGCTCGTCGACCACAAGCAGCAGGCCGTGTTCGGGGAAGACCTCGCCGAACTTGGCCATCATGTCTTCGAAGGCCCGTTTGTGGCTGGAGATGGTGCCCGCCTCGGGAAAGACATATTCCACGCCGAGTTTTTCGAGATGCTCTTCCAGTTCGGCCACCAGGATGTCGCGCAGGGACATGGTAGTGGCTCCGATCTCGGTACGGATAACCTTGAAACGTCCGGCGATCTGAGCGGCTGCGTCGCGGACACCACCGTTCTTCAGCCCTTCCAGCAGGGAGGCATCTGCGGCAAGGCTGGAGACCACCGACATCAAGTGCGACTTACCGGTGCCGTAGTTGCCGACCACCAGCAGGCCCTTGTTATCGACCGGCTGTTCGAACTGCATCTGAGGAATGACAAGCTGCGTGAGCCGTTCCGCCATTTCATCTGAAATGACATAGGTGTTCACCAGGTGCTGCGCGGCGCTCGATTTGTCCGCGTCACGCAACTGAACGACCGACTCAATCGGGTCGAATTGGATAAGGTCTCCGTATTTCATACTTGTCCTGCCTCTCTATTGTTTTTTGCCGAATCGACCGTGGCCGTGCCATCCATGCCCACGATCAGGGCATCAACCGAGTCATAGCTGCGGTACTCGGGATGGCCGGTTTCGGCGTATAAAAGCCTCCCGAAGGTCATGGCTCCGTTCCATGAAGCCACCACGGCCCGATTCCTCGAAATGGACTGCAGCAACCGCAATGGGTCCTGCTTGAGGTCCTTGTCGAAAAGGATCTCAAGATTACCCAACACCACCGGTGATTGGGCTTTGTCCGCGATCTGGTCGAGGATGCCCGGCAGCCGCAGTGACCGCTGTTTGGCTGTCAACTCCAGGAGTTCGCCTGATAGCGCCAGATTGACGTTGATAACAGATGTGCCGAACTCCTCGGCAACATCCCGAAGAACGCCGGTCTTGCCGGAACCGGTCTCACCCACCAGCAGCACCAGGCGGTGATACAAGCCTTCGGCTGCCTGTAGGGATCGTTTTATCTTGTCGTGAATCGGCTCGGCCATGGTCGCTCCTTATTGCTCGATGTCCGGCTTATCGGATTTATCAGCCGCACCACCAGAGCGGACCCATTCGTCCACTTCGTCTTGTTTAAACATCCAGCGACGGCCGACACGGTGACCGGGCATAGCCCGTTGCTCGATCCACTTGTAGACCGTCTCGTTGCTTACATTCAGATACTTGCAAATGTCATCGACCGTCAGCCATCTCTCATCCATAGCCTTCGTCCTTCGTTCATCATGTTTTCGGTAAAAGCCCGAAGGTCTCCGGGAAACCCGAAATCCGGACACAGTGCCGCAAATT
>Ga0100392_1005213_pt1 | contig 11471 bp, 10 predicted proteins | sample CryGeymeta201516_FD_81548 | JGI IMG/M metagenome (GOLD analysis project Ga0100392, IMG submission 81548) | Groundwater microbial communities from Crystal Geyser aquifers in Utah, USA - Crystal Geyser metaG 2015-16 | ecosystem: Environmental > Aquatic > Deep subsurface > Groundwater | place: USA... | reverse complement strand
TGGGCCGGGCTGTCCCCAAAAAAGCCGGAGTGGCGGGTGTGTGGGGGGGGTCTGGGGTGGGTTTTCCGGGGGTGCCCGGGGGGAAAGCAAACCAAAAAATGCCCTTCCCCCCCCCCCCCCCCCATCATTCATCAATTGAGCTTGGCGCTGCCCCAATGTCCATCGTCTCATAACCAATCGAACCGATCCGATTAAGGCTGTGTTTTCCGCGCGAATACGAGTGCCGCGCATGGCAACGCCAATCTCAATGCCCTTGGGGCGTTCGACGGAAAGATCTTGCGTGATGAACTGGGCGTCTTTGGCAGCGTTTCACGCCGACATATTTCTTCGTTCTCCTTGGGGTTGGCAGGCGACAAGCGTTGACCGCAACGTCCTCAATCAACGTCACCTTCGCACGGCATATTCTGGAGGGCTCCGGGCAGAGGTCTTGCGCGCCCGCGCGCGGCGAAACGCCGGCTTCAACCGGGCTGAGGGGCGCTGTCTGCCAAAAAGCGGTTTCAGCGTGCGCGGTAGGATTGGCCGTCAAACGCAATTCTAATCGCGGCGCGAGCATCTCTGCACAAAGCGTGGCATTGGTGCAGGACAGCCCCCCGGCGATCGCTGCAACACGCAACGATCGCGAGTCGGACGAAACCGCTGTTTTGCCAACGGCGGCCTGAGCCGTAACCCCACCCATTGCCGGGCCAAAGATGGCCGCTGGCAAAATGGCCCCCGCCGCCAAAAGGCGCCGCAAGAAGAGAACTGTTGAACGCATGGCTAACCATTGCGTCCACCATCATGGATTGCCATTCGTGCGGCCTGATAACATTTGCACGTGCCGGAATAGCGCTGAGCAGGTAGCCTTTGTTACAAAGCGGCTGCGTCTTCGCGACGGGCGTTCGGCTCATGGGCGCCAAGGCTCAATGCGACCGCTTCGGCGATCTTTATTCCATCCACTGCAGCTGACAGGATTCCCCCTGCATAGCCCGCTCCTTCGCCGGCCGGAAACAGGCCGACCGTGTTCAGGCTCTGAAAATCCTTGCCGCGCGTAAAACGCAGCGGCGATGAGGTGCGGGTTTCTACGCCGGTCATCAGCACATCGGGGTGATCATAGCCCGGTATCTGCCGTCCGAATACCGGCAGCGCCTCGCGCATTGCGGTCACGGCGTAATCGGGCAGGCATTGCGCCAGATCGGTCATATGCACGCCGGGCTTGTAGGATGGCGTGACCGAACCCAGCGCGTGCGAAGGGCGCCCCGCAAGAAAGTCCCCCAGCCTTTGCGCCGGCGCTTTGTAGCTCGATCCGCCAGCGACATAGGCGAGCGACTCCCAGTGGCGTTGCAACGCGATCCCGGCGAGCGGATCGCCGGGGAAATCGCGCTCGGGATCAATCGCGACGACCAGGCCCGAGTTCGCATTGCGCTCGTTGCGCGAATACTGGCTCATGCCGTTGGTGGCGACGCGGCCTTCCTCCGATGTTGCAGCAACGACCGTGCCGCCTGGGCACATACAGAAGCTGTAGACCGTGCGATCGTTCTTGCAGTGGTGCGAGATGTGATATTCCGCCGCGCCGAGGATCTTGTTGCCGGCATCGATGCCGAAGCGCGACCTGTCGATCCATGATTGCGGGTGTTCGATCCTCACCCCGATCGAGAACGGCTTGGCCTCGACATGGACGCCGGCGGCGTGGAGCATCGCAAAGGTGTCGCGCGCGCTGTGACCGATGGCGAGCACGACATGGTCTGCCTCCAGATACTCGCCGGTGCTCAGATGGACCCCGCGAACACGGCGATCACCTTGCGCATCGGTGGCAATGTCGATCCCGTCGACCCGGTTGGAAAAGCGGTATTCGCCGCCGAGTTCCGCGATGCTCTTGCGCATGCTTTCGACCATCGTCACCAGCCGGAAGGTGCCGATATGGGGATGCGCTTCGGTCAGGATTTCGGACGGCGCGCCCGCCTTCACGAATTCGGTCAAGACCTTGCGGTCGCGGTTATGGGGGTCCTTGATCCGGCTGTAGAGCTTGCCATCGGAAAAGGTGCCAGCGCCGCCTTCACCGAACTGGGCGTTTGATTCCGGATTGAGAACGCCTTGCCGCCACAGGGCCCACGTGTCCTTGGTCCGTTCGCGAACCACTTTCCCCCGGTCGAGGATAATCGGCCGGAACCCCATTTGGGCGAGGATCAGGCCCGCAAACAGCCCGCAAGGCCCTGCGCCGATGACGATGGGCCGTTTGGACGTGCTCCCCTCAGGCGCCTTGGCAACCAGGTGGTAGCGGGGATCCGGGGTGGGCAGGACGTTGCGATCCTTGCGAAACCGCTGCAGCACCGCCGCTTCGTTCTTCACATTCACGTCGACGGAATAGACCAGCAAGATATTGGTCTTGTCGCGCGCATCATGTCCGCGGCGCGCAACGACATGACGGATCAAATCGCGCGGCGTAATCCGCAGCCGCTTGCAGATAGCCGCAGGCAGTGCCTCGTCCGCGTGATGGAGCGGCAGGGTCAGTTCAGTGATGCGCAGCATGGCTCGCCATTACAGAATGATCACGCACAATGCCAATCGCTCTTGTGCACGCCGGAAAGCTGCTAGAGGCACCACCGGCTGTACGATACGTGTCATCGGGTTGCCCTGTCCGGCACGCTGCTACACATCGACGGTTGTCATGACCAAGAAAGAGCGTTGCCTTGTCCAAAATCACCAATGGCGCCAGCCTGAAGCCGCGATCCGGGAATAAGCCCAAAAACATCGTGTTGCTGCTTCACGGCTACGGTTCGAGCGGTGCCGACATGATTGCGCTCGCACCGCAATGGCAGGATGCACTACCCGATACGCTCTTCCTTGCGCCCCATGCACCACAACGCTGCGGAATGATGGGGGCAGGCTATCAATGGTGGGGGTTGTCGGGGTTTGCGCCCGCGGCTCTGGCAGCAGGCGCGGCATCGGCGGCGCCTGCGATCGATGCCTTTATTGATCGCAAGCTGGCCGAATATGAATTGACCGAGGCGGACCTGGCGCTGGTGGGGTTTAGCCAAGGGACGATGATGGCACTGCATATCGGGCTGCGCCGGCCGCGGGCGGTTGCGGCGGTGGTGGGCTTTTCGGGGATGCTCACCGCAACGACAGGGCTGGCCCATGCGGGTTTACCAAAGCCGCCAGTGTTGCTGGTGCATGGATCGGCCGATCCGGTGGTGCCGATCGCGGCCCTGCATATGGCGCAAAGCGAACTCAATCGACTGGGTGTTGAGGTGACTACGCACACATCCTTCGGCGTCGCGCACAGCGTGGACCCTGTCGGCTTGCGGCTGGGCAAGGAGTTTGTGGCCAAGGCCTTTGACCACGCCTGATGATCGTATTTTCAGGAAGGTTTTTGATCGGTAACACCCGGTCTGTCGCGCCGTCATCCGGGCACGGCTGGCATCACAGGCCGGCTTTTCGCCCGAGATAGATCAGATTGAAGGCGGGCTGTTCACGATAGGGCGTTGCGAATTCGACCCGCTTGACCGTCACGTCGATCAGGCTCTGGCGCATGGCAGCGACGAAATCGGGAGCTTCGGCATCGGTCGACCACAGAGCAAACACGCCGCCCGGTTTCAATTTACGGGTGATCGCGGTGATGGCGGCAGCATTGTAGAACCCCGCGCTCGCATCGTCGATAAAGTGGGTCGTCGAATGATCGATGTCGATCAGGATGGCGTCATGACGCTGCTCTGCTGCGCGCGGATCAAATCCCTCCGGGCCAAGAGCCACAGCGAAGAAATCTCCTTGGCGAAGGTGGCAGCGCGGATCATCGGTCAGACATGCCCCCAGCGGCAACAGATGGTCCCGGTGCCATTGAATCACTTCCGGGATCAGCTCGACCACGGTCAGCTTTTCGACACGGGCATCGCGCAGCACCGCCTGCGCAGTGTAGCCAAGGCCAAGCCCGCCCACGACAACATCGAGACTCTCCCCCGGCGTCATCGCTAATCCCAGATCTGCCAGAGCAATTTCGCCATCAACGAACTGGCTCGACATCAGGTAGCCATCGTTAAGCTTGATCTCCCAGATATCGTCGCCGCCTGCGTGCAACTTTCTGCGCCGCAGAACCAATTCGCCAATGGGCGTTTGCTCCCACGCGATTTCTTGAAACATCTTGGTCATGGGCATGCATCTAGCCCCGGACATCGGCCAGGTCACTCCAGCTGATTACTCCGCACTTGCTGCATTTACGGTCTAGGGCTATGGCGCGGCCTTCCGCTGGACCCGCTTTTGAGCAGGGTGGCTCGGCCCGGCGCCTATCCCCGGGATAACCTTTTTTCTTTTCATTCGATCTGTATCGTCACATGCGGACCCTTGACCGGGACCAGCGTTCGTGAGGATGCGGCGCGTTCACAATGCACAAGGTTCGTCATGACAAACATCGAAACCATCAAGCGCGAGTGGTTATCCAATCCGCGCGGCGATATCCTGGCAGGGATTGTCGTGGCGCTTGCGCTCATCCCTGAAGCCATAGGATTCTCCATCATCGCGGGGGTCGATCCGCGGGTCGGGCTTTATGCTTCATTCTCGATCGCGGTGATCATTTCGCTTGTTGGCGGCAGGCCGGGGATGATCTCGGCTGCCACTGCTGCCATCGCAGTGCTAATCCTGCCGCTGGTGCGCGATCATGGCGTCGAATACCTGTTCGCCGCCACGATCCTGATGGGCGTGATCCAGCTGATTGCGGGGTTCCTGCGTCTCAACCTGCTGATGCAATATGTCTCCCGCTCGGTCATCACCGGCTTTGTCAATGCGCTGGCGATCCTGATTTTCATGGCCCAGCTACCCGAGCTTACCGGCGTGCCCATGCTCACCTATGCGCTGGTCGCAGGGGCACTGGCGATCATCTATCTGTTTCCCTACCTCACCAAAGCCGTGCCGTCGCCGCTGGTTGCGATCATTGTGCTGACAGTGCTGGTTTACTACACCGGCTTCGATGTCCGCAGCGTGGGTGACATGGGCGAACTGCCTTCATCGCTGCCGATGTGGCTGATTCCCGATGTGCCGTTCACGCTGGAAACGCTCCAGATCATCCTGCCCTATTCGGTAACGATGGCGGCGGTTGGCCTGCTGGAATCAATGATGACCGCGCAGATCGTGGACGATTTGACCGATACCCCTTCGGACAAGCAGCGCGAGATGAAGGGGCAGGGCATCGCCAACTTCTTCACCGGTTTCCTCGGCGGCATGGGCGGCTGTGCGATGATCGGCCAATCGGTCATCAATGTGAAGTCGGGCGGTCTGACACGGCTGTCGACCTTCGTTTCGGGCACGTTCCTGCTATTCCTGCTGCTGGTGCTGGGCGAGCTGGTCGCGATCATCCCGATGGCCGCACTGGTCGCGGTGATGATCATGGTGTCGATCGGCACATTTTCGTGGAAGTCGGTCAGGGATCTTCGTTTCAATCCGTGGCAATCATCGGTGGTGATGGTTGTGACCGTTGTCATCACGGTGTGGACCCATGACCTCGCACAGGGCGTGCTGGCGGGAGTGATCCTGTCCGGCCTGTTCTTCGCCAGCAAGGTCAAGCGGCTGTTCACCGTCGAGACAGAGCTTTCTGCCGATAACGCCACGCGCACCTATCGGATCGCTGGTCAGGTGTTCTTCGCTTCGTCAGACAGCTTCGTGGAAGCCTTCGACTTCAAGGAGGTGCTCGACCGCGTGGTGATCGATGTCAGCAATGCGCAGTTCTGGGATATCTCGGCGGTCGGTACGCTCGACAAGGCGATCCTCAAGTTCCGGCGCGAAGGCACGGCGGCCGAGGTGGTCGGCCTCAACGAAAGCAGCGCCGCGCTGATCGAACGCTATGCCACGCATGACAAGCCCGGCGCCAACGCATCGCTGGGAGCGCACTGATGGGAGAGACGCATATGGAAATCATCCTCGCGGCAATCGACGCTTCGGCCCATGCGCCGGGGGTGTGCCAATATGCCGCTTGGGCGGCCAAGCGGTTGTCGTTGCCGGTGGAGATCCTCCACGTGGTGCAGAAACAGGATGCCGTGGCCGCACGGCGCGATCTGTCGGGCGCGATCGGACTCGGCGTCAAAAGCGATCTGATGGAGGAACTGGTCCGTCTGTCGGAACAAAGCAGCCGCGCCGAGATCGCGAAGGGCCGGGTTCTGCTGGCAGCGGGCGAGCAGATCGTGCGTGACGCGGGCGTCGATGGCGTCAAATCGCTGCACCGCCACGGTGGCGTGATCGAGACGATCCTCGAACGCGAGGACAACGCGCGGCTGGTCGTGATTGGCCGGCGCGGCACCGATCATGAATACGCCACCGATCACATCGGATCGATGATCGAGCGCGTGGTGCGCGCCAGCACCAAGCCGGTGATGATCGTGTCGCGGAACTACATCGAACCCGATCACGTGGTGTTCGCCTACGATGCCAGTCCGGCGGCCAAACGCGCATTGGAACGGCTCGCCAATTCGCCTGTGTTTGCGGGGCTTCCCGTCACCATCGTGATGGCCGAGGCATCGGGCGCCTCCAAAATGGCCGCTATGGCGGAAGCCGAAGCCGCCTTCGCGCCCGATCATCCCGTCAGCACGGTGTTCGACCCGGCGAAAGCGGAACAGGTCATCCCCCGTGCGGTCGCCGCGGTCAGCAATCCGCTCCTGCTGATGGGGGCCTATGGCCATTCGCCGATCCGCAACCTGATTGTTGGCAGCACCACCACCGAAATGATCCGGACTGTCCACGCACCGGTTCTGCTGGTGCGGTAGAACGGTGCATTCGGGCCAGTCAGGGGGCAGGGGGGCAGGGGCAGCAGCAGGGGCTGCTGACGCACTCCACCAGGACAGGGTCTGATTATGGGGGGGGCTGATGTTCACACGCCTTTGGGCGTCCAGCGCAGGGCGACGCTAGGCCGCCTCGTGACCGCGATAGCCGTGATCCCGCCCATCGCCTTGTTGCCGGTTCTGTTCATCCTATTTGGATTGGGAGAGACGGCCAAGGTGGCGCTGACTTTGATCGCGAATTCCTGGGGCATCATGCTGCGCGTGGCACTCCCGCAAGCTATGATTCGGCTGATCGCGGCCGATTTTGGGCCGGGCTATCGCATCTTTCTGGTGCGTCGCTAACTCGCGATGGACGTGATCCTGACATTCGTCGTCTGGATTGCAGTGTTGGCCGTGGTAATGGACGTTGCCCTGTTGCGCGGCAGCCGCCGCCTGTCCGGGTGCGGGCCTGGCTGAGGCTCGGGGACGAGGAGGTTGCTATGCCAGAGGATTGCGAAATGGCGCGGCTGCGTGCAGCCAAGGATGCCGCCGAGGCTGCCAATGAGGCCAAGACCCGCTTTCTTGCCAGTGTCAGCCATGAAATCCGGTCGCCCCTTAACGCCATCTACGGCTATGCCCAGCTGCTGGAGCGTAACGAGGGCAAGGATGCAGTGAATGCTGCGCGGGTGATCCGCCGGAGCGCCGAACACCTGTCGCATCTGGTCGAAGGCTTGCTCGATATCGCCCAGGTTGAAGGCAGCGCGCTGAAGCTCAGCCGCGAGGCGATCCGCTTCCCGGACTTTCTGGCGCAACTGATCGACATGCTGCACTTGCAGGCGCAGGCCAAAGGCATTGCGCTGGCGCTCGACCCGGCGCCGGGTCTGCCCGAATTCGTTCATGCTGACCCCAAGCGATTGCGCCAGGTGCTGATCAATCTGCTAAGCAACGCGATCAAGTTTACCGACAGCGGCTCGGTGACGCTCAAGGTCGACTATCGCAACCAGCTGGCGACCTTCAGCGTCATTGACACCGGGATCGGTATCCCGCCAGACGATGCCCAGCGCATCTTTGTGCCGTTCGAGCGGGTGGCTCAGGCCTCGGGCGATCGTCCCGGCGTTGGACTTGGCCTCGCGATCACGCAGGCGCTGGTGCACATCATGGGAGGCGAAATCCGGGTGGAAAGCGCGCCGGGCGAAGGATCATGCTTTAACGTGCGACTGATGCTGTCGCAGCCGCTCAGCCCGCCAACCGCTCCTGCACCCACCCCCGGCGCAATCACCGGCTATGTGGGACGCGAGCGGCGGGTGGTGCTGATCGATGATGACCCGGCACACCTTGCGATGGTGCGCGACTTGCTCGAACCGCTCGGGTTTCAGGTGCATGCCGCCAGCGACGCCGAAAGCGGCCTTGCGCTGACGGCGCAGATGCAGCCTGATCTGGTATTGTGCGACGTTGCACTTGGCACGGAAACCGGTTGGGACATCGCCGCGCAATTGCGCCGCCGTTATGGCGCGGCCTTGCGGATCGTGATGCTATCGGGCGAAGGGCCGCAGTCCGGTGCCTCGCCTATCACCCATGGGAACTCGGGTCCGGCCGACGACACCTTCCTCATGAAGCCCTTTGACTTCACCGTGCTGCTTGATGTGATCGCCGCCCAGCTCGGAATCGAATGGCTCCACGCGGCAGGTTCATCCCGTCCAGTGGCAGGCGCGGATATTTCGCTGCTGCCGGCCACGATTACTGGCCGAGCGTCGGTTCATTGCACCGAGATCGCGCGCCTGGTGCGCATCGGCCATGTCCGCGGCATCGAGGCCGAGATTGACGCCATCGCCGCGCTCGCTCCGGAAGCCGCGCCGCTGGCCGAACTTATGCGGCAGGTGCTCGACAGCTTCGATCTGAAGGCGCTTGCCGATCTGGCAAAGGCAGCGGCGCCCGATGCGCGCTAGGGATTGCATCCTCGTCGTTGACGACAATCCGGAATCGCTCCGGTTTCTGGTCGACACCCTCGAAGCTGAGGAGATGACCGTACTGATCGCGCGCAGCGGTGAAGCGACGCTGGCACTGCTGCGCGAAGTGCAGCCCGACCTCATCCTGATGGACGCGATCATGCCGGGCATCGACGGGATTGAAACGACGCAGGCCATCAAGCGGACTCCGAAAATCGCGCATATCCCGGTGATTTTCATGACGGGGCTCTGCGATCCCGGTCATGTCGTCACCGCGTTCAGTACAGGCGGCGTGGATTATGTTCGCAAACCGGTGGTGATCGAGGAACTGCTGGCGCGCATCCGCGCGCATCTTGCCAACGCCCGCACAAGCCATCGTTCACGTTTGGCGCTTGGATTTGCGGGCCGCAGTCTGGTGGCGTTGAGTGATGATGCGGAGCTGATTTGGTGCACGCCGCAGGCCGAAGCCTTGTTCGTAGCGATCGATCCGGCCTGGACCCCTGATCGCGGCGCTTTGCCCCAAGCTTTGGCCGATGCAGCCTACAGCTTGACTGCCGCAGACCCTGTCCATCCGCTTGCCAGCGTTCGCGTCGCTGTGCGGCAACTGGAAATCGACCTCACTCTGGTGGAGATGGCCGGTCCCGGCGAAACACTGATCCGCGTCACCGAGGTTTGCGAAGACGGCAAGATCACCGATCTTCAGAAGAACGGCGGGCTGACCCGGCGCGAGGCCGAAGTGCTGCTATGGGTAAGCTATGGCAAGACCAACAAAACGGTCAGCGAAGTCCTGGGGATAAGCCCGCGTACCGTCAACAAGCATCTTGAAAAGGTATTCCGCAAACTGGGCGTCGAAACGCGTGCTGCGGCCACCGCAATTGCGGTGCGCTATCTTACAGACTGATCGCGTAGCGGTTGCAATAGCACGCGCTTCCCCGTGACCTCCATACCTCTACGTCATTTCGCCACTTCCTCCGACGAAGGAGACCGCCATGGGTATTTGACATGCAACGGACAGGATGAAGGGAGTTCATCATGGCCGGAGTGCAGGTGGGCAATCGGATTATCGGAGCCGACGCGCCCGTGATCGTCGGCTGGGAGAATACCGGCAAGGTAGAAGGCGGCCCGGTCAAGCAGTTATTCTTCACCTATTTCCAGCCCGTGATGCTCTTTGCCGCCATCCTGTTCTGGTATTACGCCCCCAATTGGCTTGCCGTTGCATCGACTGCGATCGCCATCCGGTTGGGATGGATGATCCTGTTGCTGGGGCTGGAATGGGTCAATCTGCGCTATCAGAGCGGGCAGCTGACATGGAAGGAATTCGCCACCGATGCCTTTTATGTCGGGCTGGGCCTGACCTTTCTTGGGATGGATGACGCATATGTCGGTGATGGCGAAATCATCAAGGCCGTGCAGGGTGCATTCGATTGGGACAAATTGAGCTGGGTTACAGCTTTGCCCCTGTTGGTGCAGGCCCTGCTGATTTCGATGATCTTCGATTTCGGCCAGAACTGGATGCATCGCGCGATGCACAACTGGTATCCGCTGTGGCTGACCCATGCTCCGCATCACTGCATAACCCAATTGAAGATCGATAAAGGTGCCGTTGGCCGTCCGATTGAGCTGTTCCTGATCGGGTTGGGGATCGGGGGTCTGATTGATTTTCTTATGCGTGCTTTCCTGTTGGCGAGCGCAGTCGGAATGACGGTGGCGGTCTATCAGCATATCAAGGTGCGCTTCAACACACCGCGCTCTCGGCCTGGGATGCATTTGCCCGGCTCGATCCGTTGTTGCGCACGCCCGGCACCACGGTTGTGACCGAGGGTGACAGCCTGGCCTATTCCAAGGACAACCCCGCCGCGCAGGACAAGCTGGCGCCGATCGAGGTGCTCCATTCGATTGACGAATTTCCGGGTGCGCCCGCGCCTGATGACCCGAACCAGAAGAAGAAAGACGAGAACGATGACGAGGGTCGCCACTCGCCCGACGAAGGCTATTTCTTGGCTGGCGTATTCGCGCTGATCCATGGCGTCGGGCGGTGGTTGGAACCTCGGCTGGTGCGACGCCGGTTCAAGGCGGCGTTGGCTCATCCACCCACCACGACCTAGAGCAACCTTATATGATTGGTGCGCCCGACCGGGGGCTTGCGCTGCGATAACCTGCCTGAACGGTTCTGTCATCGTCAGCGCCATCATGTCGCCTGCCAGACCGTGGTCGAGTTATCCGGCCACGAAAGATGGGCGGGGCGGAGTGATTGAGCGTTCACGCATGAGTCTTGACTCTTCAGTCATACAAAATATACACACTTTACGAAGATAAGTTGATTCGACCATTGCAAGCGTCGAGAACGGGCCTTAGCTGGGTATTCAGCTCGTTGCGCGTGCCGCGAAGAACGCAATGCATTGATCCGATGTGGCGCACTTTGGTTGACTGATTAATAACAGGAAATACATTGCAGTACGCCATGATTTCGCGCCAGAAACCAAAGCAATCGGCTGTGCTCATGTGTGCAGGCCGATGTCTGAATGGAGCGGGGCCGGGTCTGCGGGCAAGAATATCCTTAGTAATACTTACAAGAAATATAAAAGTTGAATGAGGGTCAAAAACCGCCCCACTTCCTTATGATTTCGCAGGGTGTCGGTCCTACCGGATTGGGTTCCGGCTTGTTTCCCGGCAATCGTGCAGTCGACCTAGGCCGTGTTGACAAAAGAGATTCCCATTTGCCCTGAGTTCTGATTCAAGACTGCTTTTTGAGGAGCAGTCATGGGTCGCGGAGACTTGTCGGATGCGGAGTGGGAGTTGATCGGGCCGC
>Ga0100392_1005212_pt1 | contig 11471 bp, 8 predicted proteins | sample CryGeymeta201516_FD_81548 | JGI IMG/M metagenome (GOLD analysis project Ga0100392, IMG submission 81548) | Groundwater microbial communities from Crystal Geyser aquifers in Utah, USA - Crystal Geyser metaG 2015-16 | ecosystem: Environmental > Aquatic > Deep subsurface > Groundwater | place: USA... | reverse complement strand
CGGCGGTGCCAATGCGCTGGCGGTGGAAGCAGCACCCGGCATCTGGGAAATCGTGCAAGCGGGTGCCGCTGAACTGATCGCCACCGGACGCTATCGCCTGACCCGCCTCCTTCGCGGCCAGCGCGGCACCGAAGCCGCAATGGGCAGCCCGACCCCGGCAGGAGCACGGGTGGTGGTGCTGGATTCCGCCCTTGCGCCGCTGCCCATCGCCGAGGCCGACCTCGGTCTGCCGTGGAACTGGCGCATCGGCCCCGCGGCACGGGCGATCAGTGACGCCAGTTTCACCGCGCTGGCCTTTACGCCCGCAGGTCGCGGCCTCGTGCCCTTCGCCCCGGTCCACGTCGAGCAGCCGTGGCGCACGGCACGCAGCCCGGGCGATCTGACGATCCGCTGGACGCGGCGATCGCGCGCGCTGGTGGCCGATGCCTGGGAACAGGTCGAGGTGCCCTTGGCCGAAGACCTAGAAAGCTACGACGTCCAGATCCTCGACGGGGCAGCGGTCAAGCGGACGCTGACCAGCACCACGACATCCGTCCTCTACACTGCCGCACAGCAGACCGCCGACTGGGGCGCACCGCTGGCCCCCGGTCAGACACTGGCCATCCGCATCTACCAACTCTCGAACCGCCTCGGTCGCGGCGACCCGGCCGCCATCATCCTCCAGTTCTAGAGGCCCGTACCATGTCCGACACCTCCACCCATCTTGGCCTCCCGTATCTTCTGGCCGCTCAAGCCCAGAAGCATGTCACCCACAACGAGGCGCTGCGTCTCCTCGACGCCATGGTGCAGCTTTCGGCCCTCGACCGCACCCGTACGGCCCCCCCGGCAAGCCCCGCCGATGGCGACCGGCACCTCGTGGCCTCGGGCGCAGCGGGGCTCTGGGCCGGTTGGGATCTGAATATCGCCTTCTGGGTCGATGGCTCCTGGCTGCGCCTGGTGCCGCGCCAAGGCTGGCTGGTCTGGATTGCTGCCGAGCAGGTCTTTGTTGTCTGGAATAGCAGTGCCTGGGACCCGGTTGGCGTGCCGCAGGATGTCTCTGACGCCATCTTCAGCCTGGTCAACGACGCCGATCCGACGAAGAAGGCGCTGTTTTCGCTGTCGGGGATCACCACCGGCACCACCCGGACCTTCACACTGCCCAACACCTCCAGCGAGTTGGCGATCCTCGCAGGCACCCAGACCTTCACGGGCAACAAGACCTTCTCCGGCACGCTGACCGCCTCAGGCACCGTGACCGTCTCGGCGGCCTCAGCCAGCATCGGCACGGCGACAACGACCGCCATCTACGGCATGGGCACCGGGGCGACGACGACCGGCGTGACGAAGACCGTGAACCTTGGGACCGGCGGTGCGTCCGGATCGACCACGGTCGTCAATATCGGCTCGGCCACCGCAGGGGCCGGGGGCACCACGGTCGTGAACACCCCCACGGTCACCTTCGCCAATGCCGTCACGCAGGTCGGCATGCCGCAGGCCAACCTGACCGCCCAGCTTTTGGGCCTCGGCGGGGCGACAGCCGACAGCTACAATCGCGTGTCAGTCAATACCCCGGCACTGCTGTTCAACAACGCAGGCGCAGGCATCGAGGCCACCGTCAACAAGGCGGCCGCCGGAAACGATGCAGCTTTCGCCTTCAAGACCGGGTTTTCGGCCCGGGCGCTGATCGGCCTCTTGGGCAACGACGATTTCAGCCTCAAGGTCAGTCCGGACGGCTCGGCCTTCTTCGATGCCCTGAAGATCGACCGCACCAGCGGCCAGGTAGAACTGCCGCAGCCGACAATCCTGCCGGGGCTCAGTGCCGCGCCAACTCCTCCGCCTAATGGCAAGGCGGCCGTGTATGCCCGCAACCGAGCGGGGGCCCCTTGGATCGACGTGATGCGCTCCTCCGGCCGAGACTTCCCGCTGCAACCGCATTTCGGTGTCAACCGGATCGCCAACTGGTCACCATCTGTCACCACCACGATCACCACCGAAGGCTTGCCCGTCACCTCGGTCGGCACCGTGTCCACCCCCACGTTGGCTGCGACGAACCTGGCCGCCAGCATGCGCCGCTGGCGGCTGACATCGGCGGCGGTGGTGGATTCAGCTGCCGAACAGCGTTCTGCGGGTTGGGCCTGCTGGCGAGGCAATGCGGCGGGACTGGGCGGCTGGACCTTCGTGACGCGGATTTCGCTGACGACGCTGCAGGCGACGGGGATGGGCTTCTTCGGCCTCTATGGCTCGACCGCCGCGCTGGCCACCACCCTGACGCTGGCCGCCGCCATCAACTGCATCGGCATCGGCTTCCAGCGCGGCACGCACACCCGCTGGCAGCTGGTCGCAAACGACGGCACCGGCGCGCCGACGCTGACCGACATGGGGGCGAGTTTCGCCATCGCGACGGGCGGGGTCCTGACCCTCTTCATCGCGGCACCGCCCAATGGCAGTTCGGTCTGGGTACGCGTGGTCGACGAGGTGTCTGGCGCGGTGTTCGAGCAGGAGATTACCGCTGACCTGCCCGCCAACACACAGTTCCTGTCGCCGAGACTGTTCATGAACAACGGGGCAACGGCAGCGGCGGTCGCCTATGATTGCTCGGGGGTGTATATCGAGACGGATTACTGAAATGCTGATGCGGCGAACGTCCGGCGCTGTCGCAGCATCTAGGAGAGGACGGGGTGTGTGCCCACGCCGCGCACGTAGTTCATGCCTGACTCGGATCATTTGCCGCGCCCGGGCACCGGGCACTTCATTGACTTTCAACGCTTTTCGCTTCTAGATCGACGGCAAGGGTAAATCCTCACTCATTCTCTGGGAAGACTTCGGCATGGCGCTATTCGGCAAGCAATTTTTCAAGAGCTCAGATGCCCAGGCGGAAGACGAATACAGATCAGGCGTCCTAGCCGTGAGCGCCAAGAACTTCCAAGTTGCTTATGATCACTTTAATCGGGCGGCCGAAGGCGAGCACGGATCCGCGTATTACAATCTGTTCCTCCTGCACGGAGGCGGCTATTTGCCCACCTTCGATCTAGATGCCGCAGCGGACAATTTCTATAAAGCGGCGGCTATTGGTCATCCCAAGGCAGAGCAGCAGCTTTACATGTTGGAGGGTGCTGATCGGGCCGGTTTCGGTATGGATAACCTTGCTGCATTGGCCGCGGGCTCTGTCGAAACTGGTTTTCTCCCGCCGGTTCTAATGGTCTGTGCGTGCCGTTTCGTGAACGCAGTAAGCATCAAGTATGGTGCTACGATGGACGTCATTGCCTATGAGTTGGACGCCGCCAGCTCCAGCGAAGACGGATATGTGCAAGCCTTCATTCGTCGAACGGAAATAGCCCCAAGTTTCTACAGGGGAGGCCTAAATCGTCTTGTCGAAGGATCTGCTGCCGACCAGATCACCGATGGTCTGAACGAATTCAGCTTGGCTCTCAGTCGGTCTGGAATGGGAAGCAAACTCGGAAAGATGGCCCGCTGCACCGTGGTCGGCCATATGATCAAGAAATCCTATCTGGGAGAGAACGCAGCGCCGCTTCTAGGCGTAAATCGCTTCTTCGAAGTCTGAATGCAGAACGGACCGCCGACAGTTCGACATGGCCTGCACGATGAAAGGGACAGCCTCCAGAATACTTCGCCTCGTAGCAGACTGTTTTCGGTCGCACAAAGGTCACTTGGCACAGCCAATACATTGTTTCGACAGGTGATGGTGGGCGGTCCAGACAATGATTGAGTGGCTGATCGGTGCGGCCGTTTTCGGATTGGTTGGAGAACTCTTCGGCGCATCGCGTCGGCCGTCATCGGCTCCGTCGTACCAACCCGTCAGCACCCGCCCAAGGTTTGCCCTGACACCTCAGTCTGCCGAGGAGCAGAAGCCGGAGACCGCGTGGGATGCCGTAAAGTTCCACGAGTTGTCGGCGGCTTTGGACTGGCTTGAGAGCCCTTCTCGGTACCCTGCGGCGTGCGTGACGCCACCGATCCTGTCAGAGGCCGCAAAATATCGCGGCTTTCTGAAGCAGGAACTGGTCCGCGTAGAAGGGATGATTGCAGACAAGGCGGTTTGCGGACGGATCAATGACTTCTTGAAAGATCCCAAACTTGCTAGGGAAGGCGCCATAGCGGCGCACATGGAGCGCGAACTCGCCCGCTGGGAGCGATTTCTCGATGGGGTAGAGTCTCAGCCGCTCACAGCCGAACAGCGGTACGCCGTGCTCAGTGAAGAAGATGCCACCCTCGTTCTGGCTGGTGCGGGGTCAGGCAAAACAAGCGTCATCACCGCGAAGGCCACTTACCTGCTGAAATCGGGTATCCGTGAGCCCGGAGAAGTTCTGCCTTTGGCCTTCGGGAAAGAGGCCGCAAATGAGATGGCCACGCGAATAGGCCGAGCGAGTAATGTCCCGGTCAAGGCGTGGACATTTCACGCGTTGGCCTACCACATCATCGGCGATGTTGAAGGCACGAAACCACCTCTTGCTTCACATGCTGGGGACCAGAAGCGGTATTCTGACGTGATCCGCAGGATCCTTCGGCAGCTGGTCGGGACTGACAAAAAGATCGCGAATGTGATCGTCGATTGGTTCACGCAGTTCCCCGTCGAATGCGGCAGCGAATGGGACTACGAGACCAGGCACGCCTGGTATACTCATGTCGAAAGCCTAAATCTTCGCACGCTTCAAGGCGAAAAGGTTCGCAGCTACGAAGAATTCCTGATTGGCAACTGGCTGTATCGAAACGGCATTGAATATGAGTATGAGCCGCAGTACGAGCACCGCCTGCCAAATTCTGGACGGCGAGGATACACTCCTGATTTTCGCTTGACCGAGAGCGGCATCTACCTCGAGCATTTCGGTGTCCGGAAAGAGAGATCGCTTTTTGGTCTACCTGATCGCCTGGTTACTGCGCCATTCGTAGACCGTGAAGAATACCTGGCGTCCATGGACTGGAAGCGGAAAGTACATGCCAGTTTTGAAACTCAACTCATCGAAACCTATAGCTACGAACGTCAAGAGGGACGCCTCCTCGAGACGCTGGCCGAAAAGCTTGATCCACATGTAACGCTGCGGCCGCGGCCGATTGAGACCATCTATGACCGCGTCGTCGAGATGGGGCATGTCGATAGCTTCACGCAGCTGCTAGGCACGTTCCTGCTTCAGTTCAAGGGCGGCAGCTATACCCTAGCAGCGTGCCGATCGAAGGCGGACAAGCTTAACATGGGCGAGCGCGGCAGAGCGTTTCTAGCGGTCTTTGAACCGGTGCTCCGCCGATACCAGCATGAATTGGGCGAGAGGATCGACTTCGAGGACATGGTTCTTCGGGCCGCCGGATACGTCGAGAGTCGGGCCTATCAAAGCCCGTTCCGGCATATCCTTGTCGACGAGTTCCAGGACATCTCGCAAGATCGTGCACGCCTTGTCGGCGCCTTGAAGGCTCAGCATTGCGATGCCCGGATTTTCGCGGTTGGGGATGACTGGCAGTCGATCTACCGCTTCGCTGGTGCGGACAACCATATCATGCGCAGCTTTGGCCCTAAGTTCGGCGGCGAGTTCGGCGCCCAGAAGGATATTCATCTAGTCGTGGACCTGGGCCGCACTTTCCGGTCGGTGGACAAGATCGCTCTCGCAGCCCGACGCTTCATTCTTCAAAACCCCGCTCAGATAGAAAAGACGATCATTCCGGCTGGCGAAGCAGAAGGCCCTGCGCTTCGTGTGGTTTGGACGAAAAAGGCCAAGCAAGAAGGTGAACTCTTGGAAACGTTAGCGAATCTGTCGGAACTCAGTTCCAACGATCGCGGGACCGGCAAGGTGACCAGTGTTCTTTTCTTGGCAAGGTATCACTTTGAGCGGCCCGACATGGCGGCTATCGGGCGAAAGTTCCCAAACCTGTCATTGAGCTTCAAGACGATCCATGGCTCAAAGGGCTTGGAAGCCGATCACGTCGTCATCCTTGGATGCAACAATGGCAAGTATGGTTTTCCCTCCGAAATCACCGATGACCCGATCCTGAGCCTTGTCTCACCGGAAGGCGAGCCATTCCAACACGCCGAAGAACGGCGGATCATGTACGTGGCAATGACCCGCGCACGCTCAACCGTCACGCTGCTGGCGTCCGAAGCCGAGCCCTCATGCTTCGTGCGGGAACTGGTCTCCGATACTGAGTACGGTCTAACGACTTCGACCGGATCGATGGCTGGTCATGTGCCTTGCAGCGAATGCGGTGGGCGTTTGCTTCCCGCGCCCGCCCGGGATGGCCGAGTATGGTATCGATGCGAACACAGCCTCATGTGCAGCAATTACATGCCCGCCTGCAGTCACTGCGGGATCGGGATGCCGGCCGCTTCGGGGCCTTCGGGGAACCTCGAATGCTCACATTGCAGTGCCAACCACCATGCATGCCCGAAGTGCTCAGATGGCTGGCTTGTGGAGAAGCACGGGCGCTACGGAGATTTCTTCAGCTGCGTTCGCTACCCTGATTGCACAGGAAAGGCCTCAGTGGCAGAAATCAGATCACGTGAATCCGGACAAGCAGACTGTTCAGGCGATCTCAAGGTGGGTTTCGCAAAACTTGGCGTGGGGGTGAAATGATATCGTGGGGCAAGAATTATTCTCATTTGATCGCCGTCCATGTGAATATTTATCAGTGGGCGCTATTAGATTGCATGTCAGCCTAAAGGCTGATTTGCATCGAAGAACATCAAGTATGAAAAAGCGTTTTGGGGATTGCCTTTCGCTCATCCGACATCGACCTCAGGAGAATTGATATGAAGTTTGATGCCGGACGCGCATTGCAACTACTCAGAGCCGGCTCGGGCAGTCCCTCGGCAACCTTCAGGGAAGGCCAAGAGGACGCCATCCGCCATGTGATTGAGAGCAGAGGTCGACTGCTCATCGTGCAGAAAACCGGTTGGGGAAAGAGCTTTGTTTACTTTATCGCCGCGAAGCTTCTGCGTGACTCAGGGGGCGGACCGGCACTTCTTGTTTCACCCCTGCTGGCGCTGATGCGAAACCAGATCGCAGCGGCAGAGCGCATGGGGGTCCGTGCGGTCACAATCAATTCCGACAACACCGAAGATTGGGCCGCAGTCGAGGCCGAACTGGCTTCTGGACGGGTCGATATTCTTCTGATCTCTCCCGAGCGGCTTGCCAATGAACATTTCCAGAATCGTGTGCTGTCCGGGATTTCTGCTCAGATCTCACTTCTGGTCATCGACGAAGCCCATTGCATTTCCGACTGGGGACACGATTTTCGTCCGCATTATCGGCTTTTGGAGAGGACTGTGAAAGCCCTCCCCCCCAATCTGCGATTGCTCGCCACGACCGCGACAGCCAACAATCGGGTGATGGAGGATCTTGGGACGGTCCTTGGGCCCAATCTTCATGTCACGAAAGGCGATCTCAACCGGACCTCCCTGACCTTGCAGACGATCCGTCTTCCAAGTCAGGCCGAGCGCCTGGCTTGGATCGCGGGGCAACTGGCCAGCCTGCAGGGCCACGGCATCATCTATACCTTGACCGTCCGCGACGCCAATTCGGTTGCCGACTGGCTGGTAGCCCAAGGTTTCAACGTGGCGGCCTACACCGGAGAAACGGGTGAGCGTCGCGTGGAACTGGAACAGGCGCTACTGGATAATCAAGTCAAGGCGCTCGTTGCGACGACCGCTTTGGGCATGGGTTATGACAAGCCGGACCTGGCATTTGTAATCCATTATCAAATGCCGGGCTCGGTTGTTGCCTATTATCAGCAAGTAGGCCGGGCCGGACGGGCCTTGAAAGCCGCCTATGGCATCCTGCTCAGCGGCGATGAGGAGGAGAGTATTACCGACTGGTTCATCCGCAGTGCCTTTCCCACGAAGGAGGAAGTCGCCGACGTCCTATACGCCTTGGAACAGGAACCTGATGGTCTTTCGGTTCCCCAATTGCTGGGGCGTGTCAATCTTAGCAAGGGGCGGATCGAGAAGACCATCGCGCTGCTGTCCCTGGAATCGCCGGCGCCGATTGCGAAGCAGGGAAGCAAATGGCAACTCACCGCCGCCACGCTTAGCGGGGGTTTCTGGGAGCGCGCCGAACGGCTCACCGCATTGCGGCGCGATGAGTATCAGCAGATGCAGAGTTATGTCCGGTTGCCCTTCGGCCAACATATGGGTTTCCTGATCGACGCGCTCGACGGAGATTCCGGCTCGATCACAGCGCCGTCGCTTCCGCCCCTGTCAACGACGCCAGACCCTGCATTAATCCGGCAGGCCGTCACCTTTCTGCGTAGGACCAGCCTCCCGATCTCCCCCCGAAAGCAATGGCCGATGGGCGGTTTGCCGCAATACGGCGTTAGTGGAGCAATTCCAGCCGCTCATCAGGCCCAGTCGGGCAGAGCTTTATGCGTCTGGGGCGATGCGGGATGGGGTGGGCTCGTTCGGCAGGGGAAATATCAAGACCACCGGTTCTCGGATGATTTGGTTGCTGCCTGTGTTCAGATGGTTCATGACTGGGGCCCGCAACCGGTACCAAGCTGGGTGACCTGCGTTCCTTCGCAGAGGCACCCGACACTGGTTCCAGATTTTGCGCAACGCCTAGCCCACGCTTTGGGGCTGCCCTTCCACCCAGTCCTTGAGAAGACGGACGAACGACCAGAACAGAAGACCATGGAAAACAGCACTCAGCAGGCTCGGAATATTGACGGTTCGCTTTCGCTACGCATGCCCACTCCGCAAGGCGCTGTGCTGCTGGTCGACGATATGGTGGATTCGCGCTGGACTTTGACGGTCTCTGCATGGCTTTTGCGCAGGAGTGGGGCCGGCGCAGTCTGGCCGATGGCGCTTTCGCAGACCGGGCGCGGCGAATGATGCTGAACCTCTCGCCCAACACCCAGGCCATTCTGATGCTGACGGCCCCCTTGATTGCCGGGCGCAACCCCGTCACCCCGGATATTCTTTCTCCCAGTGAGTACAAGCGCCTAGCCCGACACTTGCGCGAGATCCAGAAGCAGCCTGCCGACCTAGTGTCCACCGATGCCGCCGAGGTCATCCGAGCCTGCATAAGCGTGATCGAAGAAGGCCGCCTGCACCGCCTGTTGGCGCGCGGTTTCCTTCTCAGCCAAGCTTACGAGCGCTGGCAAACCCGAGCCATCTGGGTCGTCAGCCGAGCCGATTCCGAGTATCCCGCCCGCCTGAAGGAGCGGCTACGCGAGAATGCCCCGGCAGTCCTCTATGGCTGTGGCGACAGGCACCTCCTCGAATATGGTGGTCTTGCTGTCGTCGGCTCCCGACACGTCGATGATGCGTTGGTCGATTACACGCTGTTGATCGGCCAGACTGCCGCCCGCGCCGGCCGGATGCTGGTTTCTGGTGGGGCGAAGGGCATTGATCAGGCGGCTATGCGCGGGGCCTTGGAAGCCGGTGGCAGGGCTTGCGGCGTTCTGGCCGACAGCCTGGAAAGAACTGCGATGAACCGCGAGAACCGCAATCTGCTTCTAGATGGCCAGCTCGTTCTGATTTCCCCATATGATCCGGGCGCGGGTTTCAATGTGGGCAATGCGATGCAACGCAACAAGTTAGTCTATGCCTTGTCCGATGCCGCGCTGGTGGTCAGCTCGGATCTGGACAAGGGCGGCACTTGGGCCGGCGCGGTCGAGCAGCTCGACAAGCTCCATCTGGTTCCTGTCTATGTCCGATCTGCCCGTGAAGGCTCCCCTGGACTGGATGCATTGCAGAAGAAGGGTGCACTTGTCTGGCCGGAACCCCAGGACGCCGAGGGGCTCGACGCAGTGTTCAACCCGCCGCTTTCGACACTGATTCAGCCCGGCCTTACGTTGCCGGAGGGAAAGGCGCAGGAGCCAGTAGGTCAGACCGTGGCGGAAAATCCGCCCGCAGCCGAGCTTACTTCCGATGTAGCAACCTCTCCGTCCGAATTGCTATTCGTAGCGGTTCGCAGGGCGATGCAAGAGCTTTTGAAAACGCCAATGAAAGACTCCGAGATCGCCGCCGAACTAAATGTGACACCTGCCCAAACCAAGGCATGGCTTCAACGGCTCGTCGATGAGGATGTCGTTCAAAGGAGCAAGAAACCAGTTGGATACGTTGTCAAGCAGCCCAATCTATTTGGATAAACGGTAAATCGCACTGTCTGTCACCGAGTGCGTAGGCGCTGTGGGTGAGGTGCAGAGTTACGGCCAAGTCTCAAGGTGCGTGGCCGCCCGGCTCAGAGAAGGTTCGACTGCAGTCGCGTTCCCTCCGCCACTTGCCCCCGCGAAAGCGTTCTCCCGATCCGGCTGCGGCCGGATTTTTCCGTTGTTTTCGAGGGTTATGCGCAGTCGGCTTTACACTGGTGTCCTTGCCACAGCAGCCGGATACGTTCTCCGGAGCCCGATATTCTCCGGACCTCTCGACTGCGCGCATTCGGTGTAAAGCCCGTAAACAGTTGTAAACATGCGGAGAGTTCCCCGCGCCACCTGAACACTTCGATGCCAGTGGCGTTCGTGAAATGGAACAGAAATCCAACCCGTTCATTCCTCCGTCCAGCCTCGCAAGTCCCTTCCGCCATTGAGATTTTAGGGCGATGACGGCATCTTGTTGGTAAAGGAGGCCGTACATGACGGAATTGGACCTCGACACTGACAAACTTGATGACGCGGCACTGGCCATCCTCAGCCTGACCTTGCATGACAGCAACCGTGTCTGGAAGGGGATCGACTGGTCCATCAGCGACCGGCTGCACGCGAAGGGCCTGATCCACGATCCCGTCGGCAAGGCGAAATCGCTCGCCCTGACGGAGGCCGGACTGGCCCGAGCCGAAGCGACTCTCGCCGAGTTGTTCATGAAGCCGCACTCGAACGATCCACAAAGGTCCGACCCATGAAACCGGCCTACGAGGCTCGTATCGCTGCCCGGCTGGCGCAGCTGATGGCGATGATCTGTGTGCGCAATACGGGAATCGAGGAACTGCACGCCGGGACTGTCCCGGTCACCCATGCGGGCGACTATTCCGACGTATTCATCACTGACGCCGACGGCCGACAGATTCCCTGGACCGATGCATCCCATCTCGACGACGACCGGATGCGACACCTGATGCGGCAGATTGTCGACCGACTCTACACGTTTCACGTCAAGGCTGGCGATCCGGGGTTCCGCGACCACCTCGATCGTTGGCTGGCCGTCGCCGAGCGATGGGACGAGCCGAAGCTGGATGAGGCATTCCTTTCAGGAATTGTCGGCAACGAAGCAGCCGAACTGCCGAGATAGTCGTTCGCAGTCCAGCCAAGATTCGAGGACGATCTTGTGCCAGAACTATGCAACTGGCTCGGCAACGGCCGTGTGTTTCGTGATGATGTCCTGTACGTCGCCCGGCTTGAAGGCGACATCCCATGACCAGCACCCAAAGCCACCCGACGCGTTGATGGCCTTTACCCATTCGTTCAGCGCATCCCGCTTTGCCTTGTTCTGGGGGCTGTCGGTTCCCTTGATTTCAAGGGCAAGCATCTTGCCGCCAGACAGCCGGACGAGGAAGTCG
>Ga0100392_1005205_pt1 | contig 11479 bp, 8 predicted proteins | sample CryGeymeta201516_FD_81548 | JGI IMG/M metagenome (GOLD analysis project Ga0100392, IMG submission 81548) | Groundwater microbial communities from Crystal Geyser aquifers in Utah, USA - Crystal Geyser metaG 2015-16 | ecosystem: Environmental > Aquatic > Deep subsurface > Groundwater | place: USA... | reverse complement strand
AGCCCAACAAATGCTACTTCCAAAAACAACCCCGGGATTGTGTTTTTCCCCATCCCGGGGCAGTTTTGGAAATCCCGGGGTAGGGATATCCCTCGATTGGTGACAACAGGTGGCTACTACTCTAGGTCTAGTCCACTTGATTTACTCTATTATTTAAGTATGTTTCCAATGTTGGGCTGACTGTCGCCATATTATTTTCTGTTGATCTGTTCGATATCGTTGCGTAACCCATGTATCCTCCATTGGAGTTTCTTCTCCAAATTGGTAGGCAAAGATACCTGCTTGGGCGATCATGGCACCATTGTCGATACAGTAACGATGATCCATGGCACAAAGGGTACCTCCACGTTCTTGAACCATTATGGACATCATCTCCTGCAACCGCTTGTTACATCCAACGCCTCCTACAATCAACACCTGATTTTGTCCACAGTGTGCCATGGCCCGTTCAGTTGTTTCTACCAGCATAGCAAAAAGCGTTTCTTGTAGTGAGAAGCAAAGATCTGCTTTTGTAATCTTGTTGTCGTTTCCGTTCTGTCTATTGTTGCTGTTGTTGTTGTTGTTGTTGTTGTTGTCACTGTCGTTGCTTTTAACCAGTCGTGTTTTTACTAACATTTCCACGTGCGTCAAGATTCCAGAAAAAGACACGTCCATGCCTTTGACAACGTACGGCAATTCCAGAAACTGTACCCCTGGTGTTTTGGCCTCCTGTTCAATATTGTAACCTGGACTGGGATCATTCGACAATCCAATGACACGTGCAAATCGATCCAAACAATTTCCAATAGCAATATCAATGCTGTGTGTTGTGCGCGTTTTTTATTTTTGTTTGGATGAATCGTAATATAGTTAATTGGATTGATGGATGAGTTGAAATGAAATAAAATTATGAATTACAGTAAAAACATATCAATCTTTGACGTACGTTTCTCCAAAAATTCGGTATCGTTGATCTTGGTAGGCAATCACTTGTGTATTGCCCCCACTGACATACAAGACGACGGGATTACTGGCTCCCGTCGCGATTCGTCCCATTTCAATGTGTCCGACACAGTGATTAACGGCCACCAGAGGTATCTTCCATATGAGACTCAAAGTGCGAGCACAAACAGCACACGACTGTAACGGTCCGCCCATTCCCGGTCCTTTGGTAAAGGAAATGGCGTCTATTTTCTTGTGAAACTGATTTGGATCATCGTCATCATTGTTCTTGTCATCATCACTACCAAAGGCTTCGACTAAAGCACTCTTGACAACCGCCACAATATGTGCTTGATGATGCCAAGATGTTTCTCTTGGCAAGAATCCTTGACCAGTCGGCGCAATGAAGGTTTTGCGTGGATTAGCGAGAATGCGATAGGTATTATCTGCGCGACTGTACCGTAGGACACCGACGCCTACCTTGTTGGCCGATCCTTCGATACCGAGAATGGTCACGGTCGGTTTGGAATTGATGGGTAGGCTTGGCGGCAACGGTAGATTGTCTATTAAAGCAGACGCAGAACAGGGACCGTCGGTGGCTGTGGAAGCAAATATTGAGACCATATTATTATTGCTTGTTTATTCGTATGCTTGTGTTTGTTGGTCTAGCTAGTTCTGAATACTCGTATTGAGTGTTTATTACCTGGTAATGTTCAATGTTTAATGAGATGGAAGTAGTGACTAGCTAGTAGACTAGTAGTAGTATACTACTAGTAGACTAGTAGTACCAAGAATAAGTAGAGAGAACTCACCTCGAAGTTTGGACAAAACTAAGAAAGATCTTTCAAAAGAAGCTCGGGTGGACTTTGACTGTCATGAAGCAAGCCTCTTTTAGGCCTTGTTGTTACCAGGTACGTCTACCTGGTACTGGTATTCAACACGCAGGGCGATGTTTCTTCGTTGAGATCGTCACAAATCCCGTTGTTTATGGTTCCTCGTTTGAATTCCTCTCGTTTGAGTCGGTTGACAGCAATGACAGCATAGCAAACGCCGCTAAAAAATCCATCATTGATTAAAGCATCCATAAAAACCCATCCATCAATTCAGTTGCCATTGTTATTCAACATAGACTTTTATTCCTATTACTGCTTGAAAAGAAAGAAGTGTTTAGTTTTAAAAAAGTGTGAAACGCCGAATCCACCATTTGCTCACTTGATAGAGTCTTCTCTTGACATCACTTCTTTCGACGTCCATTTTGCTTACGCGAGATTGAGGCGTTCCACTCGAGGACACTCGAGTAGAAGATCGCTTTGCTTTGATCTGCTTCCGCCACTATGACGACAACAGCGGCATCTGAACATGTCGACGACGACGATTTGGATTGGGTGGATTCTCCTGAACCAATTGCCACAGCTTGGACGACGACTACCACCACTTTGCGTAGCAAGCGGACTTATGGTAACTATTCCAGTCGTCACAGCAACAAGCACAAACTAATGCAAGAGCAACAGCAGCCGACCAAGCGGACGTCCAGTTCCAGTTTTACGCTGCCAGAAGATCACTGCATAGTGGAGCACGAAACAGAAGAAGAGGAGGATAATGATGACTACAGCAACAATAATAGTCATTCGTCTTGGACCAGTAGCAACTACGAGTTTGGACGAACATCGACTTCAACAGGTTTTGGATCCGATGCAGAGGCAGCAACTGCTGCTTTGAATTTATCATCTCATGCTGTTAGCTCTACTGCAAACACAAGCAGCACAACGGAGGCATCATCGTCATTCGCGTCCTCTTCAAAAAACAGAATTCCTCCTCTTAGACCTTCCAAGAAACAACACAAACGTTCCTTGTCAATGTCCATGCCGCCCAAGATTCCTCGACCTCAACCCATTACTCGATCATCCACCAATTCTCATTCGTCGGCAACGTCGAGCATTAAGTCGGTGCTGCACGGATTCGACGAAGAGAATGCTCATCCCAACAGTGATGTCTTGAACGATATTGGTGAACGCCCATCTCCTCCTCCTTTAGGCAGGCGGAAAGTCCGAGCTCGCAGAGCCTCAACGTCTGGTAGTAATCATACCATGCCCTCATCCACAGGATTTCTCAGACGAGGCAACAGTGTTCCCGTCATTCATCCCTCGCAGAGCATGAACAATTTCATACGGTCACCTTCTCCCGTCGTGATGTCGAGGCGCAATAGTATGCCCAATCTAGATGACACAGAAGATGGACTGGCATGGTTATCCCAGCACACTGCTGCAAGTGGAGCATCAGGTGATCCGAGAGCGCCGTCACACGCTGCTTCCGTCATGATGTGTTCTCCTCCAACGGCCAGGGGTAACATACTCGGAAGATTCGATTCTGGAGACCTCACGGATACCACGACGGGAAATTCTCCTAGCGGCTTTTCCACTACATCCGTGTCGAGTCGGAAACGCGGAATGAGCGAAGAACCCAACGAGAATGATGACATGAGTGTCAGTGGGGCCTTCACGGCACCTCGTACCTCCTTAAAAAGCAACAGTGCTTCGCGGGCATGTCGGATCATGTCTCCGGGCTTTGGTGCGTCCCGACAATCGCCCACCTTTACGTCCGCCAACTTAGATTATACAGACGTCACGATTATTCAGGACAATGCCTTCAAGAGTACAGGTCGTGCCACGACATTGAGCGACAGTGACGAGGGGGGCGATTCCGATGACGATTACTCGGACGCATCGTCTATGCAACAGGAAGACGAAATCGAAAGTGATACATCTCCTTTGAAAGACTCGACTATCAAGCCCGTGAAAACAAAAGAAGATGTCATCGATACCATGCCTTCCTATCCCGATTTGAAGCACTTGACAAGGGAATTAGAAAGGCTTCAAAATCTACATAAGAAGGCGCTCAAAAAGGCGCAAGTCAAGTTCGAGAAGGAACCGCGTCTTCTTCAACAGTTTACGGATAGTTTCAACAAGCAACCGTATCAAATCAAACCACGGGAAGATTGGCCCACTGAACGCAGGGCAGCATTCCTCCGATGGGCCAGCAAAGGTCTTGGACTCACCCTTCATACCAGCCAGTCTGTCAGTTATTTACAGACGCTACCTGCCAAAGGCAATGCCTTGCACTCTCTCTTGTACTCGGCCATTGTCCATCAAAAGAGGCAAGAACTGAGTGGGGTAGCCAGGGATGTAAGCAGTCAACAGCAAAATGGGCCCTTTGTTTTGGATACATCTTCCGATGTGCGAGATAAATCCAACCGTGCCATTCAGACTTTTGCGGAAACTCATTCAGCTACTGCTGATCCCGCGTCTATGGATTTGATTGAAGGCATGAGTGCCATGTCCTTCTCTAACACGATCGCCGCCAAGAAGGAACCCGAACCTCCACTGGTGCGCATCGTGACCGTGGATCCGTCTCATCGTCCACCAGAAAGCAGCAAGCTGCAGTCATCCAAGGTGAATTTCGATGCCATGTCTCCGCTTGCGGTGGGTCGTCCTTCCATGGAAAATCAGTTTGATGTCGACTTTAACAATTTGCACATGCATGGTGCCAGTCCTAGCCCTGCATTTCATCGTCACAGTAATTGCCGACCCTCGCGGTTTCCGCGACCATCCTTTGGTAGTGTATCGACTGTAGCTTCTACTAGTGAGAGTGTCAGAATGGTCGGAGTTAATACGACCGCGAATGGCACAAGCTCCTGCATGTCGACAAGTAGTCATCAATTTGATTTTGTGGGTACTCCGATGATGACACCCTTGACGCAACACAAACAGAACTGGGGTTCCCGGCCTATACCGGGAAAGGACTGGGGTGAATCGGAGCAATGCCCAGAACGTGTTGTTACGGCCAATATTCGCAGTCTTAACGAGGCACTTGAAGAAGCTGGTCTCTATGATGCCAAGGAAGAAACCGAGTTTGACTTCAAGTCGATCCCGGAACGTCGCAGTGCCGATCTTTGTTTGGACTTGGAGGCTGAGGATAGCTGCGACGAGGAAAACACAGAAGATGAAGCAGACTACTTCGGCGATAGGGATTCGCCGATGAAGACGAAGAATAGAAGGAGCTTTTTCAATGCCCTGGAAGAGATTCCCAGTGCCGAAAAGCTTCGCCACATTCGACGACAAAACGTTTCTTTTGCGAAACATCGACGCATGTCTGTTTGTGTATCCTCGAACGCTTCAGGCATTTATGATCGGAAATCTCTTTTTGCCAAGAGCAGGCAATCCTACAATCCCGTGGCTGAAACAAAAAGTTTAGCTGAGAGCATGGAATCCTTTCATATCTCTGCCGACGACCAGGAGGCAATCGGTGTCGAGCAGCCTCTGATGGAAACATTGGTAAAGAAGAATATCTTGCCTCAAATTCTTACATACTTGGAAGGCCCTGAGCTTTTGTCCAGCGCTTCGCTTGTGTGCCAGTCGTGGGCAGATGCAGCAACTGACGCGTACGCCGAGCTCATGCTTGCATCCGTCGGTTGCGCCCAAAGCGACAACAAGAGACGTGATGACGACGACGATTCGGTTATCTCCAATGACGAATTCGACACTGACAGAGACGCGGCAGAAAATTCTGTTGCCCTCTCCATGCAACGATCATGGAATTATTTGATGACCAATTTTCCCTACGCCAGTTATCTGAGTGAAGGTGCTTTTAAACGGGTCTACAAGGTCAAGAATGCCGCCATGAATGCCCCCGAAGCGGTGTCCATCATGTACGTTGCTCGAAAGTGTACTAATTTTGCTCGGAAGTGCGCGATTTCGTATTATTTCTGTTGCCTATCGTTTTTAGTTCCTACCTTAATCCTCTTCTCTTTTTTGTTTTCTGTTTTTCTTCTTCAGGGATGTGGACAAGATTGAAGCAACTGGAAACCAATCGGTCGTTGCTACCGAACTTGCAGTTTCCATCATGCTCAGTTCCCTCTCTCGACGAGGAATATGTCCCAATTTTGTTGTGACTCGTGGCGTCTTCACTTGCCCCTTTGAGCCGCCTGCTAGTCACTGGGGAAGTGCTGACAACAAGAACCACCACGTGTTCGTGAAAAGCCCTGACGCAAAACGTAGGCCCAAGCAACCTGCATCGAAGTATCAAGGTCGCTTTCAGTACATTCGCATGGAGTTGTGTACAGAGGGCGATGCTGAAGAATTCATCAAGGACCAACCGAATGAACTTCTGAACGTGGATATGTCGCGCATTTTGCTTTTCCAAATCAGTTTTGCACTCTATGCTGCGGCTTCCAGATTCAGTTTGAAGCACTATGACTTAAAGCTTCTCAATGTCTTTCTACAAGGGGCTTCTAACGTTCCTGGTGCTGACATTTCTGCTACTGGCGACGTTGTGCTTCGCTATGGACTTGGTTCCAAGAACTTCGCCCTTAAAATGCCCGTAGAAAATGCGTTGTTGGCGAAAGTAGCAGATTACGGGACTGCATGCGTCAAAGCTGAGTCAAATGGCCGACCTCTAAGCTTGGCCCAAATTACAACTCCTGAGAATACGCCGCCTGATTTCTTAATTCTTGGAGACGCTGCGAAACAAGGACACGAGCACGATCTTTTTGGGTTGGGCCTATGTATGCTTCATCTATTTACCGGAAAAGCGCCTTACGAGGAAATTCTTGAAGACGTCCGATGTCCGCCCAACTTCAAGAAGATGCTTCAAGCAATTTGGGAAGATGTAACTGTCTTGGGATACTCAGTGGTCCGTTCCTTTGTCCTCGCGGATGTTTATATGGACGACGAGGGCAACATTACCGAGGGTGAACCCGACGACACATTCTACGACACTCTATACCGCTTTCTCGTCTTGTTTGGAATCCCCGAAAACAAGTTTCAAAAAAGACAACATGGCAAGGTCTGGAAAGCTATCAATGATTGTTTGCATTCTTCAGCTTCGAAACGTGGAAAGGATGTTGTACAATTTGCCAGAGATCAAAAACGATACTCGTTGTCTCACGGGACAAATAAGTACATCGCGCGGGCTCGGCAAAATCTAGAGAACACGGAAGGCGCCATGGAGCTGTTACGGTCCTTGGTGGAATTTGATCCTGCTCGAAGAGCCACCGCTCTTGATGTTCTTAACTCGAGATTCTTTGCTTCGCTCATTGAAGCTCCTGGTACCCGCTATCAACAATGTGATGACGTGAGGAGCTTCAAAGCCTTTGCTACTATGTAAATAAAATAAACATTACTTTTAGGTATAAGCAAGGCACCCGTTTATGGTGGAGGCTGCGGGATTCCGTTTCGCATTATGGTGTGCAGTATCAAGTATAATTCTCTAATAAACACTCGAGTAAATAAAGCGTTGGCAGCTGTCGTTTTTCTACCAGAATATTATTGACAAAGACAACCAGGACAGTTGTGCAGAGATTCATGAATGTATGCATCACAGTCTGCACAGAAGAACATTTGACAGGCTGGACACTGATAACGAATTGTATCGATTTCTGCTTCGTCGCTATTACTTTTAACAGCATTTGCGGAAGAAGCCACCTGAGCAGAATCTCCAGAGGGTCCAAAGGTTCGCAGACACGCAAAGCAATTTTTTGTTGGAGCAATGGACAGTGAAGAATCCAAGTGAACATGAAACTTTGGCAATGCAAGTGATGATGAGGACGGAGCACTCGAGCGTGATACCACTGGATTGGAAACATTGGTCGTCTCGGATGTTTGCAGGGAGACTTCTGTAAAGGGGGCAACGGGAAACAAATGGTGAAAGGACCTTGCCAAATGTGGCGACAAGACTAGTTTCAATCCACAGACGGCACAGTCCGCTGGTAATTCGGATAGTTTGGCTTGGCATTGTGGGCACGTATACGCTGTTCTTGCTAACAAGGTTGTATCTTGGGTAGCATGAACCAGTGTGGGAACTTCTGCAGATGTTCTCGTCGGAAATCCCATCTTGACCATGTCACAGGAAAAGTCTTTCGTTTCGCGCCCAGAAAAGGCTGGCGGCGGAACACATTGTCCCATCAACCAATCTCGAAAATGAGCCTTATCAAGACTGACTCCAATAACACCAGCCGTTTCTTCGGCCAGCTTTCGACAGACGTGCATCTCTGCCGACAGGGCCAACGTCGAAACTCGGACGTGGGCCACTTTTAGCCGTGGCAGTGTCTCTGTTAGCAAATAGCCAGGATCACAGGTGCTCAGTGCAGCACAAAGAACGACAATTTCTCTCGATCCGTGTCTGGGCTGATGACCTAGACTCCGTCCGGCTACCTCGATGCCGTTTTGTAAGCTAAACTCTCCTCCGCCCGCTGGTCCTTCCGATGCTGCCATTTGGGCTACGCTCTGCAGGGCCAATTTGTGAGCCTTGCTGCTGGACGAGAGCTGCGTCAAAATCTCGGCTTCTCCGTTTTTCAGCAGTACAAATCCCAAATGGGAGAGTGGATTCTGATCGTAATATTCTTGGACAAATTCTTGCAGCAGTTGAACCGTCACATCCATGCGAGTACCACCACCCGGGAAAACGGGATCTTTCACTCGCATCCAACGACTGGCATCTACTAGAACATAAACGTAACGGATCATATCTCTGACAACACGTTTATGACGCTGAGCGTAATCATTCTGTTTCAAACGCTTCCGACGACGACGTATAGCGTCGACGACGGAATCACTGCCATCTTGGACGATAATATTACCGTCGGCATCTTCTCGTACGGCATTCTTCCACGTAGCTTGAGAATCGTGTGCTTCCCAAGTGTGACTAACATCACCGTCTTGCTGCTGCTGTTTTCCATCTTTATTGTAACCAGTGGATTTTATAGCCGCCGCCGAAACAGTAGCAGGAAGTGTTGTGCTCGACATGGTTTTGTTGTTGTTGATGGAACAGGTTGTTTGGTTTGTCTTGTTGAATCCTTGTCTTTTTGCTTTACTACTCTACTGTATGCTGCGAGATAGAACAAACGGATCTGCTGGGTTTGTGAGTTGCAGGCAAAGAGAGTTTGCTAGGATAACTAGACTACGCTTGGATGTAGAGGGTATAATAATATTATTATGAAAGTTTTGATCCATCTTCCATCATGGTTCGTTCATGGTCAATAGTCGGTCTCGGCAAGTTTGGTTGAAAACGTAAAAGATAAGTAAGATGCAGTAGGATTCGAGTTACAACGAAAGAAAGTAGAACATACAAAATCTGTTACCACCAATCCTGGGACAGGAAACATCCCGGGGCTGTGACAACTACTATTTCCAGGAGGGGTTTTGGCAACCCTGGGACTGCTTGACCATTCCCTGTATATCTCAGTCGCCGCAACCACATTGAAATCGTCGCGACAGATATCCCGGTCAAGAGAATGCGATACAGAGACTATCAACCAGTCGTCTCATGGAAAAAAAAAAAAACGAAGAAAAAAACGCATTGCTTCCTGACTGTCAAGCAGCTAGCTAGCTAGATAGATAGTAGACGACACTGTAAAAACGGTCACTCAGATTGATGATGACGGGAAGGCACCACGCACCACCAGGCTAAGGCTAAAAGACTGGTTTTTCATCGTCCATTCGACGATACCATTTTTTTTTTAATTCTTTATTCCGTTCCCAGAGCGGGTCATACTTCCTGTTGGGTGTACCAGGTAAGAAGAAAGCTTGCTTGGCGACTACTACTAGCTAGTTGCAGTCGCTGTCACTTGTTTTTGTTGTTGCTTGGATTACCGTAATAGTTTCGTTCCCATGGGAACCATTCGTGAGGATATTTAGGCAATCGAAAAGAACCTTTGAAACATGTCGTTCGTTGTTGCTGTAAAAGTACCATTAATTCCTGCGTCAGTTTACGATTGTTGGTTGGTTGTTGTTGTTGTGGTGGTGGTATGAGTGCATCTGCATCTGCATCTGGTGGTGGTGGTGGTGGTGGTGGTAGTTTGTTATCTGTGTTGGTACTACTATGACTCATCATGGTAAGAATGGGAAGTCGTACTAATAATCGTAACAAAAATTCGCACCCGTAGACATCCAATACATGTTGTTGTTGTTGTTGCTGCTGTTGCTGTTGCTGTTGCTGGTTCTGAATGATCCAATACTCATATTGAGGACGTTCTTCCGGATACAGCAAGCATTTTGGTAAGGCAACTTCGAACAATTTAGCCAATCCATTGCAATATTGACGAACTTGATATTTGAATTGTTTGACAGCAGCAGCAGCAGCCGTTGCTATGGTAGTAACAGTCGTATCTGTTGCCGTGTTTGATTTATTGTTCTCGCTTTCATCCTTATTATTTCTTTGTTGCTGCTGTTGTTGTTGTTTTTCTAATGTTTTCAAAAAATCGTTGCGAGTCTTTTTTTCGTAATGTTTCAAGAATTGACGGATCGTTACAGAAGCAGGTAATGCATGAACACGACGACGGATACTACGATGAGTAGTAGACGTAGTCGTGACATTTTGATGAATGGCTTCCCATTCTTCGACTAAAATAGTTTTCAGAGTAAAGGAGAGTGTAGCAGCAATGTCATTCACTGCTACTACTTTGTTCGATCCTTTCTTGGAATTTCCGTCCGTCGTTGTTGCTGTTGTTGTTAATTGTTGTTGTTGTTGTTGCTGTTTGCGATTCTTTTTTATGAATTGTTTTTGTTTTTGTAATTCAAGTTCCTTTTGCCGCTTTACTTCTGCTTCCATCTGTTGTTGTTCATAAATGGTACGAAATTCGGGTGTATCAGGAACCAATTGAGATGCTTTTAACCATCGATCATACCGAGCATTCCAACCTTTAAAATGAACACAAAAATTCCATTGCTCGTTGTCGTTGTTGTTGTTGTTGCTTTTGTTGTTGTGTGGGTTCAAACGAACTAGTTTAATGATAGCTTCAAAATACCGTGTTGGGTGGTGCGACGGTGTGCCATTCTTTTCCATCAAAACTTCCGTCACATCGCCAGGAGTAATAGATCGCGGTTGATTCAAATACGTAACGGTAAATACCTTTTGATTCAGATGGAAGGGAGGAATCATTTGATTTTCTACTTGACGGTGTTCATCATCTTCTCCTTGTTCTTTTTGGCTCGTCTTCTGGACTGCTACTATCTTCTGCTCTTGATCATCGTCTGGTCCCATCCTGCTGCGTACCAGTATAAACAGTGGTTATAAAATTAAATACTGAGTAGTACGTCGGTAATGTACTATAGAGTCGGGGGTAAGATATCTATCTGGAGTAGCTGTCTACTAGTAATAGTTGTACTCCGTATAAAGTACTAGTAGTACTCTATTAATACTACTAATAGCTTTTTTAAAATAATGTTGTTGTTTGTGTTCGTGTTGATGGCTCGTTTGGATCAGTTTTAAGAGAAAGTGAGCGTCAGCACATCTAAATAATCCCAACCTTATTTATGTCGTGGCCTCAAACGAACAGAACAGAACCAAATATCTATCCATGTATTCTAATTGATAAAAAGCAACCAAACCAAACATCAAATCGTAAAAAGCTAGTGTGGAGACTATTAGATATTCATGGATAAATATTATGATAATAGTAGGAGCAAACTAGTGGTGTGTGTATACAGAGCAGGCTAGGCACACGACCTAATAGAGTAAGACCTAACTCCTGAGTCCTATCATAGGAGACAAGGTAAACTGCCGT
>Ga0100392_1005195_pt1 | contig 11491 bp, 8 predicted proteins | sample CryGeymeta201516_FD_81548 | JGI IMG/M metagenome (GOLD analysis project Ga0100392, IMG submission 81548) | Groundwater microbial communities from Crystal Geyser aquifers in Utah, USA - Crystal Geyser metaG 2015-16 | ecosystem: Environmental > Aquatic > Deep subsurface > Groundwater | place: USA... | reverse complement strand
GAGAGCATATCAGAATTGAGATTAGAAGGACTTTTACCGGACACCGATGCAGCAGCTGCGAACGCATCTATGGCTCTTTTTCAGCGCTACGGTGGCATGATCAAGGAGTCCATCCCTCTTGTCTTCAAAGATACGTTGCGACCAGTCCTCAATTCCTTCCTCCGATCTTTTGACGAGTCTTCCTGTACGAGTATGGATAAAAACACGACATCGCGTTATATTGACTTCCGTGAATTCTTCCTGGAGAGCGAAGGTTATAGTCCTTACGGAGATATTGTCCCGATCATTCTAGACATTCTAGATGAACAATTTTTCCAAAACGACCCCGAAACGCAGATGCCCAGGGTCAATGATGCGATTGGTAGTTTCACGTTAGACCAATCCGGTGTTTCGGGAACGCTCCTGCTGCCTGGAAATATTTTTAGCTTCGATACTGAAGCGCTCTCCGGACTTGGAATCGGTGTGACTGGACTCAGTTTTTCTGATGCTCGTATTGAGCATTTGAATACCGTTGGACAGCCGCTGGTTGTGTTAGAACCCAATATGACAAGGGGGGATCTGTTGGATAACAAAGGAACTTTTGGAACGGATCTTAATCCCTTACGTTTCGCTTTACGGCTTAGTCTGTCTCTAATGGGAGATCTATTTCAGACACGAGATGAGCTAGATATCTTCGGAGAACTGCGAAAGGCCCCTGTTTTTGCGGTTCTGTTGGCCAGGCTTGGAGCCATTGAAATCCTGAATCTTCCCGTTGAAGAATCCACAAACATAGACTGTTGGTTTGCAGCGCTCGCGGAGCCAGCGCTGGAGCACATTGCATCTGGAAGCAGTACTTTTGATCCTGTCCTGTCGCTGGATTACCTTAATATCGCCTATCAATCTTTGCGCGTGAGCGCATCTTGTTTCAATTGCACCAATCGCGGCCTTGAAGTCGTGCCAGACCTCTTGGAAATATTGGAAACTACGACAGCAAAGAATGTCCTCGCTCAAAGAAACACAGAACTAATCATTGATTTGCTCAAGTCAGACTTTGCGCAAGTGTGGATATTGCGATTCCTTCAAGACTCTATCACCTCGTGTTCCTACTTGGCAGATTCACCAAATGCTCTTCTTGTTTATGAAAGCCCTGAGTTTCCAAAATTGAACGAATACAACATAGAAACAGGTGTTTTTTCCGTCACAGCAGCCATCCAGCTGGGTCTTGTCGTCCTCGCGGAAACACTTGTTGACATTGAAAATGCCGAACCATTGTTCAGCGATCCAGAACCCGATATTCCACCCGGAACTCGGCTTGTCGACTGGACCGCTCTTGATGAATATGCTAATGGCGGCCTGGTCTTGGCTGCTATTGATGGAATCAATGGCTTTTTGGGAGAAGAAATAGTGGACGAAGAAACTGGCGAAATATCACTTTCGATCAACGACCTGATCGGCAATCCGCTGCTTCCTATCAGTTTAAATGAATTTGAATTTGAAGATACCATCAATATTGGTTTGGCTGGATTGGTGATAAATATCAACGGGGTAACGATTTCAGGATTGGACACCTTTACCAAATTCAATGTTGCAAACATCACTGGACCGACCATGCTTAGGCATATGTTTGGTTGGGAACGTCTTCAATTAAACGTCAAATTGGAGGTAGATATCACCAATTTTACATCCGCCAATCTCGCGGAGGCCTACGATTTTGGGCGGAAATTGCAAAATGGGGTCGAGTACAATCCAAATGATCCTGAAAATGATGGCAAGTTTCAATTCGATTTTCTTATCGAGCTTGCGGATGTCGCAGTTGACGCGTCCACTTTCGTTGCCATGGACTATGAGCTCCTAAAATTTCTCGAGCTCGGAAACTTCCTTCGCATTGAATATATCCTACCTTGTATTCAAGCCACGATCCTACATCTGGAGCTCACCGACCTACTGGTCTCAGTTGGAAAAGTGACAAAGATGCAAGTATCAGGGTGGAAGTCCGACGAGGTCAGAGTAGCAGCAGAGAATTTGGAAAGAGCTCTCATTGATCAGTTCGGGGAGACAATTGCCTCTATCTCTCCGAACGCCTTCAAAATTGCTCTGCGACCCCTCATAAACTCGCTCATCAACGGCTATCTCCGTGACTCCGATTTTGCCTGCGACGACTTCCCTTTTGATCCAGCAACCGGAGGCTTTGTTGATTTTAGGGATCTTTTGTTGGGGCCTGCGGACTCAGTTGCATTGGGTGGAACTGGCAAGGGCCAATATGGAGATCTTTTCAGCTCGATCTTCGGCTTTTCCTCGCTAGCTGTTCGGTTTTTCCTTTTACCGGAGCTCGGCACACTTGAACTTCCTGGACCCCTTGTTGACAATGGCCTTAGGTTTGATGTACGAGACTTTCAGAGTGTATTTCGTGTGGTCGTTTCTGATTTGGTAATTGAGAATGCCAACAGTGTTGGAACGCTGGCCTACACCGAGCCCATTGATGGGGAGCCTCACAAAGTGAACAACACTGTCGAGTTCGGGATAGGAAGGAAACCGATCGGAATTAGATTTCGTGTCTACTTCAAATTTGAAGGACTTGGAGGATCGCTAGACGGTGTTTTTATCGAGAACGATTTTGAACTGTCATTGGATATCAAGAAATTGACGATCGTCTTGGCAGCTTTGGCTAAAGTGCGAGAGCAGTCTTTCGTCGAGTTCCCTCTTCGCGATATGCTCGAGCTAAACTGTTGGCTGGCAACCATTCCTGCGCCGGAACTGGATTCAAGTGGAAGGCGATTACCCGGCTCAGCTGACACGCTGTCTCTGGAGCAGATCAAAGTTTTTCTGGAAGAATTGAACATGGGCATCAGCTGTTACAATTGCACAAGCCCTGATTTTCAGACTTGGGGTGAATTGCTCGATGATCCTGCTGCCTCCGAGGAGTTGACAAGAGTTGCAAACGTTCTCATGGAAGACCTTGCAAATCGCTTTGGCGGTGACTTCTTGCAATCTCAGCTTGACCGGTTGCTCGTGGACGCGCCTAGGAAATGCCCCCACACTGACAACTATGATCCTGATGCACCGCCCTTCGCTTTCTCTTTCAACGTACTTACGGAGCCCGAGCCAGCCCCGTATCTATGGTTTTTGTTGGCAATTGTGATTCTTCTCTTGTTGGCAGGAGCTGCAGCGCTTATGTTACGTTATACGGTATTAAAGCGACACAAAAAATGGCTAGCCTCTCTTCCAAGCGAACGAGTCTTTTTGATCCAACAGAACCAAGAGAAAGAGGAGCATCTTGAGATAGAAATGAATGAGTTGACAACATCCATGTTTACATCCGAGGAGGTCCATTGGATACCTCGATATTTGATCCCCATTATTGTCGTCGTGAACATTGGATTTTTCTTGAGTGGACATCTAAGTCTTGGGGGAAGAGCAAGAGTCGATTTCGTCATTGCTGGGCAAACATTCTCTGTTGAAAATTTCTACAATTTCTCTATCGCCCAATCAACCCTTGATTTGTGGTATAATGGTGGTGAAGCACTTGCAGGTATAATTTTGCTCTTTTCGGGCATTTGGCCTTACACAAAACAATTGATTACACTTTCGTTGTGGTACTTACCGACAACAATGGTTTCCGTGACGCGCCGAGGGAAGTTTCTGATGTGGCTGGATATTCTGGCCAAGTGGTCGATGATTGATATTTTCGTGATTTTCATCACCATTGTCGGATTCAGGTACGCCCTTTATTTGTGCTGTGCGAATTTGTGTGTGCACTCTCTATTGGCGACTTTCTCCTTCAAACTCATTCAATTCAAAATGCTCTTGCGTCCACAGAATTGGCGGCGGCAGTCCACGCTATCCATTCCTTCCCGAAGATATCTACAACGTCCAACTTTTGGTTATTCCAGAATGGGGTCTCTATGCGAATTTGCTTGCTCAGCTGATGTCACAGATAAGTTCGCACTTTATTGTCATGTACCACCGTAGAATCGTCAAGGAAGGCCAACGCAAATATCAAGAGAGGCACCATCCTGAAAGATTGTCCGATGTAGTAATAGAAGAAACAGATCCTGCTCCGCTGCTTGCCTCCGAAACTTCGGACCATGAAAAGAAAGACCTACTTTGCAAGCACCGGTTTATGCAGAAATTCGACAATGAAAGCGAAAGGGTCGTTGCTCGCCGAAGCGTGAATTTCTCTTTTCCTGTGGCAGCAATGATGCTGTCTGCCCTGTTGGTCGTTAGTTGTACCCTGCCTTCTTTGAGAATTGAAGTCTATGGCGTCGTTGGAATTTTTATCGAAATTGGAAAGTATTTGAAAGAAGAAGCTGTTAAAAAGGAGAGTATTTTCTCGATGGCTGCAGCCATGGTCGAGCAAGCCGTGTACATGGAAGAAACCGTACACTACATTGGAAATATCTTCTTGACAATTGTATTCATCGCTACTCTGCTGGTTGTGCCAATTGCCATGCTGGCTACAATGACGTACATGTGGTTGTTCCCTCAGACAAGGAAGACAAGAGAAAGGGTTGCCATTGCCATCGAAACTCTTCAAGCATGGCAGTATGTTGAGGTTTATATCTTGGGCATCATCATTGAAAGTTGGCAGCTAGGTCAGGTTTCCCGGCTCTTTTTGAACACTTACTGCGACGATTTGAATCCTCTTCTTGAATCGTTGGCTTTCTATGGTGTAATTGCCACGAATGATGCCCAATGCATGGAGGTTGAAGCGTCGATCGGTTTTGGTGCTTTCCTCTTGATCCCCTTTGTGTTTGGCCTGGCAAGCGTCGGTTCCTTTGTCATAAAGGCGTATACTCAATACCTGAGACAAAAGCACGACGACGAGGTAGACACGTCTGAGATGGACAAGCTGCGCGCCTTTGACCGAACAACGTGGGATGACCGAGATGAAGCCGCAACGATTATTCAAAAGCCTCCGATTGGGTTCACTGACACGTTCAAATGGGCTCTCCGAGCTGCCGGCGTGGGCGACAATAGCACTGTGGCTTCTCATCCAGAAGTCCTTTCGCTGGAAGAATCTGAAATGTATGCCGGCACCGGTTCGTCCGACCACCCAAATGACGCCCCTGTGGATTTTGCCAATACTATTACCTATCCAGACAATCATAGCTCGACCTCGAGTGGCGACGGGTCTGCTTTGGGAGAAACCAGAGAACTCCTTCCCGCCGACGAGCCAGATAGCTCAGATACAATCATTGAGACGTAGATCTCTCCCTTTGTATACCTTCATATTTGATATTTAAATATTTTCTGTTCATTATTTACAATTTGACTTCCATTGCGTACTCGAGCACTCCAGTAGAGTCACCTGTCCGAAGAAAATCAAGGTCAGTGCTACTACTGCTACTACTCTAGTAATAAGGATACAACTGGAGAATCGAGTGACAAGTTCGAGTCACTAGTCTCTACTAGTAGTAGTTGTTGTTGACGACCACTGAACAATAAGAATATTCAATATTCAATCCTGTTAAGCCAGCAATGATACATTGGTTGTAGTACACTGAAACTCAGCACTCCTGAACAAAAAACTTGGGACTTGTATGCGGAGTAGTCTTGTAGTCTAAAAATAATAAGAAAGGAGATTTGTTGAGTTGACATTGCGTAGCTCTTGGTATCGAGAGCTCATTATTCGTCGGTTAAGCGAATCCGCGATTTCCTTCTCAATCAGCCACCGTCAACCGTCGCTTCGGCTGCTGCACTCACGAGAGCACCCTTTGACGCAAAAGGCCAACAACTAAAGCTACGCGTGTCATGACAATTTTGCAACGAAAAAATCAAAAAAGAAACGCGAAGAAATGCCAGACTCCGAAAAAGAATCGCCTTTCTAGCATCTTCGCTTTCGATACGAGCATAGCACAACACTCTCCGGATAGCCTCAATGGCAACACTATGAAGGACACGAGCAGAACGGCGGTGGACAAGGGGACAGCCAGGGTCATTAAAAATGAAGTCCTGAGTCTACTGGATGGACGCCAAGGCAGCCCGTGCAGCAAATTGGAAATGTGCAGTATCTTGGCGCAAAGTAATGAGATTCGAGACGCATACCTAGCCGCAAGTCAAACGGCATCGCCGCACCTGCATCTGTGGAATACTACTTTTGGAAGCATTTTTGGTCGATCCAAGAAAAGAGACGCGATGGAAATGGAAAAGCGATACGAAATTACCAATGCGTTCAGCCGCTTGGCAAGCAGGGCAGGTTCTTCCACGTCCATGGTGGTATCGTGGCAAGATGCTAGAAATTATTTGGAGAACGAAATAGTATTTCCGGTGGACGGCAGTTGGGATGTCGAAGAGAGGGGAATAGTAGCTCGAACTGCTGCCTTATTTCTGGATCGAGATTTGCCACATCTTTCTGCCGAATTAGAACCGTCTACGATTAGATTCCGCCAAATTACTGGCACAAGATTGCCTGAACTGCTTGGTGATCGCAAGGGCGACGACCTGTCCCCGTTGGAGAGAGAAATTGAGGCCCGAGAGGCCGCACGCGAGAAGGCGCGAAAAAGCCAAGCTGTCGAACAAGTACAGCGACGTTTGGAGGAACAAGAAAAGGAAGAAGAAGCCAAACGATTAGCGTCGGCACTGTTGCGGGAATTCACCGACGAAGAAAATGCAATGGTGCGAGAGGCCATATGGGGATATGGACCAGGCAATGAAATCATTCAAGCAGAGGGCTCTGATAGTGTCCAACGTGATTCCATGCGTAAACTACAGCCTGGCCAGTGGCTGAATGATGAAGTCATTCATTTCTTCTTCGTCATGCTCAGTAAGCGTGATGAAGAGATGTGCGCCGCAGATCCAGGCCGGAAGCGAAGTCACTTTTTCAAGTCTTTCTTTATGACGAAGCTACTAAACGAAGGAAATAGTGATCCGAATTTGGACGGGTAAGTGGTAGTGATCTATTACATGTTATTTGATGCTTGGAGGTTATTGCCGCATAATTCATTCTTTCTCTTCATTATTTTCGCTCCACTGTTTGATCTGAACTATATATGTTGCCGCTTTTCTTTCCATTGCTTGATATTCCTAAAGCAAGTTTACATACAATAATGTCAAACGCTGGTCTAAAAAAGTTCCAGGAAAAGATTTGTTTGCACTGAACAAAGTATTTTTTCCCATCAATCAGGGAGGCATGCATTGGGTTTGCGCAGTTGCGTTCATGCAAGAGAAAAAGATTCGATTTTATGATTCCATGGGATCTTCGGGAAAAGGGTACCTGAACCACATATTTCGGTACCTGCAAGAAGACCACAAAAGCAAAAAGAATTGTCCTCTTCCCGATTTGGACAAATGGCAGCTGATTGAGTGCACTCCTGACACTCCGCGACAAGGAAATGGTACGTATCCCCTGGGTGAATGCTGTGCATTTCGCTTTTCTCCTTTCGTGCAACTTATTTGGTTTCTTACTGCTTCTAGGGTATGACTGTGGAGTCTTTACTTGCATGTTTGCGGACTTTGTAGCGAAGGATTGTCCATTGTTGTTCACCCAGCACCACGTGGACCAATGCCGTCAGCGCATTGCTCTCTCCATTTGCAAGGGGAAAGCTATTATTTAGCAAGCATTCAAACTACGTTGGCCCTCTACTAGCTAGTACCAATCTGCTAATTTGTCTACGTCGAGCAAACTTTTGCAATTCCCGAACGACCCCTTCTTCTAAAGTACTAAGCTGGTCGAATATTCTTGTTTGTTTCATTTGGTTTAATAGAGGTTACTATTTGAATACATCACACAGCCCACAAATTTTGAATGATTTCGAGTAGCTCTCTTCCACTTTTCTTCTTGGTCATTGTTATTTGTTGTCTCCGCCGACAATGACGGACGCCCCCTTCTTGTGCTACTTCTTGTCGTTGATGATGCCCATTTTCTCTTCTTCATTTAGGCATAACACGTATACACGAGATGCATAAAGCTCTCATGACTATACTGTACGGATAAATTCAGCTCGTGGATTGTCACCGCGGTACATGAACAAGGTTCCCGTATTCATTTTGACTTCAACGACCGATTCGTGTTCTGCCACCTTGGGTTTGGGAGCGACGCGGGGACGCTTGTGGTTGGAATGCAATTTTTCAATCTCGGCCACATCTGCCACAATCAAATCGGAATCATCACCACGTTGACGTCGCGTACCACGAGTACGGTGCGTATTGTTGTTGGTAGTAATGGCGGTTTCTTTGCTTTTGGTTTCGGCTGTCTTGGACGTTTTGCCTTTGGATTTGGACCCCGTAGGCTTTTCCTCGTCACTAACCTTAGCAGCTGCCTTATCCGATCGCCGAGTAGCAACCCGATGTCCCTTTGATCCACTTTTCATACCGCTGCTGCCGTTTTTGTTAGTGCTGTTGGAAGTAGAATGGAGAAAATGATTCAAGTCTTGTTCGGAGATTTCTTCTTCAATGCCACCGCCGCTCTTGGCATCGACCGAGACTAGCCAATGCATGGCATCATCGTTCTTGCCTTTCTTGGCATCCAGTCTTTTGAGGAGGATTCCAGTTTCAACGCCACTTCGACGGACAATCTTGACAAGCAGGGTAAGAAAATGATAGCAGGAACACCAAAAAGCGAACGACAAAATAAGTTATAATGAGAAACGTTCAAGTGACATTAGGCATTAGGCATGTTGCAATCAGAATGATGGGACCCTGTGAAAGAACCGTCACGTCTTGGCTTTAGAGGAGACGGAAGTATGGCATGCATGTATCCCAAGGAACAATCATGCAACCCCTGACCCACTCGCGGTCCAACGTATTGTCACGCTACTAATAGGGAACCCCCATCATTCCCAAACACACAACTGCCATCAATATAAAGTAACTATTTTTGACTCACCTGAACAGTATCTCCTTCGTTGAAGGTCTTATTTGCGGCTTTACTGCGAAGCGAACGCATTATCTAGTAGTGATGGATGATGGATGAATGGTGCGAAGTGCGAGGTTGCTTTGAGTTGTATGAGAGCGAGGAGGCACTACTTGACTACTGTGCTCGATAAAATCGTTTTGATCCGGACGGACGCCACAAACAATAATTAATGAATATCGAGTACGAGTACAAAATTCTACTCCACTAGACTACTAGTCTAGTAGTAGCCAGCACCCCGACCGAGCGAACATGCAAGACTGAACGTCCCCGTTCAGACTAAAATAATGACACGTCACTTCTTGAAGAAAATAATAATACAGAAAAAAAAAAAAGAACCAATCTGAAGACAAACGAGTGTATGCTACCTACAATAGCTACAGAAGCAAGCTAGCACCTAGCACTTTGTACTCTATAGATTTTGTAGGCACGCAATTAACTATGTGGATGTCCGAAAGCTGGGTATGATTTCTGAGGAGCGCTTCCAAAGTGATCGTAGCCAACCGAGCAACTTTTGCGAACACAAAGAGATCATGGACACTGGGCAGAACCACAATCATACAGCAGAAGAAGAATAGGTTTCCTGCGTGTCACTAGTATAGCACTTTTCGCTTGTGTTCACGCGTTCATCAATATGTACTTTGTCTCCAAGTATTCCGAGATACCCAGGTGGCTTCCCTCCCGACCCAATCCACTCTCCTTGACGCCACCAAATGGAGCTGCGCTGGTACTAAAAATATCCGCATTGACCGCTACAATGCCACTTTCCAGACTTGCAAGAAAAATATCAAAAAGAGTGAAAAGGTCAGTTGAAGGAATAATAAAAAAAAACATGTGCTTTACCAACCAAATTTAATAAACAAAGCTTTGACTTACCGTTCCGAAAACCGAAATGCTCTAGACAAATCTTTGGTGCAAAAATAGGACGCCAGACCAACAGAGCAATCATTGGCTATCTGCAAGGCTTCTTCTTCAGCATCAAAGGATCGTATCGCAACAACTGGACCGAACGTTTCTTTCTTCCAAATGTCAGAGTCGAGTGAGACGTTGGATAAAATGGTGGGAGCGTAGAACTGAGATCCAAGTTCGGGAAGCCTTTTCCCGCCCGTGTGACAAGTTGCACCAGCTTGCAGTGCAGCTTCCACTTTGGAAGTCATGGAATCTATAGCACTTTCCGAAATCAGTGGACCCATAGTTGTTTTGCTATTCATGCCAGGTCCCACGACGAGTTCTTCTGTTTTCGTCACTAATCTCTGAAGAAATTCATCGTGTAAACTTGAATGCACCAAGAAACGGTCGGAGCAAACACTTTGTGCCAAGAAGAGTGTGAGTGGCTGGACTTCAATGGCAAAACACTAAATCATGATGAAGTGATCACAGCAGACACACGAGCACTCACCAAGTTTGTCCAGCATTGCGAAATTTGCTGGCCATTGCAGAATCAACTGCTTGTTCGATATCTGCATCATCAAAGACAATAAACGGCGCATTCCCTCCCAGTTCTAGGCTCAGACGTTTGACATTGACGGCCGATTCCTGCATCAATTGCTTTCCGACTTTTGTGGACCCGGTAAAGCTGATTTTCTTGACAAGTGGACTGGCACACATAGCTTTTCCTATTGCAGGTGTATCTTCAGAGCTCGATGTAACAATCTGAAAGACTTCTCTTGGGATTCCAGCACGATACGCCAGAGTTCCCAATGCAATGGCACTAAGAGGCGTCAACTGAGCAGGCTTGACAACTGAGGTACATCCCGCCGCAAAGGCCGGCCCAACCTTCCTCGTCATCATGGCACTTGGAAAATTCCACGGTGTTATCATCGCAGTCAATCCGACCGCCTGATGCTTGGCAAGTATCTGGCCACGAGGACTTCCGTCGGCCTGAGCAAAGGGTGTAGGAACCAAGAAGCCACCGCCTGCATTAGATGATCGGACGGCTTCACCTGCATAATAATCTAGAAAACTGGCAGCATACGCTATTTCTCCTTTACTTTCTGCGAGTGGTTTTCCTGACTCCAGTGTCATAATGGTGGCCAAATCATCTACATTGTCCTTCATGGAACTTGACCATGCTGTCAACAGATTGGCTCGGTGGCTGGCAGTGGTTCCATCTCGCCAGGACTCCAAAGCGTCGTGAGATTCTTGCAGGACTCGATCAATCTGCGAGCTTGAAGGAACGTCCGCCAATAATGTGCCAGGAGAGGCAGGATCGTAAACTCCAAACGACGATTGAGAACCGGCGGGTGCCGTCCATTCTGACAGCAAGTTGCAATCATTTAATCGAGAAGAAAGCGCTTCCGATAGCACTACTGTAGGAAAGGCGGTGGAATAACACCGCACTACAGACTGAAACCTGGCAGAGGCCAGTACTGTGGGCAGTAGTTGATAGGTGATCATTGTGAAAACTATAGCTTTGCCGCGGTGTTTTCTTCGTTTTGATAGCTAGCTACTAGGTTCACAGTAGCCACAGTAGCTCCTGTAGAGAAAGTTGCTTGGGATCTTGATTCATTATTTTTTCTCTCGAGAGTGCTTTGGATAAGAATCTGTTACCACCAATTTCGAGATTTTCCCTGACTCGAGTTTGCTACCCTTTTTTTCGAGATTTTTGGAACTCGAGATTATTTGACGATTTAGTGTATCACCAATTTCGAGATTTTTTTC
>Ga0100392_1005194_pt1 | contig 11491 bp, 10 predicted proteins | sample CryGeymeta201516_FD_81548 | JGI IMG/M metagenome (GOLD analysis project Ga0100392, IMG submission 81548) | Groundwater microbial communities from Crystal Geyser aquifers in Utah, USA - Crystal Geyser metaG 2015-16 | ecosystem: Environmental > Aquatic > Deep subsurface > Groundwater | place: USA... | reverse complement strand
CGAAGCAAAAATGCAGTTATTAGCAGCAACGGCAGGTCTAAAAAAGGAAACGACAGAATGAAAGTTAATAATTCTGAAAAAAAAAATAATAAAATAGATAAATTAAAATTTAAAATTGTGAAAAAGATAAAAACAAAAACGAAAAAAGAGAGCGCTGTTGCCTCGCTTGATAATAATAATGTTTTGTGCAATTTTGTAGTGAGGTCCTCGAAAATTATGAGTATTAATTACTATGGCATTTGTTTGTTGGCTGATGATTGATCCTTCTGTAATAAATAAATACGTAATTAGTGGCGCACAATCAAAAAAATATACTCCCACGTACGAATCTTGTACAACAGTACCTGGTACTACAATGTGACAGTGTAATTCATATTCAACCATCTCTTCAGCAGCATCCAGGAAAATCCACATCACCACGGCAGCATGGTATGATGATGGATGACACCTAATTTTAATAAATAACTTGAGCAATTTCACCTGAAAAAGATATGCGACTTGAAAATGCACGATCTGAAAGCCAGACCTCTCAATCCAAATATATGTCTTCCATATCTTTTATTATGTCTTGGAGTGCCAGGTTCGAACGTCGAATCGCAAAGTAGGATCAACAATACCGGTACTGATGATTGTGAAAACGTTAACCCTTAAACTGCAGTATTACCATTGGTTATTAAGAAGTCATGAAGTGAAAGATCTCGAGTCCGTGTATTTGCATTCGAGCCTTGTTTTGGGCGTATTATTCATGTATGGATAGTCAAAATGTGCTTGTTTGGTTGGTTGGTTAGTTGGTTGGTTAGTTGGTTGGTTGGTTGGTTGGTTTATTTTTGAATAGTTTTTTGTGTTGTTCTGGTGTTCTTGTTGTTGTAGCGTATTGCACGAAAGAAAAGACTATTAATGGACGGAGTAGCTTACTCAGTAGTCTACTGTAGTTACTGGCTGGCTGCCTTCGCTGCCTTTTTGTTGTTGTTGCTGTGTGCAGCCTTGCATTCACTACAAAAAGTCAGCTTGATGACGAATCATAAAGCTGGCTGACAACCAACAGTACCTCCTGCACACTGTGTGTGCGATGTTTGAAAAACTACTATTTTTTGCAACCCGTTACCAGGTACTAGTATGCAACCTGTAATGACCACTTGCCTTGTACATTTAAAAGTTTCCAATCGGGCCTTGTTGCTGCCTACAGAGCTGCGCCTATTTTTTTACTTCCGCAAGTAGTCGAGTACCAGTAGTAGTAGTGTTCTCGTTCTTTTGCTGCTACAACACGGCAAAGAGGTGAATACCTGCTCTACTACTAGCTACTGTACCTGGTAGTAGGTCTACTAATTGTGGGTCTACTATTCAATGACATTTTCTATTTCTAACTCTAATGAGAAATTGATGATTGGGTTCGGGTTGCGCTCCTTCCGGTCTTTCTTTCTCCTTTTCTGAGCCACGAAAAACATTCCAACGAGGACTTCCTCTACAAGACTGCTTTGATTGCTGCGTGCTGCCACCACCGCAAGAGACCCTAATCCAGGTCTACCACTACTACAACCACCAATTTAGTAGCTACTAGGAGTAGCGAGAGGTAGTGTAGACAGTCGCAGTTCTCGTAGAACAAAGAATATCTTTCTTGTTAATCGACAAAAGATTCATTCAATTCGCCACGCACTCCACAACATTATTATACCATGGGATGGCATACGACAATGCGTCGGGCCAAGGCCAAACATCGTCCCGACTTGGATGACTGGGAATGTGACGGTTTGTTTGAAGTCTTTCCTTCCTTCGTAAATGGTCTTTCGGAAGACTATGAAGCCTTTATTCCGTCTCAACAGCACAACCAAAGCTGTAGTAGTCCTACTACCAGTGGCACTACAACTACAGGTGCCAATAGAAATAGCACTAGCACTAGCAATGCAACGACAATCAATGAAATTCCTGAAGACATTCCGGTTGTTATCGATGCCACTACGTTGACTGTTTCGCAGTTTGCTCGGGACTACGAAAGCCACAGGGTACCCGCAGTGATTCGCAACATTCCGAATGGTCACGACGGAGGTGTTACGGAAGCAGCAGAACCTTGGCCTGCATTGGACCGGTGGAGCTTTTGGCACTTGGAACGAGATCCCGAATTGCGAGAACGAGCCTTCAAGTGCGGTGAAGACGACGATGGAAATTCCATCAAAATCAAGCTAAAGCACTTTTTTAGGTACTTGCAGAACAATCACGATGATTCGCCACTCTATATTTTCGATTCGGCGTTTGAAGATGACAAAGTCTCCAAGAAATTGTTGCGTACGTTTTTTGTTTCTTTTCAAGTAATACGAAATTTGACAGTTGTTGTTTATTCTTGTTAAGCAAAGAATCATAAGGACGAAACTCACATTGTTCTTCATTACCACCACACCACCACCACCCCAGGCGACTACAAGGTACCATCATATTTTAGAGAAGATCTGTTTCGGTTGTGCAGTGAAAGTCGAAGACCTCCCTACCGTTGGTTTCTCGTAGGACCCGAACGATCTGGAACCTCGGTACATATCGATCCTCTTGCTACCAGTGCCTGGAACACGCTCATTCACGGACAAAAGCGCTGGGTCCTCTTTCCGCCTCATGTTCCGAAAAGTATCGTCAAGGGAAAAGATTTAATTCGGGACGATGAAGACGATGAACCCATTCATTATTTCATGTACATTCTACCGAGGATCAAACGCAAGGCCGCCGCCGCGTGCTTTGGTAGTGCCACGCCCAGCAACAGTGATTACAAAGACTTTGCCTGTTATGAATTTACCCAAAATCCCGGCGAAACCGTCTTTGTTCCCAATGGTTGGTGGCATGCTGTACTCAATTTGACGCACACCGTGGGCATTACCCAAAACTTTTGTTCGGCTCGCAACTTTGATGAGGTTTGGATGAAAACACGAACGGGACGCAAACGATTGGCGTGGAAGTGGTTGTGCCAGTTGGAGCAGCGGTACCCACATTTAGCGAAGCGGGCCAAAGCGTTGAATCAACGCGACAAATTCATCATGAAGTACGATCCTGTTGTAATGGAATACGTACGGAAAGCGACTAAAATCAACATGTACGACAAACGGCGCAAGAACAGCTTGAGCAGCGACGATGATGACGATGACGATGATGATGAAGAGGAAGAGGAAGAAGAGCGCAAGGAAGGCGAGGAAAAGGATGGTGACAATAGTTTGGGCAGTCATCGGCGTCCGTCCAAGTGTGCTCGACAACCGAAACCACTATCACCACCTTTAGCTACCAATATCAGATTACCCTCGTATCACTCAACTATCAAGGCCCCAGAAGTGACCCAATTGGATCGTTCTTGGAAACGGACTCGTGAGATGGGAACTGGAAGTACTCCTGTAACTCCTCCTTCATGATCGATTGGGCCTACATGTATGACACGGAAAAATGAATATGAAAAACAAATCATGACGGGGTGCCATGATTCAAAGTGATTGAATGTGAGTTTTTATGTAATCGAGGTGTTCCAGTAGGCAACGAACACCAATTTAGCTACTATAAATATATTGCTACCAAGTTTGTAAAGAGGTTGAGATTGACTGTTGAATGGATGAAGCTTCACGCGTGCAATAACGACTTTAGTGTTTGAACCCTTGCAGAACACTCTTTCATGCTCAGCCAAGAACAGCTGAGTCTTACAATACTTGTCTGGTCGAGCGGTGCAAAGAATGGCAATTCCCAGATTCTCTCTGTGCGACTGTATCATCTTGTACGTTGAAGTAATGCGGTCGCGAAGGTGTGCAGGTGTGAGTTGCCAGGTTCCCATCGTAGCAATCTTTGCCATACCTTTCGTCCCTTTTTGAAATCATCTTCAGAATAACTTTGGCTTAGAAATTTGAGCGAGCCTCATTGTTAGTGTGTGGCTTGGTGGTTGCTATTGCGTCCCAGCAACAAACGCCATTCTGTGAAATAGAAAGGGCGCAACCAAATGCCAAGAGATGACATACATTTCGCTGGCTTTTCTTCGGTTGTGCAGTCATGAACGACAATCTTGGATAAAAGAGACAGATCTGCAGGCAACGACAAATCGTAAAAGGTTCTTGCTTTCATGACAATAGGAATATGCGTGAAGTAAAATGGTTGATAAGAATTCAACCTGCGCTACCTACATGGATAGGATGTGAATGCATTTCTTGGAACTCGAAGCTTTGCAGTCCACCCAGATAGGCGGCTCCCCCTTGACAAAGACTGCCCCCAATTGTCGCAGAAAAAGTCTCGTCTCTTCCATGTCATGGAAACAGAGCGTCTCGCGAAAATGCTCTACACAAATGGTAGGTCGATATGCGGCAATGATGCGTTCGTAAGCTTTTTCGCGCATTCGTTTGACCAAAAAGTCCATCAAATACGCTGACATGTGAGGAGCGGCTTCGTACAATCGAAAGAAGGCACGATAATCGTTGTGGATGACACTCTTGACAACTTGCAGACTGTGGCGACTGCTTTTGGACAAGGAGGATGACGAGGATGACGACGAGGAAGACATAAAGCTGCTTCCATCACCATCTTGGTTGCGAATAATCTCTCGGACCCGAATCAGAGCCTTGGACAAATCTTCCCACGAATTTTGGACCAAGGAATAAATGACATGGTAGGCACGAAATTCATCAGAATGTTCCTCTGATTGCACCAGTGGCTCAACCGTGCGGTCGCTATCATTGTCGGTATCCGTGGCTGCCATTCCCATGGGGTCCAATCCGGCATCCTCTGGTTCGACGCCTGACGTTGTCAAGTACCGGATCATCGTCTGACACTGATTAAATTCTGGTAAATCACCATGTTCCAACAAGATGCGAGCGTGCGTTTCGTAGACATCCAGAACGAATTTATTGCGAAGTCGCTGGACAGTAATGTCTTGCCTCACACTCTTGAGCTGCTCGTTGGCCCATTCAAAGTCTTCTTCCTGGAAATATTTGCTCTTAATATGCGCCAGAGATTGAATTAGAACTGACATGGGTCGAACATTTTCTGGTTTGACATAGGTTGTCAAGCGGAGATAGGGTTTTTCTAGATCTTGGAGGGTTCCTACCACTTGTCCTTTTTGTTTTTGTTGCTGCGGCTGGTTGCTATTATCCGTTGGTTTATCCTTGCGCCCCGAGGAAAGCGCTTTCGACAGAAAGTCTGGTTCTGCGGGATTCTTGACAGAATTGTCCTTATAAGCAAAACTGGATAAGGCACTCGCGGGTTTGGCTTGGGGAACGTTGTTAGATCGATGGGGACCTTTATCGAACCGGTTCTGAAAACAAAAAACGAAATGGATTGAAATGAAAAATAAAATAAAAAATGAGATGAGGATTTGGCGCGGCAGAAATGCCACTCAACAATACGCACAAGGTAAGCACCAGAGATGTCATACTTTTCGACGAAGACGACGAAGCCGTTCCTCGGGTGTTTCGGAAATGCTAAAGTTTGGTCCTTCGGGTCCCTTTAAAATTGGTCCAGGTTTCTGAGTGCAAGTAACTTTGGCTCGCTTAACCCCTTCCAAACCAAGATCTTCCGTGTACAACGACGAAATTTGAAAATTTCCCTTTTGAGAGGACACCAACGTAGGCTGCTGCTCCTTTCGTTTCTTGGATTTACCAGAGGAGTTGTGGTTGTTGTGTTGATGATTTTGAATGCTTTTGTTGTCCCCCTTCTTCTTGTGCCTTCGCGATGGCTGTACTGTCGATACCATGGCGCTTCTTAGGGGTGTTGGAAAATGCTCGGCTTCTTGCTGCAAACGTTGCGTTTGATTGTGCTGTTTGTTACTCCTGTGATAAATGGATAAATCACTTCTAAGTTTTGTCTGGTAGACTACTAATGAATAATACATTAAGGAGTTTTCCTTGCTGACTTCTCAATAAAAATCAAAACGCCTAAAAAGTCTGAAGGCGCCGAACCAAAGCGAAACGAAGTGATGCGGTTCGAGTATATTGCGATCTTTTAGACTGTCACGAGTCACGAGTTCTCACGATTCCATTAGAGTCATAGTGTACTACTCGAGTAATGAATACTGTAGTAGTTGGCAGTTGTCTACTCCGAGCACTTTGTTTTGCACGCGCTTACCAAAAGCGAATACTGGTATCACCTCTAGTAGTAGCGAGGCGTCAAAACGACGGTTCAAAGCTGTTGTGGGAGTAATGTACTACAGTTTGGCTAACTTGCTTGTGGTAGTCACAAACATAATCTTTTCTGTTGTTTGGTTAGGAGAGATAACTATGACACCATTAAGGGAAACTCCTACAATAATCTCCCATTATGTGAGTTTGAAAGAATGGGTTAAGAGTCCGTGAACTGAGGCAGCTGCAGGCTGCGCAGAGCAAAAACATGCATACTTTTTAATTATATAGTAAAGAATAGCTCAGCTCTATTATTTTAATGTCAATTATTATTGTTTCTTACGAGACGATCGCTTTGGTTCTTGAAATCCGGTGCTACTGCTGGACAATGATTTTTGAAATCGATACAGCAGAACGGTATCCAATTGACGAATTTGCAAGTCTTGCCAAGATGCCTTGTTAGAAGAATAGTGCCTTGGTTGCAAAGGCAACAATTTGGGCAACAAAAATTCGGGTCTGGAAAAGGAAAAGACCACAAAGATACCACCCGGTTTTAGTACTCTTAAAACACTTTTGGAAATATCTTGTATTTGTTCGTACTCGTCAGCACAAAAGAGAGCATCCAGCAATCCTTTGTCTATGGTCGCTTCAATCGTATCATTGCGAATGGAAGATAAATGAGTCGCATCTTCGTGTAGGAATTGCATCTTAAACTCTCTTCCTTCTCCTTGGTAATGGTTGGTGCTGGTGCTGGTGCTGGTGCGTCGTGCCACCAAGTCGAGCGCCGTTTTCGCAATGTCCACTTGAATGAGAGGTCCTCTCCATTGATACACTCGTTGCTGTTGTTCAGTAGAGGAAGTAGAAGTGTTGACATCATCAGTGAAACTATCAGACGGTGGATAGACCATTTCTTCTCCCATTTTCGAGTTGCCACAACCCAGCATGAGAATGGGTTCCTTTTTCATTTCAGATTGGTTGTTCACTGATTTATCATTCACAACCGGATAAACACCCAACGTTTCTCCAAAGGTGGTAGATATTACGGTATCGTCGTCCAAAGTAGTACTGGTCGATGCGTACTCTTCCATCATTGTCGAGGAATACTGTCGTTCAATCGTTACGGGTCGGTATTTGTATTCTAATACATCTTGTAATGCAACATTTCCCCATTCAAACGAATCATCAAATTCGTGAGATGTATTGGTAATAGCTGTATCCATTTTGTTGTACACATTGTCCCAAAACATAGTACTACCGTAGGGTGGTACAGGCATTTTGAATGTACCTGCCACCATTCGTTTCATCCTGTCAATCACGTAACGACCTCGAAGTGACATTTTTATTAGTTTTTTTTGTCTCTCTCTCTCTCTCTTGGTATATTGTCTACTATAGTAGCAGTAATCTCTATTTGATCGATCGTTTTATGGTTTTAGAAAACTTTGGTTGTCTGAAATGCAGACGTCCTACGTCCTACAAATTAATAAAGAAAATAGGACTATCTTGTGTGCAGTGTGTTGACCGCTTTTGTTTATCATCATGGGTCGGAGATCGGAGGTTTCAGATGTGCAATATGTCGGATAAAAAAATACAGTAATGATGATGAATTGAATCACGAGCTGAGTCTTGTAATATAAGTAGATGCACACTTACTTTAAAAGGTAGGCAGGCGTTCAACTCACTCCAAGCCGCTCACTTCACACCGAACAGACAGCAATGCAATCGGCAAATGACGACAACAACAACAAAAATACAGTAATCGAGGTGTCCGAAAGATACATACACTTAATAACTCTTGTAAAGTAGTAGCAGTGACCTTCTCCTGCTACAGCATAACTAACTTGTGGTGAACCATTACATTACTACTCCGTATCCATTAGTAGATAGCATTTTATTCTGCTTTATAGTTTTCGGTGCAAACCAAGGAGGAGATCTTTTATTAACTAAACACAACAACATTTTAAATCAATAACAGCAAAACACATACATACGTACATACACAAACATCACCAGCAAATAATAATAACACACACACACACACACAGACACACACAACAATTAATATAATCATGTCAGAATCTGCTGCTCGTGCACAGCGTGCCACTGCCCTCGAAGAAAAGCGAAAGAGGCTCGAAGAAATGAGAGCTCGTCGAGAACAACGAGGGGCTGAATCAGCGGCATCTTCTGCTAGAGCTTCTGCAACGCGAGGCAATTTGGATGAATACATTGATGATTTATTGGGTAGCAGTGGTCCAGATCCAACTGCCGCGACTGCGACTGCGACTGCGGATACCGTCCAGGCTTCTGCTTCGTCAGATGCTCCAGAGTTGGTAGCAGAAACAGATACTGCTGTTGGTGCACAACCACAAACTGTTGGAGACGCCAATACTAACAACAACAACAACAACAACAACGTCATTGCTGTAGCGGCGCCAGCTCCACCCGTCAAGACAGTAGAAACATTTACCATTGCTACTCAAACGGATCCAGAAGACTTTCCGGAACAACCAGATGGACAAACAGACGAAGGACATGGTGGTGGTGTTAATGAGGAGGAGGAAGAAGAAGAAGAGGAGGATAGGCAACTGGAAGACGGAGACGGTACTAAATATAAAAGTACGAGCGACAAGGCCAACCGACCAGACGACGGTCCCGATCCCAAGATACTTTCGCCGGAAGAACTGGAAGCTGAAATTCGTTCGAAACCATTTTCAGAATTTTTAAATACGGCTTCCAAAAAGGTAGAACGTGTTTTGGGAACGCCCCAATTGGCCAATTTGCTGGTGGATTATGTTGGTGAAATGGATGGTGTGAAACGGAATGAAAAGGTATCGGACGGGTCCGTCTTTTTGGCATCTCGACAAGTCTTTGAATGTCCCAAGTGGACAGCCCATCGGGACGTGACGGATCTGCACTGGTCGCCATTGCACCGAGAATTGATGCTCAGTACCTACGATATGCCCATGTCCATGAATACATCCGGACAATTGTCCAAAGGATCGGCAGCAGTGTCGGCGGTATCTCCCAATGATACCAGCTCGGCGTCTCTAACACCTCGGAGTGGAGATTTACAATCCGATGGTCTGGCATTAATTTGGAGCTTGGCCATGCCAGGACGACCCGAACACATCTTCACGTGTGGCAGCCCAGTCCTGACGGGACGATTTCATCCGACCGAAACACCCTTGGTTATTGGAGGATGTCAAAGTGGACAACTCGTTGTGTGGGATATTCGAGCTGGTCGGCTTCCCGTACAACGATCCAGTTTGACCAGTTTTAGCAGTAGTGGCAGTGGAGACGGAAACAACAATAAAGGCCATTCTCATCCAATCTGCTCTATGGAGTTTATCGAAGGAGGTGTACGTATTCATTGTCGTCTTTGTGCTTGTCTTTTTGTTGGTAATGAAACGATTGTTTGTTTTTCCTCACCTCTTCTTGAATGCAGTCTGGCTTGGTCACAGCTTCTACGGATGGAAAGATTAATTTCTGGTCCATTGCTAATCTCCGTGACCCTGCAGAATCTTTGCAAATTGGTGGTGATAGTGCCTCCTGCTGTACCGTTGCCCCGGAAAGTGAATCGCTACTGTTTGGTGATGGAAATGGAGGCTTGCATGCCATTCAATCAGCTTCGTCTTCCACGCAAGGACAGCGATCGGCTCGTAGGACGGTACGAAAATTCGATGTCACGAATATGGATCCCAGTACTCCTGTTACCAAAGCCAGTACCACTGGTGGAGGAGTCGATGATGGCGAAAAGACGGCTGTGTCGGGCCATTTTGGTATGATAACTTCGGTGAGTGCCAAAACTATTCCACAGGGCGCCTCGACGCGATCAGCGGGTCTATCGAAAGGTTTTTTGCGTGGCTCGGGAGGTCTGGTTCTGACCGCTGGAGTGGACTGGTCTGTCAAGTTGTGGGCCCCCGCTTATAACGACCAACCGCTGTTGAGTTGGGTCAGCAACTCTTACGACTACATGTCCGATGTTCAATGGTATGTAATACTGTACTTGGGTTGTGAATGATTTTGAAGATTGACATTGTAGCAATTTCTACTACTGTAGAAGGCACCTAACCCCTCCCCCCCCCCCTTTTTTTGCCGTCAATTTGAATTTGAATTGTTAGGAGTCCTACCCATCCTACTCTCTTTGCGACAGCTTCCAGTACTGGCAGCGTAGGTCTTTGGAATCTTGCGTCCTCCTTGGAGGAGCCCATGACAGGTTTAGATGGTATTGTTGTCGAAGCCGATGCTGCCATGACTGGACAACGAGGACTTAACAAACTCAAGTGGTCGACCGATGGAAGACGCATGGTAGTGGCGGCAGGTGATCGCGTCCACGTCTTGAGTTTGTCAGAAGATGTCGTACGTCAAAAGGGCGATGAAGATGCCCGTGTCATGAGTCACTTAGTGGCCCGGGGATTGTTGGAACGAGAGTAAAAATAATTGTACTGCGCGCACAAAACAAGAGTCATTATTTTGTTGCCAATGAACAGTGCCGAATTATTTTTTAAAGAAATCCTAAACAAGCCAGCCATTATAGAATCCACGTTGAAGAAGTATTAAAAAAAAATTGCGTTGTACTACTTGTATTGCAGATTGCAGTATAACTTCTTTCCAACTCGATAATGATAGATGGAACAAAGTTGAATTAAAATCTTACCATACTCTCTTCATAATCTGCTGCTAACTTGGCGGCCCGTTCTTCGTACTCTGATAGTAGTTGCGCCGCATCTTTTCCAGCATCTTCATCTTCCTTTTGTTGTGCTTCGCTGGCTTCGGTCGCTATAGCAGCGGCGACGTTGGATTGTTCCAATCGTGTAGACAAGAAAAATGGAATATCCTGTGCATTGGCTGTGCTTTGTTTTGGTAGATAGCAAAAATGTTCCATTACATCTTCAATATTCCGATCCATCGTTGCTGCTTGATTCTGTTTATTTGTGTGTGAGAGAGAGAGGCGTGTTGTGTGTGTACAGCATAAAATGAGTGACGACGCAAAGGATGCAACAAAACAAAGAGTGCATTTCAATACTGTGCATTTCAATACTGTTTTCAGTAGACTCAAACAATCAAACAATCAACGCACCATGGCAGCATTCAAACGTCCCAACATGGTTGGCCAATCTTCGCCGCGAGGATCACGAAGTTTGTAATCCCAATCCAGCAGATTTTTACGGAGAATCGTAGCTTGACGGATGAACACTTTTTGTTGCTCCGTATTTCGGCCACTACCACGAGCTGACGATGATGGATTGCCGGAAGTAGAAGATGATAAAGCGTTCATTGTATATGGGGCATATAGTTTAAGTTCGGGTATTTGCAGAAAAGTAACGAGATGTGGGGGCCAGTGAAAAAGGTGTACTTGGGTGTACTTTTTTGGTGTACCAGTGAAAAAGGTGTACTAATTCTAACCCTAAACGGTGAAAAAGGTGTACTTTTTT
>Ga0100392_1005189_pt1 | contig 11499 bp, 4 predicted proteins | sample CryGeymeta201516_FD_81548 | JGI IMG/M metagenome (GOLD analysis project Ga0100392, IMG submission 81548) | Groundwater microbial communities from Crystal Geyser aquifers in Utah, USA - Crystal Geyser metaG 2015-16 | ecosystem: Environmental > Aquatic > Deep subsurface > Groundwater | place: USA... | reverse complement strand
CATTATTTTATAAAAAAATTAAACAGCAGGGTATGAGTAACGAAACAGCAACATCATCGGTAACCAAAATTTCAAAAGAAGAATTTAAAGCTACTATACTAAATGATTATAAATTAGTTTATATGAGTAGAGAAACTTCTTATTTGGGAAGGAAAGAAGTGTTGACAGGAAAAGCCAAGTTTGGCATTTTTGGTGATGGTAAAGAGTTGCCTCAATTGGCATTAGCCAAACAATTCAAAGATGGTGATTTTCGCTCGGGTTATTATAGAGACCAAACGCTAATGATGGCAATAGGTCAATTAACCATTCAAGAATTTTTTGCTCAATTGTATGCCCACACCGATGTGAAAGCAGAACCCTGCTCTGCCGGTCGTTCTATGAACGGACACTTTGGCACCAGAAGTTTGAATGATGATGGCACTTGGAAAGATTTAACTAAAATGAAAAATTCTTCTGCGGATATTTCCCCAACAGCTGGTCAGATGTCACGTTTGGTAGGATTAGCTCAGGCATCAAAAGTATATAGAAACAATAAAGAATTAGCTTCTTTCACCAACTTTTCTAATAAAGGAAACGAAGTCGCATTTGGAACTATTGGTGATGCCAGTACTTCTGAAGGTCCATTTTGGGAAGCCATTAATGCAATGGGAGTTTTACAAGTACCTGTGGTAATGTCGATTTGGGATGATGGACACGGGATTTCAGTACCTCAAAAATACCAAACTACCAAAGAAAATATTTCAGAAATATTGAAAGGATTTCAACGAGATAAAGGAAAAAATAATGGCTACGAAATTTTCAACGTAAAGGGTTGGGATTACCCAGCTTTGATAGAAACTTACGAAAAAGCAGTAAAAATTGCCCGAGAAGAGCATTGTCCTGTTTTGGTGCATGTAACTGAAGTTACTCAACCTCAAGGACACTCCACTTCAGGTTCTCACGAAAGATATAAATCAGAGGAGCGTTTAACTTGGGAAACGGAATATTGCTGTGTGAAAAAATTCAGAGAGTGGATAGAAGCCAACAACATTGCTACTCAAGAAGAATTAGACAACTTAGAAAAAGAAGGTAAAAAAGAGGTGAATGCACAAAAAAGAGCTGCTTGGGAAGCCTACCTCAACCCCATTAAACAAGAACGTGATGAAGTGGTTCAACTATTAACTGCATTGGCAGAAGAAAGTGCTAATAAAGCATTTATTTCACCTATGATAGATGCCCTGAAAAGCAATACCGAACCTATTCGAAAAGATATTGTTTCTTCAGTAAAAAAAGCATTGCGTTTAACCCGAACAGAAAATTTAGCTGCAAAACAACCTTTATCGAACTGGTTGAATGAAGCTGCAAATACAAATTTTGATAGATATAGTTCTACTTTGCTTTCGGAATTTGCGACTTCTCCTATGCGAGTAACGGAAGTAAAAGCCGAATTAACCGACCAAAAAGAAGATGGAAGGGTAGTTTTACGTGAAAATTTTGATAAAATCTTAGCTACTTATCCTGAAGTATTGATTTTTGGTGAAGACTCTGGTAAAATTGGTGGCGTGAATCAAGGATTGGAAGGTTTACAAGAAAAATATGGAGAAATTCGTGTGAGTGATACTGGAATTAGAGAAAATACCATAGTTGGACAGGGAATAGGAATGGCTATGAGAGGGTTACGTCCGATTGCTGAAATTCAATATTTAGATTATTTATTGTACGCTATTCAGGTGTTGAGTGATGATTTAGCAACCTTACAATACAGAACCAAAGGCGGACAAAAAGCACCTCTAATTATTAGAACGCGTGGACATCGTTTGGAAGGAATTTGGCATTCAGGCTCTCCTATGGGAATGATTATTAATTCCATAAGAGGAATACACGTTTGTGTGCCAAGAAATTTAACACAAGCAGCAGGTTTCTACAACACGCTTCTACAAGGAGATGACCCAGCCATTGTAATAGAGCCATTAAACGGATATAGAACAAAAGAACACATTCCTTCTAATTTAGGTGAATTTACTACCCCTTTAGGAATTCCTGAAACCATGCATGAAGGAACAGATATAACCATAGTAAGTTATGGTTCTACCTGCAACTTGGCTCTTCAAGCTGTTCAGCAATTGGCAGAAGTAGAAATTTCAGCAGAATTAATAGATGTAAGAACCCTCTTGCCCTTTGATATCAACCATTCTATTGTAGAGTCGTTGAAAAAAACAAATCGTTTGTTAATTGTTGATGAAGATGTGCCTGGAGGAGCAAGTGCATTTATTTTACAGCAAATTTTAGAAGAGCAAAAAGGGTATTATTATTTAGATGCTGAACCAACAACACTTTCTTCAAAAGCCCACCGACCAGCTTATGGCACAGATGGAGATTATTTTTCTAAACCAAGTGTGGAAGAAATTTTTGATACTACTTATCGTATTATGAGTGAGTCGGATTCAGAAAAATATCCAGCTATTTATTAGGACAGAATTAATAAAAATGTATTTTTATCCTATGAAATCACGCAACATATTGTATCTTCTACTTTTAATTGCGTTTTTTTGTTTTCAATCTAAAGCATCCACCCTTGATTCTCTATCAAAATATATACATTCTGCTCCCGAAGATACCACCAAAGTTGAAGCGTTAATAAAATTAGGAAAGGAACTTCGGAACAGTCAGGTAGATTCAGCCACACTAATTTTTGAACAAGCCCTGAAATTAAGCCAACAACTTAATTGGAAAAAGGGAATAGCCAATTCATACGCAGTATTGGCTACATGCAAAGCTATACAAACGGATTACCCTGCAGCAACAGAATATTATTATAAGGCATTGGCTATTCACCAAGAATTAAATAACCAAGATGGTATGGCTATTATGTATGCTGGCTTAGGAGTTTTATATAAAAATCAACAAGATTTAGACAAGGCACTAGAATTTCATAATAAAGCATTAGCAATAGACATCAAAAATGATAATACAAACAGAATAGCCATGCATTATGGAAATATGGGAGTTGTTTACAAACATTTGCAAGATTTTGATAAAGCGTTGGAATATTATTTCAAAGCTTTAGAAATGGATACAAAAAAAAATAACTTAAAAGGACAGGCAACGCACATGGGAAATATTGGTGTTATTTATAAAAACCAAGAAAAATATGACAAGGCCATTGAATATTATTTTAAATCACTTGAAATAAGTGAACAGCAAAATGATTTAGAAGGAATACTCACCAAGTCATTAAATATAAGCAGACTATATACTATAATTGGCAATTATAAAGAAGCTGAAAGCTATTTGCAACGGAGTTTGGAAATAGCCAATCAGCTAGGATCTCTAAAAGGTTTATTCTCAGCCTATGAGGCATCAACCTCTTTGTATGAAGAAATTGGAAAACCAGCTTTAGCCTTAAAAAGTTATAGAACCGCAATGGCCTATAAAGACAGCATTTTCAATGAAGACAATAGAAAGGAAATCTTAAGGCAAGAAATCAATTTTGAATATGAGAAAAAACAAGCGGTAGAGCAAGCCGAATATGAAAAACAATTAGCCATAGCTGAAGCCGAGAAAAAGAAGCAACAACTTTTTTTAATTTTTTTAGGAGTATTGTTACTTGCTGTTGGAATAATCACCTTTATAGTGTTTAGGTCGTTGCGAGTTTCCAACAAACAAAATCAATTAATTGAACAACAAAAAATAGAAGTTGAATTGCAAAAAAATATTGTGGACAATAAAAATCGAGAAATAACCGACAGTATTATTTATGCCCGAAGAATACAGCAAGCCATTTTACCATCAGCAGAAGCATTGAAAACACATTTGAAAGACGGATTCATTTTTTACAAACCCAAAGATGTGGTTAGTGGAGATTTTTACTGGATGGAACAACACAACAATCAAACTTTTTTTGCCGTGGCTGATTGTACAGGACATGGGGTTCCAGGAGCTATGGTAAGTGTAGTTTGCTCCAATGCACTAACAAAAGCATTAATAGAAGAAAATAATGTTAAAACTCCAGGTAAATTATTAGATAGAGCAAGAGAATTGGTGGTGCAACGCTTTGAAAAAAGTGAAGAAGATGTAAAAGATGGAATGGATATTTCACTTTGTTCGCTTCAACTTTCCGAAAGTTCAAAACTTTCGGAAAGTTATACAACGCTGCAATGGGCAGGGGCCAATAATCCACTTTGGATAATTAGAAAAGCCCCTCCCGTCCTTCCGTCAGCTGACGGAGAGGGGAGACTACACACAAGCCATCCACAAAAAAAAGGATTTGTGGACGGGAATTCCTCCCCTTCGGGGAGGTTAGGTGAGGCTGAACTCATAGAAACCAAACCTAACAAACAACCCATAGGAAAAGTAGATAACCCTCAACCATTTACCACGCATACTATAGAACTTCAACAAGGAGATACTTTTTATATTTTTACCGATGGTTTTGCCGATCAATTTGGAGGACAAAAAGGCAAGAAAATGATGTACAAACCTTTCAAAGAATTACTAATTTCCATACAAGATAAAACCATGGACGAACAAAAAGTGATTTTAGAAGAACATTTTGAAAATTGGAAAGGAAGCTTAGAACAAGTGGACGATGTTTGTGTGATTGGGGTTAGGATATGAGATTATTCATTTACATAACATTTCTGTTTCCTGTTCTTGCTGTTGCACAATCCTCCCTGTCTCCGCGAGTAACCGACAGTCTATGGAATGTTTGGCAAGATGAAACCCAACACGATACCACTCGCTTAAAAGCAATTCATAAATACGCATCAGATGGCTACCTCTTTACCCAGTCCGACAGTGCGTTTTATTATGCACAATTGCAATACGATTTTGCCAAAGCAAAAGGGCTGAAAAAGCAAATGGCGGACGCATTAAATACACAAGGAGTTTCATTTTATCACAGAGGCGATTATGCTAAAGCCATTGACTATTACACCCATAGTTTACGGCTAAGAGAGGAAATAAAGGATCAATATGGAATTGCTACCTCCTTGGGTTATATAGGGCTTATTCACCGTAATCAGGGCGATTATGCTAAAGCTATCGATTATTATACCCAAAGTTTAAGATTAAGAGAGCAGATTGGTGATAAAAAGGGAATTGCAGCTTCTTTAAATAACATAGGAATCATTTATAGAAATCAAGGTGATTATGCTAAAGCCATCGATTATTATACCCAAAGCTTAAAAATAGATGAACAGTTGGAAAATCAACAAGGTATCGCTACCTCTTTGAACAACATTGGAATTATTTATCATTATCAGGCCGATTACGCCCAAACCATCAATTACTACACCCAAAGCTTGCAACTATATAAGAAACTTAAGGATCAACAAGGAATTGCTACCTCTTTAAATAACATTGGAATCAGTTATAAAGATAAGGGTGATTACACCAAAGCCATTGATTTCTTTACCCAAAGTTTGCAACTACAAGAGAAAATTGGAGATAAACAAGGAGTTATTGGGTCTTTGGATAACATTGGAACCATTTATCATAATCAGGGCGATTATGCCAAAGCTCTTGATTACAGTGAACGGGCACTTGTCATAGCTCAACAAATAGGGGCTGTTGCAGAAATCAGTGGTGCTGCCAAATCGCTTTGGGAAGTTTACAAAACTATTGGTAGCTATAAAAAGGCTTTAGAAATGCACGAACTTTATGTAACCATGCAGGATAGCATCTTATCGGAAGAGAGCCAACGGGAAGTTATCCGTCAGGAGTACAAGTACAACTATGAAAAGGAAAAAGTGGTGGACAGTGTGGCAACAGTCCAACAAATGATTGTTAAAGGTGCCGAGTTGGCTAAACAAAAAATTGAGATTAAAGCAAAACGCAACCAGCAGTATGCTCTTTTTGGCGGATTGGGATTGGTACTGGTTTTTGCCTTGTTTATGTTCAACCGTTTTAGAGTTACTCAACATCAAAAACAAGTAATTGAAGAAAAAGAAAAAGAAACTCAGCGGCAAAAAGAGGATATAGAAGAAAAGCATAAAGAAATTACCGACAGTATTCGCTATGCCAAACGCATACAAAATGCCATTCTACCACCGCAAAAAATAGTAAAAAAATGGTTGCCAGAAAGTTTTATTTTTTACAAACCCAAAGATGTGGTGGCAGGGGATTTTTACTGGTTGGAAACAATTTCCGTCATTGCGAACGAGGAACAGCCTGTTCCGAAATCTCGGAAAGTGAAGCAATCTGCAAATAATGAAAAGATTGCTTCTTCTGAATCGCTTCGCTCTCAGAATCGCAATGACGTTATATTATTCGCAGCAGCCGATTGCACCGGACATGGAGTTCCAGGGGCAATGGTTAGTGTTGTGTGCAACAATGGATTAAACAGAAGTGTGCGAGAACACGGCATTACCGACCCTGGGAAAATTCTCGATAAAACCCGCAAGATTGTTATCAGCGAGTTTGAAAAATCTGAAGAAGATGTGAAAGATGGAATGGACATAGCTCTTTGCAAGCTCGAAATTCCAAAAGACAAATCTCAAAAAACAAAATTACAATATGCAGGAGCCAACAATCCACTTTGGATTATAAGAAAAACTCCTCCCGTCCTTCCGTCAGCTGACGGAGAGGGGAATCCACACACAAGCCATCCACAAAACAAAGGAAATGTGAACGAGAATTCCTCTCCTACAGGGAGGTTAGATGGGGCAGAACTTATTGAATACAAACCTAACAAACAACCTATTGGTAAAACAGTTAAACCAAAACCATTCACAACGCATTCCATTAAACTCCAAAAAGGAGATACCATTTATATTTTCACCGATGGCTTTGCTGACCAATTTGGTGGACCAAAAGGCAAAAAGTTTATGTATAAACCTTTTAAAAATTTATTGCTTTCCATACAAGATAAAACCATGGACGAACAAAAAACAATGTTAGAACAACATTTTGAAAATTGGAAAGGTGGCTTAGAACAAATTGACGATGTCTGTGTGATTGGAGTGAAAATATGATGCAAAATTTCATAAATTGCTTGTTCATTTTAATAAAAGAAGTTGATAAAAAATTGCTATTTTTATCCTTTCAAATTCAGATTAATGAAAATCAGATATTTATATTTCTTTTTCTTGGTTGTGTCGCTAAATACTTTAACAGCACAAATTCCTCAACGCCAAATAGATAGTTTAATCCATAGTTTGTCAGATTTAAATGAGGAGGAAAAAGTAGTAACTCTTAACAATATAGCTTGGAATATTAGTTATAATGATTTTAATTTAGGATTAGACTATGCCTTCAAATCGATTGAGTTAGCAAAAAAAATTAATCATATAAAAGGATTGTCAAGAGCGTACAACACAGTGGGAACCATTTATGCTGACCTCGGAATGTATGATGAAGCACTCAAATACTATAATCTTACCATTGAAATTAATAAGAAAAACAATTTAAAAGATGGATTAGCAAGTGTTTATGCAAATATTGCAAATATTCATGCACATCTTCAAAATTATCAAATTGCAAAAGAATATTATTTGCTTTCTAATCAAAAATTTAGGGAATTAAATAAAGTAGATTCAAAGGTTAAAACAGATTTGTCTTTATCAAAAATATATAGCGTCCTAAATCAAGAAGATAGTGCCGATTATTATCTTGATGAAGCATTCAAATCGGCTGAAAAAATGGACAAAAATCCACATATAATTGCAAACGTATTTGTTGGAAAAGCTCAAAATGAATTAGTAAAGAATAATTACGCACAAACATTGCTATATCTAAGAGGTGCTGAAGAAAAATTTACGCAAGTAAATAGTTCCTATGATTTGTTTCAAGTATATAAAATTTATGGAGAGCTTTACTACCAACAAAAAAAATATGCCCTTGCAGTGAAATATTATACAAAAGGGTTAGATAAGTATTCTAAAAACAGTACTGTTACCTTAAAAAGCGATGTTTATAAAGGATTGTCAGATACCTATTTGGCAGTTGGTAATTTTGCTCAAGCACATTTTTATCAAACTAAACATATTTTAATTACAGATTCTTTGAATAAAGAGAATTCTAAAAATAGACTTCTTATCATGGAAAATACGTTTAAAAACGAAAGAAGTCAGTTGGAACTTGAGAATCTAAAAAATATAAACAGACTTCAAGAAGCTGAAATTGAAAAGCAAAATACCCAGAAAATTGCTTTGGCAATAGGTCTTTTTTTAACATTGATGCTGGTTTTTTTTGTATTAAAAAGTTATAGAGAAAAAAGAAAAGCGAATGAATTAATATTAACTCAAAAGAAAATAGTGGAAGAAAAGCATAAAGAAATAACTGACTCTATTAATTATGCTGAGCGGATACAACGCAGCTTTTTGGCAACCACCGAAATGCTAGACAACCACCTGAAAGATTATTTTGTGTTTTTCAAACCCAAAGATGTTGTAAGTGGTGATTTTTACTGGGCAGCCCAGCTCAATAACGGCAACTTTGCTTTTACCTGTGCAGATAGCACTGGACATGGTGTTCCAGGTGCCATTATGAGTATTTTAAATATTTCGAGTCTAGAAAAATCTATTGAAAAAGAAACCGAACCTAATAAAATTTTAAATAAAACTCGAGAAATAATTATTGAACGCTTAAAAAAAGATGGAAGTACAGATGGAGGTAGAGACGGAATGGATTGTAGTTTGTTGGTATTGAATAAAGAACGCACTCAACTTTCGTTTGCAGCAGCAAATAATCCTGTTTTTATTGTTAATCCCAACAGGACAGAATGGCCTGTAAACTCCCTCCCCTTCGGGGAGGGTCGGGGTGGGGCTGAATTCAAACCCGACAAAATGCCAGTAGGTAAACATGACAACGATCAAGATTCTTTCGCATTGCAAACCTCATCACTCCAAAAAGGTGATGTAATTTATACCCTTACAGATGGTTTTTCTGACCAGTTTGGTGGTGATAAAGGCAAAAAATATATGATTAAAAATTTCAAAGAATTACTTTTACAAATAGTTCATTTACCCATGCTTGAACAAGAAAAAAAAATTGCAATAGAATTTGATAATTGGAAAGGAAAATTAGAACAAGTAGATGATGTTTGTGTAATTGGGGTGAGAATATGAAGAATTTACTTTACATATTATTTTTTTTACTACCGATTTTTGGTTTTACACAAACCTTTACACCCAACGAACAACTTAAAATTGATTCCTTCATTACCAATACTCAAAATATAACTACTCATGATACTACAAAAATTAGAAATTATTTAGAGTTAACCAGTATTTATTATTTAAGACATCCTGATTCTGCCATTTACTTTTGTGAAAAAGCCAAAATAATTGCTGAAAAAATAAATGACCAAGATGGCTTAATTAATTCTTATGGTTGGCTAGGTTATTTAACACAGCAAATGGGGAATATTAAAGGGGCATTAGAATACACTCATAAATCTTTAAAACTGATTGAAAACAGTGATAAAACTAGAGAAATAGCTATTTTATTAAACAACATCGGATATATATACAGCGAACAAGGTGAATTTAAAGAAGCTATTTCTTATTTCAATAAAGGTTTGAAAGCCCAATTTAAAATTAACGATACGTCTGGAATAGCAACTAGTTATAATAATTTAGGGCTAATTTTCGACAAACAACGGCATACTCAAAAAGCACTTGAATATTACAAGAAAAGCTTAGTACTTAGAAAACAAATTAACGACAAAAAAGGAATTGCTCGGTGCATGAGCAATATTGGAAGTATTTATAGAAAACAAGGCAACTTAGATACAGCTTTAACCTATTACCAAAAAAGCCTTGCTATTGATAATGAAACATTCAATAAACCAGGGCAAACAGTTAATTATTTTCAAATAGCTTTAATACATCTCAAAAAAGATGAAATAGCTGATGCCTTATTAAATGCTGAAAAAAGTTTTGCTATAGCTAACGAACTAAAGTTTCCTGATGAAATTTCGATGACTTCAAAATTACTAAGTGAGATTTATGAAAAACAAGGAAGAGGAAAAGAAGCCTTAAAAATGTTTAAACTCCACATTGCAATGCGAGATAGCATACATAACGAATCCACCCAAAAAGCCACCGCCCAACAACAAGCTAAATACGAGTATGAAAAACAAAAGGTGTTAGATGATGCCGAGTATGAAAAATTAATTACCATAGAACAAGAAGCTAAAGCCAAACAAAAAATAATTACCTATTCTATAACCGGAAGTTTAGGTTTAGTGGTTGTCTTTTTAATTTTTGTATTTAACCGTTTGCAAATAACCAGAAAACAAAAGGCTGTTATAGAAATACAAAAAACGGTTGTTGAAAAAGCCCACTCTGAACTAGAAGAAAAAAATAAAGAAATAACAGATTCTATTACTTATGCCAAACGTATTCAAAATGCGATATTGCCTTCAACTAAAACCGTAAAAGAATATTTGCCTAATAATTTCATTCTTTATCTTCCAAAGGATATTATAGCAGGTGATTTTTATTGGATGGAAGCGGTTTCCTTCATTGCGAACGAGGAACAGCCTGTTCCGAAATCTCGGAAAGTGAAACAATCTGCAAATAATGAAAAGATTACTTCTTCTGAATCGTTTCACTCTCAGAATCGCAATGACGTTATACTATTCGCTGCAGCAGATTGTACTGGACATGGAGTTCCTGGAGCAATGGTAAGTGTTGTGTGTAATAATGCCTTAAATAGAGCAGTTAGAGAATATGGGCTGACAAATCCCGCAGAAATTTTAAATAAAACCAGAGAAATAGTTATACAAGAATTTGAAAAATCTAACGAAGATGTAAAAGATGGGATGGACATTTCGCTTTGTAGCCTCAAACTTTCCGAAAGTTATGCAATGCTACAATATGCTGGAGCAAATAATCCGCTTTGGGTAATTAGGAATAGAGAACTTATTGAACACAAAGGAGACAAGCAACCCATAGGAAAAGTGGATAACCCTCAACCATTTACTACTCACACTTTAGATTTGCAACAAGGAGATACTTTTTATATTTTTACCGATGGTTTTGCAGATCAATTTGGAGGACAAAAAGGCAAAAAATTTATGTACAAACCTTTAAAAGAATTACTAATCTCCATACAAGATAAAACCATGGACGAACAAAAAGTGATTTTAGAACAACACTTTGGAGAATGGAAAGGAAGTTTGGAACAAGTGGACGATGTTTGCATTATTGGTGTTAGGATATGATGCAAAATTTATCCTGAGCCTTTCGATAAACACTAGATAAACTAAAGTCGAATAGGTGTGATTGGTATAAGGATATGATTTGATGTGATTTTATAGATTCAATTTGTTGTTTATTAATTAGTTGTGAATCAATCAAGATGCATATATTAAAAATGAAATTATTTTTTTACTATTCGTTGCTTTAATAATTAATATTTATATATATTTGCATCCGCTTTTAAAAAGTACTTCGGGCGATTAGCTCAGTTGGTTCAGAGCATCTCGTTTACACCGAGAGGGTCGGGGGTTCGAATCCCTCATCGCCCACCAAGAAGCCTCGCAATAATGTGGGGCTTTTTTTTTTATCTATG
>Ga0100392_1005185_pt1 | contig 11501 bp, 9 predicted proteins | sample CryGeymeta201516_FD_81548 | JGI IMG/M metagenome (GOLD analysis project Ga0100392, IMG submission 81548) | Groundwater microbial communities from Crystal Geyser aquifers in Utah, USA - Crystal Geyser metaG 2015-16 | ecosystem: Environmental > Aquatic > Deep subsurface > Groundwater | place: USA... | reverse complement strand
TACATTTAATTTTGCAGCAATTTGCTTATAGTTATAATATTTTGTAACATCTTCTTTTAAAATTTTGAAGATATTTTTGGTTAAATCATTAATGATATTGCCTTTCTTTTTAAATATTTTTTTCTTGCTTGCCATTTTATTTCTTTTCTTAAAATATGGAATTACTAAAATACACTATTTTACAAAGGTCGTGTATTAAAATTGGTTATAATTCATTTATTGAACTTGAAAATCACTAAAAAAAGCATTTTCAATAAAAACGTTTGTGAATAATGCTTTTGTTCAATGATTAATTACTTTTGTAAGATATTGATTTTACTTAGATTCGTATGTTGAAAGCAGCTATTTCGGATTGACACATTAATTTCCAAATCTCGAGATGAAAGATATTCAAAATGAAGATTTCTTTAAATTTCTTCTCTTTAAAGAAGGGAATGAAGCTGCTTTTGAGTTTTTTTTCTACAAATTTCATAGTCATATTGTCGGTTTTTCTATGCAATTCATACATGATGAAAATGAGGCAAAAGGAATTGCACAAGAAGCTTTTCTAAATCTTTGGAATCAAAAAGAGAAAATTGAAACTGTAAATGGAATTTCATCTTTTTTATATGCGTATGCAAAATCTAAGTGTTTGAATATCATCAGACATCAAAAAGTAAAAGCAAAATATGCAAACAAAACACTTGACAAAAAAGAACAAAATTTACATCAAGAAATATTGCAATCTCTACAATTTGATTCACTGACTTTTTCAGAATTAGAAACTCTTGTTTTTAATTCTATTGAAGAATTGCCTGAAAAAACCAAAGAAATTTTCAAAAGAAAACGATTTGAAAAAAAGAAAAATCAAGAAATTGCAGCTGAAATGAATATTTCAATAAAAACTGTTGAAGCACATTTTTCGAATGCTATAAAGGTTTTGAGACAAAAACTTGCAGATTATTTACCAATATTCCTGTTTTTCTTACATTTTTTTCAAAAATAACGTAGGGTTTTTAAACATTCGCGTGTACAAACTAATAAAGAGCCTAAAAATCGATATTTTTTTGATGAAAGCTCTTCATAAAATTTAAAATTTTTTTAATGGAAACTATTATAACAGATTTTTCTTACAGCTTATTAATTTGGAATACATTTTTTCTAGTATCAATAGGATTTTGGATTTATGCTGTAACCAACTTATTGAAAGGTCCACTAGAAAAGGACGATAAATTAATTTGGCTTTTGGTCATTTTATTTATTCCAATAATTGGTTCATTATTTTATATATTCATTGGCAAAAAAGAAATTTAATAAAAGAATAGCAAACAAAAAATCGCTAGAAAAAAAATAAAAATGATTCAAGAATTAGTTTATAAATACTTACAAAACGAAGCTTCTGAAGAAGAAGTTTTACAGGTTTTAGAGTGGATTGAAAAATCAGAAGAAAACAAAGTAGCTTTCTTAGAATTGAAAAAAATATGGCTGTTTACAGCACCAAATTCTAATTCAAAGAACTTGTTTGAATGGAATCAACTCAAAAATCAATTACCAAAACGTAAATTTTCTTCAAGAAAATTAGGATATGTTGCAAGTATTGCAATCGTATTTGCAAGTTTAGGTTACTTTTTGACAAGAACAAATTCCCCTGAAATAAAAAATAATAACAATTTTGAAAATGTAATTGTTTTAGAAAAAAGTTCTGGAAGCAAAGAATATATTTCTAACAAAACCAACAAAATAATCAAAGATGAATCTGGAAATGTCATTGCAAAACAAGACCATAAAGAGCTGATTTATTATAAAAATGACGCCATTAAAACTGCTGTTTACAACACTATCAAAGTGCCATTTTCAAAAACTTTTAAAATTACGCTTTCAGATGGAACTGTTGTACATTTGAATGCAGGAACCACTTTTACATATCCTGAACAATTTGTTGCAAATGAAAATTCAAGAAATGTAAAACTTAAAGGTGAAGCGTTTTTTGAAGTATCAAAAGACAAAACAAAGCCTTTTATTGTTGAAGCAAATGAGGTTTCTATAGAAGTATTAGGAACTACTTTTAATGTAACAAATTATCAAGAAGATGATTTTATCAACTGCATTTTAACAGAAGGTGCTGTTCGTTTGTCTGAAAAAATAAATCCTGAAAACAGTATTTTATTAGAACCAAACACCAAAGCAACTTGGCAAAAAGAAAAGAAATTTTTTACAAAAAAGTCAGTAAAAACAGCCAATTATAGTGCCTGGACAAAAGGAGAATTGATTTTTGATAAAGAAGCTTTCAACAGCATTGCAAAAAAAATGGAGCGTTATTATAACATAAAAATTATCAATAATTATCCATTCTTAGCCTCACAAGAATTTACAGGAACCATAAAAATAAAAGAAACTGCCATAGAAAATATTTTAGAATTATTCAAATTAGACACCCCTTTTAACTATAGTATAGAGAATGGAATTATTGAAATTACGAAACCATAATTCAATGAAAAAAATAGTAGAAAAAATAATGCATGCTTCTGTAAAAATGAAAAATACTATTTTTCTAATAGACTTTTTTGTGTGTGTAATTTCGAATTCTTTTTCTCAAACTGTCTCAATCAACAAAATAGACAAACCACTTCAAGAAGTCATTACTTCTATTGAACAGCAGACATCTTATAGAGTTTTATTCAATGCTAAAAAAATCAATACTTCAGCAAAAATAACGATTGATGTAAAAAATGTACCTTTAAAAGAAGCTTTAGACATCATCACTAAAAAGCTTGAAATCAACTACATAATAAGAGAGAAACAAATCGTTTTTGTTGATAAAAAACCTGTTATTCAATCAAGACAAATTTCAGGAATTGTAAAAAGTAACTCCGATAATACTGGAATTCCGAATGCAACAATATTGATAAAAGGAACCAAAAAAGGCGCAATTACTGATTTTGATGGAAAATTTACTTACCTCATAAAAGACGATAATATCAATAATGTAATTTTAGAAATATCATATTTAGGATATCAAACCAAAGAAATTGCTGTTGGAACAAAATCATATTTTGATATTACTTTAGAAGAAGGGGCTACTTCTTTAGATGAAATTGTAATCACTTCCTCTTATGGAACTGCCAAATTAAAAGAAGAAGTTGTAGGAAGTATTGCCACCGTAAAAGCAAAAGATTTGGGACTAGAACAACCTGTAATCTCTATTGACGAACTTTTGGAAGGTCAAGTTGCAGGGGTTTCTATACAAATAAGTTCACAATTGGGCGAACCTGTAAAAATTGATATTCGCGGTCAAGGATCTATAACGCCTTTAAATAGCAACATTGTTGGAACTTCAACACAACCATTAATCATTATTGATGGGATTATTTTATCTGAAGAAATTGGCTTAGATGGAAATAATTTCTTTGATGTTGGTTCAGGAAATTTATCAGAAAATATTCTTAATCCATTAGCAAAAATTGGTATTGATGATATTGAAAGTTTCAACATTTTGAAAGATGCTGCTGCAGTTGGTTTGTATGGAGCTGATGCCGCAAATGGAGTTATCATTATCACCACAAAAAAAGGAAGAAAAGGAAAATTAAGTTTTACTGCATCAAACCAAATTGGAGTTACAACAGCATTTAATGGACTCAAATATTTGAATGGTGAACAATACCAAACTGTTATCAATGAATACAATACCAATAGCGGAAACTTACAAAATGTGCAACCTTGGAATGGTGTAAATACAGATTGGTTTGATTTATTAAACACAACAGGCTTGTTTAGTAGAGTTAATTTCAGCGCTTCTGGAGGTGTAAAAAATAGTACTTACAGAGCAAGTTTAGGTTATCAAAAAACTGCTGAAGCACAAATAAATAACTCTTTTGAAAAAATAAATGCTTCATTTTCATACAGATACAATAAAGATAAATTTGATGCTTCCATCGTATTTTCTCCTTCTTTAGCTTTGAAAAAAGATCCCAATAAATTGTATTCTTTTGCATTGCCTCCCACAATTCCTGTGAGAGATGAAAACGGAAATTATACTCGTTTTGACACTTTTGGAAATCCTTTGGCTGTTGCAAATCAAAATATTTCTGACGCAACAACTGTGGCTTTTTTAACGAGTTTGCAAGCAAATTATACGTTTAGTGATCGTTTAAAATTCTCGACTTTATTTGGATTGGATTATTCAGACAAAGATGAAGATCGCTATTTTTCTGGATTAAATGGTTCAGGAGATTTTGGTACGGATAATGATTCTCCTTTTTTTAGAGATCCAACAGATAGTTTTGGATTGGTAAAAGGGAGAAGAATGTTGCGAAACAGAGATACAAGACGTTGGAACTGGAACGCGTCTTTAGCATACAACAATACTTTTGGAAAAAATCATATGATTGATGGAATTCTTGGTATTGAAGCTAGAAAAGAAAAGGTAAACTTTGGTTATGCTATGGGAAGAGGTTTTGATAACGAAAGTGTTCCTCAACCTGTGGAAAATGCTTTTGAGCAAGATTATCAAAATGATATTTCGGAAAGTGCAGGAAGATCTCTATTTAGTCAATTAAATTATAATTATAAGAAGAAATATTTCTTTTTGGTGAATTTTAGAATTGATCAAAGTTCAGCATTTGGTGATGACAGAAACACTGCTTACAATGGTGGAATTGGCGCAAGTTGGAACATCAGTAGTGAATCTTTTTTGAAAGATAGTGAGTTTGTTGATTTTTTAAGAGCAAGAATTAGTTACGGAACTACAGGAAATTCAAGAATTGGTTCGTACAGAGCTTTAGGATTATATACTTCAAATTTCAATGGTTATAATGGATTGGATTATGCGAATTTAACTTCGGCTCCAAATCCAAATTTAACTTGGGAAACCAATAAAAAATTCAATGTTGGTTTTGATTTCAACTTTTTAAAACGTTTCAAATTTACCACTGATTTTTTCAGAGATGAAATCATAGATCAAATTGTTTCTCGAGATGTAATTGTAGAATCAGGCTTTACAAATGCACAAATAAATGGTGCAGAAATGTATAATCAAGGATTTGAATTTGCTTTGAATACTACAATTATTGACAAGAAAAACATTTCTTGGAATTCGAGTTTTAACATTACCACCATCAGAAATGAAGTAACATCTTTAGTTGGTTTGGGTTCAGATTTTTCTACTGCAGAAGTTGCAAGAGCACAAACTGTTGGTTATGCAACTTCTACAATTTGGGGATTTGATTTTATAGGAATTGATCCTGCAACTGGCCGTGAATTATTCAATGTTAACAATCAAATTTATGATGGTTCGCAAGTAAGAACATTATTTGGTCCTTCTGATTGGAAACCTATTGGAGATTCTCAAGCAGACTTTTTTGGAGGTTTTAACAATACTTTTCAATATAAAAATTTGACATTGAATGTAATGATGTCTTTTACATATGGGGCTGATATCATGATTGACAGAGTATTATTTGATAATTACAGAGTATTATCCAACAGAAATATCAGTGTCAATATTTTTGAAGATGCTTGGTTCAATCAAGGAGATGAAGCCATTCATCCAATCATAATTAATGATAATCCATTGATTTCCAATTCCACAAAATATTTGTTTGATACTTCTCATATCAAATTACGATCTGTGAGTTTGTCTTATAATATGCCAGTAAAAAAATTGAAAATTCCCCTAAATTCATTGTCATTTACTTTGAATGGTTCTAATTTATTTTACTGGTTTAAAAATAAATCACCGAAAGGAAAAAATGGTGTTGCCGAGTTTAGAAATCAATATCCTGAGTCAAGAACATTTACTCTTGGAATTAATACCACGTTTTAATATGAAAATCTATAAAATCACTTCTTTACTTTGTCTTTTTGTATTGATGTCATGCAATGATTTCTTAAAAGTAGAACCTGGAGTTCAGATTTCAATCAACGAACAATTGTCAAGTAAAACAGGTTTGGAATTAGCTTTAAACGGAATTTACGATGATGTTGAGAGTTTATTATCTTCACAAACCAATGTGTATGCAGATGTTCAAGGAGGAAATATCACTTTTAGTCCTGTTATATCTAGCAAAGAAATAACAATTCCAGGAGCCATTCAAAACAGTTATAATTTTAGTGATATTGCTCAAGAATCTGATTATGCTGGAGTTTATACTTCTTTGTATTCGATTATCAATCAAGCAAATATCATCCTAAAATATTTTGACACATTTACCTTTTTAACAACGGATGAAAAAAACCAACTAGAAGCTGAGTTGTTGGTAATTCGTGCGTTTTCACATTACCAATTGTCGTTGTTATTTGCTCAAAACTACGGATTTACAGCAGATGCTTCACATCCTGGAATCGTTTACAATACTGAAACTTTATTGATTGGAGTTGATTTTCCATCAAGAAAAACCATGAAAGAAACCTATGATTTGTTAAAAGCAGATTTAGATTCAGCATTATCATTGTTTACAAATAATCAATTTTTAGCAGGACCAAGTCATTCGCTTTTCAATAAAAAAACGACTGAAGCTTTGTATGCAAGAATCGCATTGCAAATGAATGATTGGGAAAAAGCTTTTTTATATTCGAATACTGTTATTACAACATCTGGAATTGCATTAATTACAACAAACAATTATGTAACTGAATGGGAAAAAGAAGAAGAACCAGTATCTGAAATTATTTTAGAATTTTCTGCTCCAAGAACTTCAGAAGGTGCTGTTTCACAATCCATTTCTCAATGGTTTATTTTTGGTTCAAATGTCAATTATGCACGTTATGTGGCTTCAGGCGATTTGTTAGATTTGTATGAGGCAAATGACATCAGAAAAAATATGTTTATTGAGCAAAATCTGCCTACCAGAGTTGCAGGAATTGAGCAAAATTTACCTTACTATTTTACAAAGAAATTCCAAAATGGTGCTGGAACAACTCACATTCGCTTGTCGGAAATGTATTTGATAAGAGCAGAAGTAAATGCACGTTTGAGCAGAGAAAATGATGCTTTGGTTGATATTAATATCTTAAGACAAAGAGCTAATTTGAGTTCATTAACATCAACAGGAAATTTGTTAGAAGAAATCTTTTTAGAACGAAGAAGAGAATTGGCTTTTGAAGGACATTTGTTATTTGATTTAGCTCGATTTAAAAAAGATGTTATTAGAAATAAAGGATGTTTAGCAACTGTATGTAATTTAAATTATCCATCAAATTTCTTTGTATTACCAATACCACAAACAAGTATAGAATTAAATGAAAATATTCGACAAAATGAAGGTTATTAAATACATGCTTTTTGCTAGTTTCATTCTTGTTTTTCTGAATTGCGAAAGAGAAGATGACAAACTTTTTTCAAGTGAAAATTCATTTGTACGCTTCTTTTTATTGGTTGATAATAACAATAACGTACTAGAATTTCCTGAAAAAAATGGGGGATTGGTTGCAAAATCTACCTATACAAAAGACAATTTAAAAACCCTAAAAGTTCCTGTTGCCATTACAACAGGTAGCATTGAAAATAGTATTCAAGTGGGTTTTGAAACTGAAGTTTCTGGTTTGACAGATTATACCATTTTTCCAGTAAATTCACTTTCATTTACCAATGAAAAACGAGTAGATACTATTTATATCAAAGTAAATGAAAATTGGGATTTAAGCAAAAATCCGCAAATAAAACTAACGCTTACAAACAGTAGCAATCCATCAATTGCTATTGGAATGCAAAATGAATCGATTTCAAATAAATAGTTGATCATCAATTTTACAGAAACTACTTTTTCCTATTTTTTCAACATCAATAGAAAAGAAATTTCAGGAGCAAATCAAGAATCTTTTGACTTTAAAGTGGTTTTTCCAAATGGATTTATAAAAGAGGATATTGAAAATAGTTCGTTATTCAGTGCGCCATCAACCTTTAATTACAGTATTGTAAAAAAACCAATCACAAAAGAAGATGAAGTTGAATTTACCTTCACTCTGAATGAAAATTTACCTGATGATTCTTCATTAGACGCATCTTTAACATTGGTTGATGTTCCTAATTATGTAAAAGGAATCAACAAATTTTTAGACATCAATAAGCCTATAAAAATTAACAGAAGTGGAAATCCGGTTGTTAATTTTTACAATCTTTCAAATCCATTTTACAGATTATTTGGAGAATATTGGAGATATGACACCAATGATATGATTTGTGAATGGGCAAATACTTCTGTGTTTCCAAAACCAGTTATTGTAACAAAAGACAATCCTAATGGATTTCTTTTCTCTAATAATGGCACTCCTAATGATACTTCTGATGATATTTATCATCATAAATTTAGACTCGGTTTTGTCGGAAATTCAGCTCCAATTGGAACAAATCCATTTTCGCTAAGAAATCTTTTTGATGGAGCATCAGTAAGGTCTCCAGGATTTAATTTGACAGAAGCTATTGAGTTTTTTCCAAAAAATGGAAATAGTACCACAGAAGGAATTGTAAATGTAATAACTCAAAGAATTGTAATAATTAGCCTAGCAAGTGGCATTCCGTATACAGTTCCAATTAGCGGAACAGGAACTTATAAATTAGTAAATAGTACCAATAATTTATGGAAAATTGAACTCGAAATTTTAGTGGATTGTTCAGAAATTAATGGAGAAATCGTTACTATAAATTACATTTTATACAATTCAAATAGTTATCCAGATCCTGATCCAATAAATGGATCTTGTCCAAGAGTAATAAATTTATAAAAATTATGATTAAAAAATATTTTATTGGTATTGTTGTTATTGGTGTAAGTGCTTTACTTTTAGCTTACGGTAAAAGTGAGAAAGAACAATATCAAGACATTTCTTATTTGAGAAAAGTGTATTCTCAGCCAGATGCAAGCAAATGGCCAAAACCACATTTAGATTCGTTGATTGATAAAACTACTTTTAAAGATATTGGAGTGTTGCCAGAAATGGAATTTCCAGCAGATAATCCGTATTCAGAGGAAAAAAGTAAATTAGGAAAAACCTTATTTTTTGATCCAAGATTATCCAAAAGTGGACAAATTGCGTGTGCTTCTTGTCACAACCCTGAGTTGGGTTGGACAGATAATTCTACACGTTCTTTTGGTCATAACAGACAAACAGGAAGTAGAAATTCCATGACGATTTTAAATGTTGGCTATGCAAAAGAACTTTTTTGGGATGGAAGAGCCACTAGTTTAGAAGATCAAGCAAAATTTCCAATACCTGATAAACTAGAAATGAACATGGATTTGGAATATGCTGTAGAAAATTTGCAAAAAATAGAAGGTTACAAACCCTTATTTAAAAGTGCTTTTGGTAATGAAAAAATTACAATGCAAAAAATACAAAAATCCATAGCAACTTTTGAAAGGTCAGTAAAAAGTCTTCCATCAAAATTTGATAAATTTGTAACTGGAAAATCTGATAAATTTACAGATCAAGAAGTAATGGGTTTGCATTTATTTAGAACGAAAGCACGTTGTATCAATTGCCATAATACTGGATATTTTAGTGATAATCAATATCATAATGATGGTCAAACACTTTTTGGAACTAAAAATGAAGATTTTGGAAGATACAATTTTACTGGAAAAATAGAAGATATTGGAAAATTCAAAACACCAACAATCAGAGAAGTTGTTAATACAAAACCTTGGATGCATCATGGACATTTTCCATCATTATTAGATGTTGTTGAATTTTATAATCTTGGAAATCCTACTCCTATTCAAAATAAATACAAAGCTGTTGGAAGAGATTCATTAATTCCAAAAACATCTCCTTTGTTAAAAAAATTAGATTTAAATAGAGAAGAAATAGACGCTGTTTTAGCATTTATAAATACATTAAGTACCCCAACAAGAAGAACAATAATTCCAACTTTACCACAATAATTATTAATTTTTAAAAACAAACATCATGAAACAAAAATTACTTTTAGCAATTACATTAATTGCATTTTTAACGACAAGTGCGCAAGTAACACTTTTAAAAGAAATCAACGATTCTGGAACAGCAAATTCAAATCCTTCAAATTTTTTTGTATTTAACAACAAGATTTATTTTTCTGCAGATGATTCTAATGGTTCAAACACTCCAGGAAATGTAGATTTAGGCGCTGAATTATGGGTTACAAATGGAACATCTGAAGGTACTTCATTTTTTAAAGATTTTAATATTGGTAGTGGCAATTCTACACCCAACTTCTTTTTCCAATTTAATGGAACTATGTATTTTAGTGCAAATACAGGATCAGGAAACGTATTATTTTCATCAGATGGAACTGTTGATGGAACTGTTGCAACCGGTGGTAGTTTCGTTTTTGAGCCTAGAGAATTAAATGGTTTAGTATACTATATCAACACAACTGATGCAAACGGATTGTATCAATTTGATGGAACAACTCAAGTAAAAGTAGCTAATACAGGTAGTGAACACGTAAATTTTATCGGAGCTCAAATCATTGTTTTTAATGGAAAAATTTATGGTTATGGATTTACTGAAACTGATGATCCAACTATTGGTAGAGAATTGTATTCTTACGATCCTGCTACTGATACGTATAGTTTGGTGAAAGATATTACTGCAAGTGCAAATAATTCAGGAATCAGTAATTTTGTAAAAGTTGGTAACGAATTGTATTTTGAAGCTTTAGGAAAAGTTTGGAAAACAGACGGAACTACAAACGGAACTGTAGAAGTTACAGCTGCAAATTCTTTAACTGGAACAGATTTTTATTTTAATTGGAATGGAGTATTGTTCTTTGAAGGTGATGCAGGTGGAACATCAAATGATCAATTATGGAAATACGATCCAAATACTGATACCATTACAAATGTGAGTAATATCACAGGAAGTACTGCAACTGGTGGAAATAATCATGATCCAGATGATTATGCAGTAGTTGGAAATTATATGTATTATAGAGGCGAACCTGCAGATGATACGAATGGATATCTATACAGAACAAATGGAAATACAAGTGAATTAATCACAAAAGATATTAAAGATATTGACCAAATCGTTGTTTTAAACGATAAATTATTTTTTGAAGGTGACAATGGAACAACTGGAAATGAATTGTATATGCTAGACCCTACCACATTATCTATTGAGAGCGTTTCTAAGAGCTCTTTACAGATTTATCCTAATCCAGCATCAGAATTTATTCAAATCGCTTCTGAGTATGTAAATAGCAACTATAAAATCTATTCTATCTTAGGTCAAGTTGTAAAAGAAGGAATCATTACGTCTTCTCAAATTTCAGTTTCTGGGATTAGCAAAGGAAACTATATTTTAAAAGTTTCTCAAGATGATAAAGTATCAACTCAAAAGTTGATTATACAATAAAAATATTCTAAAAAATTTATTTCAAGAACCACTTAACATTGTTAGGTGGTTTTTTTTAAAAAAAATTAATTTTTTTTAAAAAGTTGAAAATTAAAACGCCTAAATAACAGTTAAAACCAAACTCAAATAAAAAATCTTAAAAAAATAATCGCTTTATTTCTTTTCATTTTTATCACAGGCATTGTGGT